>WNGR01005582.1_pt1 | contig 13477 bp, 12 predicted proteins | sample 5407581 | NCBI WGS metagenome assembly WNGR01 (sample SAMN13153383, study PRJNA577476) | soil metagenome | isolation source: 80 cm soil or saprolite under Garry oak tree replicate 2 | place: USA:California | collected 2016-06-15 | reverse complement strand
GAGCCTCGAAGGATGCACGGCCCCCGCTGCGGCCAGTCGGGCCGTCGCCCTTCGAGGCTCGCCGAAGAGGCGAGCACCTCCAGCGACAACGGCTTCGCCGTTGCGCGGGGGTGACGGTGTTAGACTGAACGCCCAGACGCGCCGGCCCTACGCCGGCGTCAGCTTCGCCACTTCCGGCTTCATGTCATCCAGCACACCCGAGATCGCGGCGACCAATTCGTCGATCTGGCCCTTGGTGACGATCAGCGGCGGGCAGATGGCGATGGCGTCGAGCATGTTGCGTGAGATCACGCCGCGCTCCTGGAGCATGCGGCTGGCCATGCCGCCGACCGCGCCGGGCGTCGCCGCTGCCGTCTTGCGCTGCTTGTCGAGCACGAGCTCGAGGGCTGCGATCATGCCGACGCCGCGGACTTCGCCGACCAGCGGATGGCTGGTGAGCTCGCGCAGCTTGCCCTGCATATAGCCACCGAGCTCAGCGGCATGCGCGACCAGCCCGCGCTCCTCGATGATCTTCAGATTCTCCAGCGCGATCGCCGAGCCGACGGGATGGCCGCCCGCGGTAAAGCCGTGGCCGAGCACGCCGATCTTGTTGCTCTCGTCCGCGATCGGCTCGAACATGCGGTCGTTCAGGATGATCGCCGACAGCGGGAAATAGCTCGAGGTGATCTGCTTGGAGACGACGATCGCATCGGGCTTGATGCCGTAGGTTTCGCAGCCGAACATCTTGCCGGTACGGCCGAAGCCGCAGATCACCTCGTCGGCGACCAGCAGGATGTCGTACTTGTTCAGGACCTTCTGGATCTTGTCCCAATAGGTCGCCGGCGGCACGATGACGCCGCCCGCGCCCATCACCGGCTCGCCGAAGAAGGCCGCGATCGTGTCCGGGCCCTCCTTCTGGATCAGCGCGTCGAGCTCTTCCGCCCGGCGCGTCGCAAAGGCTTCCTCGCTCTCGCCGGGCGCGCCGTCCTTGTAGAAATGCGGCGAGCCCGTATGCAGGATGTTCGGCAGCGGCAGGTCGAACGAGCGATGGTTGTTGGGCAGGCCGGTGAGGCTTGCGGACGCAATGGTGACGCCGTGATAGGCGCGCATCCGGCTGATCACCTTCTTGCGCTGTGGCTGGCCGAGCGCGTTGGAGCGGTAGGCGATCAGCTTGAGGACGGTGTCGTTGGCCTCAGAGCCGGAATTGGTGAAGAACACCTTGCTCATCGGCACCGGCGCGAGCGCCACCAGCTTCTCGGCGAGATCGATCGAGGGGCCGTGCGATTTCGCGGAGAACGTGTGATAGAACGGCAGCGCCTGCATCTGCCGATGCGCCGCCTCGACCAGCCGCTTCTCGTTGAAGCCGAGCCCGACGCTCCACAGCCCCGCCATCGCCTCGAAATAGCGCTTGCCCGACGCATCGAAGACGTAAGGCCCCTCGCCGCGCTCGATTACCAGGGGACCGGCCTGCTGATGGGTGCGCGCGTTGGTGTAGGGATGGAGCTGGTAGGCCACATCCCGGGCCTCTTGCGAATTGGGCAGCATCGACATTTGCGGTGATCCTCAAGGCTTCACGTCGCCAGCGCAGCCGGCTTCATCCCTTGGCTATTGCGACGGGGCAGAACTTGCAACGCCAATTCGTCAGCAACAAACGCCCAGCAGCGTTGCACAAAGCCGCACACGGGACCGGCCCTCAGGCCGCGCCGTCGTCATCCTCACCGCCGGCAGCCTCAGCGGCCTCCCTCACATCGACCAACGCCATCGCAAGCAAATAGACGGTCGTTGGCAGGCCGATGCGGCGCGCCGTCTCGGCGGCGCGCGACAGGTCGACCGCCAGCTCGTTGAGCTCCTCCTCCCGTGACAATGTCCCACCTACCCATCCGCCGGTCGCGGCCGCCTACACCGCGACGGCGCCGCTGGTTCTGATCAGTTCGGCGCTAGATCGGATTGTAGCAAAGTTGCCGATGATATTCACCACTGACTGCTTGTAGGCGGCCGCCTCACCCGTTCCCGGCTGCCGGCAGGCTACAGCGTCGCCAACCACCTGGTAGCGATGGCTGCGGTGAAACCCCTCGACAACGGTGGCCAGGATGGTCTCGTCGAGGGAAAAGCCCGTCAGCACGCAGCGCATATCGCGAATGCTGGACATATAGTCCGCGAACCGCGACGAGCTGTAGGCCGAGGGCAGCGGGTGCTCGAACGTCATCTCACCGGGCCGCGGCTTCGCCTCGGCGATCCAATCGGTCAGCCTGGATGCCGGATTGAACCACGCGGCCTGGGCAATGCGCTTCAGATGCATCACCGGCCAGAGATTGTCGCGCCACAGCGTCAGCAACTCCAGGCAGCGCGCGGTGGCGGCATCGCCGTCGAGGATGACGTGGCGACGCCCCTGGGTCAGATGTTCGACCTGGAGATCCGCGCAGACCAGGATCGGCGGATCGTCGTGACTGGAGACCGGCATTGTCGTGCGCGTAGCTGCAGCAGTTTCAGCGGCCGGCGATCGCGAGGTCCCGCAGCGGTGACGTCGCCGTGCGTCCCGCCGAGGCATCGAGCACGCCCGGCCGGTCCCAATCGCCCTCGGGACGGATAATCACATAGGGATCGCTGTCCAGCGTGATGGCGTCCGGGCCCGGCTCGATCTCCAGTACCATTTCCGTGTACGAGAAATCGGAGAAAGTAAGCTTGCGATTGTGGCCGAGCGGCTTGGCGCCGAAATGGGCCCAGAAATCGACCAGCCGGTCCTGGGCCTGGCCGTAGATCTTGCGAAACCCCTTGCGCTTCACATAGTCGACGCTCGCCTGCACCAGCTTGAACGAGACGCGCGAGCGCCGATATTGATGGCGCACGGCGAGCCGTTCGACCTTGGCGAAGTCGCCGAAAAAGCGCACCCGCAGGCAGCCCGCAGGCTCGTTGCCGACGAAGCCGATGAAATGCGCGGCCACCAGATCGTTGCCGTCGAACTCCTCGTCGAACGGACAATCCTGCTCGGCGAGATAGACCGCGGAGCGAATGGCGGTGACGAGCATGAGATCGCTCGGATCGCGCGCGAGCCTGATGGTGATGGCGCGGGAGTCGGGCTTGGCGAGAGGAATCTTAGTGCCGTGCATCTGCAAAACTCCTTGCTTGGATGATCGCGCTCGGCGTGCGCATCGGCTGCCGATTCCAGGGGCGCTCGTAACACCACAGGTCGGACTGGAAACTTGGAACGGGCTCGAAACCCGTCGCTTTCATGATGTCGCGTCCGGCCACGGTTGACGGCTGCGCATAGCAGTCTGCGTTGCGAAATCTTATCTGGCGCAGATGAGCCGCGGCTTTGCCGAGACCTGCGATCCCGCGCCCCGTCGCCGCGATCGCCCAGATATAGATGGCGGAAACCTCCTCGTCGGCCGAGGCGAGATGGCGCGTATCGGGCGCGGTCAGGCACATCTCGTCGAGCAGCAGCGCATCGTGCCCGCGATCACTGAGGAACAGAAAGGCCATGCCACCGAGCAGATCGCCCTTTCGGCTGAAGGTCAGGATGCTCTGGGGATCGAAAGTGAAGTATCTTGCGAGCTCCGCCGTCCCGATCCGCACGCCCGGCACCAGCCGGTGCGCCATGTCGGAAAGCAGCTCAATTTCCGAAAATTGCGCGCAATGGACGTCGACGTCCGGGCTCAGCGGCAGCGCGTCGAAATCGTGCCTTGCGGCAAACGAGCCCCTTTCCATACCCATGTCGCCCCTCTATCGTTTGGCGCTTTCGTGCCCCGCTATGACGCGAAGCTTAGCTGTTGGGGACAATGAGTATGCAGCAACTATTGCACCGGGGTGCTGCGATAATGCAGCACCGTGAAGAAGCCCTGGATGCATCCTGGGACGATTTGAAACTGTTTTTAGGTTGCGCAAAATATAAAAGTTTTCGCAACGCTGCCGAAGAACTCGGTCTCACCTCCACGACGTTGATGCGCAGGATCGACCGGCTCGAAGAGAGCATCGGCTGCAAGCTGTTCCTGCGCGACCAGAGCGGACTCACGCTCAGCGACGAAGGCACCGCGATGATTGCCGACGTCGCACATATGGAACGTCACGCCTTCAACGTCTTCCGGCGCGCCTCGCGCTCGTCGAGCGATACGACCGGCACCGTGCGCGTCGCGGTGACGGAGGGGCCCGGCAATTTCTGGATCCTGCCGCGGCTGATCGATTTCCAGAAAACCTATCGCAAGATCACGGTCGATCTGCGCTGCGCGATGGAGCAAGCCGACGTCGCGCGGCTGGAGTCGGACATCGCGATCCAGCTCGAGCCGCCGACCAATCCCGACCTGATCGTCGCCAAGCTAGGCCGGCTGCACATCTACCCCTTCGTATCCAAGGACTATGAGAACCTCTACGGCGTGCCCGCGACGCTCGCCGATCTCACGAACCACCGCATCGTCAAGCAGAGCGCGCCGCAGGTCGACGACACCGCCTACGCCCGCATCCTCGGGCTCAAATCGCTCGAAGGCATCGTCGGGATCAAGACCAACTCCTCGGTCGGCGTGCTCTATGCGGTCGAGCGCGGCGCCGGCATCGGCTTCCTGCCGACGGTGTCGATCGCGCTTGGCGCGCCGCTCGTTGCCGTCGATCTCGGCGTCAGCCATCACGCCGATCTCTGGCTCACCTATCACAAGGAGTTCCGCGCCTCCGAGCGGCACAAGATCGTGGTCGACTGGCTGAAAAGGATCTTCGATCCCAAGACCTACCCTTGCTTCCGCGACGAGTTCATTCACCCAAATGCGCTGGTGCCGATGATGACGGCCGCGCGCGAGGGTTTTGGATTGACGGGCTATGTCGCGTCGACGCCGATTTAGGCGGGGATGGGCGCGCCATTGTTTTGAGCATGATCTTTTCGGAAAACCGCTGCGCACTTTTCCGGATCATGCTCGGTCTCACCACCTGTATTCGAAACCGACCGTGCCCTGGTGCGACGTCAGCTCGTTGCGGAACTTGCCGTCGTAATTGACGTAGAGCCGCGCGGTGCTGGTCAGGCTGAGCGAGGCCGAGGCGCCGGCGTCCATCCCGTAACGGCTTTCGCCGATGCCGGGGACGACGATGTTCTGGGTCCCGAGGCTGACCTGGACCGAGCCGAGGTTCTGATAAAAATTGTCGACGAACTTGCCGTAGGCCGACAGGTCGAGAATCTTCTGGTCGAAGATGAAGTAACGCCCGATCTCCGCCCCAATCATGACGCGCGCGCGGGAGATCGCGGTCGAGCCGACGTTGAGCGGATCAAGCCCCCCCGCCTCCTGGAACGTCGCACTGGTGGCGTGGACATATTCGAGCGCGCCCTTGGGCACGACCCGCATCTGATCCTTGGTCCAGTAATAGCTGATCTCGGTCAGCGCGCCGTCGACGGCGGCGCGATAGCCTGCGGTCGCCAGGCCAAAACCGGTGTCGCGGCTGGAATGAACCTTGCCGAAACCGTGCACCACCGCGAAGGCCCAGGTCCACGGCCCCTTGTCGACCGAGCCGTTGAAGCCGATCTGGGTCAGGTCGAGCGTTGCCGATTGGAGCGCGAGCGGCACGTCGATGTCGGTATGGCTCTGATCGACGGAGAAACCGAGATTGACGCCCGGCGCAATCCGCGTGCCGAAGCCGGCGACGCCGCCAACCGTCTTGCGCTTGTCGCCGACGAAATCGCCCTGCGGATCGGTCCGGACCGAGACGCCGTAGCCCTCGAACCAGGTGCGGTAGCGCGGATCCTCTGTGCTCTCGGACGCGCCGCCACCGCCAGGATTGCTGCGGAACGCCCGGTTGAAGCCATTAGAGGCCTGGTTGCCGAGCCGCTCCAAGAATCCCGAACCGAGATTGAGCGTGCTATTGCCGGCCGACTGGTCGTAATTGGTCGACGTCGGCATCGGGGTCGGAGACGGCGTGGGCGTTGGTGTCGGAGTAGGCGTCGGGCTCTGCGCCAAAGCGGGCGTCGCCGCCGAGATCATCACGACGAACGCACAGGCCATGGCGATCGCCGCCACAATCCGGCGGATGCGGTCCAGCCCGATCGTCTGCCGTGTCCCGGAGGGCTGCGAGGGGCAGCTCATGACGACTAATCCCGAAAGCAAAATGGCGGCCCGCAAAAATGCAACACGACATGCGGCACGTGCGGCGATTTGTGCTGAACTGCCACGGAGGGTCAACCGGTTGGCACGCTAGGCCCGAGGCGATTGCCCCTGATTGTGGTTCCGCGGCCACAGGTCGCAAATTGCAGAGGGGCGCACCCGACCCGGTCTTGAAATTCGCGCGCGGCTTGCTAACGCGCGATTTTCATGTTGCAATATCGGACACAATCGGAATTGGCGCTCGGCTGTGCTTTTCGCGACATTGAGACTCAAGACTCGAACAGACTACCGGAAGCCCGTTTGTGGCGTGGCACGCGAAAAGCGGCCGCGTCTTTTTTGTATCTAGCGGAGGAGACTACGATGCCACAAAAGGGCACCGTCAAATGGTTCAACCCGACCAAGGGCTATGGGTTCATCAAGCCGAACGGCAGCGACAAGGACGTGTTCGTCCACATCTCCGCCGTCGAGCGTGCCGGACTCTCCACCCTCAACGAAAACCAGGTGGTTGAATACGACCTCGTGGAAAACCGCGGCAAAGCATCCGCGGAAAACCTCAAGGTCTCCTGATTTCTCTCGCCCTGCACGCGAGAGATCATGACGTTGCCCCCGGCTCTGCCGGGGGATTTTGTTGTGGCACCGCAATTCCTTCCAATTGCATCTGCGAGAATTTCCGGTTATATTACCGGAGATCGCACTCGAGGTGAGCGTGGCGACGAAATCCCAACGAAAGGCAACCCGGACCCATCGGCGGCGCGCCGCGGCGCGTGGTCTGGTGCGGGTTGAAGTCCAAGCCGCAAAGAAGGACGCGAACCTCATCCGTGCCTTGGCCGAAACCCTGCGCGACAAACCGGAAAGGGCCGCGGCCCTTCGATCGACGCTCGCCAGCGCCCTTCTCGATCCCGATGTCAGGACGGCCTTCGATGTCTTCGGCTCCGAGCTTCCCGATGGAGCCTTCGACGGCGTATTCGATCAGCCGCGGCGTGACGGCTGGCGTGAGGTCGACTTGTGAGGTTTCTAGTCGATACCAATGTCATTTCCGAAATACGTAAGCAGGAGCGAGCTCACCCAAACGTTAGCCGCTGGGTCAACGAGACTCCGGCGGAGGAAATCGGAACAAGCGTCCTGGTACTGGCCGAGATTCGCCGAGGCATTGAACTGAAAAGGCGCAGCGATCCGCTCCAGGCCCGATCTCTCGATCAATGGTTTTCTCGAATGCGGACGCGACTCGGTGACCGAGTTCTTCCAATCGATGAGACAGTCGCGGAAACTTGGGCACTCCTGGGAATTCCCAATCCCCTACCCCTCATTGACAGCCTTCTTGCCACAACTGCCAAGGTGCACGGCCTGACACTCGTTACACGCAACATTGCGGATATGGCGACGACAGGCGTAGCGTTGCTCGACCCGTTTTCCGCCTCGTGAGCGATATATTGATGAACCGACGATCGACTATTTCTCAGTTGCCATTGACACCAAGTGGCGCGAGCTTGCGAACGCAATGCTCAACCTCGACCGTGCCGATCAACCCGGCTTTCGCTGCGGAAACGGCCGAAGGCTTCCGCATTTTCGGACATGTTCGCAACAGCGAGCCGGCAAACTATATTGAATAAGCGCGCGGTTTTGCCCTAGCTCACCACCGGCGAAACCAGAAAATTCTCCGACGGCCCGCTACCTGCCGTCTTGCAGACGTCGCCCTCGATCCGGACCTTGCCGGCCGCGAGCAGCCGCAACGCCTCGGGATAGATGCGGTGCTCGACTTCGAGGATGCGCTCCGACAGCGTGTCCGCCGTGTCGTGGTCGCTGACGGGGACGGCGCCCTGCATCACGATCGGACCGGCGTCGGTCTCGGGGATCACGAAGTGCACTGTCGCGCCAGACAGTTTGACGCCGGCGCGCAGGGCCTGGCCGTGCGGATCGAGGCCGGGGAAGGACGGCAGCAGTGAGGGATGGATGTTGAGCATCCGCCCGTACCAGGACTTCGTGAACTCGGCCGTGAACAGGCGCATGAAGCCACCGAGGCAGATCAGCTCGATGCCGTGCTGATCGAGTGCTGCTTGCAGCACCGCCTCGAAGCCGGCGCGGTCCTTGCCGAACGGCTTGCTCTCGATCACCAGCGTTGTCACTCCGCTCGCTTTGGCCCTCTCCAGGCCGAGCGCGTCGGCCTTGTTCGCGATCACAAGCGAAATCTCCGCCGGGAAATCCGGCGCGGCCGCGGCCCTGATCAGCGCGGACATGTTGGAGCCCCGCCCCGATATCAGGATGGCGACGCGGCGCTTCATCACAGCGACAGATCGAGGTGGCCGTTATAGACGACGCGGTGCTCGCCCTCGGCCGGTATCACGGTGCCAAGCTGCGCCACGGTTTCGCCGGCATCGGCGAAAACCTCGATCACCTTGTCGACCGCATCCGGCTCGACGATCGCGATCATGCCGATGCCGCAGTTGAAGGTGCGCAGCATTTCGAGCTCGGCGATGCCGGCCTGCGCGGCCAGCCATTTGAACACCGGCAACACCGGCAGCCGCGCCAGATCGATGCCGACGCCGAGATGTTTTGGCAGCACGCGCGGAATGTTGTCGGTGAAGCCGCCGCCGGTGATGTGGGCGAGGCCCTTCACTGCGCCGGTCTCGCGGATCGCGCGCAGGCAGGATTTGACGTAGAGCTTGGTCGGCGTCAGCAGCGCACCGCCGAGCGTCATGACCGGCGAGAACGGCGCCTGCGCCTCGAAGCCGAGGCCGGACTGCTCGACAATTTTGCGCACCAGCGAGAAGCCGTTGGAATGCACACCCGACGAAGCCAGGCCGATGACTGCGTCGCCGGCGGCAATATCCTTGCGCGGCAGCAGCGTGCCGCGCTCCGCGGCGCCGACGGCAAAGCCACCGAGGTCGTAGTCACCGTCCTTGTAGAGGCCGGGCATCTCGGCGGTCTCGCCGCCGATCAGGGCGCAACCGGATTCGCGGCAGCCTTCGGCGACGCCGGCGACGATTGCGGCGGTCGCCTCCGGATCGAGCTTGCCGCAGGCAAAATAGTCGAGGAAGAACAGCGGCTCGGCCCCCTGGACCACGAGGTCGTTGACGCTCATGGCGACGAGGTCGATGCCGATCCCGCCGTGCAGGCCGGTCTCGATCGCGATCTTGACCTTGGTGCCGACGCCGTCGGTGGCGGCGACCAGGATGGGGTCCTTGAAGCCGGCCGCCTTGAGGTCGAACAGGCCGCCGAACCCGCCGATCTCGGCATCGGCGCCGGGGCGTGCGGTGGCGCGCACCATCGGCTTGATCAGGTCGACCAGGCGGTTGCCCGCGTCGATATCGACGCCTGAATCGGCGTATGTGAGGCCGTTTTTGCGGTCGGTCATGCCCGATTTCCAGTGGGTTTGCGGCTGGTTACGTCGAATTCCGGGGACGCGCAATGGCTCGCATGGCGCCCTGCCTTATACTATGTAGATATCAACCGGTTCAGCCTTTGAAGGGACCGGATTCGAGGTCAGGCCGGGTGCCGGGAAGCGCCGCGTGAGTATTCCGAACATCATTACTTTGGGCCGCATCATGCTGGTCCCAATCATCGTCTGGGCCATCGTGTCGAGCCAAATGGAGGTGGCGTTCGCCGTCTTCCTGATCGCTGGCATTAGCGATGCCGTCGACGGATTCCTGGCCAAGCGCTTCAACATGACGAGCGAGCTCGGCGCCCTGCTCGACCCGCTTGCCGACAAGGCTCTGCTGGTTTCGATCTACCTGGCGCTCGGCATCTGGGGCGACATCCCGCGCTGGATCGTGATCCTGGTGGTCTCCCGCGACATCATGATCGTCGCGGCCGTGATCGTATCCTGGCTGTTCGACAAGCCGGTCGAGATGAAGCCGTCGAAGGTGTCGAAGCTCAACACCGCAGCCCAGGTGGCGTATGCGGCGCTGGTGCTGGCCTCTCTCGCCTTCGGCTTCAAGCCGGCGCCCTATGATATCATCCTGATGGGCTTGGTCACGGTCTTCACGCTCTCCTCGGTGTCGCTCTATCTCGTCGAGTGGGTGCGGCACATGAGCACGATCGAGGCCAAATGAGCCGGGATGCGGCCCCGCAAAAGGCCAACTCCCACTCGATTAAGTCGAATCTTTCAAGCGAAGCCGGCGCGCCGGCACGGAGCACAGCAAGCGTGGCAGGCCGCGTTCATCCCCGACAATTGGCGTTTTCGCTTCCGCATGCGGAAAGCCTGAGCCGGGACAATTTCCTTGAAGGCCCCGCCAACGCCGCCGGCCTCGCTTTGATCGACGGCTGGCCGGAATGGCCGAACCGGATCATGTGGCTCGCCGGCCCCGAAGGAAGCGGCAAGAGCCATCTCGCCGCGATCTGGGCCGAGGATTCCGGCGCCCGCTCCACCACCGCCAATGCGCTGACCGCCACCGACGTCCCCGGCGCACTCGCCACCGGCGCGCTGGTGGTCGAGGATCTCAAGGCGAAGGATTTTGACGACCGCGCGCTCTTCCACCTGATGAACCTCGCACGCGAGGACGGCGCTTATGTGCTTTTCACCGGACGCGAGGTGCCGGCGGCGCTGGACGTCGAGCTCCGCGACCTGCGCTCTCGGCTTCGGACGATCCCCGTGATCTCGCTCCTGCCGCCGGATGACCAGCTCTTCCGCGGCCTGATCGTCAAATTCTGCGCCGACCGCCAGCTCTCCGTCGATGAGAGCGTCGTCAGCTACCTCGCCACCCGCCTGGAGCGATCCTCGGCGGCGGCCCGGCGGGCCGTGGAACTGCTCGACAGCGAGGCCCTGAGGCTGGGCCGACCGGTGACCCGGGCATTGGCCGCCGAGCTGCTGCGCGATACCTGATATAGACGGCTGGCCTCAGGCAGCTTGACGCGGTGGGGCGGCGGAACATCAATGTCATCGAAACGTCATCGCACTCACACATGCTCTCGCCGGTTTTGCGCACAAGTCGCAAACTAAGGCGAGACAGGATGGACCGACTTCTGATGGACTCCGCGCAAGCTGTTGAAATCAAAGACAAAGTCCAGGAGGCCGAGGGCCCGCCGGCGATCGCCTCGAGTCCCGAGCGGTTCATCAATCGCGAGCTGTCCTGGCTGCATTTCAACCGTCGCGTCCTGGAAGAATCGGTCAATCCCAGCCACCCGGTGCTGGAGCGGGTGCGATTCCTGTCGATTTCGGCGAATAACCTCGACGAGTTCTTCATGGTCCGCGTGGCCGGCATCAAGGCCCAGGTGCGCGAGGGCATTGCCGAGCGCAGCCCCGACGGCCTGACGCCGTCAGAGCAGCTCACGCTGATCAACCAGACCGTCTCTCAACTTGCCTCCGACCAGCAGGCGATCTGGGCCGATCTGCGCGGCACGCTCGCCGGCGTCGGCATCGTGCTGGTCGACGGCAAAGAGGTCACCAAGGCTGAGCGGGCCTGGGTCGAGGACTACTTCCTCAACAACGTGTTCCCGCTGCTGACACCGCTGGCGATCGACCCCGCCCACCCCTTCCCGTTCATTCCGAGCCTCGGCTTCACCATCGCGCTCCAGCTCACGCGCGCCGTCGACGGCAAGCAGATGAACGCGCTGATCCGCATGCCCGGCAAGATCGACCGCTTCATCCGCCTGCCGGCCGACGGCAAGGTGGTGCGCCTGATCTCGCTGGAGCAGGCGACGGGTCTGTTCATCAACCGCCTGTTCCCCGGCTACAATCTCCACGGCCAGGGCGCTTTCCGCATCATCCGCGACTCCGAGCTCGAAATCGAGGAAGAGGCCGAGGATCTCGTCCGCCTGTTCGAGACCGCGCTGAAGCGCCGCCGGCGCGGGTCGGTGATCCGGCTCGAGATCGACGCCAAGATGCCGGAACAGCTGCGCAGCTTCGTGCAGCATGCGCTCACGGCCGCCGACGACGAGGTGTTCCTGGTCGATGGCGTGCTCGCCATGAACGAGCTCTCGCAGCTCACTCGGCTCGACCGACCCGACCTCGAATTCACCCCTTACGTGCCGCGCCATCCCGAGCGCGTGCGCGAGCACGGCGGCGACATCTTTGCCGCGATCCGGCAGAAGGACCTCGTCGTCCATCACCCCTACGAATCCTTCGACGTGGTGGTGCAGTTCCTCCAGCAGGCCACGCGCGATCCCGACGTTGTCGCGATCAAGCAGACGCTCTACCGCACCTCCAACAACTCGCCGATCGTGCGCGCGCTCGCGGAAGCGGCCGAAGCCGGCAAGTCGGTCACCGCGCTGATCGAGCTGAAGGCGCGCTTTGACGAAGAGGCCAACATTCGCTGGGCGCGCGACCTCGAACGCGCCGGCGTCCAGGTCGTCTACGGCTTCCTCGAACTGAAGACCCACGCAAAGCTCTCGATGGTGGTGCGCCGCGAGGGCGGCGGCCTCACCACCTACGTCCACACCGGCACCGGCAATTATCATCCGGTCACCGCCCGCATCTACACCGACCTCTCCTACTTCACCTCGGAACCGACCATCGGCCGCGACGCCGCGCGCGTGTTCAACTTCATCACGGGCTATGCGGCGCCGAGCGATCTGGAAAAAATGGCGGTATCGCCGCTGACCTTGCGCAAGCGCATCATCCAGCACATCCAGGGCGAGACCGAGCACGCCCGTCACGGCAAGCCCGGCGCGGTCTGGATGAAGATGAATGCGCTGGTCGACCCTGATATCATCGACGCGCTCTACGAAGCTTCCCAAGCCGGCGTCCAGGTCGAGCTCGTGGTGCGCGGCATCTGCTGCCTGCGGCCCGGCATTCCCGGCCTGTCGGAGAACATCCGCGTCAAATCGATCATCGGGCGCTTCCTGGAGCACGGCCGAATCTACTGCTTCGGCATGGGCCAGGGCCTGCCGAGCGCCAAAGCGGCTGTGTATATCTCGTCGGCCGACATGATGCCGCGCAACCTCGACCGCCGCGTCGAGGTGCTGTGTCCGCTACAGAATCCCACGGTGCATCAGCAGGTTCTCGAACAGATCATGGTCGCGAACCTGAAGGACAATGAGCAGAGCTGGCAATTGTTGCCGGACGGGTCCTCAACGCGTATGAAGACCGCGAAGGGCGAGGAGCCTTTCAACGTCCACAACTACTTCATGACAAATCCGAGTCTGTCTGGCCGTGGAAAGTCGCTCAAGGAATCCTCGCCGCGTCGTCTCACGCGCCGTAATGAACGTCACCAATCCTGATCGGGGATCGCTGACGTGAAGCGGCCGCGCAAGCGCGGCTCGAGCGTCGCGGTCATCGATATCGGCTCCAACTCGGTTCGTCTCGTCGTCTACGAGGGACTGACGCGGAGCCTCATTCCGATCTTCAACGAGAAGACGCTGTGCGGCCTCGGGCGCGAGGTGCAGAGCACGGGGCTGCTTGCGCCCGATGCCGTCGACAAGGCACTGACCTCGCTCAAGCGCTTTCGCGCGCTGTGCCGGGTGATGCAGGTCGGCCGCGTTTTCGCGATCGC
>WNGR01006395.1_pt1 | contig 13479 bp, 14 predicted proteins | sample 5407581 | NCBI WGS metagenome assembly WNGR01 (sample SAMN13153383, study PRJNA577476) | soil metagenome | isolation source: 80 cm soil or saprolite under Garry oak tree replicate 2 | place: USA:California | collected 2016-06-15 | reverse complement strand
CTTAGTTATTGGTTATTCAGGATCAAGAGGACAGACGCCTCCAAGCTACAGGATGAATATGCCAAGCTTGTTGAGGGATTGCAGGAGGCTGCATCGGACGAGGACTCCTTCACGAGTACCCCAGGTCAACCAGAGCGCCGTCTGGTATTGTGGACTTAGCTGAGTTGTGATACAGTTCTCCCCGAAGACCTCCTCACGGAAGCAATTCCTGGGAACATCCGAAAGGCAGAACATTTCGTGGCATTTCTCAAACGGCTTGTTGAATATCTCAAAGTCGGGTTCTACTCATCTCGTTCAGGCAAGAGACTTTCTTATATTCTGATGACTCCCCAGACTCGGATGCGCGTATTACATGTTGTCGCCGAAACCCCATTATCCTTCCTTCAACACTTAAAAGACATTACCTACATCGAGAGGAGGCCACTCCGGTACGTTGACCATTGGGCGTATATAGTAAACATCGTCATGCAGCTACAACATCCTGACGACACCTCCCCGAACAGGTTTTGCGCAGAACGATTGCAATCTCTAGTTCGAACTCTCGAACTTAACCGACTGGATGAATACTCGTCATTACAAAAAGTCGCAAACTTCGCAACACTTGTCTCGACGTATGAAAAAGGTCCTGAGCGTCCATTCATTATTTCATGCGACCGCCCTGCGTGTAAGCTGACAATGGGACCTGCAGGATTCCTCCTCATTCTAGAACCGTTCGAGACAGACAATGCTACGGTGCCAAACCCTATGTTCCACTTTGTGTATGTCTCCGTGTCAAGACTGCGTGTTTGTACCATATACTCAAATGTACCGTCAGTTGCATGGACCCCGCCATTGCTATCAAGCCAGTGTTCGAACGCTTCAGCAGCGTTGTCATCACCTCTGGAACAATCTCACCGCTTGACCTTGACATGTATCCTAAAATGCTGCAGTTTACCCCGGTAGTCCAAGAGACCTATGCAATGACTCTGACACGCAACGCTTTCCTACCCCTCGTGAGTGCCAACCGCCCGTTTCCCACTCATTGCGTGTGCCGAGTGTGAAAAATAGGTCATAACTCGGGGCAGTGATCAGGTTGCCATCAGCTCTCGCTTCGAGGTCCGAAACGATCCCGCTGTTGTTCGGAATTTTGGAACCATTTTGGTGGAATACAGTAAGATCGTGCCTGATGGCGTCGTCGCTTTCTTCCCTAGCTACCTTTATATGGAGTCCATTGTTGCGGCATGGAACGACATGGTATGCATTTGTGACTTAATCTGCTGTGACGCCAGCGTAAAACTGAATGCGGGATCCCTCAGGGCATCTTGAACGAAGTGTGGAAGCACAAGCTTATCTTCGTAGAGACGCCTGATGCAAATGAAACCAGCATTGCACTTGAAAACTATCGGAGGGTAGGCATTTGTCGGTGTTCTCTATCTACGTGCTCACCCTCGTCCCGAGCCAGGCATGCGATAATGGCCGAGGTGCTGTTCTGTTGTCCGTCGCGAGAGGGAAAGTCTCAGAAGGGATCGATTTCGACCACAACTATGGCCGAGCAGTGATCATGTTTGGGTAGGTCTTCTGGTTTGCAGGAGGCTGCAACGCGCGATGATCGCTAATTGTTTCGTGCTCCAGCGTCCCATACCAGTACACAGAGAGTCGAATTTTGAAAGCGCGGCTAGAGTACCTACGAGATGCTTATCGGATACGCGAGTCCGAATTCCTGGGCTTTGACGCGATTCGAAACGCGGCCCAGTGCGTTGGTCGTGCGTTGCGAGGGAAGACCGACTGGGGTCTCATGATATTCGCGGATAAGGTTCGTCCGCCATCGCCAATGAATTGTTGGTATATATACTTATGCTCCGAATTATCCTAGCGCTTCGCACGTGCAGATAAACGGGCTAAGTTGCCTCGATGGATCAATCAGTATATCACCGAAACGGCTGCAAATCTTTCGACTGACATGGCTCTGACGTTGTCAAAGCTCTTCATGCGCACTATCTCGCAGTCCGCCGGAGAGAATTCGACTGGGGTATCGCTCTGGACAGTGGAGGACGTTGAGAAAGCGCAGGCAGCACAACGGCAAGCGGAGGCCGAGCAAACTGCCGCCGAGGTGGCACGGCAATCACGAGCCAGCCAAAGACTGGGACTAGGAGAACCAATGGACGAGGACGATGACGAATACGACGCCGGCGGTTTTTCAGAACGGGTGCTGGGCGAGGTTGACTTGGATATATAGTAGTACAGAGTTCATGATACGAGATGGGTCTACGTGTACGCTACAAACATGGGAGAGAAAAGAAAAATCAAGATGATTAAATGGGGGTGTTGATGGAGCTATGAACGACGTGAAGAACACCTAGGACATTTGGTTGGCAACTATTGGGAGTTCCAACCAAATCCATAAATCTCCAGGAAAATTGGTAGATAATAAAAAAATTAAAATACCTCGTCTTGTCCAACTATGCGTATCGGTTGGCTAGCGTGGTGGGGGTGATGAGGGAAGCGCGCTTGGAGGGGAGAGAGGGAGGAAATTAACTGACGTATAATATCTGCGACACCGACAAGGACCACGACCGGATCGGGCGGCGCAGTCGGGGGGATGCGCGGCACTATTATAACATTGAGGGTCTTGGCAATCGATGTTGCGCTCTTCGGTGAGGATCAAATGACCGCAAGTGGAGCTCTTTTTAAAGCTGAGGTGCCTATGACACATCTGGAATCACTCAAGTCAGTCCAATTAGGCTTCGAAAAAGGGCAAAGGGGGACCTTGGGGCGCGTCGGCGGAGGTAAGGGCTGTCGTCGGGGGACGGGGGTAAGGGGATGGGAGGGGAGGTGAAAAGGGATTGCAGAAACGAGGCTTTTTGATCAAATCGTTCGATTTAAGTTTCAGATCGACCGGGGAGTCCATTCAGCTGGGCAGCTGGGTCGAACCATACCTCGCCGCCGCCCCAACCTTCCAGTTCGACGGTCCTCTTCCCCCTCTTCGGGCACGCAACGAGTCCTCTTCTTTTCCTTATATGGAACAAGTGCACAGCTCGCTCGCTCCACCGCGTCTCTTCTGACTGGCCCAACCCCGAAGAGACCACATGAGCACACACCTCTTGGGGAAAGCAAATGAAATCGCATAACTTTATGGCGAAAGTGAATGAATGCCGGTCTAGCTGAGGCCTCGAACTTATTATCAGTTATCTCGTCGGCGTGACCCACGTGCTTTTGCATGCATCCCCATTGGGTAAGGTTTAATTGTTAATTACGTTATGTAACCACACGTTCAGTGCTCCCCCGCCTCCCTTGGGGCTCTTTTCCAGGTGACATCCAGTCGAGAATGCTCTGGCTCTCTTGGTCCGTTGTCGAATATCGTGCCATAATCACCCAAATAGGGCATATTCCATACAATAACGTTGATCGCTTCTCAGTCCGCGGAAGCGGGCTGCCTCGCCTGACTTGCCGCATGTCCTGGCTCGTTTTTTTTCCTTCGCCAATCACGGGGTTCTTCAGCGGTTTATTTCGCGGCGCATACAGTACTCAGTACACCCCCCACGCCGAGTTTGGGGCCTCGCTAGCATAGGTTCGCGCGTAACTTTTCCCCCCATGCCTTCTTTTTTGTTTTTGCCGACGGACGCCGTTCTTCCTGCTTCTTTTTTTATTTTATATCTCTGGACCATCTTCGCACACGTTTCGGCCGCCGCACTCAACCCTTTGTACTTTGTACTTTGCTCTGCGACGTCACCATTTTCGCCGAAGTACAACACCGAACGAGAATCAGAAAAAGAAAAACAACGAAAGGCGAAGGTCTTAGCGCCGATTTGGGGCCAGTGGGTACTTCCTCAGGCGACAACCCCATTCGGTGATTTTAGTACCCGAAACGAGGTCCATAACAGAAACGCACTCTCTGCAAGACTTGTTCACGCCCTCATTATCCCTGTGGCTCTGTGGAATATAGTTGATCCGAGGAGCTTTATCTCCGCGACTACCTCGGCAACTACTTAATTAATTCGCCGCAGGCATTTTACAATCGCTGTGGGTACCCCACAATGCGTTCCAATTCAATTGCTTACCGTAAATCCTGAAATCTGATTGGTCAGATTTTGGAGCACCTTGTGAATTGCCCACAGTGAACGGTAATTCAATTCCGTTCTGAAAACCCTGCGGCCTGGTTGGTCAGATTTTCAGAACTGAATTGGATTACGTCGTAAAATCCCCGTAGGATATATAACCCTTTGGGGTCAGCAGGTCCTCAGTGAATTACGCCGTGAGGCAAGGAGCTCGTAATTGAAGACGAAGCACCACTGCACACGTTACGATATGCTCGTTCTGATTCCGTTAACCCTCTCCCCTTTCTTTTTCGTCTTCGAACGGGGCAAAGATTGCACGAGGCATCGTTCTCATCGCAGATGATAATCTGTAGGTAACGTCTCCGCGACGTGTGCTCTAACGGACAACTGACTCTTCCGGAGTTACAGTCCCATTTTTTTTTCTGACAGCGGTTATGTACTGTAGCTGCCAACGTATCTGAGGGTCTGCGTGCCGAGCCGACAGTCATTTTAGCCAGTTGGCAAGATTTTGGGTGGCGAAAAGCACTTCGAACGATTCCTTTCTTAGTCAAGACCGAATTGACGTAAGTCATCCCACAGTGTTGTCCATGAGTCGTGGGTGTGAGGGCATTTCACACGCGTGTCCCCCGCGTACCCACATGCCTCCGTCGCTCTGACAGTGTTCTCTTCCAACTTTAATTAGCACGGCGTTACTGCTGTATGCATGCTACAGTATCGCCGCGGCCAAGGCAGCAAAAATCCCGTTAACGGCTGCGGAGGAAGACCCTATTCTTTCTTATCTTTGGAAAATCTCTCTTGTTTTCTCTCTCCCTTCTCCGCTTCTTCTGTGCTGTTGCTACTGCTGCTGCTGTTCTCCCGCCACCGTACTGTAGTCCGCCGTGATCGTACGTGACGTGCAGCGCCGTTTTTCTTTATGGGCACTGTATGGTTGTTTAAACCCATTCAGCGGGCCGTAGATAATTTCAAGTCCAGAATCAAGTCCAGAAAGATCCGCGGATCTGTCGCTCTCGCTGTATTGTTGCCGGCTTTGTTGGCAGCTGTCAAAGCCTGGCCGGCCAAAATTCCCTTCTTAACAATCGTCGGAACGTCTGACCGGATCTAACCTGTCTGTCTGTCTGTCTGTCTGTCTGCCATGATAGAATTGAAATTACATAGAAGAACGACATAACAAGAACGGGCGCAATTTCGCGGTCATGGGCACGAAGTTTCGGCTCACATAGGACCAAAGGGGCTCTCATTAAGAATATGCTACAGAAAACAACCCGGTGACAGAATCTACGTGGGGAATCCTATGACGCGGCTGCAGCTGCCGACGATGGCTCGGGTGCTGGCGCACCTATACGAGACAGGTCCTCGCTGATGACTTCGTGGATATTCCGTATGGGCTCTCCCCGAATCACCTTCTTCACCTCTTCCATGTCGAGTGTTTCGTGCTCAATAAGTGCTAGGGCAAGCTATCGTATGTGTGATGGAGCAAGCCGATATTAGATCAGGTCGCGAACAGAGAGGGGTACGGCACGCACCCGATGGAGCTCTTGTTTCTTGGATCGGAGAAGAGTGAAGACCCGGGCTTGGCCAGTTTGCAGCAATCTGGATGGATGCGATCGTCAGATCGGAACCAGAAAACTTGGGGCAAATGGGCCCGTACCTCCGTACTTCGCTCTCAACCTCTTCGCGCTTGCTCGCGGAGATGCTCTCTTCCCGATCGTTGAGATACACTGGACCGATTTTTTCTGAATAACCCCAATTCTGCGGTAGAGTGTCAGATCTTGCCGACGACGCGTTCGTGAGCGGCGGAGCGGGGACGGACTTGCCTTTACCATCCGTGTCGCAGTAGCGGTCGCTTTCCTCAGATCGGACGATGCACCACTCGTGACATTCTCCGCGCCAAAAATTAGTTCCTCAGCGACGCGACCGCCGAGTGCAACATCTATGTCAGCCAAAAACTCCTTCTGTGTCACCATCAGCCTATCGTCTTTCGGTAGTTGGGACGTCTGTTTTGATTGAAAAAACCCTCTTCCGTCAGCATTTTGGCGGGAGGAGAAGGAGAGGGCGGCAAGTGATGAGACTCACGACTCCGAGTGCGTGTCCGCGTGGCACGCAGGTAACTTTGTGCAAAGGCATCGCGCCGTCAGTGAAGAGAGCTGTGAGCGCGTGGCCACCTTCGTGATACGCTGTGAGGCGCTTGACTTTCTCATCGATGTAAGAGCTCCGTCGTTCTGCTCCCATGACGATACGGTCCTGTAGGCACAAGATTTAGTCCAAACTCGATTGCGATGTGGCAACGGTGCAGACCTTAGCCCACTCCAAGTGTTTCAGGTCAACTGCCTTGCACTGTTCTTTGGAGGCCTGAATCGCTGCTTGGCTAGTGATCGTCAATAACGGGTAGAAAAGGTGAGTTTGGTAACGCGTACTTGACCATGTTCTGCAGGTCGGCACCCGAGAAGCCTGGGGTCCCCCGTGCCAAAATCATAGGATCGACATCGGGACCGACAACGATTTCCTTCATGTGATGTACCAGAATTTGAGCGCGCCCGCGGATGTCAGGAAGTGGAACAGCAATATGTCTATCGAAACGTCCTGGTCGAATGAGAGCTCTTTCGAACACATAAACAGCGTCAGAGATTCCGGTGCGAGTTGGCTGAATGGTGTTACGCACTCGTCGAGCGATTCGGGGAAATTGGTTGCCGCAATTACGATGACACCTTCGTCTTGCAAGAAACCGTCCATCTCCACAAGTAGCTGATTGAGGGTCTGCTTCATGTACTGTTGGTCACGAGCGCTGCGTTTTCCTCCGACGGCGTCGAGCTCGTCGATGAATATAATGGCAGGCTGCTTCTTCCGCGCCGTCGCGAAAAGCTCGCGCACGCGTTTGGCACCGACACCGACGAACATCTCGTCAAACTCGGAGCTATATCGTGTTGGGAGGTGAAAACCATATGGCAGAGGCGTGGTAGGTAACGTACCCTGACGCGAAAAGGAACGGGACACCGGCTTCGCCAGCCACGGCTCTCGCGAGCATGGTCTTGCCAGTTCCAGGTTCACCGGTGAGGAGCACGCCCTTTGGGAGCTTACCGCCGAGTTCTGCGAACTTTGAGGGGTCCTTCAGAAACTCAACCACGTCTTTGAGCTCTTCTTTGGCCTCGTCGACGCCGTGCACATCGCTGAAGCGAACGGGCTTGCTCGATTCGTGGGGTTCGAATTCGGATTGACGGGGAGCGGCCTTGACGAGTCCAGAATTTTCGACCAGGACGGAAAGGATGGTAAGGACGACTGGTAGGAAAGTGTCAGGGTTGACTGTGACACGCGATACACACAAAAAGAGTGATGACTTGCAGAAAGTAGCAATGCCGGCAAAGACCAAAAAGCGCGCAAAGCTCGGAATCCATGCACCTTTACCTGGGACCAGAGAGGTAAGGGGTCGCGCGGAGGGGATGATCGTAGCTTGAACGACTCACGCTCTTTAATTATGACGTGAACCGGATTGCCGCTACCACCCTGGCCGGCGCTGACGGCCGCGAGAAGGTTGGCCATATCGGCAGACACCAGGTGACTCGAAGAGCCCAACCCCGAGGAAGGGGGAGAAAGGGGCTCGATCGTCGAGCCGGCGAGGACCGAGGAGGCGACTTGTTGGCTACGAGAAGGAGTTGGAAGCGGTGAAGGCGATGCTTGCTGCGCAGATGCTGATGCGGATGACTCCGCTTGTTGGGCTGGTGTTAATGAGGGTGCTGGATCAGATGACGGTGAAGGTGAGGACTCAGTTGCGGCTGCGGGTGTGGATGTAGGTGACGGTGTAACAAGCGGGTGAGCATCGAGGAGGGATTCACGCCTGCGAACCGCAGGGTTGATCGACGCCTCCTTATTAGCTTTTAGCAGAGCCTGGAGGTAATACTCGAAGGCCTTGTCCGAATGAAGGAGGGGCGAAGCAGCATCCTAAGAATACGCATATACGGAACCAGGTCAGCGAGAGAAAAGACGAAATCCGAGGTGTTTGAAAGGGTGAGAGAACGAACGAACAAATTCGGACATCCTCTCCCAACGGTTGATTATGAGCTCATATCCCGGTTGGATGTTGGTCTCGGAGAGAGCCTGAAAGAGGGCGAGCTGTTTCTCGACGTCGTAGGGATGGGCATTGGCGTCGGCTTCTATCCTGGCTACGTGAGCCACGGCATGAGGAGAAGGTGTTGGAGAAGGTTTTGATGATGAAAAGATTGAGCCGAGGGAAATTGTGCGACAAGGGATTAGGGTAAAGTGAAGAGGCCGAGGAACAGGGAACGGTAACGAAAAACGCGAAGTGGAGAAGGAGATGATGCGAGGATTATGGAAAGAATGTAAGCGGGTAAAATGGTATCGCGAGGGAGCAGTGAACAGTCTGAGCCTCGTCAGACTGGCCATTTGCTCAACAAATGTGAACCTGCAAGCGGAGGGCCACAACACACTTTTTAGTTTATGTAACACAATGTCCGACCCTCTCAAAGTCCTACTCACCGCGCTCTCTCAGACTTGTACTCAGTCTATCTCAGCCATCAACACAGCCCCAGACACGCAGAACATCCCGTTGGACACTCTACGCACGGATTTCCTGTCTCTCCTGTCCCTGATTTATTCAAATACAACCAAACTATCCATCGCGCTCAATCCGTCCAACCCGACCTACTCTGCCGCCCAACGTCCCGTAAAGGACCTCATCACCCACTCGTCCACGCTCGCGTCCAATGCTTCCTTGTTTCTTCCAAATGTTCACGGCCGCACTCTCACCGCGGAGGTGCACTCGATAGCAAAAAGCGTACTCACCGCTCTCGAGGATCTTGCACGCGCACACCTCTCTCTCATCACCGTCGCCCCGGCCGAGGTCGACGCTACTTCCGGGACCAAAGGATATCTTCCCAAGACGGCCGTAGTTCACGAACTCATCGCACAGGCAAAGGCCGTCCACCCGCAAGGCCTATCTAGATCCAATCTCGTTGCCGTCCGCAAACGCTGGCTAGAGCAATCGGAAACCGTTTCGGATGCGGAGGCGATGCTCGAGTTCGAACCCTTTGTGTTCGAGGACGAGGACGACAAGGATAACGAGTTTGGCGATGGCTGGGACGATCCCGAGCTCGACCTTGGAAGTGACCCGGGCGGACTGAGCCTTGAGCAGCAGAAGCAAATCGCAACGAAAGTACGGCACACTCTTCTCTTCTCCCTCCTCTCTGATACCGGTTCATGTTGTTTTCTCCTAGATTTGGCCTGTCGTGCACCACGCTTCGGCGCTCCTCAAAGACATCTACATTGTGCTTCTGTCTCCCACGTCATCCCGAACGCAGTCGACGCCGAGTGCACTGCTCGACGACCTAGCGGACTCAGCCCCACCATTTGCAGCCGCCGTAGACAACCTAGCTGACGAAATATTCGGTATCCCGGAGAGTCCATCAGACTTTGAACAGAGTCGCAATGAATTTGCTCGTACCCTCGCCACCGTAGCGGGTGCCGTAAAAGCCTTCTGGAAAGGCAAAGAAGACCCCCGGCCAGTAAGCCATAAGGGTAGTAGGGCGTATTTCGTCGATCAGTTCGCACAATTGAATGTAGCCGCCGAGTCTATTCAGTTGACGCTCACATCGTGATCCTCGGATCCCGAATAAATCTACAACCACGTTCACGAGTCCATATATTGTGAAAGTTCAAGTAAGTACTACGAAGCGTTAAAAAGTCCCATTAGAATCACTGTTCGTAAGGGAAAATGTCCGTCAAAGTGGCATCTCCCTAGCAGTCAGAAAAGTCGTGAAACAGTGTTTCTTTCGTGGAAGAGAGCGTCAGCTCGTGTGGTTCGTTAGGCGTGGGAACGCGATCAGGTATCGCAAGATCCGACCAAACGTAATATGTCCGTGTCCAAAAGGGGTCATCCAAAATCCAGAAAAAAAGAGTCCATCCAAACGTCGTGCTGCATCGGTGAGGCGCGTCTTACGTGATGTTTTGGCTCGCGGCCTGCAGGGTTTGCTGTATGCCGCTCTGACCAGTTCTGCAATGAAGCCATATATGATCAGTCCGACGCAGCACTGGACACGAGGTGAATAACGCACCCAATAATTCCATAACCGTCATTAGGCGAGGTACCAAGCGTTCCTTGTCCGTTCGGACTCTGCACGAATGTGCCAGGGGCAGGCTGAAGGTTTTGCTCAGACCACTATAAACAACAATAAAAAAAGGTTAATAATCTTCTTTGGCCACTTATGGCTAGTGGACGAACCTGGTATTGGGTCATCCCACTAAGACCAGCCTGGATACCGGCTACAGGGATCACAATCGTTAGCAGCCGGTATTGGTGAAGCGTGACAGTTCCGACGATCACCGACCTTGCAACCACGTCGAGTACGCAGATTGACGCTGTTGATCACTGACGCCTGTGCCGAATGACCCTGGACTCTGGCCTGTAAAAAGGGCGGGATGACCCCGTGCTGAATGAGCGGCATTGAAACGTAATACAACACAATGCCTCACGCTTCTGGTTCTGCGGTGTCTCGACCGGAAATGTGGCGTTGAAAGGGACGAATGACTGAAGGTTGTCTTGAGTGACAAGACCAAAGCCAGTGAGCGCCACGGGCTTGCCGACGCTACACAATAGGGCTGATGTTGAGTGCACAGGTACCTGACATATGAAATACACTCACGCAAGGGCTGACGCGGCTTGCGCCTGGATCCACGCGGTACCTTGTTGCACAGTTCCGGCGAAGTCGGAGCTCGGGGGCGTGAACTGCATCGGGACAGTTCCATAGCTGTTCTGATCAGGGAAGAGCTGGAATGAACCGAAACCAATTTCTGGAATGCTGAGAATATCTTGACTGTCGACACCGAAAGTCCCATCAAACGCAGAACCAACACCCCCGGCCTGTCTCTTGGCCACGGCTGAAGGGTAGCATTTTAGCAGGGCTGGATGGTGCACGGTAAAGAGGGTACATACGGGATGCGGTCCACCGACCACGAATCCTGATGCCATCACGGGGGACTGACGCACGGGGCGCAGCACGTCTTTCCTTGGTGATCATTTGGAACAGCTTCGAGGGGGTCATGAGACCGCGAGTTAAGCGCTTGCGAGCACCTCCGGGAACAGGCGAAGGGGCAGGCCTGGGTGGTGGCGACGGATTGAAAAACAACTTGGGGCAGTCCGGACAGAAGAAGCCTTGATTCCTGTGTAACATCGAAAATTAGAAGGGAATCCAGGTCGAGCCGCGAAAGTGGACGAACCCAGAAGAAACGAGGTGGTTGGGATCGATGGAAAGGATGAACTTGGCAATATCGGAGTGCCATTGGGTGATCGTTTGCGTGGTGCAGGAAGGCGAAGAGTCAAGGGACGACTTGCAGCGAGGGTCATTGGCCAACTCCCAGGCGAGGAGGCGAGGGTTGTTGGCGAAGCGAGAAACGACAGCCTGGAGATACTGCTCGAAGAACTTGCGGATGGTCTGACTAGTGTAGAACTCGTCATGTGTCTTTGTCTCAGTGAACTCGCGAACGTAGGCATCCATGCCACCTAGCGAAATCAGGAGAACCATTAGCAAACGAATACGGACGATTGTGTAAGGCTAGTATATTAACCATAGTCATTGGAAAGGAAATTGCGCGGGAGGGGGGTAGGGGACTCGTTACCGCGACGCACGGGGGTGGGCGGTACATTGGCGACGGGGTTCCAGTTGTTAGTCAATGAGAAAAGAACGTGGATGTTGTGTTTCTCGGCGAGTTCTAGGAGCTTGTCCAAACGCTGGAGACCATTCGGACCGGTATTGATGGTCGTGGTGCCGTTCGCAATAAGTTGCAGCCAATTACCCGCTTCGGGAATTTCGGTGACGTCTGTGAGAATTAAGGATGAGAAAACAATTAAAAAAGCATAAAAACGACAATTCGATTCGCACCATTGAACGCCCATGTCCTGACAACTGTGATTCCAGATGCCGACATGTCAGCAAGAGTGTTGGAAATGTCATCATCGGAATTGAGGAAGGGCAACCAATATGCGTTGGTTCCTATGAACGCAAATTTACTGGGGAAGGAGGAGGGAGGAGAGAAGGATATGGGGTCAGCACCAGAAGGATTATGGGGAGGGGAGGAAGCTCTTACGAGCCATTAGCGAGCAAGCCGCCACCAGAAGCGGTAATAAAGGGGGACGTGGGAGGAGACCTGGGGGTGGTCCTGGTTGGGGAAGCGAACACAGAGGATAGAGCGGTGATGCTCAGAAGAGCGATGAACCAGGGCGAGAGGGAAGGCATAGACGGTGGTCGCTCGTCCACTGACAGGAGGGTACAGTGTACAGTACGGTGAGGCCAACCCTACAAGCTCAGCTGTGCGTTCACTATTTCAATGGTTCAACAGGCGTCCGTCGGGCGACCTAACACAGCACCGGCGACAACCGAACAAGTTATCACGGGAACCCCATGACGGCCTGATTGTGCCTAAGTCGATCCAGAATCGGTGCGGTGCCAATACCCGGCGTCAGCGTTGGCGTCGGCGTCAGCGCTCTTGAACACGATTTCAAAAGTCCGAGAAATTGGGCCTGCTAAGCCAGATATGACCTGCACCTTCTTGTTCCCCCGAAGGTTCTCCGGTCAGGGCGATGCTGGGCCGGATGACTGAAATCAAATTAGTCTACGCAAGGCCCGGTCAACTACGTTTGTTACATAAGCATACACCTTCGAGAAAAAATATTATAATAATTATTTCGAGCCATGCTTCGATACTACCGAGTAACACCTGCCGTTTTCCGTCCATATGGATTATTTCCCTTGCGCAGTTACTCCAACCCAGTATCTCCATGGCTTCGGAAACAATCACAAGGCGATGTCGACCAAGTTCACCCGACGCACAGCCGACAGGCCGTTGGCTTTTTGAGGCGTTATGCCAAATGGTGCTTCATCGCCTTTTCGGGAATCGGCATCACCCTCCTTTCCGCTGCTGCGGCAACTCACCTCTGGATCGAGAATGTTGAGTTCGCTGCCGAATCAGACAAGCACTGCGTGGAATGGGAGTGGGACGTAGAAGCAGATCGATGGGGTCAGTCCAAAGACGGTGGCACCGACCCTTCCCTAGGCTTCATGGCAAGATTTGGAATCCGTAGCGCGTGGTTAGAGCACCACTGGACGTCTCCGGGGACTCTAAAACAGGGAAGACCCGCTTCTAACAGGGTCACCTCCCTCGACGACGCAGTGCCTGTCGAGAGGCGTCTAGAGACTACGCGCCACTTTCTCGATGACGTTCTGGATATCGCATTGTCCAAAGAGTCTGCCGGTTTGATCCTCCCCCAGACGGTGACAGACATCCTCGTTCGTCGCGCCGACATATCAGAACGGATGGGAACTAAGGCTGGTCTCACTGACGCGCGGTATGACCTCCAACGTGTTTGGACACGGTTGCCCGCCACAGGGCCGCTCGCTTCGCGTATAGCACTCAAATTGGGGGACTTGAATTTCAGACTGGG
>WNGR01018007.1_pt1 | contig 13481 bp, 15 predicted proteins | sample 5407581 | NCBI WGS metagenome assembly WNGR01 (sample SAMN13153383, study PRJNA577476) | soil metagenome | isolation source: 80 cm soil or saprolite under Garry oak tree replicate 2 | place: USA:California | collected 2016-06-15 | reverse complement strand
TCGTTCGACCCGATATCCATGCACAACGAATTCGGCGGCAATTGGTAGGTGTCGACGATCGTCGCCGCGGTGCTCTGCAGGTTGTGCACCAGTGTCGGGGTGATGCCACTGCGGTAGGGATAATCGGGGTGAAAGAGGATTTCCGGCGGCACCGCGTAGTCGATTTGCGCTAGGCCGCAATCGCGGCAACGCAGCAGGCGGAGCGGGTAAATCTTCTCCGCCGCATTCAATTGCGCGGCGGTGAGCAGCGAATCGCAGGGCGGTTGATGACCGAGATCGAGCACCTCCGCGAGATCGCGGCCGCCGCAGATCTGACACTGCTCGAGATGGCCGAGCGGTAGATCGTGGGTCGGAATGGCGGAATAAGCCTGTTGCATCATTGCGTCTTGCCCGAAGGGGGGAGGGGCTTGTGCCAGAGGTTGCCCACGCTACCGCAGTCCGGGTGAAGCGGCATCGCCCGGGCTACGGTAATTCTCGCTAGGTCGCGGGAGCAGTCAGGCGACGGCCTGAACTGTCTCCAGCGGAATGCGAACGCGTACCTGCCGGCCAAGCAGGTCGAGCAGGATGATGACGCGCTCTTCGTCGGTAGTGCCTTCGTAGAGGCCGCTGAGGCCGCGCAACGCACCCTCGGTGATCTGGACCGGATCGCCCTTGTCGAAGAGGGGCGGTGCCGGCAAGGTCACGACGCCCTTATCGTCCTCCCGCGCCTGAATCGCTTCGACGATCCCCTCCGGCACCGGCGTGGGCCGATCGCCATGGCAGATCAGCCCGGCAATCCCGATTGTCGAGCGGATGGCGCGCCAGCGTGCCAGCGCGAGATCCATGCCGACAAAGAGGTAGCGTGGAAACAGCGGTGTGGCCACCCAGTCGATACGCCGTGCGTGCCGTCGACGCTTGAGGTAGCGCGGCAGGTAGACGGCAAAACCTTGATTGCGCAGATGCCAACTGGCTCGCGGTTCGGCAAGTGGCTGTGTATGGGCGACGTACCAACGCATCATGTTGATCGGCTTACTCTGCCAGCCTCGGCGGCGTGCGCGAGATGTTGAGCAGGCGCGGCGCCAGCACGCGTTCGCGCGGCAGCAGAGTGACGATGCGCTCATAGGTATCTTGGGGAGTCCGCTGGTCCGTTATCACGACGGCATCCGGCACGGCGAGGCCTGCGAGGTCGCTGACCAGCTTGAGCTTGCCAACGCCGGGTCCCCCTGCCGTTTCGACAAGACCGATCAGTGTCACCCCATGGCTCTCTGCGCACAGCATCGCGATCTCGGCGAGCTCGCCGGCACCGCACAGCGCAATCTGCGTCCAGCCGCGCGTGGCGCATTCGGCGAACAGGGCATTGCACTGGCTGCGAGCGAGACGGAAAAAATCAAAGGAGATAGCGAGATATTCCGCAGTCAGCCGACTCTTCTCTGCAAAGCCCTTAGGCGTCAAATAGTACGCGTAGCGCTTGGCCGGAATATGCGTCACCTTGATGTAGCCCTTGGTGACACAACGCTTCAGATAGGCGTTGGCGAGGCCGAGTGCGATGCCCAACTCACGCGCCAGGGAGCGCTGGGTGACGACGCTGTTCTCCTCGACCGCATTCAGCATGCCCAGCGTGATCTGCGCCTCGGCATGGTTTTCGGGGTCGACCGTCTCAGGGTTCGCAGTGGTGTTCACGGCGCGAACGTACTTCGTTCATGGCTTGAACGTCAAGTAGATTAGCATGTAAATTGGCGAGAGTTCGGGAAAAGGCAATGCTCCTCGCTCAGGCCATAAGTCGTTGATTCCAATGATATCTATCGGTTGCACAAGAGCTATAATATTGTGATCGACCTTCCCCTAAGCAGTCTTTTCCAGGGCGCCCGGCGGGGATCGCGACTGTTGAGCCGACTCCACTATAGGCACCGCTTGCCCGCGCTGGCCAATCCCTATGATCGCGAGATCGTCGATACCCTCAAAAAGTGTGGGGCCTTCACGACCTCTCTCGATGAGATGGTGCAAGCGGACTATGTCGGCTGTACCGCGCTACTCACGGCGGGACGAGAAATCTTTGTCGATGTTTCGCGTCAAACATCCGGCGAGGGCCGGAAGACCTACATTCAGGTCGCGCCGCAGGATGCCATTCTGGCGCGCCCGCAGATCCTGCTCTGGGGATTGCAGGAGAGGCTACTAGGCATTGCCGAGAATTATATTGGGCTGCCCGTGGCCTATCGCGGCGTGCTGGCGCGGCGTGATGTCGCCGATGGACAACAGAGGGAAACGCGGTATTGGCATCGCGACGGCGAGGACGTCCGCATCCTGAAAATCATTGTTTATCTCAGCGATGTCGGGCCTGAAGATGGTCCCTTTTGCTACGTTGAGAAGGCGCGGACGCCCAAAGCCGCCTTGCACACGTTCGATGGCGGTCGGGTTAGTGATGCAGTACTCGATAAGAACGTGCCTCCGGAGGGGCGCGTCGCCCGCACCGGTCCTGCCGGTACCGTGCTCTTTGCCGATACCTGCTCACTCTGGCACCGCGGGGCCGTCGGCACCGGGCGCGACCGCTTCACGCTCTTCTTCTCGTACAATTCCCAATCACCGCTGAAGCCGGCGGATTGCGGCCCGATCCAGCCGCTCGACGGGCTGCGCGCCTCGGCACCGATGAGCGCGCGCCAACGCGCGGCGGTCGACTATGCCTATTGAATGCGGCTCAACACCCCCAGCGCAGTGCCGCAGTGTGAACTGGCGCATCCCAGAGGGCGCGGCGCTCCTCGTCGAGCAAACTCACGGTGATCGAGCAGCCGGCCATCTCGAGCGAGGTCACGTAACTGCCGACCAGCGAGCGCGCTACCTTGATCCCCTGGCGTTCGAGCCGCGCCCGCGCCGCATTGTACATAAGGTAGAGTTCCATCGCGGGGGTCCCGCCGAAGCCGTTGATGAGGAGCAGCGCCTCGCCCTTAGCGGCGCCGAGATCGCTGAGGATCGCACCGACCATCTCGTCGGCAATGGCGTTCGCCGAGCCGAGCTTGACCCGCCGACGGCCCGGCTCGCCGTGGATACCGACGCCCATCTCCATCTCGTCCTCGCCGAGCATGAAGGTCGGTCGCCCGGCGGCCGGAACGGTGCAGCTTGACAAGGCAACGCCCATCGAGCGCGTCGCCCGATTGACCCGCTCGCCGAGCGATTTGACGGTCTCCAAATCGGCTCCTTGTTCGGCAGCGGCGCCGACCATTTTCTCGACGATGAGAGTACCGGCGACGCCGCGCCTTCCCGTCGACCAGGTCGAGGTCTCGACTGCGACATCATCGTCGGTGATGACACTGGCAACCGCGCTATCGGTGATCTCGCGCGCCATGTCGAAATTCATGACGTCGCCCTCGTAGTTCTTGACGATGAAAAGGATGCCGGCGCCGCCGTCGACCGCCTCGGCAGCCGCGATGATCTGGTCTGGCGTCGGTGAAGTGAAGACGTGGCCTGGGCACGCAGCGTCTAGCATGCCGAAGCCGACGAAACCGGCGTGCAGCGGCTCGTGGCCGCTGCCACCGCCCGAGATGAGGGCCACCTTGCCACGACGCGGCATGGCGCGGCGCAGGAATTTTCGCTCGGGGCCGAGCGCCACGATGTCGGCATGCGCCGCGGCAAAACCGTCGAGGCTCTCGGGTAGCACCGTCTCGGTTGAGTTGATCAGCTTCTTCATCCAGCTCCTCCCTGCGCCTGGCAATTTGTGCCAACTATCGTTCTCTCCCGCGCCGGGAGAGGGAGTTTGACGTCAAATCAATCGAATGAGCTCGGTAATGAATGTCGCGACCAGCTTCTCGAGCTGGTGGTTGCGCGTCTCGTCGCCGAGATCGGGCAGATAGATCGTGTGGCTGCGGAGACGCCGAGATTCCTTGACCAGCTTGAGTCGGCGCGCATGCGCCCGTTCATAGGCCTCGAGGAAATGCCGCTTCTCCTCCGGCGGGAAGTGGCAAATCTCGAAAATCCTGTCGAGATGGACTGCCGGAATTGGCACGGCATAGGCCGGGTTGGTGATTTGCGAGATGAAGCTGCGGTTCTTCTCCAGCGCCGCGGCGAGGCGCTGGCGAGTGCCGGAGGGGCGGTTCTCGAGTACGCGCTGAAGGACCCGCTTGTATTCGGCAACTGCTTCGCTGGACGAACTCGCCGGCTGACCCGCACGATCAGCCATGATCCGCGCCAATGCGGCATGTGGCGATTGTCGCCTTGGTGCGTGCCAGGGCAGATGGCCCGACCGACAAGCTGCGCAGCCCGGCGGCCAACAGGTCCGGGATGATTTCGGGATCGCCACCGGCGTCGCCGCACAGGCTGACTTCGATGCCAGACTTTCGGCCATGACTTGTGACTTCGGCGATGAGACGCCGGACGGCCGGGTTGCGTGGATCGTTAAGACCTGCGAGCGCCGCATTGTCGCGGGAGCAGGCGGTGACGTACTGGGTCAGATCGTTGCTGCCAATCGAGAAAAAATCGGCAACAAAGCTGCCAAGGTCGAGTGCCACGGCCGGTACCTCGACCATAATACCGAGCGGCGGGCGGCGCGCCGGAAGCCCGCTTGCCGTAATTTCGGCGAGTGCGCGATCGAGCAAACGTGACGCATCCTCAAGCTCCCGCGCCACCGTCACCATCGGCAGCATGATTTTGATGGGACCGAGCACCGCCGCGCGTACCAGCGCGCGCAGCTGCACCAGGAATGCGTCAGGCCGCCTCAACGAGAGTCGGATGCCGCGCACCCCAAGGAACGGATTCGATTCGCCGTCGACGGTGAGGCCGGCAATCGGCTTGTCACCGCCGGCGTCGAGCGTCCGGATAGTCACCGGTCGGCTGCCCGCCCACTCGACGATCCGCCGATACGCCTCGAATTGGGCCGCCTCATCGAAAACAGCGCCGTGCGAGCGGCAGAGGAATTCGGTCCGCACCAGGCCGATGCCGTCGCAATGCGCGGGATCGAGCGTTGCGAGCTCGGCCGTATCGGCGATATTGAGCAATACGGCGATCGGCACACCGTCGGCGGTTGCCGCGGGTGCGTCGAGCGAGGTCGCTTCGTGTCTTGCACGTGCCCGTTCGGCTCGGTGCCGAGTCTCGGCAGCGCGGCGCTCGCTCTCGTCGGGGCTGAGGATAGCCACGCCCGAGCCGCCGTCGATCAGGATCTCCCGATGATCGTCGAAGGCCGCGCCGTCGAGGCCGACCACCATTGGGACGCCGCGCGCCCGCGCCAGGATCGCGACGTGGCTGGTCGGGCTGCCACCGGTAAGGGCAAGCCCGCCGCCGGCGCTCCAATCAGTTTCGAGGAACATCGACGGCCCGATATCCTCGGCGAGGAGGATGGCGCCTTCGGGCCGCAGTCGAGGCAGCGCGGTTCCGGCAAGATGGCCGAGTACACGGTCACGCAGGTCCCGCAAGTCGCCGGCGCGGGCTCGGAAGTGCTCGTTCGCCGCCGCCTCGTAGTCGGCGATCTGGCTGGCGAGCGCAGCCGACCACGCAGCCCCGGCGGCGATGCCCGCGCTGATCGCTGCCAAAGCCGGCGTCCGCAGGCTGTCGTCGTCCAGCATCGCAACCTGAAAATCGAGCATGGCGCGACCTTCAGCGTCTTCGGAACGGCCCTGCAGGGCGTTGAGATCGGCGATCGCCGCGGCGATCGCCTGCTCCAGGGCTCGACGTTCGCTTTCCCAATTTCCCGTCGGCTGCCGCTCCCCGACGCTCGTGCTCAACCGGACCAATGGACCGAGTACGATGCCGGGCGCTGCCGGTCGGCCTCTCAGCTCACGCGACGGCGCCATCAGGAATGTCCTCGTTGAAGTCGCGTTCGACCAAGCGAATCAGTGAGCGCACCGCCTCGGCGGCATCGGGGCCCTTCGCGCGAAAGCGAAGTGTCGCGTTCTGCGGAACCTTGGCGGCCATCACCTTGACGATGCTCTTGGCGTCGATCCATGGACCAACTTCAGCGGCGAGCTCGATGTTAGCGGCGAACATCTTGGCAAGCTTGGTCAACTTGACCGAGGGACGGGCGTGCAGCCCAACCGCGTGCGAGAGAAAGACAGACCCTTCGACAACCGTATTCGGCATGATTTGTTATCTCGCTTTCAGATCGGCGACAGTTCTTCGGCGGTCCGACGCACCTGCTCCAGCGTCGCACCGCCCGAGGACTCGGTCGCCGCGATCACCGCGCCTTCGACGATGGGAGCGTTGCAGACCATGACGCGCGAGCGCTGCGTTTCCGGCAGCATCTCAATTGCCATCTCGCTGTTGGTCTCGGCGCCGCCGAGATCAACCAGTATGGCGACGCCACGTTCCGACCACGCGCGGCCAATCGCATCGATGATCGCTTCGACGTTGGAGCCGAGGCCTCCCCCGGGCGCTCCGCCGCACCAGGCGAGCGGCACCTCGGCGCCTACCATCTGGCGCACCATGTCCGCAGTGCCCTTCGCTACTTCGGGTGAGTGCGAGACGATGACAATGCCAACATTGCTGATCATGCCGTGCTTCCCAGGATCTCGACCACCGCTGTGATCATCAATGCGCTTGAGCGGGCGCCGGGGTCGACGTGCCCGATGCTGCGCTCGCCAAGAAACGAAGCCCGCCCTCGCACCGCCTTCATCGGTGCGGTCGCTTCCGCCGCGCGTTGCGCGGTCTCGCACAGCCGGCGCGGCAGATCGACCCCACCTTCCGCAAGCATGGCCTGTGCCGGAGCGAGCACATCGAGCATCGTCTTCTGACCGACATCAGACTTGCCCCGAGCCTTCACGGCGGCAATCGCGGCAGCGAAGGCGCGTGCCGCATCGTCGAGGCCGGGCTCTGCCGGCAGCTCCTTGCCGAGTGCAATAAACAGCGTGCCGTAGAGTGGCCCCGAGGCGCCGCCGACCTTCATGACAAGATGAGTCCCAAGCCCCTTGAGAAGGTCGGGAAGAGGCTTGGCAGCAAGCCCGTCGAGATCGGCCAGCACCGTCTCGAAGCCGCGCTTCATGTTGAGCCCATGGTCGCCGTCGCCGATTGCCCGATCGAGATCGCTTAGCTCGTCGGCATGCTCGATCACGGCGGCGGCGGCAGCGGCGATCAGCCGGCGGTTCAAGGCGCTGTCGAAATTCATCGGCAGTCTCGGGGACGACGCCGGTGCCGGGGGGCGGGATCAAACGGTGACACGGTTGCCCTCCTTGTCGAAATAGAGCGGTCGCACAAACTCGATGGCTACATCATCACCAACGCCGAGCCCGATCCGGATCAGCCAGGGTCACGACGTCGCTGTCGCCGATCCGCACGTGCAAGTGGTTACGGTCGCCGAGGTGCTCGATCCAGGTGACGCGTCCGTGCGCTGCCGTTGCGGAGCGCACGATGCGTAGATGCTCGGTTCGCGCGCCGATGGTGACGGCACTAGATGGCGCGGGCGTCAGCGGGAACAGGCCGCGCGGCACGAGATTGATCCCCGGTTGGCCGAGCCGTGCCGCGACATAAAGGTTGATCGGATTCTCATAGATCTCGCGCGGGGTGGCCAGTTGGACGAGGCGGCCGCGCTCGATCACGCCGATGCGGGTCGCCATGGTCATCGCCTCGGTCTGGTCGTGCGTAACGTAGAGCATCGTGGCTCCGAGATCCTGCTGGAGGCGCTTCAACTCCAGGCGAAGATCGGCGCGCAATTTCGCATCGAGCGAGGATAGCGGCTCATCCATCAGCGCGAGCGCGGGCTGGCGCACCAGCGCGCGACCGATTGCGACGCGCTGCATCTCGCCGCCAGAAAGCTGGGTCGCGCGGTTGCCGAGCTTCTCGCCTATGCGCAGCAGTTCGGCGGTCTCGCCGACCTTGCGCGCGATTTCGGACTCCGCCATCCGGCGAATTGGCGAGCGTAGCGGGAAGGCCAAATTGTCGTAGACGGAGAGATGCGGGTAGAGGGAAAACTGCTGGAAGACGAAGGTGACGTCGCGCTCGGCCGGCGGGGCATGGGTGACGTCGCGCCCGGCGATGGCGATGCGACCGGCATCGGGTCGTTCCAAGCCGGCGACCAGGCGCAGCGTCGTCGTCTTGCCGGCGCCGGTGGGGCCGAGCAATACCATGAAGTCGCCATCGCCCACCGCGAACGACAGATCGGCGACAGCCGTAAGCTCAGCGAAGCGTTTGGTTATGCCGGCGAGGATGATTTCAGCCATGGACGGCACCTGCTTCGGTGAGAGCCGTCCGCACCGCCCGTCCGGTCACCTTGTCGAAGAGCGAGAGCTTTTCCGGTCGGAAATCGAGCCCGACATGCTCGCCGCGCTGTACCGCAACGTCCGCCGGCAAGCGCGCCCGCACGGTGCCATGCGCCGTCGAGAGCGTCACGATCTGCGTCGTGCCGAGATATTCGGCACCGAACACCTCGCCGGCAACGGCGCCGCAATCCCGCAGGCGGACATCTTCCGGCCGGACGCCGAGCAGCAGATCGCGTTCTTCGAGAGCCTCGCGAATCTGCGGTACCGCTACGACGGAATCGCCAAGCCGAATCGTCTGCGCGCCGATGCCGAGCCCACCGCGGAAGCCGAGGAAATTCATCGGCGGCGCGCCGACAAAGTCGGCGACGAACAGCGAGGCGGGCCGCTCGTAAATCTCCCGCGGTGTGCCCAACTGCTCGACAACGCCATGATTCATGATCGCAATCTTGTCGGCAAGACTCATCGCCTCGAGCTGGTCGTGCGTGACGTAAACCGTGGTGGCATCCAGTCGGTTGTGCAGCGCGCGCAGCTCGCCGGTCATGACGTGGCGAAACTCGGCATCGAGCGCGCCCAACGGCTCGTCCATCAGAAACGCCTTAGGTCGGCGGACTATCGAGCGGCCGAGAGCGACACGCTGACGATCGCCCGAGGCCAGACCCGAGACGCGACGATCGAGGAGGTGGCTGATCTGCAAGGTGCGTGCCGCCAGTTCGACGCTGGTGCGAATTTCGGCGCGACTCATGCCCTGGCATTTCAGTGGAAAAGCGATATTGGCGCGCACCGTCATGTGCGGGTAGAGGGCGAAGAGCTGGAAGACGAAAGCAATGTCGCGCTCGGCGGCACGCTTCTCGGTGACGTCGTCGTCGCCAAGCAGAATGCGTCCTGCGGAGGGTAATTCGAGACCCGCGATCATCCGCAGCGTCGTCGTCTTGCCGCACCCGGAAGGCCCGAGCAGGCAAAAGAACTCGCCATCCGCTACGGTGAACGTTGAGTTCTGCACGGCAACGAAGCTGCCGAACGATTTGTGAAGATTTTCGACGCGGATCTCGGCCATGGCTGCCTCAGTCCGGAAATTTGCTAACGATAACGAACATCACCGTGCCCGTGAGGGTGGTGACGAACGAATACGTGTAGAGCGCAAGCGAGAGCGGCTGCACCAGCATGACAACGCCGGCCGCGATAAGCGCCGTCGCTAAGCGCTCCCACGGGCGACGGCGGAACACTCGACGCCGGGGCAAGCGCTTCGCGTCACCATTGCGCAGCGCCGCACTCATCGCCGCACCGCGCCAAACGTGATGCCACGTAGCAGCAGCTTGCGCAGCAGGATGGTGAAGACGACGATCGGGACGAGGAACAGAGTGGTGCCGGCGGCGACCGCCGGCCAATCCTGCCCGCCTTCGCCGATGATGAAGGGTATGAAGGGCGGCGTCGTCTGGGCCTCCCCCGAGGTCAGAAGCAGGGCGAAAGCGTATTCGTTCCACGCAAAGATGAGGCAGAAGATCGCGGTGGCGGCGATGCCGGTCGCCGCCTGCGGCAGCACGACCAAACGGAACGCCTGCAGCCGCGTGTAGCCGTCTATCATCGCCGCCTCTTCGTACTCGCGCGGGATCTCATCGATGAAGCCCTTGAGCAGCCATACGGCGAGCGACAGATTGACCGCGGTGTAGAGCAAGATCATGCCGAGCCTGGTGTCGGTGAGGCCAAGCTCGCGATACATGAGATAGATCGGGATCGCGACCGCGATCGGCGGCATCATGCGGGTCGACAGGATGAAGAACAGAAGGTCGTCCTTGAGCGGTACGCGAAAGCGCGAGAAGCCATAGGCGGCGATGGTGCCGAGGAAGACCGCAAGGAAGGTCGAGCCGAAGCCGATGATCAGCGAGTTGACATATCGCGGCACGTATTTCGAGGGGCCGGCGATCACCATGTTGTGCGAGCGGACGAGGCGCTCGTACCAGGTTTCCGCAGTCGGCAGGCTGGCGATGTACTCCGGCGTTTGCCGCGAGCGAGTGGTGAAGAGATTGACGTACCCTTCGAGGGACGGCGCGAAGACGATCTTTGGCGGGTAGGCGATGGAATCAGGTGGTGTCTTGAAGCCGGTAACGAAAATCCACGCCAGCGGCAACATGGAGACTACGGCGTAAAGGATGACGAGCGAAGCGGCGACGCGCTTGCCGAGGCGTGTCGGCTCGACCACCGAATGGGCTGTGGTGATGCCGCTCATCGTTGCTTCACCCGATTGAGCGCCTTAACATAGATGTTGGCGAGCCCGAATATGGTGCAGAAGAGGATGATGGCGAAGGCCGAGGAATAGCCGGTCCGCCATTTCTCGAAAGCCTCGCGTTTGAGCGTTATCGAGGCGAGTTCCGTCGTCGACCCGGGTCCGCCGTTGGTCAGTAAATTCACCAGATCGAACATCTTGAAGTTCTCGATGCCGCGGAACAGTACCGCGAGCATGATGAAAGGCAGCGCCATCGGCAGTGTGATCGACCAGAATTGCCGCCACTTCGAGGCACGATCGACCTCAGCCGCCTCATAGATGTCGTTCGGAATCGAGCGTAAGCCGGCGAGACAGATCAGCATGACGTAAGGCGTCCACATCCAGGCGTCGACGATGACGATTGACCACGGTGCGAGGCTGACATCGCCGATCATCGAGAAGGCGGAGGGCGGGACGCCGGTGAAGAACGCCACGAGATAGTTGAAGAGGCCGATTTGCGGCTGATAGAGGAAGGTCCAGAAATTACCGACCACCGCAGGCGACAGCATCATCGGAATGAGTATGATCGTCGTCCAGAAGCCGTGGCCGCGGAACTTGCGGTCGATCAGGTAGGCAAGTGCGAAGCCCAGCAGCGTTTCGATGACGATCGTCGCAATGACGAAACGCGCGGTGACTTGCATGCCGGCCCAGATATCGGCGTCGGTCAGAAGCTTGGCGTAGTTCTCGACGCCGAGGCTCTTGATCGGCGCGTTCGGCCGATTTGCGCGAAAATTCGTGAAGGACAGTTGGACCGTCCAGATCAGCGGGAAGATGTTGATCGCGAGTAGCAGCGCAATCGTCGGCGTAATGAACATCCAGGCGATTGCCCGGTCCGAGAGGCCGCGGATCCGCCTTGCCACCTTCACCGGCGTCGCAGCGACGGCGCGCCGCGTCAAAGCTGTCTTTGCCGCCATGTCGCTCATCGGCCAATCACTTTGAAGTTAAAGCCGCATGGTATCAAAATGAAGAAATTGCGGGCCCCCACGCAGCGCTCGGCCGCATGGGAGCCCGAACGTGATCAGAGCTTGCCGTCCTCCTGAAAGACCTTTTGCCAATCCTTGATCAGGAGATCGAGCGCCTCCTTCGCCGATCCCTTGTCGGCGACGACATAGTCGTGAATGCGCTTCTGCATGTCGAGCAGCAGCTCGGCATAGGTCGGCTCCGCCCAGAAATCGATGACCATGTCCATCGACTTCAGGAAATCGGCCGCAAACGGTGCGCTTTTCGGAAACGCGGGATCTTGGAGCACCGACTTGGCGCAGGAGTAGCCACCGAGCGCCCACCATTTCTTTTGCACATCCGGTTGCGCGAACCACTTCATGTAGTTGAGGGCATCGTCACGTTTGTCGGAATATGAAACGACCGAGATGCCCTGACCGCCGAGCTGGGTTGCCGCAGTTTTCTCGCTCGGATTGACGAAGAATCCGATCTTGTCGCCGCCGACATCCGGGTCCTTGTAAAGGCCCGGAAAAAAGGCGAACCAGTTCATCTGCATCGCCACCTGGCCCGATTTGAAGGCATCGAGGCCCTCCTGCATGTAGGCGTTGGTGTAGCCGGGCGGCGTGCAGCACTTGTAGAGCGCCTTGTAGAACTCGAGACCCTCGACCGCACCCGGCGAGTTGACAAAGCCGTCCATGTGATAGGGCTTCTTGGGATCGTCGTACTTGAAGCCGAACGGGTACATGGCGTTGGTCACACCCATGGTGATGCCCTCCGAGCCGCGCTCGGTGAAGATCGCCGCGCCGTATACCTTCTTGCCGTTGATCTCGCGGCCCTGGAAGAATTCCGCGACCTGCTTCAACTCCGTCCAAGTCTTGGGTGGTGTGAGCTCGCGGCCGTGCTTCTTTTTGAACTCCGCCTGCAGCTCCGGCTTCGAGAACCAGTCCTTACGATAGGTCCAGCCGACCGCATCGCCCATCGCCGGCAGCGCCCAATAGTTGGGCGTATGCTTCGGCCATTCGGAATAGCCCAAAACGGTGGCCGGCATGAAGTCGGCCATTTTGATGCCGTTCTTGTCGAAGAAGTCGTTGAGCTTGACGTAGTGGCCGTTCTCTGCCGCGCCGCCGATCCACTGGCTGTCGCCGATGATGAGGTCGCAGAGTTTGCTCTTGGTGTTAAGCTCGTTGAGGAAACGGTCAGCGTAGCTAGTCCACGGCACGAACTCGTACTTCATCTCGATGCTGGTCTTGGCGGTGAAGTCCTTGGATAGCTCGACCAATGCATTTGCAGGGTCCCAGGCGGCCCAGCATAGTGTAAGAGATTTTCCTTGAGCGAGCGCAGGCGTTGCCGGCGCGAGGGCATAAAGCCCGTAAACTGCAAGTGCTGCCGTAGCAGTCGATAGCCATCTCATGCGCTCTCTCCCTTGGTTGCATTACCGGTTGGACGGTTTGCAACGCTTCGTTCCGGCCAACCCTGGTCGTGTTGAGCACGACCGCTCGTGACCCGCGCTTCTGCCGTCAGGCCGAACACGCGAGGCATTGATTGTTCAGTTTAGTAAATTACATTTCACTAAACATCGCAAGCAAATTTTTCGCCGCGGGCGCAACCGGGTGCAGGTAAGCGCTCGCGCTCGGCGAATTGAGGCGCAAGCTAACCGGCGCGCAGCTGCTGAGCGCGCTGGTCTCGCCGACGTATTGCGGGCATGCGTCTGCTGGAAGAGGCGCTGCTAGATGGCGAGCGAGGCATCTTGCTGATTTTCTGGCTGGGGGACTAGGATTCGAACCTAGACTGGCGGAGTCAGAGTCCCACGTCATTTTTTGCGATATCAACATCTTAGACAAAGGAAACACGGAAAACCGCTCACAGCGAATCAATGACTTACCAGCGATTTGGAAAACCAAGGAACGGCGCGAATGGTCGCGGAACCTGGGTATGCATTTATAGTGAAAACCCTGCTTGTCAAAGCTAGTGGGCACCGCCTGCATTGCGGTGCTGGGTAGTGCTCGAAGGCGCACCGCGCAAACAGCTCGCGCGCCACACGCGCGAGCCCGCGTCCCACCGGAAAGGGCCTCTACGTTTTATAGTGATCGGGAACGAAGAAGTTTGCCCGTTCTGGCGTGATCGACCGAGCA
>WNGR01011670.1_pt1 | contig 13481 bp, 11 predicted proteins | sample 5407581 | NCBI WGS metagenome assembly WNGR01 (sample SAMN13153383, study PRJNA577476) | soil metagenome | isolation source: 80 cm soil or saprolite under Garry oak tree replicate 2 | place: USA:California | collected 2016-06-15 | reverse complement strand
GAACGCTATTCGTTACCCATTTGGTATAACGATGCTTTCAAAAGCTGCCGATAGTGATTCGGCCGAAGGACAAAATATGTTTCTGGCCGTTATGGATGAAGCGGCGGCGTTCAAAGATTTGAATACGGTAAAAGCAATGAATAAAGGAGAAGGAGAGAAGATAAAATCTTCTGCGGAGGCGATTTACGATGTGTTGCGTACTTCGACGAGGACGAGATTTCCGACAGTTGGGAAAGTGGTTATCATTTCTTATCCGCGTTATATTGATGATTTTATTCAGACCAAGCGTAAAGAGGGTGAGACATTAGCCGGGTGCTGGACATCTGGTCCTTACGCGACGTGGGAAGTGAATCCGCGCATGAAGCGCGCGGACTTTCAGGCTGATTATGATCGCGATCCTGAGATGGCGGCGGCGATGTTTGAATGCAAACCGCCATTTTCCGTTGACGGCTATATCAAGCATCCTGAGCGGTTCATCAAGGCGGTTGCGCGCGGGCGCTCGATTGGCCTTGAGAATCCGATTGATGAGGCTGGTGTGTATTCGCCGAAATTTGAGGGAACGCCGGGGCGCTACTATGCAATTCATGTCGATCTTGCGCTTAATAAGGACAAGTGCGCTCTAGCCCTTGGTTGCCAGGGACAGCCGGAAAGGCGCATGAAATGCCCTTGCAATGCCTGGAATCTGAAAGACGTTCTCCGTTGTCGGAATTGTCAGCGTCCCGTGGAGCAGTGGATCGAGACGCTATTGCCGACGACCGTCTTTCCTTTAATACGTCTGTTTTCGCGCGGAGGCGAGCGGAAGGAAGTTGATTTTGCCGAGGTTCGCGAGGAAATTCTTTGGATTCGGGAACGGGGACATTATCTCTATTCGGTCACGTATGATGGTTGGCAAAGTCAAGATTCGGTGCAAATTCTGGATAAAATCCTTGGGAACCGGAAGGTTCAGACGAAGCGGTACGGCGGCCCGATGGATTTTAAGGATGAGGCGATTGTCGGCATTCAATCTGTTGACCGGACGAGCGAAGCGCACGATACGTTAAAAGAATTCATTTATGACGAGAGAGCCTTCATTATGCCGGCGGGCGACGGGGTGCCGGATGACGATCAGAATCAGGACGTGATCGCGCAGGCATATCGGGAGTGGCGGGCGCTGCGCGTCTTGCAGAATCGGAAGATCGACCATCCTCGTGGCGGAGCGAAGGACATCGTTGATGCAATGGCCGGCGTTGCCCTTCAGGTCGCCAAAATGCCGATTGCGCGGACCCGTGCTCCGATGATTTTGGGATGGCACGAGCATTAAGCCTATGTTCGCCGTTGACTCGCGTTAGGAGCTTTTTATGGTAGAAACGATCTCTCCAGAAGAGACAAAGGCGAAAGAACCGACGATCGTTGCCTCATCCGGTGCGTTTACCGCTATCGGTAAGGAGATTGAAGCGTTTATTAAGGAGACGGATCTCTTTTTTGAGGTAAATACGGCTCCCGGTCGCGAAAAACCGATTTTGACTCCAAAGCTCGGAGTGAATAAGACTGGTTCGACAAATGAGCAGCAAATTATGAAGCAATACGGTTGGTATTGGGAACCGCTGCTTCACGATCTCTCATTTCTTGGTCAGATGCGTGATAATATCGCGCTTATTAGCGGCGTGTATCAAAAGTTTACTGATTTGGTCATGGAGGGTTTTAAGATTGAATGCGAAGACCCGGATGACAATGAAGATATCTCGGATATCCTCATCAATGATCCGATGGTGGACTTTGCTGAAGTAGTGCGTTCTTCGGTTCTTCAGATATCGACGATAGCGAATTGCTATTTTCTTCCGATTTATTCAACCGATGAACGAGGTTTTTATGTTCGCACGTTCCGACCGATTCTCGCAACAGCGATGCGGAAGCTCAGAGATGCTGATCTTGTCGTTCGAGGGTATGTGCAGCTCCTTCATCGTCCGAATGAATTTCTCTTTGGGACGCCGACGACGCCGACATTTCATCTTGCCGAAGATGTGTGCTGTGGTTCTGCATACATGGATGGATGGTATGCGTATGGAGTGCCGCCACTGAGCGCCCTTCCCTTTATTGCGAAGATGAAATTACAAATGGAGCGTGATCTCGTCGAGATGCTTCATCAGCATGTTCCTCGCATTGATATCACATACACACCTGATGCTCAAATGAATGAAGATCAAGTTAATGATGCAGCAAAGAAGGCTTCGGAATATGTTTCAAAATTGAAATCAACCGATAATTATATTCATACGCCTGACTTTCTTTTTGAATATAAAGGGCCAGCGGGGAAAGGGCTTGATTTTGCTCCGCCGATGCGGTACATTGCAGAACAGCTTTATGCGGTACTTCCGCTTCTCTCGGGATATCTCTCCTCTGATCTTAACGTCAATCCGATGATTGCGCAACAGAGCTTCCGAATCACTTGCTCTTTGGCGAATTATATTCGCAGTCGTGTCAATGTCATGTTTCAGCCGGTCTTTAAGAAATTACAAGATGTTCGTGGAACATCAAAGATCAAGATTGGTTGGACGGACCTCGATGCAGAGACGGCGGAGACGGTTGCGCGTACTCAAGAATACCAGAGTAATAATGCGGTAGTGAATCGCGATGCGGGTTTTGTCGATCAAGATACCGCTGCTCGGCATGGGACGGTCAAACAACCCGGCGGCCCGGTCAAGAAAGCGGCGAAGCCTGGTGCATTGCCTCCGCCGAGGGACCCGAACAAATCACTTCCTGGAAATCCGGGCGGCAGCGATCCAAAAAAGCCTCCATCAAAGGGAGGTCGATCCAAAGTCGGAGACTCGAAGAAAGGTCCGAAGGACAAAAATCGTAGCGCACCGACGCCGGATAAGCGGCCGAAAGGAAAGCGCCATGAGGATCTTTCGGCTGCGGAACACGTTGAGGAGTTGCGAGATTTTATCGAAGCTAACCTCTGATCTGTTACAGCTTTCTGAGGTGACTATGTTCCTCAACGAACATGAGTACACTCGAAATCGCGTTATCGGCTCTAAAAGAGCGAATCGGCGGGTCGATCCAGACCGAGGGGTCACATAGTCCCTCGAAGGGCGAGATCAATGCCATTCGCAAATTTACGCGCCGTGATGTTGATCTAGACTCCGTTTACACGTTTCCTTGTCTCGCGATTGATACGACTCCGACAAGAAACGGCGTGATTTATTCTGCTGAGTCGCAAAAAGCAACTTGCAAATTGTGGATTGGAATCCCATTCCTGTTCAATTCCAATGCACAGGGAGCTGGTATTTTTGCGAATGGTCAGGATCACGCTGTCCAAGCGGCGTCGCAACATGGAAGAATCTATAAAGCACAGCTTGTAGAGACGGGTCATGGAAATGTTGGAACTCTTGTTTGGGTTTACACTTTTCCCGATGTATCACCGGCTGTAAGAGAATTTGTCAATAAAATCGACACCGGCATTTTGCGTGAAGTCTCAATTCACGTTCTTGCAAAGGATGGTGTTGAGTGTTCGATCTGTGGCGAAGATTTCGGTGCAGATAATCACGAGCATATTCCAGGACAAAAATATGGTCGCGAGACGTGTTACATCAAAACGGTTGGGCAACTCGAACCCGTCGAATTGTCGAGTGTTGCTTGCCCTGGTTCGCTTGTGGCGCATGTCATGGACGATTCTGAGGTGAGTAATTACAAATTGCTGCCATTGCGTGAAGCTCTTCGCGGATCGCATTCACCGATCGAGGCAAATATGGATGAAGCACAGCCTCTCGTCGAAGCGAGTGATGCCCCCGCAGATGGTGGCAAGAAAGACGACGACGAGTCGAAAAGCAAGAAAAACAAGAAAGAAAAAGACGACGACGAGTGCGACAAGGAGTCGAAAAGTAAGAAAGATCCTGAAGACGATCCCGATGATAAATCGGAAGAGGATATGGATGAAGAAGATGACGGCAAAAATAAGACCGGCAAGAAGGTTGGTAAGCAGTCATTTTCCTTGTTCGAGGGATCAGAAGAGTGTCCGGTCTGTCATCGCACGGGAGCACAGAGCGCGGATATAACGGAAGAGCAGCGGAGTCAGGTACTCTCAGAATATCGTGTCGAAGTCGAGGCGAAGATTTTGAAGATCATGGAAGCCGCTGCTGCGGAAGTGAAGGAAGAAAAAACTCGCGCGTCTGAGGCTCTCGCTGCGAATAAAGATGCGACGGCGATGTTGGAATTCTTTGTTGCTGATACGGTTAGTATTGCGGTTGACAAAGGTCTCAAAGAGCCGGAGCAGCGTCAGGCATATCACGAGGAGCTTAGTGCGCTCGGATTTCCCGCTGTAAAGGCGTTGCGAGAAGCCTATACTGCTTCACCCAACAAGAAGGACCAAGACCGCAATGAACTTGCGAAATGGTCACGAGATCGTTTTAGTGAGTTGAGTCTGAGCATTCCTCATTCACCCTCCGAAAGGGCTAGAGGTGGCTTTACTGCGCCTATTGGTCCTCAGTCTAAACAAGGAACGTAAGACATGGGCGCTACTTTCACTCGCATCAACACTGTCGTCGTCGACCCGAACTTCGCGCAGATTGGCGACAGCTATCCTGACCCTTTGCTCTCGACAACGTATGTCGCGAATCTTGCGACGGAGCAAAATACCACGGCAAGTTATGGGCAGCTCTTTCGAGGAATGCCGGTTTGGTATTCACGTCTCTCTGGAAAGATTGTCCCTCCACCTGCGTCGATTGGAACATCTTCTACGAGTGGTTCGACGACAGCATTTCTCGGCGTTCTCGTCGTTGATTTGACGGCTTATGTTCTTGCGCGTGGCACGAAGATCGCAGTTGCGCGCAAAGGTCGTGTGCGTTCGTATGCCGGCGGAACGATGCTTCCTGGTGATCCTGTGAAGGTCGATATTTCATCGAATTTCTCTGGGTTCACAAAATGGATCTCCGGCACGGATGACGCGGTGCTAAAAGTCGGTTACGCCTGGCCGATTGAAGATGGCTCGACGGCCGGAACGCCGGTTATCACGATTGCTCAGGGCGACACTATCTTCGTGGACCTTTAGGCGGGAACAAGGATGAGTAAGACGTTAGTTCGACAAGCAAAGGGACTCAAACTCAAGGAAGAATTGGTCAAGGGAATTCTTCAGGGAGAACAACGCGAGTCTCTTCCGACCTTTGATCTTGACCCAGAAAGCGCAATGTTCAAGTTGCGCGAAGCTGGAATCACGGCGCGCGAATATATGGAAGCGACCGGATCGAAAGATGCGCGTCAATTCTATGAGAAGGAACTTGGAATAAGTCTCGACTCTCTCGTGCTTGAAGAGTTCTGGACGAGTGATGATACGCGCGGTTCGATTCCAGAATTGTTCCTTGACACAATTTTGATGGCCAACTTAAATCACATGGTAACGAACCAAGTGATTACCGAGATTCCGATTGATCGTGAATCAATTGTGATTCGGACGTTTGAAGACGCTGGTCAGATTTACGAAGTTGCGCAAGGTGCGAATATCCCGGATGATACTGGATATTTAATCCGTAGAACGCATTTTGTGAAAAAAATCGGTCGTGGACTCGGGATGACGTATGAGGAGCAGCGTCGGACGCCGTTTCCTTTGATGCAACTTGACCTCGCGCGTCTTGGAATGAGGATGGCCCTCAAAGAAGACCTTGACGTTTTGAATACGTTGCGTACCGGGATTCCGGCGCAGGCAGCGTATGGTCCTCAGCCAGCGCAGGCAGCGATTGCAACGCCGACATCGACTTCTCAGAGTAATACCGGAGGTTCTGGTATTTCTTCGGGAACGCTTGTTTTTGCTGACCTTGTGAATATCGTTACCGATATTGCAAAGCGTAATTACAAGGCCGACTTCCTTATCATGTCTCCGGTTTCATACTCGAAGTTCTTGCTTATTTCTCAGGTGAGCAATTACCTCAACGCTGGTCCTGTGGCAAGTTCCGTGTTGGAGAGCGGTATCGTTTCTCACTTCCTCGGTATGGATATTTTCATAACGAATCAGATGGTCGATAATGAAATGCTCGCTGGTCAAAAAGGTTTTGCCGGCGTGAAATTCGTTGAACAGCCGTTGATGTTGGAGGAAGAGAAAATCATTTCTCGTCAACTTGATCGTGCGCAAGTGACGAAAGTGTATGTTCCTGCTGTCCTTTATACCCAAGCGTTGTCGAGAATGCCATTTTAGGCAAACCTAACAAATAAGTTAGGTTATCCTAATTTGAATGAATCACTGATGAATACGGCTTCGCTTCGGATGAAGCCGTTTTCATTAACAAGGAAGTGAATGATGCCTTACGCATTTTCAATCGGGCAAGTTATCAACGGAAATACCATTATTGCGCTGCCTACCGGGAGCGGAGTTTATGGTGGAATGTATCAACTTCAACGTGCAGATAGTTCGACGTTTTATGATTCGCTTACGTCAGAACAACTTGCTTCTGGTTGGGTGAACATTCTCGTCAATGACGATAATGTAAATGCGAGCAACCCACTTCCGGTTTATATTGCTAGTGGGTCGAGTGGTGGCGGCGCAATTGGAACGACGACAACGCCGAATGTTTCGACGCTCTCCGATCCAACAACGCCGACGCATCAAGCGTCGATCATGGCGCCTGGGTCAACGAGTGCCTACTTGGTTGGTATTCAAGGAACTCCGGGTGCGCTGCCGGTTGGTGTCTCGAATTCGGCGCTGCCGCTCCCTACCGGGGCGGCCACGAGCGCGAAGCAACCGGCTCTTGGCACCTCCGGTACCCCGAGCGCCGACGTTCTCACGATCCAAGGCTCCTCATCGGAGACGCCGATCCCGATGTCCGCAGCTTCGCTGCCACTTCCGGCCGGGGCGGCCACGAGCGCGAAGCAACCGGCTCTTGGAACGGTTGGCTCTCCGAGCGTCGACGTTCTCACGATCCAGGGCTCTTCGAGCGCGACGCCGATCCCGATGTCCGCAGCTTCGCTGCCACTTCCGGCCGGCGCGGCCACGAGCGCGAAGCAACCGGCTCTTGGAACGGTTGGCTCTCCGAGCGTCGACGTTCTCACGATCCAAGGGAGCAGTTCGTCGACGCCGATCCCGATGTCCGCAGCTTCGCTGCCGCTCCCGGCCGGCGCGGCCACGAGCGCGAAGCAACCGGCACTCGGAACGGTTGGCACTCCAAGCGCCGACGTTCTCACGATCCAGGGCTCCTCGTCGGCGACGCCGATCCCCGTTAGCATTGCGACTGCGCCTGCGCTTGTTGCGAGTACCGCAAATATCGGAAATGTTGGCGGAAAAACGGCAAAAATTGCTACTGCATTAACGGTAACGGCATCTTCAGCTTATACGACCGGAAATGTCGTTGGCGGAAAAATCACGTTTAGCTCTGCTCTTCTTACTGCCGGGAGCGGTGTACTTGAATCTATCTCATTGAGAAGCAAGAGCGTTCAGACGGCGACGTTTACATTATTTCTTTTTGATAGCAACCCAACGAATACAACATGGACGGATAAAACTGCGCCTTCAATAAACGTGGCTGATATTCCATTTCTCGTTGGTGCGTATCAACTTTCGAGTTATTCGTCAGGACTTGGAACACATACGATTTATACGTTGAATGGGATTTCTCAGGCGCTTGCAGCAGGAGCTACAACGCTTTATGGCATCCTTGTTGTCGCCGGAACTCCGACGTTCACGGCGACGACGGATTTAACGGTGGTATTGGGGATACTCCAAGACTAGCATGCCTATTCACATAGGGACTTTCCGAACGCATCTTTCTCCAAACGATCAAGTTCCGATTGGGAATGGTCCGAAGATTGTTTCGGCATCAAAGGGGTCAAATGATCTTACTGTCGGAGGAACGGTAACTGTTACTGCTCCGGCTTCGATTGTCGTTGGTAACCTTTTACTCGCTATTATCGTATCGGGTGCGCAAACCTTCACAGCTCCTCTTGGATGGTCACTTTATGGAACAAAGGCAACGTCAGGAAATAGCCCTCAAGTTGCAGTATTCACGAAAATTGCAACGGGGATAGAGTCTCCTACATATGCGTTTGTTCCTTCGACGAGTGCTGATGCTATTAACGCGGAAATTCTTAATATCGCAGACGCAGATTCATTTGCGCCAATTAACGGCATGTTTTCTAAATATACTTCAACGGCTGCGACGACGATTGGAACTGCTGCTGTATCTATTCCGACTGTTTTGAATTGCCTTCCGATCGCCATTAGTACGATTCAACAATTGAATTTAAGTAATGCTGGTAATCCAACAGCGTTGACGGGAGGATGGACAGGTCAACTTCTTTCAGTTAATCAAGATACAAATAATTATGGAAATACAAGTAACGATAATGGCTATGCTGCGCTTTATGTTGCTTCTGGCCCGATAACGACGAGTGTTGCTACCGCTATTACGGCGGGTTGGACTTGGGGCGGAGGCTTCTCTAACTTCACGGGAACATCTGTCATGCTTTTTGTGACGTGATACTATGTCTTCATTTAATATCGGAGATACATTCTCGAATGGATTCTACGTCATTGAAACTCCGACTTCTCCTGGAAATAATACAGGAGAGTATCTTGTATCGAACTCTATTGGATTTCAATACTACGTTACGGGGGCAACGCTTTCTGGATACGATCAGGTTGGAAATAATAATTCTAGCGGGTCGAGCGGAAGTTCGTCCGGCGGTGGTTCAACAACTGTTGTTTATATGGGACAAAATATAAGCAGCCCTTATTCTTTAATTCCTGCCGGGGCAGGATCGGGATCGAGTCAGGTTGTTGCGACGATGAGCGGCTCGATGGTGCGCCTGGTGAATTTGTCCGATCAAGGTCAACCTGCGCTTATCGTCGGGTACGACAATGCTTCAACGACCTCTGGGACAGTTCTCTTTGCTCAGTCTCTAAATGTCCAGCAAATTGTCGATGTCAATGTTAGGACCTCTTATGGGATCACGATCTCAGTTCTTGGAGCGCCGATTAACTCTGATTTTGGCGTGAATGTGGTCAAGCGTCAACAACTTCTGGGCGTATTCTCTTCCGTCAACAGCTCTCCGCCGGACAAGGTGTTAATCTCAAAGAGCAGGTGTATTATGGGATTGTGGTCGGTATTGTGAACGGCCCGACGAATGCTGATTTCGGAGTGAATGTGTTGTATGCGTCTACTACATCGGGTTAATCCTTGGGCAATTGCAATTCTTGCGATTGCTACTTATTCATTGGCTGCTGGTTCAGCATTTGGATTGTCGACGGGTAACGGCGGCGGTCAACCTCCAGCTCAGTATAATTCGCCTTTGCCGACATTAAATTCCGGCCAAGGGAGTTATGAACAGTCGGATAATCGTGGGAGAATTATTGTTTCTCCGAGTAGTTTCCCTTCGATTCAGCCGGTGAGCATACCAACTCCTGCTCAGTATAATTCGACACTTCATTATTGCGCCATTCACGCTTTCTCTTCCTTCACCGTTGCCGGTTACGGTGCAGCAAACGGGAAGTCTCAGTGATGCTCACAACTCTATTGTGACAGCGAATACTTCACAAACTTTATTGTCTGCTGCGACTCGAAGTGGTTTTATTTTACAGAATACGTCGTCAGGTGATCTTTGGATTAATCTTTTGGGAAGTTCGGCAACATCGGCGACTCCAAGTTTTCGCGTAACTTCCGGCTCTTCGTTTACAACCCCTCCATTTTTTCCTTCATCTGGTTCGTTCACGATTTGGGGTGCTACGGCTAACCAAACTTTTTCGGTTGTAACGTGGTAACATGAAATCTATGAAAGCAGCAAAAATTGTTGCGATTGTCGTTTTTGTTGTAGTTCTTTGCGTTACGGCAATTGGATGGAATCAAGCCAGTGCCAATGTGATGAGCTTCATTTGCCTCGGCGTTGGAATCCCTTGGAATAGTTGCGGGATTACGAATCAACCAAGTGGACCGACTCCTGGCCCCACTGCTTCACCTTCGCCGACTCCAACACCTCCGCCGCCCACGCCGACTCCTACGCCGACCCCGACGCCGACTCCAACACCCACGCCGACTCCAACACCCACGCCGACTCCAACTCTGACCCCAACTCCCACGCCTGCGGCGACGCCGAGCGTCGTATCGGTTTCGACCGGAACGAATACTCTCTCTGGCGGCAATCCAACGGTGAATGCCCCTTCATCGATCGTCTCAGGTGATGAGATTGTTGCGGTGATTGAGGGTGTGGGCGGGACATTGACGCTTCCGAGTGGATGGTCGTTGTATGGAACGGTTGCTGCTTCTGGCGATAGTCCAGAAATTCAAATCGCTCTGAAGAATGGGACATCGGTTGAACCGGCAAATTATACTTTCACTGATAGTAATTCGGCGAATGATGCAATAAATGTTGCTATCTATAATCTTTCTGGTGTGAATTTGACAACGCCGGTTAATGGAATGTTTTCAAAATATACATCGACAGCGGCGGTAACGGTAGGAACTTCAGGTGTTTCGATACCAACTACTTTGAATACGCTACCGATGGCAATTAGTGCGATCGGCCAATTAAATTTGAGTAATTCTGGTCCTCCAACGGCTTTACCGGCAGGATGGACCGGGAATTTAGTTGTTCAACAAGATTCATCAAATTATGGAAACATAAATAATGCCAATGGGTACGGAGCAACGTATGTTTCGACAGGTCCCGTAACAACGAGTACATCGAATGCTGTTTCCGTTGGTTGGACGTGGGGAGGTGCCTATAGTGAATTTACCGGCACCTCGGTCATGCTCTTTTTTAACCCGGCTCCTGGAGGATCACCAACACCTACCCCTTCTCCAACACCTACGCCTTCGCCAACGCCGAGCGGAAATTGTTCGTTACCATTCCTTGCGCCGAGTGCATATCCTGATGCTTGCTATCAGCCGTATGCGACGAATTCGGTTTGGAATACGCCAATCTCATTGTATTCGGGAGTAACGGTTGATCCGAACTCGTCTACTTACACGAGTTATTATCTGGCGCATTATTGGATGTTTTTGCAAGCGGTGAGTTTTGGATATGTGAATCAATCCAATCAATATCAACATCCGATATACTTCGGTCATTCAACTGACCCGCTCGATAGTGTTTCAGCATCGTGTGGATGGGACGGATGCGTTGCTGCTGGACAGAAGTTTCATATTCCGGCTTATGCAATTCCGGCAGGTGGTGGAGATCATCATCTCGCCGTTATCGACGAGAGCAATACCTCGTATAACGAACTTGACTGTTGGGGTGCGAGTGCTCCGAGTGGTGGAGTAATCTCTGCGTCGAGTTGCTCCTATCAGCCAGTGACAACCACAGGGATTATGTACGGCGTAACCGGATCAGGTTATGGACTATGGGCGGGAGTAATTCGAGCTCAGGAGCTTGTTGCTGGACAGATAAATCATGCCTTATTCCTTGTCACACCTTGCTCGTATGGTGGGAACCCATCGGCGAGTGCGGGACAATCGGGTTCTGGTTCTCCGTGGGTAGCGGTAGGGAATTATCCGAGTGAGGTTCGCAATACAGATTCATCTTGTCAAGGACTCAATGGAGTTTATTATGGGCAGTGGTTCCGTTTGAATATGACGGATGCACAGATTTTGGCGCTCGGAGCTCCAGCGTATAAAGTTCCGATTTACATGGCACTTGCTCATTATGGTGCATATATGGGCGATAATAATAACACCGGCGTTGGACTGCAAACTGAGGCAGACCAAATGTACACCGCTGCGGGATACACGAACTCGAATTGTCCGACGACGAGCCCTGCGTCGGGAATTCCTTGCACACCGCTTACCGCGTATTTTCACAGCCTGGGAGATCCGGGTTGGGATGGTTCGGCATATCGCATCAATCTCAACGAAGTGAATTGGTCGACATACGGTCAGTGGCTTCGACCCCCTCCATAGTGAGAAAAGAGAAGGACTGAAGATGAATTTGCTTATTGCTGGACTCGTGGCTCTGATCGTCGTCGGAGCGTCTGCTCGGGGTCATCATCGCCACCATCATCATAGATACCATGAACCTGCTCGCACGGTCATTACCGCACCACCTCCATTCCCTACCCCTCGTCGCACACCGATCGACGTGTTTTGTCCATGAAAGATGCCGATATGAGGGGTGGAAGCCTTCGGAGGCTTCCTCCGCAAGGATGCGGCGCGTAGCGGGAGTTACGCAGGGGGGTCGGGTCAGGTGACGTTTGGGTGTGGAACGTCACCTGGCCGCCCTTCCCTAATCTTCTTTGAGAGGAAAACATGAGTAAGAATACCGGCGGTATCATTTTCGATTCGGTAATCCCTGGGGATTTCTATTTTTCGACGCATCCGGGGGGATGGACTGATCGAACCACGGGAATTCACGTTCCTGGGCCTGTCGTGAATGTTGACAAAGATACACGGATGTATGAGAGCGTTGAAGCAATGCCAAATCCTGTTCAATTGCCTCATTACAAGATCGTTGTTGACATGAAAGACAAAGATCGTAAGATTCAAGAACGTAAGGAAGTTCCATTTGATCGTGCTGATGAGGTGCCGCTTCACGATGGGCTAAATATGGCGCTTTCGACGGGAATCATTTCGCATATTTCTGATGAAGAGATGCAAGAGACGTATCCCGAGGCATGGGCTGCTCGCAAGACACATTATATCTATGACGATGAAACGAAAATTCAGCGTCCGATGGGAGATATGATTGCGGAGTTTCATAAAAAGCGCGCGTTAGAAGATGCGAACATTATTGCTGAAGCGGCGAATAGGACAGCTCCTCCACCTCCCCCACCTCCTTTGCGTACCTCTGCTCCCGCAGGTAAGAAGTAAGCGACATGGTTACTGAGACTCAATTGCGTGGAGTTTTGCAATTACCGGCTCGTCCGTACAGTGATACGATTTTGTATGACGGTAGTCGGTATTACGACCTTTCACATTTTGAGCCTCTCCAGATCTTTAATCTTATTGGGGTGCTTGGGGCGTTTTCGGCTTTTAATTTCACGCAGAATACGGACTATGCTCTTGAGAGTGGAGTTATTGATTTTGGGATTGGTGGATCAAATCCTCAACTTGGAACGCCGTTCATCGTTGATTACTCTCACTCTCCTCTTGGGTCGAGCAGCGCGTCAACGTCGATGTGGATTGCTTCGACGACCGTGTATCAGCAGCTTGCTTCAGCTTTTCCCTATGGGTCGACTTCAGCAACCGGCGTTGCGTTCAATGATTTGGCAACGCTTGGGACGCTTATGGTTGCGGCGAGGGAAGCATGTGTTGCTATCGCTGGTTCTGAGAGCGAACAAGCCGTGAAATATCGGCGTGGGTCCATTCTTATGGATGAGACGCAGAAGTCAAAAAACTGGATGGAACTCTCGAAAGAATGGGAGGCGAAGTATCAAAAATATATTAACATGATTCGTCCTGGTGGTCGTCCTTCGGTGATGCGGTCAATTGTTCGGGATATGTATTCATTCGTTTTCCCAAGTGATAGTTACGGTTATCGGGAGATGGCTTATCTTGTTCAAGACGAATATGGCACCTATGGAGGTGCGCTTT
>WNGR01005576.1_pt1 | contig 13482 bp, 18 predicted proteins | sample 5407581 | NCBI WGS metagenome assembly WNGR01 (sample SAMN13153383, study PRJNA577476) | soil metagenome | isolation source: 80 cm soil or saprolite under Garry oak tree replicate 2 | place: USA:California | collected 2016-06-15 | reverse complement strand
CAAGGCGCGTCGTCGCGGCTCACGAGCACGTAGTCGTTCTCGAGCGCGGCCGCAGCCCACAGCGGACCGGCATTGAAGAGCGCCGCGAACAGCGCCGCGGCGGGCCAGCGTTTTGAAACTCGGATCATCGGGTGCTCCGGGTCGTCATGTGCGCCCGCCTAAGATAGCATCTGCCGGCACACACAGGTTTTCCAGGCGAATCAATTCTGCCGCTCGATGTTCTTCAGCTCGACGACGCGCTTCCAGCGCGCGATCTCGCGCTCGACCAGCGCGAGCATTTCCCCGGGGCTGGAGGGCGCAGGCACGCCGCTCAGGTCGGCGAGGCGCTGCCGCACCTCCGGCTCCTTGAGAATCGAGCGTATTTCGCCGTTCAGGCGCTCGACGATCGCGCGCGGCGTCGAAGCGGGAACCGCGAGGCCGAGCCACGAGCTCATTTCCACGCCGGGAAGGGTCTCGGAGATCGTCTGCAGCTCGGGCAGGGCCGGATGCCGCGCGGGCGAGGACAGGGCGAGGGCGCGCAGCTTTCCCGAGCGGATGTGACCGAAGGAGGCCGTGCCCGTTTCGATGGCCGCATCGACGCGGCCGGCGAGCACGTCCACCAGGGCGTTCGCGCTGCCCTTGTAAGGCACGCCGAGGATCGCGGTGCCCGCCTCGATGTTGATCCACTCCCCCAGCAGGTGCACCAGAGTGCCCGGGGTCATCGAGTACGTGAGCTTCCCCGGCGCATCTCGCGCGCGCGCGATCAGGTCCGGGAAGGATCGGATCTCCGAATTCGGCGCAACCGATATCACCAACGGATAAGCGACCACCGTTCCCACCATGCCGAAGTCGCGCACCGGATCGTAGGGAAGCGCCCGGTTGAGAGCCGCGGTGGCCGGATGCGCCCCGGAGAGCAATACCAGGGTGTGGCCGTCCGGCGGAGATTTCGCGAGGGCGTCGTTCGCGAGCAGCCCCGCGCCGCCGGGCTTTTGCTCGACGATGACGGGCTGGCCGAGGCGCTCGGCGAGCTTCTGCGCAAGGAGCCGGCTCACCAGATCGTTGCCCGAGCCGGGCGGCGAGCCGACCAGGAAACGGATCGGGCGGACCGGGTATGCTTGCGAAACGGCTTCCTCCGAGGGGGCGAGCACCGCGAACAGCGCGGCGGCAAGTCGAAAGGCTCCGTTCATCTTCCGGGAGTGGAGTCTTGGGAAAGGAGAAGCGATTGTATAGCGAGCCCGACAGTGACCTGAAAGCTCCGCGTCAGCACCCGCAAGGCGGAATGGTTCATGCTGACGCCCCGCGCTTGCATCAGGGCCGCCATCAGCGAGACGGAGACACAAGCGAGCAAAAGGATCGTGCCTGTCAGCGTGTGCCTCATTGTCATTTTCCGGGCGTCTGGGCGTCGAGTTCGGGATAATGCCTGAAGATACCGTGCTGGTTGAAGGCGACGCGCCCCTTGGACGCGAGGTAGGCCGCGATGCGCGGCCGCGCCGTGACGCGCTCGTGCAGCGCGACCGACCTCGGGTATTTCGGCTCCAGCCTCTCCATCGCGCGGGGAAAAGCATAGCGCAGGCCCGCGATCATCTGGAAAAGCGACAGGTCCGCATAGGAAAACGCCCTGCCGAGAAGCCATCCGCCTTTCTCGCGCACTAGCACCCGCTCGAAGTAGTCGAGGAATTTCGGCAGGCGCTCGGCGGTGAAGTGCGCGGCGCGGCGCCTCGATTCGGGCTTCTGGTCCTCGTAGTAGAAGGCGCCCCCGATCGGGTGATGCGCATCGTGCACTTCGACCAGCCAGTCGGCGATGGTGAGCTGGAGCTGGTGCGCCCAGAGGCGCACCGCCTCGCTCTTCGGCACGAGGTCGTGGCGCGGGGCGAGCCACAGGAGAATGTTCGCCGTCTGCGCTATCACCAGTTTCCCCGCTTTCAGGAACGGCGGAGCGAACGGCAGACGCCCGTCGGATTTCCCTTCCAGGAAGCGCGTCAGCGCCGGAACGCCGCGCTGCGGCGTTCGTGCGACGTCGATGTAATCGGCGCCCGCTTCCTCCAGCGCGAGCCGCACGAATTCTCCGCGGCCCTGTATCGAGGGCCAGTAATAGAGCTCGTAGCGCATGGGTTCTCCTTCAGGACACGTCAAAATCAGGAACCGGTATCCGCCTCGTCCAACGTCAAGCTTCGCGAAGGACCCAGCGGCGCGCCCGATAGAGGAGCAAGAGCGCGATCCCGGTCGTCACCAGATTCCACGCGATGCCGTTGGCGAATGCAAGGCGGTAGGAGCCGGTCGCGTCGAAGATCCATCCGGGCATCCACCCGCCGAGCGCCATGCCGAAGAGGGTCGCCATCAGCACCGTGCCGGTTCGCACCCCCGCCTCCCGCGGCGAAAAATATTCGCGCACGATGATCGGATAGGAGGGCACGAGCCCGCCCTGGAACAGGCCGAAGAGCGCCGAGATCACGTAGAGCGCCGCGAGCTGCTGGAACGGCAGGAAAAGCGCCAGAGCGACCGCCTGCAGCACGGCGCCGAGGAGCAGCGTGCGCAAGCCCCCGATCCGGTCGGCGATCCAGCCCGACACGAGCCGGCTCACGATGCCGAAAGCGAGCATCAGCGAGAGCATTTCCGCCCCGCGCGCCGCCGGATAGCCGAGGTCGCCGCAGTACGCGATCATGTGGACCTGGGGCATCGACATCGCGACGCAGCAAGCGACCCCCGCGATGCAGAGCAGGGCTTGGAGCGAAGCGGGCGGGAAGCCGAGCGGCCGTTCCGGGTCCACCGCCGCGTTCCTCGCATGCGGCGCGGCGCCCGAAGCCGCGAGATCCGCGATCGCAGGCGGCTCTCTCTTCAAGCCCAGCGCGAGCACCGGCATCGAGAGCAGGCAGAACACGCCGGTTCCTATGTAGGTCGCCCGCCACCCGGCCGTGTCGATGAAGTGCTGCATGAGCGGCGGCCAGACGGTTCCGGCGAGATAGTTGCCGCTCATCACGATTGCGACCGCGATCCCGCGCCTGCGCGTGAACCACAGCGAGATGTCCGCGACCAGCGGCACGAAAGGGCCGGAGGTGCCGAGGAACCCGATCAGCAGCCCTTGGGCCGCGGCGAACTGGAAGAGGTTCTGGGCAAACCCTGCGGCGATGAAGCCGAGCGCTAGGCACACGGAGCCGATGAGCACCGGCACCGTCACCCCGAAGCGGTCGGCGAGCTTCCCCATCAGGATGCCGCCGAAGCCGAATCCGATCATCGTCAGCGTGTAGGGGAGCGAGGCATCGGCCCGCGCGATCCCGAACTCCGCCTGCAGCGGCGGCAGCACCACCGCCATCGAGTACATCCCCGAGCCGCCGATCGTCATCAGGGCGAGCGCGATCCAAAGGCGGGTCCATGCGTACGGGGAATCGGCGCCTTGCGATGTCCGGAGGGCTCTCATGTCGGGCGCGCCCGGCGCAGCGTGAACGCGAGCAATGCTGCGGTCACCGCGAGCAGCAGCAGAGCGGAAAGGGCGAGCGACCAGTGGATACCGATGAGCCCGCCCACGACGCCGATGGTGATGCCCGAGAAGGCGCGCATGCCGAGAGCGGACAGGATATAGAGCCCGATCACGCGGCCGCGGATCGGCGCCGGCGCGTGCAGCTGCACCAGCGTTTGCGCCATGGCGTTGAACGAAAGCTCGAGAAAGCCCACGGCGAACAGAACCGCGAGCGCGAGCGCGTAGGACTTCGAGGCGGCGAAGCCGCCGATGGCGCAGCACCACAGCATCGCCAGCAAGAGGGCCGTGCGCGGCTTGGCCTGCAGGAGGCTGCGGCTCTCGAGCAGGAATCCCGCGAACAGGGCTCCCGCCGCGTCGGCCGCGAGCAGCATGCTGTAGGACAGGTCGGGATCGCCGTGGCCGAGGTCGTGCGCGAACTCGGGCATCTGCGGCTGGTAGCCGTTGCCGACGAAGAACGACGCGACGCCCGCGAGCAGGATCATCGAGACGATGGTGCGGTTGCCGGAAATGTCGCGGATCGTCGAAACGATGTCGCTCAAGCCCCTCACGGCGCGCACCGGCGCCGGCGCGCCTTTCCTGAAGCGCGGCCCGTAGGGCGCCTTCCACAGCCACCATGCGAGCGGTAGATAGATGAGCGCGTTGAGCAGCAATCCGTATGCCGGCCCGAAGGCGAGCAGGAAAGCCCCGCCCACCGCGGGGCCGAAAAGCAGCCCGAGATAACGGCCGGTGGCGGAGAGGCGCACCGCGCTCTGGAGATTCGCCGTGCCGACGATGTCGTGGATCAAAACCTGCGCGGAAGGGTGCCAGAAGACGCCCGCGAATCCGTGTATGACGAGCAGGGCCGCGGCGTGCCACATCTCCAGCGCGCCGGTGAGGAACAGCACGCCCCAGCCGAGCGAGGCGGCCATGAACAAGGCCATGCCGATCTGGATGATGCGCCGCGGGTCGAAGCGGTCGGCGAGCGCGCCCGACAGCACCGAGAAGAAGAGAAACGGCAGCCAGTGCGAGAGCATCGCGAATCCGCCCAGGGCCGGCGAATGGAATTTCTGGAAAATGATCCAGTAGCTGATCACGTGCTCGATCGAATCGGCCATCATCGCCAGCGCCGAGCCGACGAAATAGGCGCGGTAGCCGGGGTGGCGCAACGCGGCGAAGGATTGCGGCGGGGCGGCGGGCGGCCGGCCGCCGTGGCGCGGGTCGTTCAACTCAGGCTCTCAAGGGTGCCGCAAGCGGCTAGAGCTCGACGCCGATTCTCCGGTCGAGCGAATAGGGTCCGCCGCCGCGCCAGAGGATCGCGAGCGCGAACAGCCCCCACAGCAAGGTGAACTCGTAGCCGCGGTTGAGCCAGGAGAATCCGTTGGTCCAATAATGGACGAAGGTGATCACCGCCATCTCGATCGCGACCGCAGCCGCGAAGAAACGCGTGAACAATCCGGCGGCGATGGCGATTCCGCCGAGGAACTCGACGAAGATGAGGAGATAGACGAGAGCGACGGGGTGCTCGTAGCCCAGCTTCGCGAACGTCGGCGCCATCGCCTCCGCGCCGCGCGAGATCTTGCCCCAGCCGTGCACGGCGAGAATCAAGCCGCATGCGCAGCGGATGAGCGGCCACGACAGCGGCTCGAGGAACACGTAAAGGGGCCTGAGAGCCGGGAAGAGCAGTCTGGGCGGGTGTTGAGCCTCGTTCATGGCTTCTCCTGTTGAGAACCTCGGGCAGGCCGGTTCAGGTTAACGGACGCGGACGCGGCGCGCAAGCCGCCGATCCGGCCCCGAGATTGTCTCCCGCTCGGCGGCCGCGGGAAGGCAGAATAGAGGCTATGTCGAGCACTTCCTCCGCGATCGCGATCCCCGAGTCCGAGATCGAGCTCAGCGCGATCCGCGCGCAGGGCGCGGGCGGTCAGAACGTCAACAAAGTGTCCTCGGCGGTGCATCTGCGCTTCGACATCCGCGCCTCCTCGCTCCCTGAGCACATCAAGTCGCGGCTTCTCGGCTCACGCGACCAGCGCATCACGCGCCAGGGCGTGCTCGTCATCAAGTCGCAGCAGCACCGCAGCCTCGAGCGCAACCGCGAAGAAGCGCTCGCGCGGCTGCACGAGCTGGTGGCGCGCGCGGCCGTCGTTCCGCGGCAGCGCCGGCCGACCCGGCCGACCCGCAGCTCGCAGAAGAAGCGCCTCGAGGGCAAGACGCGTCGCAGCGAAGTGAAGAAGCTGCGGAGCAGGGTCCGTTCTGCTTCGGATTGACCGTCTCGGGGCTGCGGCGCCCAAGCGGTTTTCGCAACTTCGCCGGACTTAACCGGAGTATCCTGCCTCGCGTTGATGGCGGACGGCGAGCACGAGAACGCGATCACGTTCGCCGTCATAGCGGTAAAGTGCGATATATCCCGATTTGCCCCGGGAGATGACGAGTTCGCGCAGGTCCGCCTCCACTCGACGGCCGATCAAGGGGTGCTCCTCCAGGATCGCGACGGCGTCGGCTATCAAATCGACCGTATGCGCTGCGGCGTGGAGATCGGTTTCGGCAAGAAAGTCGCTAAGTCTTTCCAGATCGACGAGCGCCCGTGGCGCGTAGCTCACGGACGCCATCGCGAGGTGCTACCATCGCGCCGATTTCGGGCGACCGACTTTCTTCCCCGCGGCGCGGGCACGGATGTAGCGGTGTACGTCTTCGGCCCGGTAGGCCCTGCCGCTGCGTTCGACTTCCTTCTCCGCGGCGAGCGCGTCACCGACAAAGGCCCTGCGTTTCTCCGCAAGCGCGGTATGCGCTTCCAGTGCCTCGATCATCCACGCGTGCGGGGTCTTGCCCGCGGATTTCGCGAGCGGCACGATGCGCTGCTTCAGTCGTTCGGAAAGCTTGAGCGTGGTGGAAGCGGCCATGAGATCCTCTCGAGTAACACGAAGGTAACACCTTCGCGCAAGACGGGTCAAGCGCAGGGGCGATGTCGGACATCGCGGCGGATGCGAAGGTGCGCAGCCGCCATCTCGGTGACGCCCGCCCGGCGTCGACGCTGCTGGTGGTGCCCGCTCTGGTGCGGCCCGGCTTCCTCGTGGAGGTCGAAATCCTGGCGGCGAAGAGCAGATCTCCCGACTAGGCCGCGAGCTGCTCCAGCTTCTGCTGCTGCTCCAGCCATTCGGCCTCGAGCTGCGCCAGTTCCCGCGCAACGTACGCCTGGTCGAGGATCAGGGCCTTCAGGCCTTCCTTCCCCGCTTCGCCGTAGCTCGCCGGGTCGGCGAGCTGCGCGTCGATCGCGGATTTCTGCGCGTTCAGCTTCGCCATTTTTTCTTCCAGCCGCTTGATGCGCGACTCGATCGGCTTTCTCGCCGCGGACTGGCGCTGGCGCTCCTCCGCTTCCCTGCGTTTCTGCTCGCGGCGGGCCGGAGCCGGCGGCGCCGCGACGGCGGGTTTCTTCGCTTCGGGCAAAGGCACGGCTTCTTCCGTGGGTGCGAGCTTGGTATTGAACAGCCAGTCGCGGTAGTCCTCCAGGTCGCCGTCGAAGGGCGCGAGGCGGCCCTCGGCGATGATGAGGAACTGGTCGGTGGTGGCGCGCAGGAGGTGCCGGTCGTGCGAGACGAGCACCAGCGTGCCCTCGAACTGGGCGAGCGCCACCGTCAGCGCCTCGCGCGTTTCCAGGTCGAGGTGGTTGGTCGGCTCGTCCAGGAGCAGTAGGTTGGGGCGCTGCCACACGATGAGCGCGAGGGCGAGCCGCGCCTTCTCGCCGCCGGAGAAAGTCTCGATCGAGGTCGTCGCCATGTCGCCGGGGAAGTTGAAGCTGCCGAGATAGTTGCGCAGCTCCTGCTCGCGCGTGTTGTGCGCGATGCGCGAGAGGTGCCAGAGCGGCGATTCGTCGTGGCGCAGCATCTCGATCTGGTGCTGCGCGAAATAGCCGACCGCAAGCCCCTTGTTGAAGATCGCCTTGCCGGCGAGCGGCTTCAATTCTCCGGCTATGGTCTTGATGAGCGTCGATTTCCCCGCGCCGTTGACGCCGAGGAGCCCGTAGCGTTGGCCGCTCTGCAGCGAGAAATTGATATCGCGCACGACGGTCTTGTCCGGCGCGCCCTCCATTTTGTAGCCGGCGTCCGCGTCCTCCAGCACCAGCAGCGGATCGGGCGCCTTCAGCGGCTCGCGGAACTCGAACGAGAAGGGCGCGGAGACGTGCAAAGGAGCCAGCTCCTCCATCCTCGCCAGCATCTTCATGCGGCTTTGCGCCTGTCTTGCCTTGGTGGCCTTCGCCCTGAAGCGGTCGATGAAGGATTGCAGGTGCGCGCGCTCGCGCTGCTGCTTCTCGTACTGCGCCGCGGCGAGCACCACGGCGGCCGCGCGCTGGCGCTCGAAGCTCGAGTAATTGCCCGAGTAGCGCCTGAGCTTCTTCGCGTCGATGTGCGCGACGACGTCCACCACGCCGTCCAGGAAATCGCGGTCGTGCGAGACGACGAGAAGCGTCCCGGAGTAGCGCTTGAGCCACTCCTCGAGCCACAGGATGGCGTCGAGGTCGAGGTGATTGGTCGGCTCATCCAGCAGCAGGAGGTCCGAGGGGCACATCAGCGCCTGCGCGAGATTCAGCCGCATGCGCCAACCGCCGGAGAAGCTCGCGACGGGCTCGCCCATCTGCTCGTGAGAGAAGCCCAGGCCGTGCAGGAGCTGCTCGGCGCGCGAACGCACCGTGTACGCATCGGCGTCGCCCATCGCGGCGTGGAGCTCGCCGATCAAGTGGCCGTCGTTCGCGGTTTCGGCTTCGGCGAGCCGAGCTTCCAGTTTTCGCAGCGTCGTGTCGCCGTCGATCGCGTATTCGAGCGCGGGGCGATCGAGCGCCGGCGTCTCCTGCGCGACGCAAGCGACGCGCCAGCGCGCCGGGTAGTCGACCTCGCCCTTGTCGGCGTGCAGCTCGCCGCGCAGGAGCGCGAACAGGCTCGTCTTCCCCGAACCGTTCGCGCCGATCAGGCCGATCCTGTCGCCGGGATTGAGCGCGACGTCGGCCCCTTCGAGCAGCGTTTTCGCACCGCGGCGGAGCGTGACTTGGGAAAGGCGGATCATGTCGGTGCGATTCGCAAGGCGCGCATTGTACGCGGAACGGCCGGACCATCGGGCCCTGTAACTGGCATCGCTCTTGCTGCTAGAACAGAGGGCCCGCGGTCCCGCTATCCGTACGCGAGGCTCGCCAGGGCGGCGAGCGCGGCGGCGAGGCCCGCGCCTTTGCGCGCGGTGAACGGCTCGCGCAGGAAGAGAAATCCGAGCAGGGCGGTGACGACGAATCCCATCTGCGCGATCGGGACCACAACGCTCGCTTCCGCCCGCGCCATGCCCTCGACCATGAAGGCGAAGGCCAGTGCGAGAACGATCGCCGCCCTGGGCGCGTAGCGCAGCGCGGCGCCGGAAGGCCGGATGCGGCGATCGACCGCGCCGGTGAAGACGGTGGCAAGCGTGACGACGACCGCCGCCTGCGCGACGATCAGCGAGCCGGGGGTCGCGCCGGCACGCAGACCCAGGGTGTAGATGAAGTTGCCCGCCCCGACGGACATGGTGGCGACGAGCACACGCACGAGCGAAGACCGGCTCTCGCGCCGTTCGGCGGCGTCACCCGGAGCCGGTGCGCCGAGCAGCAGCCAGGCCGCCGCGAGGGCGAGCAAGAGGCCCGCGACCTTGTGCCGCGTGAGCGGCTCACCGAGCAGCACGACGGCGAGCGCGGCGGTGAGGACGAAGCTCAGGCGGAACACCGGCGCGTTGATGCTGATCGATCCGGTCCTCAGGCTGTGCGCGAAATTGTAGAAGCCGACCAGGACGAACAGGCCGGCGAGCGCGCCCCAGAGCGACCCGGCGACGAAATGGAGCGAGCCTGTCCACGCCGCGTACAGCACGACCGAGGGGGCGAACACCCAGGACTGCACCATCAGGAAGTGATGCGCCTGCGCTCCGGCGGTGGCGCCGCGCTTGTACACCAGGTCGCCGAGCCCGAAGAGGAGCATCGCGCCGAGCGCGTATCCGATTCCGGGGGTCATGGGCGGTGCGGGCCTATCGCCGCCGCTTGCTGTGCCGGCGGATCCAATCGGCGAGCGCCGTCTCCTTCATCGTTCCCGCGGCGACCGCGAGCATGCACATCGCGCAATTGACGTCGTCAATGACGAGCCGATGCCCGTTCAGCGCGAGGAAAAGCTCGAGGGCGATGAACGCGATGCGCTTGTTGCCGTCCACGAAAGGATGGTTCGTCGCGAGGCCGTAGGCATAAGCGGCGGCGAGGTCGGCGGAGTCGGGCTTGCCGTAGGCAGCCCGGTTCAGCGGGCGAGCGAGGGCCGAATCGAGCAAACCCGCATCGCGGAGGCCGGGGCTGCCGCCGTGCTCGGCGAGCTGCTCGTCGTGCGCGGCGAGAATGACGGAGCGCTCGATCCAGACCCACTTCCTCACTTCGCCAGCTCGCGCAGCACGGCGCGGCGCCTCTTGGCGATTCGCCGCACGTGTTTCATCTGTGCCGCGAAGCGGGGATCGTGAGGCGTCAGCCGAAGGCCGTCGGGCGTGTCGGTGACGTGCAGCGTGTCGCCCTTGTCGACCTTCAGGCGCGCGAGCATGTCCTTCGGCAGGATCACGCCGACGGAGTTGCCGATTCGCGTAAGCTTGAGGGCGGCCATGGTGGATCCAATGTTATAACGAGTGTTATAATACCGTGCCCTTTCCTGGGATTCAAGTGTCCGCCGGAACTTGCGGTCTGCCGTGGAGGTAATCCCCGACGCGGATGCGCCCCGTTCGGGGTATATTTGGCCGGTCGGTGGCGCGTCCACGAATACAATATTCATCCCTGCAACGACCCGAAGGAAGACCTCGATGCCATCCAAACCGTTTACGCTCGCCGTCCCGGTCAATCACACCGATCACTTCCTCGGGCCGGCGTCGGCGAAAGTGACCGTCGTCGAGTACGGGGATTTCGAGTGCCCCTCGTGCGGCCAGGCCTATCCCGCAGTGAAGATGCTGCTCAAGCGCTTCGGGGACAGTGTGCGCTTCGTGTATCGGCATTTCCCCCTCGTGGAAGTGCACCCTCACGCCGAGCTCGCGGCCGAGGCTGCCGAGGCGGCGGGCGCGCAGCAAAAATTCTGGCAGATGCACGACCTGCTCTTCGAGCACCAGCAGCACCTCAAGGCCAACAACCTGAGGCAGTACGCCCTGCAGGCGGAGCTGGACCTGGACCGGTACGACTACGAGATGAAGGAGCACCTCTACTTGCAGCGGGTGCACGAGCACATCGACGGCGGTGCGAGGAGCGGGGTGCGGTCCACGCCCGGGTTTTTCGTCAACGGCGCCGTGGAGGACGTGTCCTTCGGTCTGGACCGACTGTACAAGGCGGTCGAGGCCGCGCTCGGGAAGTAAGTCCGGCTACAGCGTCGCCCCCGGCTGCGCGAGCGCCTTCTCGGCGAGCTGCGCGACGATCCATTCGTAGGCGTCGTCCACCGAGTCGGTGCGGTGCACGAGCCCGATGTCCTCCGCGTCGATGGTGCCGTGGCGCGCGAGCGCGTCGAAGTCGATGACTTCGCGCCAGTACTCGGTGCCGAAGAGCACGATCGGCATGGGCTTGCGCATCTTGTGCGTCTGCACCAGCGTCAGCAGCTCGAACAGCTCGTCGAGCGTCCCGTACCCGCCCGGAAACACGATGACCGCCTTCGCCAGATACGCGAACCAGAACTTGCGCATGAAGAAGTAATGGAAGTGCAAGGAGAGCTCGCGCGTGACGTAGGGGTTGTCGAATTCCTCCGCCGGGATCGAGATGGTGAGGCCGACGTTCAGGCCCTTCGCCTCGGCCGCGCCGCGGTTCGCGGCCTCCATGATTCCCGGGCCGCCGCCGGTGCACACCACGAAGCGGCGCTCCACGCGGTCGAGCTCCTTCGACCACCTGGTGAGGCGCGAAGCGAGCTCGCGGGCGGCTTCGTAGTAGGCGGACATCTTGAGCGCCGTTTGCGCGCGCTCCCGGTCCTTCTCGCTCTTCGCCTTGCGTACCGACTCCTCGGCGGACTCGCGCGACTTGATGCGCGCCGACCCCATGAACACGATCGTGTCGTCGACTTTGTGGTGGTCGAAGCGGCTTTTCGGTTCGAGATACTCGGACAGGATGCGCAAGGCGCGGGCGTCCTTGCTGTTGAGAAAGCCCGGATCCTGGTAGGCCTTGGTGTGGGCGCGTTTGCGTGAGCTCATGCGCCCATGTTACCCGGCCTTTCCTCATGGAGAAACAGACGCCGGCGCGTTTCTAGAAATTCACCCCCAGCCACGACCTGACCTGCTCGTGCAGGTCGCCTTCGAAGTCCTTGCGCCTTCCCTGGGCGGTGATTTCGCCCAGGCTCAGCACGTAGATGTACTCGGACATCTGCACGACGCGGCGCACGTTGTGGTCCACCAGCAGGATGGTCATGCCCTGCGCGGTGAAGAGATCGATCCAGCGATACACCTCGGTGGCGATCCTGGGCGCGAGGCCGATGCTCGGCTCGTCGACGAGGCACAGCCGCGGGCGCAGAACGTAGGCCTTGGCGAACTCGACCATTTTCTGCTGGCCGCCGGAGAGATCGCCTGCCTGGGCGCGCAGCTTCTCCCGGATCGCCGGGAAGTGCACCTGCATCTCGTCGATGCGCGCCCGTACGTCCAGCTCCTGCGCGTGCGAGCGCGCCAGGTGCTCGAGCGGCAGGCGCAAGTTGTCGGCCACGCTCATGTAGGGAAACAGGCTCGACTCCTGCGGGATGTACCCGATGCCGCGATCGATGAGCCGGTGCGGGGCGATTCCGGTCACGTCGGCGCCGTCGTAACGGACGGCTCCCGCCTTCGGGCGCAAAAAACCGCAGAGGGTCTTCATCAGCGTGGACTTGCCTGCGCCGTTCAGGCCGATGAGCCCGGTGATTCGCCCCGTCTCCACGCCGAGCGTGACGTTGCGCAGGACATCGATGTCGGCGGCGTAGCCGGCGGTGACGCCGGACATTTCGAGCAGCGCGCTCATGTCGCCCCCGCGCCGCCGAGATACGCCTCGATCACCGAGCGTTCGTTCAGCACCGTGCGCGTCGGGCCGTCGGCGATGACGGCGCCGGCGTTCATGCAGATCGTGCGCGGGCAGAGCTCGACGATCACAGGCATGTCGTGGCTGACGACGAGGAACGTCTGCCCGTCGGCGTGTTGCGCCCGGATGAAGCGGGCCATCGTCTCCTTCATGGACGGGTGCACGGCGGCGAAGGGCTCGTCGAGGAGCGCAATCTTCGGCGGCGACATGAAGCAGCAACCGAACTCGAGCAGTTTCTGCTGGCCGCCCGAAAGCTGGCCCGCGTCCAGGTCGCGCACGCGCGCGAGCGTCAGTTCCTCGAGCAGCCGCTCGGCGCGGGACAGCGCCCCGGCGTGCGCGAGGCCGAGGGCACAGCCGGCCGTCATCAGGTTGTCGAGCGCGCTCATGCGGCGGAACACGCGCGTGAGCTGGAACATCCGCTGCAGGCCGCGCGCGGTGATGCGCTCGGGCCTCAGTCCCTGTATGGCCTCGTCCTCGAGACGCACCTCACCCGCCTCCGCCGGCTGGTGTCCGGAGAGAATGTTCAACAGGGTCGTCTTGCCCGAGCCGTTCGGTCCGATGAGACCGACCAGCTCGCCGCGACTGATGTCGAAGCTGACGCGGTCGACGGCGCGCAAGCCGCCGAAAGCGCGCGACACGTTGGAGACGGCGAGGCAACTCACGCCGTGGTCTTTCTGAGTGAACGCCGCGCGAGTCCCCACAGCCCTTCGCGGAAGAAGCGCGCGATCAGAATCACAAGCAGCGCGAACACGATGAGCTGGATCCCGCCCGACTCGCGCAGCATCTCCGAGCTGACGTAGACGAGCAGCGCACCGGCGAGCGGGCCGATGAGGCTCCCGATTCCTCCGATCACGACCATGCAGATCACCAGGCCCGTCTGCGAGATCAGCCCGAGTTCCGGGCTCACCAGCTGGCTGAAGTGCGCGTACATCGCCCCCGCGAGGCCGCTTGCGGCGGTGCTCAGCGTGAAGGCGACGGTTTTCCACAGCACCACGTCCACGCCGCGGCTGGCGGC
>WNGR01019659.1_pt1 | contig 13483 bp, 14 predicted proteins | sample 5407581 | NCBI WGS metagenome assembly WNGR01 (sample SAMN13153383, study PRJNA577476) | soil metagenome | isolation source: 80 cm soil or saprolite under Garry oak tree replicate 2 | place: USA:California | collected 2016-06-15 | reverse complement strand
GAACTATTTGTTTCTCCAACTCCCTCTCGCGTAGACCTCGCGAAGTTCCGACCGGCACCTAAGCGCGAAATCGTTCAGAGGGTCCGCGTGTTGCTCGAGAGCCACTGATTTCATTTGTTCGATGGTCATGTTCTTCTCGCCGTATTTTGCGACCAGCTTTTTTACAAACGCTTCGGCGGCCTCGAGCACGCTGCGAGATGCGAAGAGTCTGATTCGATTCACCAGCGCATACATCGCCACAATCTCGTCGATGTTTTCCAGGTTTTGTGAAAGTGCTTTTGCGTAACAACCCGTTCCCTGGCGTATGAATTCCGAATAGAGTTCCTCACGTTGAGCAATTTCGCGATTAGTCAGCTCTCGTTGTGCGACGCTTCGTTGGAGTACAAAATTGCTGAGGACGGGAGTTGAAGCGCCAATGACAGAGCCGCTGAGCGCGGCCAAAACGCTAGTCAGGGTACTATCCATGGAGATCATACCTACCTTCGTGGACGAACAATGTTGCGCGTGAAATCCCGTCTATTGCGGTATCTGGCCTATAGCCCTTTTCAAGTCAGCCTCGGCCAACGAGAGGCCACAATTCGCCTCCAACAACGATGCGGTTGCATTTGCCAGATCCGCGCGACTCTGAACTCGGGCGGAGCTGAGCGCAGCATTCTGCTCAAACTGGCGATCCGCTAGTCTGGCCGCCTCCGTTCGGACCTTTACAGCCTGTCCTGCAACATCGATCATCTGCTTGAGTTCATCGATTCTGTCGTAAGCGCCTTGTACCTGCACCTCGACCTCGGACTGGAGCTTGTCCACCGCGACTTCTGCAGATCGCACTTCGCTCCGCGCCTCCCGAACTTTGGCTTCGCGGCGCCCACCGTCGAAGAGGTCGTACTTCAGTGAGAGGCCAAATGTCCCGAAATTATGAACGAGAAATGGCACCCCACTTTGGTAGCTGTAGCGGGAGAGCGCCGTGACATCGGGGATGTAGGCGTCCTTGGCTGCCGCTAGTCCGGCTTGTGCCTTTGCGAGAGTTTGCCTGGCTACTGTGAGATCTTGGTTCTGAACGAGCGCGATCCGGACTGCGTCAGCTCGAGATGGAATGTCGAGCGGAGCCGCAGCTGCTCCGGGGTCGAGATCAATCGGAGTATTAACCGGAAGCCCAAGAGTGTCCGCAAACTGACGCCGCAAGTCATTTCCTTGCAGCCGCACCGTTAAGCTCTCCTGCTGCGCCTGCAGGGTGCTTGCTTTACTCTGAAGCGCTGATATTTCTAGAGCATTGCCTCGCTCTACGTCGCTACGACTTTCTTCATCCTTGAGTTGCGAAGCCCCAAGCTGATCCTGAGACGCCTCTGCCTTTTGTCGATTGATCAAGATGTCGTAGTAAAGCTTGCGCACTTGCAACGCAATCGCATCCTTCGTCTGGTCAAACTGTGTTTTGGCAATAAGCACATCCTGTTTCGCCGCAACATTTGCTTGGTGGATGCGGAACATCTGCGTGAGAGGCTGCTCTAAGCCCACCCCCCCTGTATACCAAGTAGCAGAGCCTTGATCGATCAAGAGCGACTTCGATGGTACCGGTCCGGTTGAGGGATAGCTCCCGAATGCACCTGCAGGTATTTCGATGCCCTCGAGTTCGGTCACATGGAGTGTGCTGCCACTTGCCTTGATTTCAGGCAAGTAGTTGGACCGCGCTTCGTCTTTCTCACTCTGCATCTGCTCGACGGAGAGGGAGCGCAGACGAACGGAGTGATTTTGCTTCAGCGCGAGATCGATTGCCTGGTCGAGTGTTAAACGAATCGGAGTCGGAGATGATTGTTGTGCTACCACCCGGGTGCAGAACGCCCAGCTTAGCAGTGAAAGAGGCAAGAACAACCAGGCGGCTGCTAAGCGAAGCCCCCGCCCTGCGATGGAGACTGACATCGTAACCTGTCTCCCTTTATGGAGTGTGCTTCTCATTTGGCCTCCACGCGAGCAGCAACGACTTGTCGATACTGAGTTGGCACCGTGGACATGAAAGCAACGACGACGAGACATGCAACGCAACATGCAGCCACGAGAAAAAAGGTATCGGAGATGGCCAGGGTGAAGGCTTGCTGCCGAACTTGCAAGCCCAGAACTTCCGCCGCACGTTCAACCGCGGAGTGGCCTGTCGAATGCGGAGCAAACCCGTGTCCAAGCCCGAAGAGCCTGTGATCCGTAAGAACATTTCCAAGCTGAACGTTCAAGCCAAGCATGTTCGAGTGGAACTCCTCTCGAACAGCGATGAAGTGTCCCATAAAGACTCCCCCCAACTCGCCCCCAAACAGCCGGACGGTCTGGAAGAAGCCGGCGAATGTCAACACGTCTATGGGTCGGGTCAATGCCCCAGTGTCTATGAGCTCCAGCACAATAGAGCCGACCATCGAGTTAAAGGCTAGAGCCAGCCCGACGGCCATCACAGCTTGGGCTATTCCGAAGTTGGGGCCGGCCCACATCGCGGTGACTCGTGCATCAAGCAAACATGCCACCCCGACCAATCCAAAGCCCGCTGTGAGGATCAAACGAGGATCGATTCTGCGCATCAATGCCATGGCGGCTACTCCGAGCGCAAATTGGGGAAGTGCCACCCAGATCAGGACCGGCGCTTCTTGCAAAGGGAGGAACCCTCGAACAGAGCCCAGAAAGCTCGGGATACCTACGACAGTAGCCAGCATCACGAAACGAAAACTGATCAGAACTAAGGCCAGCAGTAGTGTGTTTCGTCGCATGAGGAATTGGTGGTGAACGAGGGGATTCGGTAGCAGGAAGTGCCGTACCAACGCCGCAAGTACAAGTAGCACGCCTGAGGCCGTCAGTCCAATGATGAGCGAGGAGTGGTACCAATCAAGTCGCTGTCCCTGATCGAGTGCGATATACAGGAGCGCGGCCCCCAGGCTGGCGTAGAGGAAGCCTCTCCAACTCGGAGCGGGATGCCCCGGCTGCGGTTTTGGAAGTGGCTGCGCTGGAATGCCAAAGTAGATGAGGACGATCATCAGCGGAGTCAGGACAGTCCCATTCCAGAAGATCCAGTGCCAGGAGAGGTGCTCGATAAAGAACGACTCCCATGCCTGCGCCATATCCGTGGTGAAGATAATGTCCGTCGCATACATCGCGATACCCAGTAGGACATAGCGCATAGGTAAATTGCGCAATACGAAGGATAGGGTTAGCGGATAGAACGTGCCCGCGCTAAGGCCGGCAATGATAAGTAATGTGATCACTGCGCCGAGCGAATGGCAAAATGGAATCAGAAAACTTACCGTAGTAAAGATCCACGCACACGCCAGAAGTACGCGGCGAGGGCCGAGAAGTCCCCCTAGATATACAGAAAACGGCCCAATGAACATCATCGATGCGTTGAACGACGTATTTATCCACGACGCTTCGTCGACTCCAAGATGCAACGCACCCCGGATATCTGCTAAGCCCACGTTCATCAACCGTCCAGTGCATGTCGCAATCATTGCACCCAGCAGCACGCCGGCAACCCCGAGCAACGGGTGCGTTGTCAGAGTCGGGTGAGCCTCAGGCGCCTTAACGTCAGGACTTGTCATTGCTCGCCGTCCGATCTGGCCCCAGCCTTCTCCGTATGAACGATGACAACTGCCGAGAATCCAGGCCGAAGCCGTTCCAGATAGGGTTGCCCCGGGAGTAGCACAATCTTGACCGGCACTCGCTGCACCACCTTCGTAAAGTTGCCCGTCGCATTATCCGGCGGCAGCAGTGCAAACTGGGAACCACTTGCGGGAGACAGTTGATCGACTTTGCCGTGAAACACTCGATTCGGAAACGTATCGATCTGAACGTCTGCCGAGTCGCCAACTCGCATGTTGGTCAGTTGAGTCTCTTTGAAATTGGCTTGCACCCAAACCTCACTTTGTACGAGATCGATTGTCTGCGTACCCGGAGCGACTAACTGACCGGCGAGGACATGACGCTCTCCAACGGTTCCATCTGTTGGAGCGGCAATACGGGTGTAGGCTAGATTGACCTGAGTGACCACAATGGCAGCTTTCTTCGCCTCTATGTCAGCTTTGTAGACGTCGTCCTTTGTGTTGAGCGCCTCTCGCTGGCGCTTGGCGGCCTCTAGTTGACTCTGACTTGTGGCGAGGGCTCCCTCGGCGCGCGCGAGGTCCGCGTTGCGCGCCTCAAGCAGGCCACTGAGCTGTCCTTCCTGAGCTGTGGCCGCTTCCAACTGTTGGTGAGTTGCGGCCTTCGTATCGAACAAGGCTTGCTGCCGATGCAACTCAGTTAGAGCTTTGTCGAGTTCAGGCGAAACCGCGGCAATACCGGCCTTTGCTGCATTGCTCGCAGCCTGTGCCTGAATAACTCCGGCCCTTGCAGCGTCAATTTGAGCATCCTGTATTTTCTTGGCCGCCTGATTGTCCCCGAGGGCGGCTTCTGATCCGGCCAGGGCCGCTCGGGCCTGCATCAGAGTTGCTCGGTAGTCCTCGTCGTCAAGTTCGATGAGTGTCTGGCCTACCTTCACGCTTTGATAATCGCCGACGTTGACCCTTCTAACGGTGCCGGAAATCCGTGTGCTCAAAGGCGTCATATCAGCCTTCAGGTAGGCATCGTCCGTCTTCTGATCAGGACGACTCCCCTCCCAACCCGTCCAGTGCCCAGCGATACCGAAGAGAAGACCCGCAGCAGCGAGCAAGACGATCAACGGAATAATCCACGATTTTTTACTCATACCTCAGAGCCTCCCGGCCGCGTTAGATTCATTTGTCTTAGCCTTGCTCATTCAAGTCACCACTCAGTGCACTCCGAGTACGCTGCAAGTAGCGTCCTGAGCGAGGTCATAGACGGAGTTCCAAAGACGGGACAGGTAGAAGTCGTGTTGATGTAGCCCAACGACGAGCAAATCTGCTTTCTGCTCTTTCAAAAAGTCGAGAATTGCGCGCACCTCTTTACCAACTACGATCGAGCCGTATGTATGAACGCCTAGTTCCCGCGCTATGTTCGCTGCCTTCTCGTGCATTTCGTTGTGACGGTTCTGTCGCTCCTCCATCATTGCGGCGGATGCGCCTGGATCCACAACGACAGAAAACGAAGTGTAAGCGGGAAGATCTCCCAGGATAGAAATCGTCGCTAGTTCTGCGTTGCATGAACGAGCGAGTTCGATCGCTGTGCGTAAAGCGCGCTGCGATTCAGGTAAATCATTCAAGGCGACGACAATCTTGGAGAACATGAGAACAACTCGGCTCTATCGTATGCAGCACCTCGAGGGATCGCCATTACATGTTTCTGGTAGCACCGGAACTACACGCCATCGTAAGCAGGATGTGCTGGAGTGTCCTTGCGACTCGCGTACAAGGAATATGTAATTTATCGGTCGCGGATGGATTGCTACCATCGCGTTGTTCACCTGCCGGGGTGTGTTCCATTCCGGCTCGGTCAGACACGACGACGCATACCGCGGGACGCGGTAGTGGTCGGTAGGAATGCGAACCGCAAAAGGAGATCACCGTGCCATATCGCAGCGTAAATCCAGCCACTGGAGAAGTCCTCAAAACCTTCACAGAGCACACTGATCAAGAAATGATGGACGCCTTGGCCAAAGCGGATAATGCGTTCGTGTCCTGGGCAGCACGCCCGATCCAAGAGCGCGCGAAGATCATCGCCCGCGCCGCTCAGCTTCTTCTCGAACAGAAGAGCGAACTGGCCAAACTAGCCACGCTCGAGATGGGAAAGCGCATTGCAGAAAGTCGCGGTGAAGTCGAACTGAGCGCCGCCATCCTCCAGTACTTCGCAGACAACGCGGCGACGTTTCTCGCACCTAAGTCCATCAAATCTGCCATGGGAGACGCGCATCTCGAATTCTCGCCGTTCGGCGTTCTGTTAAGCATCCAGCCGTGGAACTACCCCTATTACCAGTTGTCGCGGTTTGTCGGTCCGCACTTAATGTCCGGCAACGTAATGCTGTTAAAGCATGCACCGGGCGTGCCTCAGTGTGCAGTCGCCTTTGAACGGATTCTGAAGGAAGCAGGCCTTCCGGACGGGGTCTACACCAATCTCTTTCTGAGCAACGATCAGGCTGGAACCTTAATAGATGATCCTCGTGTCAAAGGGATTGCGCTCACCGGTTCGGAGCGTGCAGGAGAGGCCTTGGCGTCCAGGGCTGGCAAAAACCTCAAGAAGTCCACGATGGAGTTAGGTGGAAGCGATGCATTCGTTGTCCTCGACGACGCCGACCTCGACCATACCGTGGCCATGGCCATCCTCGGACGGTTCGGAAACAACGGACAAACATGCATCGGCGCAAAGCGATTCATCGTTGTCGAATCGATGCTTGAGAAGTTCCTCCCGCGCTTCATTGCTGCCGCAAAAGAGTTGAAGCTGGGAGACCCGCTCGACGAAAGCGTGACCCTCGGGCCGCTCTCGTCTGACGGTGCGCTGCAACTGATCCTGCGGCAGATTAATGACGCAACGAGCCATGGAGCGAAAGTTCTGCTCGGCGGAAACCGGGCAGGAACAGTCGGGGCATTCCTGGAGCCTACTGTACTCACTGGTCTCACCCCTGACAATCCCGCATACAAACAGGAATTCTTTGGCCCCGTCGCGCTTATCTTCCCGGCGAAGGACGAAGCTGAAGCGATCACGATTGCAAACGATTCGCCGTTTGGCCTCGGGGGGTCGGTCTACTCCACTGATATAGAGAGGGCCAAAAGCGTCGCGAGCCGTATCGAGACAGGGATGGCTTCATCAACTATCCGGATGTGAGCTGGCCTGATCTTCCGTTCGGCGGAATCAAGAGGTCTGGATACGGAAAGGAACTCTCCAACCTGGGGCTTGAGGAGTTTGTAAACAAGAAGCTCGTGCTCGTTCCCAATATTCCGACCGAAGCGCACTAGCAGCATCATCAGATGTAGCGTCACTCACACTCTGTTGGACAGAAAGGATGAGAAAGTCGCATGAAATCACTAGCCGTCGACGTATCTAATTCCGCCTATGACAGCTTGCTCGGTGCAGGTGCCGTTGACCAGACCGCAATGAGCCGCCTGGTGGAGGCGGCAATCGTCAACTACGTCCGGGAAGATGTAAGTTGGATAGGCGCCCCATCATACCCTTTTCGAGAGACCTGGAATCATGCATTGAATTCAGTCTCTGCATTCTCCATCAATTACAACGATCTTGGGGTTGGCATAACAGCAACCCGCGAAACCGTCGTGATTCTTGAAGGCCGCTTCTTTCGAGTCAGTTCCAAAGGAGTAACCATTGAGATGGAGGAAAGGCAGGAAGTCAGGCATGCAATGATCGTGACATTCGACGCCGAAAACTTAAGAAACGATTTCGAGGTCTCCGGCATCGAGGAACTGGTCGATCGCTGCGAGAAACTTCGAGCTGCGAAGAACATCTTCTACGCCCTTCGCGTTGACGGAGAATTCCGAAGCCTTACGCTTAGATCCGCTCCTTGTCCTCAAGTTCCACAACATCCCGCAGCGGGCCAACATTCGGTCCATCCGAGGATAGTCGAGAACGTAGAGGGTACGTTGATCGGAATATGGTCTTCACGATTCACCAGCAACATTTGCGCACCGGGCTACCACTTTTACTTCGTGTCGCGTGAACGCGAGCGTGGCGGTGTTGTGATCGATTGTTCTGCGTCCGGGCTTCGAATGTTGGGCATGCCAGTGACGAATCTCCGGCTCCTCGGTCCAGATTCTCCTCGCCCTGAGCCCGGCAAAGAATCTATGGGGGAAACCGACTAAATGAAAAAGCCCATCATGGTCGTCACATCGCATTTCATCAATGCGGTAGACGTGCGAATCGAAAGCAATTACGAAGTTAGGCAAAAAACCGATGGAACTTTATTCACGGGGGACGAACTCCTTGCAGCAGCAGAGGGTGCCGACGCGATGCTCATCACACCATTCGACAGACTCGATGCCGAGTTTCTTAGGCGAGTGTCCCCATCCGTCAAAGTGATCTCAACCAATTCTGTGGGCTTCGATCATATCGATTTGCACGCGGCAGCGGAGCGCAACATCGCGATTGGATACACGCCCGCTGAGGTGACGGATGCGACGGCAGATATCGCGATGCTCTTGCTTCTCGGAGCAAGTCGGCGAGCATTCGAAGCACAGGAGTTGGTCAGAAACGGCGAGTGGACGATCCCACGCGCCCAAGCCCTTCTCGGCTGGCAGGTGACAGGCAAGAACCTCGGGATTCTCGGGATGGGGCGTATCGGCCAAGCGGTGGCGATGCGTGCAAGAGGTTTTGGAATGAAGATCCATTACTCCAACCCGCGCCAGTTGCCGGCAGAGAAGGCCGGAGACGCGGTATTTCATGCAGACCCCCTCGAGCTCGTGAAAGTGAGCCAGTTCCTTAGCCTGAATGCCCCTGAGGCATCTACAACCCACCACTTCCTTAACGCCAAGACGATCGCTCTTCTTCCCGAGCACGCCATCATCGTGAACACAGCGCGCGGTGGTTTGATCAAGGATGACGACTTGATCGAGGCTCTCAAGAGCGGTCGGGTCGCTGCCGCCGGTCTTGACGTTTACGAAGGAGAACCAAAGCTCAATCCAGGTTACGTGGAACTCAAGAACACGTTCCTGCTGCCCCACATCGGAACGGCAACAATTGAGAGCCGAACCAACATGGGGATGGTCGCACTCGACAACATCGATGCGGTCTTAAATGGGACACCAGCGCCTTCGCTTGCCAAAGCTTAGCGTGAACGGGAATTCTCACGCGTTAATGCAGAAACAGTATTTGAAAAGGAGAAAAGATGAAAGCACTTAGAGTTGCAGGGATTCCAGCGCTACTGGTTCTCTGCTTAGGAATGGCGCTTGGCCAGGATGCTGCTCACGATGTGGACAAGGGAGCAATCAAGACTGGAAACGTAGTGAAGCACGTAGGAAAGAAAGTAGGACACGCAACGAAATCTGGCGTCAAGGATGCGGGCCATGGGACCAAGGTGGTTGCCAAAGACTCCGCGAAGGGCGTGAAGAAGGCCACGAAGAAGACTGGAGAGGGGATCAAGGACGCAGCCAGCAAATGAGTGCCTTCGAAGTCAACCTGGATTCTGGCGAATTCAGCACGATTGTCCCGAACTTCATCAAGAGCTAGGTTACAAGGGACCCGGGAGCTTGTGTTTGTGAGCTGCCGGGTCTCTTTGGACACCCTTCATTCGGTGAGGATCTATCCTCTGAAACGTCAGCATTGGGAGCGCGCAATTTTGCCTCGTGCTGCGTTTCCTCGCGGTAGATTTGGGCCAGCGTACAGAACGCAGTCAGAACGGCCGAGACACCGAGCAGGAGCACCAGAGAGTGCTTTAACAGTTGAACGCCGACAAATGCTCCGGAAAACATCATCAAGACTGAGCCGACGCGCCGGCGCCACCTGGGATTGCTGCCTGGCCCGAGTGAAAAGTCGAAGGCCAGTGCCGCAACCGTAAGGGTAAGTACGGTTGTCGTCAGTTCTGGTACTGCGAGCCGTCTGACCGTACCGTTGCGCATCCCCATTCCCAGCGCGGTCAAAGCGATGATCCCGTAGAGTGCCGTAGAGATATGCTGTCCTCCCCGAGGTACGAAGTACCACGAGACCGTCATTGCGCCAAGTAGAAGCAACGTCTCGAATGCGAATGCAGCCGCAAGCCAAATATTGCGCCGTCGTTTCCCGAGCAAAGAGTCGAGCTTCCCGGCAAGGAATCCGCCGGCGAGCGCGAAGCCAAGCGCAATAGAGGATCGTCCGATCGATAAGCCTGACACTCCGCCAAATGCAAAACCCAGAAAGACGATATTGCCAGTCATGTTGGCGGTGAAGACATGGCCCATTGCTATCCAGCTGCCGGCATCGACTAAGCCAGTTACGAAGGTCAGGCAATAGAGAGAGCCGTGCAGTATTCGTTCGCTTTTTGTGAGGGAATCCATCAAGTTTCCATTTCAGAACCTATAGCCGGCCCAGAGCGCCCAGTAGTTCAGATTGCGGCCGGGTTGTGTTTCCTTGAGAAAACGGCCCGCATAGAAGATTCCGTAGTCTCCCTGGAACCACAGGTGACGATTCGCCTGCCATCGGATCTCGGTGCCAGGTCTGTTTCCAACAAATCGGGCACGACTACCATCCGCAGCTCTGATTAGGAATCCGGGTACGGCATAGACGCCGTCGTCCAGGCTCTGTCTCCATTGGAAGATCCAGTCGAAAGACAATGAGACATTGTGCGGAGCAGATGCTTCTACGTGAGGATGAACATCAATGAAGTTGATCGGCCCTGGACCTGTTGTCGCCAGGACGCCGAAGTAGTTGCCTTTGGGATAAAGCGGATTGAAGGTGCCCAGTGTGTTCGTCGCTGGATGATCTCCGCTCGAGATGTCCGCCTTTGCGCTGAATCGCGGTTTCAACGGAATCGTCGGAATCCTATAGCCCGTCTCCGTTGCGACGGTCCAGGCGCGGATGTCTGCCGCTCCGAAGCTGCCAAACTGCCAAAGTGCTTCATCGTCGAAATCCCAGCCGGGGTGTTCGCTGGCAACAGTCCTCGATACTCTCACGCCAAGTGAATGGCGGAGCTCATGTGCTGTTCCTCTCTCAAAAGCGCCGTCTTTCCGATCCTGGCCCAAGTAGTAGAGGTCCAGTTGCATCTTGTCAGGAACTGGACCGGTTGCATATGCGCCCCAGAAGCCCACAGTGCGATCTGGAGCGTTGTCGAAGAATCCTGGCTTATCTTCGTCAGGCCGCATTGCAAACCCATCTACCTGCCACGCGTGGGTCTTGGTACGCACCAGGAACCCGTCGAAGCTGAGCCTCACGTTGGGGCCCTCGCGTACATCCACGAGCCGACCCGAGCCATACTCCAGTTCCTGTCGCCCGGCTCTCACATGCACCGACTCCAAGGAAGTCTCACCGCCAACCTCAAGGAATCCTGACTGAAAATCCAGCCGCTTCTCGTCGATCGGACGCGCCCCACCCGCACGAAACGAGTTAATCCCGCTCTTCAGTTCAAGGAAAGTCCTGACATGGGGTCCATAATGAAGGTCGGCATAGGCCATGTATCTCTCATTCAGATACCCGTTCATGACGGGCGACTGGCCCCAGTTGTCGTTCCCAATCTGTTCCCAGGTCTCGCGTGCTTCGCCGCCGAAGGTCGCGAACCAATTCTTGTCCGCCTTCCGCAGCGGAATGTACTTGATTGGGTCCCAGAAGTCGCAGCGCAGATTCTTATCGCGAAGGAAGCTCCAGTCTTCGTCCGATCTAAGTAGCCTGTAGCTACAATCAGGGGCAGGTGCGGGCACAATCTGCTGTGCTCGCAGCGCAATGAGCGCTGGCCCGACGAACAGAATGATGGCTGTTGCACAAAGAGACTTGGTCAAAACAACTTCTCACTTGGCTCGGGGTAAATCGAAAACCTGCTCTGCCACCTTGACAGGTGTATCCCAGCGCTTGCCGGAAAGGCATGTTGCCGCTGCGTGAGCCACATTTGCGTTCCTGCTGTGGACCCAACCACCTACCTGTTCTCCTATCACCATACCGAGCAGTCCCAGCAGGGCAATGATGGGTGGTGCTGGGCTCTTCACCTTAATGACTCCATACAGCAGGCCCACAAATGCTCCGACCGCAAATGATATGAGCAGATCTTTCATTGCACTCTTCCTCCATTCTTGTGCACCGCGGCTCCGAGATGCATTAAGGTCAGAACGCGAAACAGTCGCATCCCGGGCCCCAAATTGCTTCACCTAACTTGTGCCGATCCGGCATGTCGTGCGAGTGTCCTTCGCAGTGATGAACAAGCGGCCCGGCGGTGGCCGCGTCTACTTGGTGATAACCCCCATAATGCGCGGTTGGAGCCCAGTCCAGCGCTGCCGGCAGAGGCGGCGGAGCAAGTGACTGAAAGTCGTGGCTCGCGTGAACAACTTCTCCTCCCACCACTGTCAGTTGTGACTCGAGGTATTTGATCTCCTCAGCCGGGATCTTGAAGTAGTCGTTGGTCAGCACGGCGAAGTCGGCCATCTGACCTTCGCGAATTTCGCCTTTCGCGCCATCCTCGGTAGAGAACCAGCTGCTGCCTTGCGTGTAAAGCCGCAGTGCCTCTTCTCGCGTCAGCCGGTTCTTCTCCGGGTAAAGTTCCAGCCCTCCAACCGTCTTTCCGGTCGCGAGCCAGTAGAGGCATACGAATGGATTGAAGCTCGCGACACGGGTAGCGTCTGTTCCGGCTCCCACAGGGCACCCTAGGTCCAGCATCCGCCGAACCGGCGGCGTTTTTCGTGCCGCTTCAGCACCGTAGCGGTTCACAAAATACTCACCCTGGTATGCCATGCGATGTTGCACAGCAATGCCGCCACCCAGCGCAATCACTCGATCTATATTTCGATCGCTGATTGTCTCCGCATGGTCGAAGAACCAGTGCAGTCCATTGAATGGGATCTCACGGTTCACTCTTTCAAAGACCGTAAGGAAACGCTCGATTGATTCGTTATAGGTCGCGTGGAGGCGAAAAGGCCAGCGAACTGCGGCGAGATGGCGAATCACTGTATCGAGTTCGCCTTCCAACACTCCGTCCAGGTCTGGCCGAGGTTCAAGAAAGTCTTCGAAGTCTGCCGCAGAAAAGACAAGCATTTCGCCGGCGCCATTGAGACGAAAAGTGCTGTCACCCTGGTGAAGTGTTGTGTTGCCTGTCCACCGCTTGAAGTCGTCCAGTTCATGCTTTGGGCGCTGTGTGAAGAGGTTATAGGCAACCCGCACAGTCATCTGATTGCGGGAATGCAATTCGGTGATCACGCCATAGTCGTCCGGATAATTCTGAAACCCTCCGCCTGCGTCAATTGCGCTCGTCACACCAAGGCGGTTCATCTCACGCATGAAGTGCCGTGTCGAGACAAGCTGATCCTCAAACGGCAGCAGTGGCCCCTTTGCGAGCGTGGAGTAGAGAATTCCTGCGTTTGGCCGTGCGATCAGCAGGCCCGTCGGATTGCCGTTCTTGTCGCGCTGAATCTCTCCGCCCGGAGGATTGGGAGTGTTCTTCGTATATCCCACAGCGCGCAGAGCGGCCGCATTCAGGAAAGCGCGGTCATAGAGGTGCAAGACAAAGACAGGCGTCTCCGGCGCCACCGCGTTGATTTCGTCAAGCGTCGGCATACGACGCTCAGCAAATTGAAACTCGTTCCATCCGCCTACCACGCGCACCCACTGCGGCGCAGGAGTGCGCGCCGCCTGCTCTTTGAGCATCCGAAGCGCGTCGGCCAATGAGGGTACTCCATCCCATCGAAGTTCGAGGTTGTAGTGCAAACCGCTCCGAATGATGTGCAGATGCGAGTCGTTCAATCCGGGAATGACTGTTTGGCCGCGCAAGTCAATGGTCTCTGTGTCTGGTTTCTTCAAGCGAAGAACCTCGGAGTTTCGTCCAACCGAAGCGATCTTCCCGTCCTCTACCGCAATGGCCTCGGCGAAATATGGCTTTGAATTGGTCGCAATCTTACCGTTATGAAAAATTCTGAGCTTTCCCATGGACGCCTCCGCACGTGTGATCTTGTCGAGA
>WNGR01015026.1_pt1 | contig 13483 bp, 18 predicted proteins | sample 5407581 | NCBI WGS metagenome assembly WNGR01 (sample SAMN13153383, study PRJNA577476) | soil metagenome | isolation source: 80 cm soil or saprolite under Garry oak tree replicate 2 | place: USA:California | collected 2016-06-15 | reverse complement strand
ATGTATGTGTAGACTCGGATAGACCCTCAGGCTTGTAGTAGTAAATAGTAATATATTGTACATGGTCATTATTCACTTGCAGTCGGTCTTTGGAGGTTGTGACCGACGTTTGGAGGTTGCAACTGGCTCAGGATGAGCCAGTTCAGACCGCGTGAACCAGTCTTTTTGGACTCCTGCAACCAGAGGGAACCGGTTGTTATCGGCTTGGTCCGGTTTTGGCCAAAGGATGTACACAGGGAACCGGTTCCAGGTCCGGTTCTTCCAGATCAAGCCAAAAAACCGGACTGAGTCGGACTTTCAAACACTAATGGCTATTGTCAGGGTGGAACATCTCCACCTGTGTTGTGGTCATCGGTACAGCGCATCGTGTTGGGGGATGTGCGACCAGATAAACCGAGTCGCCGTACCAAGGCTCTCCCTTACCCATGCATCCCACCACCTCTTGACCCTTCTTGCGATAGAAGATGTACTTTGCTAGGACCCGGGCTGGTCCGTCTGGGCTAGGGTCGTCAAGGCGGATGTAGAGTGGGTAGTAACGTGGGGACGTGGGATTGTTGGGGAAGAATGGGAGACCCAGATCAGTTGGATCTTTGTTCTCCTTCTCCTCTTCCTCCATTCAGTCATAGTCAATAGGGGAGTCTAGCGTACTATCGGGGAGTGGTTGCCTTAGTGCGAATGGTGATGGGTCTTGATCGTCGACATGAATAGCTGAGTCAGGTGATGTAGATGGTATAACCAAGGTAAGTGGGAACGTTGGAAGGGGAAGCGTTGGTTGTGGGGATGGTGGTGGAGTCCGGAGATTCAGGTGGTGGTTGAGTGCCACTTTGATAATTTTGACAGCGGTGATCTCTACAGCGGTGATAGTTGGTGACGGGGTTGACTGAGTGATTTCTGAGAGGGGAGAAGACATTGTGGTATGAGGGAGAAGAGGTAGAGATTTCTTTCCGTCTTCTCTGTCTTCTTTTATGCTTCTTTGGGCACTCCTTCGGCCATAGGATGTAGGTGATAGAAGTCGGTAACAAGGTCTTGGGCGTTGTTAAGATGTTCCGGTGGTTCCCACATACTGTCACTCATGGGAAATCCTTTCCACTTGATATAGTATTGCAGTTTGCGCCCTCGGCCTTTTCGACGCACGTCGAGTATTTGCTCCACCTCGTATTCGGCTTCTCCCTCGATAAGGTCCGGCGGTGGTCGGGTATAGTTTGTTCCGTGTAATGCTGTTTCCTTATATGGTGTCAGGAGTTTGGCATGGAACACTGGGTGGATCTTCCATTGCAGGGGTAATTCGAGTTCGTATGTCACTGGGGATAACACGCGTTTGATAGGGAATGGGCCGTAGTGCTTCGGTGCTAGTTTGGATGTAGGGTAAAGGGTTTGTAAGTTTACCCCTTCCAACCAAACCATTGCGCCTTGTTGGTAGGGCGTAAATGTTGAATTTCCCCTTTTTGCCATCAGTTGTTGTGCCTGTGTGATGCTATCTTGCACGTGTTGCCTTCTGATTTGTAGTTCCTCCATTCTCTTATCTGCTGAGGGGGCTGCGGACGGTGTATTTGTCCATGTGACTCTTGGCATCCATCCCATGATCAACGAGAATGGGGTTTCTTTTGTTGTAGCATTTGGCCATGCATTGTGTGCAAATTGGGCTAGTGGGAGCGCTTCTGCCCAATTATCTTGTTGCAGATTGCAAATGTGTCGTAGATACTGTTCTAGCCATTGATTTGTTCGTTCTGACTGTTTGGGGATGATAAGCCGTGGACACGTTTTGTCTGGTTCCTGTTTTCTGATAGAAGTGTTTCATGAACAGGGACATGAATCGTGGATCTCGATCCGAGATGATTTGTCGGGGAAACCCATAATGTGGGAATACGTGTTTGATTATTAGATCAACCACTCCTTCTGCTGTGATTGTTTCGTTGCAGGGAATGAAGATGGCAGCCTTGCTGCAGTCATGGTCGGTGATGGTTAGAATGGTATCATATCCTTGAGAGTTGGGTAGTTTGACGATGAAGTCCATGGCAATGACTTCGAACGGTTCTGCTTTGGTGTTGGTGGTTATTGGAATGAGGTGTGGTTTTGGGTGATGTGTATTGATTTTATTTGCTTGACAAAGGGGGCATCCTTTGACATATTCTTCCATGTCCTTTTTCATCTGGGGCCACCAATAATCCCTTCTTGTCAGGGTGTATGTATTTGCAATTCCTGGGTGTCCCATGCTTGGTGGGTCATGAAATGTTTGAATTACCCCCCGTTTAAGATCGTTGTTTCCCACAACAACGAGGGCATCGTTTTTCCACCATAGTTGATCGTGTTGTTGTAGATTATGGTGATCTATCCACATTTTTATATCTTCTTGGTGGATGAGTTGTTCTTTTCAACATTGAACGTCAATTTCGTTGAGGGAAGTGTAGACAGTATTTGTGAAGACTTCTGTTGGGAGTACAATAATGTCGTTATTGTCTCTTTTTGCTTCTCCACTATCTGAGCGTCTAGATAGTGCGTCTGCCCTTGTGTTTGTTGTTCCTGGAATGTGTCGAAGAGTAAAGTCATATTCCAATAACTCTTGGAATTCCCTGGCCACTCTTCGATTGATTTTTCGTGGTTCTTTCCAATATTGTAAGTTGGAGTGATCCGTATAGATTGTTATCTGATGGGGAGACCCCAATAGATAAGTTCTCCATTGTCATAGGGCTTTGATGATTGCCAATAATTCTCTGTTGTACACATCATAGTTTCGTTCAGGGGCTGAAAATGACTCCAAGTAATATGCCACCGGGTGTGTTTTTCCGTCTTCTCCCTTTGATTTAGGATGGCTCCGATGGCTATGGCGGATGCGTCTACTTCCATTTCGAAAGGTTTGGTCAATTGTGGGAATAGAAGTACTGGTTCTTCGGCCACCACCTTTTTGAGTGCTTCGAATGTGTTTTGTTCAACGTGGGTCCACCTCCAGAGAACTCCCTTCTTCATAAGATCATGAAGCAGGCGTGCAAGTTTGGAGAATCCCTTGATGAATCGTCGATAGAAGTTAAGGAACCCCACGAAACCTCGGGCTTCTGTGAGGTTTGTTGGTGCTTCCCACGTTCGTACCCCTTGTGTTTTTACTGGATCCATTCTTATCTTCCCATATCCAATAATGACTCCTAGGTATTCCACTTCCACGGTTTCAAATGAGCATTTTTCTGGTTTGAGATATAGGTCGTGTTCTTCAATTTGGTACAGCACTTGATGGACAATTTCGCAATGGTGAGTTCTGTTGTCGGTTGTTGCGATGAGTATGTCATCCATGTAAATGATGACTTCATTTGTGAGTATTAAGTCGCGAAATATTGTGTCCATCATTGTTTGAAAAGTGCTTGGTGAGTTTGTGAGTCCGAAGAACATAACTCTTGGTTCGTATAGCCCTTGATTTGTTTTGAATGCTCCTTTCCACTCGTCCCCTTCTTTGATTCAAACATTGTTATATCCCCATTGGACGTCCAGCTTTGTGAAAAGTCGGGCATCTTGTACTTTGTCGATTATTTCCGGGATTAGGGGGAGTGGATATCGGTTTTTGATGGTGAGTCCATTCAATTTGCAGTAATCTTGTACTGGCCATAGTTTCCCATCCTTTTTCTTGATGAAGAAGAAAGGGGATGCATATGGGGATTTTGATGGTCGGATGTAGCCTTTTTCCAATTGTTCATTGAGGAACTTGGTAAGGGCATCTCCTTCTGTTATGGCCAGTGGATAGACTTTGCAATCTAGGGTTTTTGGAGCTTCTGGTAGAAGATCGATAGCATGGTCCCATGCTCGCTTTGGTGGGAATCGATGGGATGCTTCTTCGCTGAATATTTTGCGATGTCATTGATACTGTATGGGTATCATTTGTTCGAAGGTTTTTTCTGTACGATCCATGGCCTTTTGGGCCAATTCAGAAGCCGTTGTTGTTTTGCGTATTGCAACATACAGTTCGTCTTCGTATATAAGCTGTTCCCAGGCTTCTTCGTCCAATCCGTATGTTTCCAGAGTCCAGATGGCTGACTTGATTGTTGGTTCGTGAGTATTGATAGTGGTAATTACCACTGGCTGATACTCTTCTTCTAGCGTTGCCTCCTTCCACTGTATTTTTGGTTCAAAGGCTGTGAACCAAGGATATCCTAGGATGACTTCGTCTTTTCCCAAATTTGTAATGAGGAGGCGTAGTACTTGAGTTTCTTTTCCAGTCCTGACTTGGAGATCGGTATAATGGGTGATACTCCTGTCCTGGTTAAGAGTTCCGTCTACGTTCCATATTTTGATGGGATTTGGGGTAGGAAGATAGGATATTTGTAATCGTTTGAGTAATTGGGAATTGACAAAGTTGTTGGTGGCACTGGAGTCGGCCAACACATTTCTTTCGGCGGATGCATGCGCGGATTTGAACAGTACTGGAATTTGCATTGATCGATACTTGCTACTGTACATGCTAATCTTTAATGCCCTAGCCCCTGCCATGGACTTCAGGCATGTGGAAAATCCTCCTTCTTGTCAAACATAAGGTTGGCAAAACGTGCACAGACATCATCGCTCTCATTATAGAGCTGGGTGAGGAATATTTCGGCTTTCTGGTCTGTGGATAGAGCTTTGTTTGATGTTACTGTTGCCATAGTGATAACTGCATTGGAAGGTGAAGAGGTGGATGCTTCCGTGATTCTATTGTTCTTTTGAGGGCAGAATCGGGAAATATGCCCCTTTTGATTGCAGCGGAAGCATTTTCCTTCCTTGATTCATTTACTTTTTTCGTCTTCCGTCATTGTTGCTCTGGCTCTAGTCCTGCTCAGGTCCATAGCATTCGGGTCTCGGTGTCGAGTTAGGGCGTTCATCCATTGTTCTCTTGTTCTGCCCATTACTTTGTTGCCTTTGAGCCGATTGCTGAGTTGGATATATTCCTCATGTTGCGTTCGTGCAGAATCAGTCCAAGTAGCCCAGTTATATGGATGGTCGAATTTGACACAATTCCACACTAGATTATTTGGAAGTCCGTTTTGGAACAAATCTAGGGTGACTCTTTGATCCAAATCGTATCCTGCCTTGTTGGCTAGGTTTTGGAATCGAGAGATGAAATCGTCGAGATTGTCTTTGACCATATGTAGGGTTTTTAGTTCGTGTTGGGCTTTTGCACTTTCCGCCGTGTTGGTATATGCTTGTCTAAACCTTGTATCGATGGTTTGCCACAGGTTCTCTTCGGTTTGAAGTACCCCTCCTTGTACTTGATCTACCAACCATTGGGCTTGTTCTTGTACCCAATCATCGACTAACGATCCTCTGATATAGGATAGGAATGTCATGGTTCGTCGGTAGGGGTTGGTCATAACATCAGCGTTGGGGTTCATTCCTCGATAGATCTGGAAGGCCAGCATAAATGCTTTGCTTCTTTCTCTATCTCCTGTGAATTTGAAGGGTGGGTTTCCCTCAAGTCTTCCATTGGCATGTGGTGGTGGTCCTCCTGCAGCACCTCCACCGCCTCCACCTCCACCTCCGCCGCCTCCTCCGCCTCCACCAGGGGGTATTCCTCCGCCTCCACCAGGGGGTATTCCACCTCCACCACCCCCTCCACCACCTCCGCCACCTCCGCCACCTCCGCCACCTCCGCCACCTCCGCCACCTGTAGGAACAGTAGTGGTAGTAGTGGCAGGAACCGTAGTTGTGGAAGTCCCTGCTTGAGACATTGTTGGTTGTGTAGTGGTTGTGATGGTTGGGATTACTGTAGTTGTGGGTGTAAGGGGTTTTGTGGTAGTGGTGTCTTCCGGTGGATCTATGTCGATTGCTCGTATTGAGGCTAGTGTTGGTCCTAGTCCTAGGTTTCTTGGGACTGGTTTGATTGTGTACCACTTGTTTCTTTCGTCACAAGCAACAAAGGCCCACAACCGATCTTCTTCAATATAATGGATGGCTCAGTATTTGTTTAGTTTTGGACTGAAGACGTAGTATCCTTTGGTTTGTCTTCCTGGATCAGTTCTCCAAGTTGCTGTTCCTTTAACACTGGATGTGAGGGTGTCGTTTTCGATTCGGTCAATGTACAAGGCTTGGAATCGAGATCTTGCGCTGCTGTCGAGCACCACAGTGGGAAGAGACTTGACTTAATGTTACACACCAACGGGGCGTATCATGTGATGTGCAGGTTCTGGGTGCAAAGTCGTATCAGGACTTCAGTTTGGGGTTTCACAAGTACTAAGTCGAGCAGGGCTCAAGACTATAGTGTGAGTGGATCAGAGTTATTTAGAGACTCGGAGGTCCTAAGCGATGTTAGACTCGGAGGTCAACGAGAAGTCGATGAGGTGTTTGTATGGAGGAAAGGTTGTGTTGGTATTACACAGGAAGTCAAGTCTACTGATACAAGCTAGGTAGGGACGACTTATATACTGTTACAAGGAGGTTTGTCAAGGACAAACCAATGACGCAAGTTGGCGTTGCATGACGTAGGATGATATCATCCTAGTACAGCTATCAGTGGTAATCAATGAGTCTGGAATGAGAACGTCATCATAATGACGTAGAAATGATGTCATACGGAAGAAAGATGAAGCGGCTTGGATAAGACGTGATGAGGTCAGAGATAGGTAATAAAAGAAGAGACCGAGTCCGGAATTGTAACACCTTGTCGCTGTCGTTGCACAGCCCAATGATGATGGGGTTTGGGTGGAGTATGACTTGGACGTACTCCGCTTGCCTAACGTCCCCATCCAGTCCCTTGATGGGGAAGGCGATGAAGTGATCGCCGTTGTTGTGCTTAAATCCTGGTGGGGCCTCGTTGCAGTGCGTGACATAGCTTCCCTTGTATAGGGGGAAGCCCTCTGTGGTGGCTGCATATGGGGTTTCGTCCTCATTGTTAGGGTCTTTCAGGTTTCGTATGAACGGGTGCTCAGCTGGGTAAAGGTCCTTGCTCATGTGACTGTTGGTGCGGCTCCATGGTCCCCTCATTGCCGGTGTGCTAACCAGCGCTGTGCTTCCCTCGCTGCCATCTTCGTGCTCCTCTTGGCGACGGCCCTTGTGAATTGCTTGTCCCTCCACTCCGAGCATACCTTCTTGATGGCATTTTGCACACTGATTTGGGTTGTGAAAGGGGACTGGAAGCAGGATCTTGCCCACACTACTGTCTTTAGGTCCCCAAATGGTGGTATTGATTTCGTGGACTTCTGCCTGATGGGTTGGGGTGGCTCCCATCCCATCAGGGTCTGACAGTTGTCACACCATGGGCGATAGTGCACGCAGTGGCATTGGCTTCTGAGCAAGGTCTGGGAATTGAAGTTGGATTCGATCCAATTCTTGCTCAGTAAGAGGAGTGGTGAGGGTGTTCTTGTCAGTGATGTGGGGCCTGATATACTTCTTGGCGCAGAGCTCTCGCGCCTCTTGCTTGGTGATGAGCCCAGATTTCAACTCAACTCCGAAGATTTGTGTGGGAGATCCGAGGTAGTAATTGTTGACATCAGTCATGAATGATAGGAGTTTATGAGTAAGTGAGGTGGGGATTGAGTAGAAGGGGGAATGAACAACTTGCTTGAGTATCCCCGGTTTATATGGACATTTGACGTGGGGTTTTGATTTTTAAACTCCCTTATCACTTCGTCTGCGTGTACGTCTTTCTTATCGACCCACTTGTTATCCAAGTTGGGGTATCCTTTCCACTTGATGAGATACTGCAACTTCCATTTCTGGCTGAAATGCCACAAGTCTAGAATCTTCTTGACCTTGTATTCTTCCTGGTCGTCGACCAGGTCTGGAGGAGGTCTCGAGTAATTTGGGCCATGTAGCATTGTCTCGTGGTAGGGTGTGAGAAGATTGATGTGGAATACGTCATGAATGCTCCACTGCATGGGAAGTTTTAATCGATAGTTGATGGGGGACATCACCTGAATGATGGGAAAGGGGCCATGTCTTTTGGGCGCAAGCTTTATCGCCAGTTGGTTTGTTCGTAAGTGGCATCCCTCTAGCCATACTAAGTCGTTTTCTTTGTACTTGGGTGTATCTCGATGCTTGACCCATGACTGCTGCGCTTTGATCATCAGTGCCTGGGCTTTTTGTCTTGCTTCCTTGAATTGCTCTACTCAGAGCGCCACTTGTGGGATAGGGGATGGCTTATCAATCCAATCAGCATGCGGGTTGAACCCATATAGTATGAAGAAGGGGGACTCCCCTGTGGTCTCATTCGGCCAATTGTTGTGTGTGAACTCTGCCAGGGGGAGATAAGAACACCAATTGTCTTGCCGTTCATTTACCCAAAACCTTAGATACTGTTCTAACCATTGATTGGTGTGTTCCGATTGTCCATCTGTTCTGGGTGATACGTGGTGGATATGTTTTGGGTCATTCCCGTGCTCTTGCATAATCCTCATATGAATTTTGATGCGAATCTGGGGTCCCTGTCACTTATGAATCTTCTGGGTAGCCTGAACCTCGGGAACACATGTCGGACTATCAGCCCCACCATTTCTTCTGCTGTGATAGTCTCCCTGCATGGGATGAATATTGCTGCCTTACTGCAATCGTGGTCTGTTATGGTGAGTATTGAGTCATATCCCTGTGATATGGGCAGTTTAGTGATGAAGTCTAGGGCGACGGTTTTGAAGGGCATAGCTTCGGGTCGAGGGAATATAGGTTGCAGCGGTGCTTTGGTGGGTCATGTGTTTATTTTGTTTCACTGACATTCTGCACATCCCTTCATGTACTCCACGATGTCTTTTCGCATGTTCAGCCACCAGTATCTTTGGCTGATCAACTGGCTTGTTTTATTGATTCCCGGATGCCCGTATACTGGCGAATCATGGTGAGCCTGTATCAGGAGTTGATGGTGACTGGACCCTCCTGTTACCACACGTCTTCCATCTTTATACCACGTTCCTTCTACTTTCTTTAGCTTGTGTGCGTCGACCCATGGCTTGAGAAGGACCTCGTTTTGTTGATATACAGGGTCCTGCGGTTCCATTTCTTCTTGGGATATGACTTGATGCATGGGTGGTGCTTTTTCTGCCTTCATTGCTCTTGCGAATACTCGTTCTGGTAACACTATGACATTAGTGTTGTTGCCTTCTCCATTGTCATAGTCCGGCCATTGGGATAAGGCATCCGCATGACTGTTTTGTTTTCCTGGAATGTGTCTTATCTCAAAGTCATATTCAGATAATTCCAGTACTTCCCTTGCGACTCTTCGTGATATCCGTTGAGGTGTCTTCCAGTATTGTAAGTTGAGGTGATCGGAATAAATGATGATTTTGTGGGGTGATCCTGCCAACAGCAGTCTCCAATTCTTGAGGGCCATGACAATTGCAAGGAGTTCGAGGTCGTAGATGTCATAATTCTGTTGTGCCTCATTGAGGGTTGCTGAATAGTATCCTATGGGGTGCTTTTTACCATCCTCTTTGCGTTGTAATAATACAGCGCCTACCACGTATCCCAATGCATCTACCTCTAGTTCGAATTGATCTTCTAGTTTGGTGTGGGCTAGCACCGGATCTGCTGTTACTAGCACTTTTAGTTTGTCGAATGCTTTTGCTCATTCTTGCCCCAGTGCCATTCTTGATTTTTGCATGTTAGTTGGTGTAGTGGTTGTACTATGTGGGCGAAGCCTTTGATGAAGGGGTGGTAAAAATTGAAAAAGCCTACCACCCTTTGTACTTCTGTGACGTTTTTGGGTGTTGGCCATTTGTTTATGCCAGCAATTTTTACAGGGTCCATGTGTGTCACCCCCTTTTCAAGGATTACCCCCAGGTAATCCATGGAGGGTGCATGGAAGAGGCATTTCTCTGGTTTGAAGTAGAGATCATGTTCACGTGCCACCTGAAGGACATCACTGACTGCCGTAATATGATCAGCTAGATTAGTGCATGTGGCGATGCCAATATCATCCATGTAAACGTGGATCATAGTGCCCCTTGGTTCGTGTTTGAGAATTACATCGCGGTAGATGTAATTCATCATGGTTTGGAAGGTTGCTGGTGAGTTCGTGAGGCCAAAGTACATGACCGTTGGTTCGAATAAACCATATTTGGTTTTGAATGCCGCTTTGTGTTCATCGCCTTCACGGATATGTACATTATTGTATCCCCATCATACATCCAGTTTGGTGTATATGTGTGTGTTGCTCAAATCGCATATGAGGTCTGAGATGAGGGGAAGCAGGTATTGGTTACGCACGGTGAGAGCATTGATTTTTCGGTAATCCTGTACCGGTCTCAGTTTGCCGTCCTTCTTTCATATGAAGAAGAAGGGTGACGTGTATGGTGACTTGGATATGTGAATGTACCCTTTGTCGAGTTTGTTCTTTACAAACTCCTGTACTGCCACATCTTCCGTTTGGTTTAGTGGGTATACCTTATAGTCCATGGCATCTGGGGATCCTTCTTTGAGCTCAATGGCATGATCCCATGCTCTTCTTGGTGGGTATCATTTTGATTCTTCTTCGCTGAATACCTTTGCGTATTTTTGGTATTCTGGGGGTATTGTCGCTTTAGTAGTGAATTGTTGTGCTGTGACTGCTAGGTCCATTGCCGTGGTCACATTGATTGTGTGTTGCTGTATTGTTTGGATGTATTCAGCTGTTGTTGTGGTTGCGATGATTGGGTCTTTTCCAGGAATTTGAGGATTTACTGATCAGATTACAACTGGGAGAGCTTCCTTGTGGATTACGGCATGGGTCCAGTCAAACCAGGGTTTGAATGTGGAAAGCCAGGGGTATCCAAGTACTATGTCTTCATGTCCTATGTTGGTGACAAGGAAGCGCATGTCTCTGCAAACGTTTTTTGTTTGCACATTTAGGTCAATGTAGTGCATGATCAACCCATCTTTGTTTTCCATATTGTCTATATTCCATATTTTTCATGGTTTTTGGAGGGGTTGTGTTCCTAGTTTCATTCTTTTGACGAATGCTGGACTCATGAAGCAGTCGGTTGCTCCACTGTCCACGAGTGCTTTCTGATCGGCCATTGAGCAGCTAGTCCTGACAGAGATAGGAATTTGCATGGATCGAAATCACATAGTCACTATTACAGAATTGAGCTGATGAATTGCCCTTACCCAGGCCGATGGGTTTAGGCTCTTTGAAAATCCTCTTGCCCCAACAAGTCCCTCATTACAAGGTCCTGTACCTCTTCCCTTTCGTTGGCTACTCCTCTTAGCCATGCGTCGGCCGATTGTTGAGGGGTTTGCGTGGCGCTTCTAGCTATAGTTGGTGGTTCTTCGTCCACTACGCTTCGGTCGTCCACTACCACTTCTTGTCCTTCACTTCATTGGTTCCACGTGTTTTGGTGGTTTTGCCTGTTCCATGTGTGCTGTGGACAATTGTGACTAAAGTGCCCCTTTTTATGACACGTATAGCACTCAACTTTGCGTATATCTCTCAGTCTTCCTCCTCCCCTTCCTTGTTGCATGGATCCTCCTCAAGGTATGTATCCCCCTCGTGGCATTGTTGCTGGGTTCATTTCTTCGCTTCCGGCGATTCTTCCCCGTGTCCTTCCTGCCAATATATCCATTGCATTTGGGTTTGAAAGTTGCTGAGTCGGTGCCCATCCCCTTGGTCAGATTTGGACACTTCCTCCGTGATGTGCTCATAGTCTTGCCTTCATATGTATATATACCTGTTGTCGGTTGATGGCTGCCTGCTTCCATTGGTCGTACGAGCAAGGTCTGTCAAGTTTGAGTATTTTTTGGTACAGTCCTGTGGGTAACCCTTCGGTGAAGGTATCGATGGTTTGAGGTACATCGAACCTGTATTCTGCTGTTCAGACCGCTTCTTCAAATTCTGCGATATATGAGTTGACATCTTTGCCTTTCATTTTGATCCCTTCTTGTAGTAGGGATTGGGCCTTTTCTTTGGCTAGGTTGTCTGCGAAACGTCTAAGGAAGGAGGCTGCTACTTCGTTCCATAGTCTTTTGTCCATGTTGGCGATTCCTCCTTGTAGTTGCCTGGTCAGCCATTGATTTACAGCTACAACCCATTCGTTAACGCAGCCTCCTTTGATATAAGTGAGGAAAAACATAGCTCGTCAGTAGGGATTGATCATGAGGGGGTTATCGTTGTTTACCCCCCAGTACAGCTCCCATTGATTGATGAAGAGCTGCATGTTCTTCCTGTCTCCGTCGTAGATTGAGGGTGTTTCTCCCACTAATTTTCCTGCTTGTGGCTGAGGTACTTGGATGGGTGGGGGTCCCCAACCTCCTCCCAGTGGTCCTGCTCCTGGTGGGCCTCCTCCTCCTGGGTATCCCCCTCCTCCTCCTGGCACTCCTCCTCCAGGGAATCCTCCACCTCCTGGGAATCCTCCTCCTGGAAATCCTCTTGCGGGTCTATCATCTTGGGGTAGTCTGATTGGTGGTAGTTCGGGTAGCCTCTCTGGTTCTCTGCTTGGTGGGTCGGGTCTGTCAGGTTCTTGGGCTCTTCTCATGGCTGCTTCATCATCGACTATATTGGCTATGCGGTTTATTCTGTGTCCCATGTGCGGGTTGATTTCTCCCGTGATTTCCCATCTGAGGTAGGTAGATCCTTCTGTTATTATTTCCACTGTCTCTGTCATCGTGGTCATGACTGGTGGGTTGATATGAATAGACTTAGCTAGATTGGCTAGTCCTTCTTCTTCCATGGTATTTCCTGGTGCTCCTGATTCGATCATATTCTCAGAGCCTTCACTTTGTCTCTCTTCTTCCTTGTCTTCTGTTGAGGGCACAGGAGTCCTGGGGTTTAGGATGGGTTGCCCGTTGATTGGTCCTACTTGTCCTGCTGTTTGTACTTCATCTTCAAAAATGTCACACCGGTAATCTGGTCCGGTTGGTCTTACAACATCCCACCTGTTATTAGGTGCGTTCCAAGTAATCTTGGTCCAACACACAAAGTCGTGGTTGAACTCAACTGGGTAGTACTGTGATGGCCTCGTGGGGATGTTGACAAAATATCCCGTGCTTCCTTGGACGGTTCTCCACCTTGCTGTTTTGAGATATATGAGGGGTACGTCTCGTTCTCCTCTTTCGTGGATTGAGTAGGGTGCAAAGCCCCAATGCTCCTTGGTGGTGATGCATGCCACAATGAGAGAGCTTGGTCTTAATGTTACGTTGCCACTGAATGTCAGCCTGGACTTAGGCTTAGGGACGGCACACAACACGACTTAGCAATAGTGAAGATACACGGACTCTTGATAGTCATGCAATGTAGAGGTCACAAGGCCCAATGGCACTTGGACATGAGACAATGGTCGCTTCTTGGGTACAAGTAGAGAAAAGGAGAGAGTGTTACGTTCGCGCAAAGACACTTACCTTATGGTTATGACTACAAGGGTAAGCAGTAATTAGTCATGGACAGGAGTATCAGTCAGCCCAAGTATCACATGTAAGATAGTATGACTCGACCCTAGGAAGGCGGTAGTAGGGTTTTGGTTTAAGAGGCGCTTTAAAGCCCTCTTCGTGTAGTACTTATAGGAGCAGTTGAAGACCAAGCACCCCAGCTTGGTCTTCTTGAATTGCCACTACTATTCCTCTTCCACGCTGT
>WNGR01020248.1_pt1 | contig 13484 bp, 11 predicted proteins | sample 5407581 | NCBI WGS metagenome assembly WNGR01 (sample SAMN13153383, study PRJNA577476) | soil metagenome | isolation source: 80 cm soil or saprolite under Garry oak tree replicate 2 | place: USA:California | collected 2016-06-15 | reverse complement strand
CGTGCAGGAGAAGCTGCCCATCAAGGTGGTCGTGTTCGACAACGGCAAGCTTGGCTTTATCGACATCGAGCAGAAGTCCGAAGGCATGCTGCCGCTCTATACGGGCCTGCAAAACCCGGACTTCGGCAAGGTCGCCGAGGCGATCGGATTATGGGGGCGCACGGTGGCGAAAGCCGACGAACTCGAAGACGCCGTCGTTGCATGGTTGAACGAGCCCGGCCCTGCGCTGCTGAACGTCAAGGTCGACACGATGACGCTCGTGATGCCGCCGAAGATCGAGTGGGGGGCTGCGTACGGCATGGTCCTGTATTCAGCGAAAGCCATGCTGCAGGGGCAGTCCGCCGATGTGTTCGCGATGATCCGCGAAAATTTATAGGACTTGCCGGGTTAAGCGGGGCGGAATGGCGTGCTGACGACGAACGCGGCGGAGGTGTTCGTCTGGATAGGCCGTGACGGCTGCAGGCCTGCAGACGTATCTCGTGAATGTCTGCTTTCTCGGCGTATAGGTAACGGGACCATTGCGGAGAATTTATATACCAAAAAGCAGTGGCAAGATGAGAGCGCTCGGTATACCTTGCAGAAAATGTCCGTGAATCATCAACATCGAGACATCCGCACGCGTGCGGCAGGACTCCTGCTGCCGCCCACACCCGCCGCTCGCCCGTGTGATAGCGCATGAGCATCGACAGCAGCTTGTCGCTGTCAAGCCGGTCCGTCTTCGCGCGAGGGGCACGCCGGTTCACCTCGATACTGGCGAAGTCCATCACGAGATTGGCAATGCCCTGTTCAGCCAGCCAGCGGTGCAGCCAGAAGCCGTCGCGGCCAGCCTCGTAACAGCTGTAGACGGGTGCGTCGGCGCTGAGGTGGCAACGCGTCCTGGCCTTGGCGATGGCGGTAAGGACCGCCGTGGTATCACCTGCGGCAACCGTACACCGGCTCCCGTTTTACTCCAGCGGACTTACTTTCGCAGCCCTCCATAGCATCTCTGTCTTTTGCGGTTCTCTGCAAAACGCCGAGTACGAACGGGCCCAGATCCTCGAACGCGCGCGGCGAGGCAAGCGACACCGTGCGAAGCAAGGTGAGGTCAGCGTGTTGAGTGGCGCGCCCTACGGTTACCGCTACGAACGCAAGGGCGACGAGCAGGCCGCGGCCTATGCGGTGATCGCCGCCGAGGCGCAGGTAGTCCGCCAGATCTACGAGCTATATACTTTGACGGGGCTGAGCATCGGTGCTGTCACCCGCCGGTTGAACGAGCTGGGGGTACCTACCAGAAAGGGCGCAGCACGCTGGGAGCGCTCAACTGTTTTGGCCATCCTTCGCAATCCTTCCTATCGTGGAATGGCCTGTTTCGGCAAGACCCAACAGGCCGCGCGAGAACGGACCAACAACCGGACGTTGCGCCGGCGCGGCGGCCTGCCGGCCCGCAACAGTGCCAATCACGAACTGCCGCGTGATCAATGGATCGAAATTCCGGTTCCCGCCTTGATCGACCCGGATACGTTCGCCCTGGCCGCAGGAGCGCCTGGAAAGCGACAGGAAGCACGCTTCGCGTCGAACGCTCGAACCCAGCATTCTCCAGGGTCTTGTGCACTGCCGCCAGCGCGGGTATGCCTTGTACCGGACCTCGACACGCAGTAGCGCGCGCAAGATCTCCTATTACCGCTGCCTGGGCGCTGACGCCTGGCGCTACGACGGCCACGCCAAATGCGCGCAGCGCCCCATCCGGCTGGATCTGCTGGAGCACATCGTGTGGTCCGAAATTGTGCGCCTGCTGGAGGATCCCGCGCTCATCCAGACCGAATTGAATCGGCGCCTTGAGACGGCGCGCAATTCAAGTCCGGCCAAGCGGCAGCAGGACCGCGTCACGCAGGATCTGGCGCAAGCGCAGAAACGTATGGACCGATTGCTCACCGCGTACCAGGAGGACCTGCTTTCTCTGAACGAGTTGCGGCGGCGCATGCCTGCGCTGCGCCAACGCGAGCAGAGTCTTCAGGACGAGCTGCGCGGGCTCAGTGCCCAGTTGGTCGACCAGTCGGCTTACCTACGCCTGGCGGAAACGCTAACGGCGTTCCTGGGGCGTTTGCGTAGCAGTGCCGCTACCCTCGATGTTCAGGACCGTCAGCGCATCACAAGACTGCTCGTCAAGGAGGTGGTGGTTGCCGAACAGCATCACCATTCGCCATTCGATTCCCACCGCCACGCGACAGGCCGGCGGAAATGGAGGCCCCTCTCGCCTGCCCGGATCTCCGCGAGGCGCTCACGCCGACCAAAGTTATCTTTTGCGTCCATGGCGTGAGGACACCGCCTTGGGGAACCCCCTCGCTTGCGGCGCGGAAGAGATCGCAATCAACGCTACGCTGGGGGCGTTTTGATCCTGCATTGCATGCCGAGTACGCGCTGCTTTAGCGGCGCTCACTCTTGCGAACCGAAAGGCGACGGTCGAAAGCGGCTTTCCGATGCAGTGCTGGGCGCAGCGGAGTTCAGAATCCAGCGGCGTCGCATCGGATAAAGGATGAACTTCGCCGAAACACCGGCCATCAAGGAAATACACGCAACGAAGATAAACACTGCGCTCCATCCAACGTGGGCAGACAACAGCGACGCCACAGGCACCAGCATCGCGGCAGTCCCTTTGGCGGTGTAAAGCGTACCAGCATTGCCCGCCGCGTATTTGGCGCCGAACGTGTCGGCACATGTAGCAGGGAAATTCGAGAAAATGTCGCCGTAGCACAGGAACACGAGCCCGGAAAACATCATGAACAGGTACGGGTTGTGACCAAAGTACATGAGTCCCAACAGCGCCAGGGCTTCGCCGATAAAGGTCATGAACATGGTGTTCTCACGGCCGATCCGGTCGGAGACCCAACCGCATAGCGGGCGCGTGAAACCGTTGCACAGATTGTTGATCGACAGCGTCATTGTTAGCAGCGGCAACGTCACGCTCAGCACGCTGACCGGCATCGCCGCAAAGCCATACTGCTTCGCGATCGGACCGATCTCCGCAGTGGCAATGATGCCGCCTGCCGCGACGCACACGAACATGGCGTACATCACCCAGAAAAGCGGCGTGCGAATCATCTGCTTCGCCGTATAATCGATCTTCGTTGCGACGATGCGCCTGGCCCCGGCCGCGTGCGCCGGCGGCTTCGGGCGCACCAGCACGGTTGCCAGCAGCAGGATGCAGACGCCCTGGAACATGCCGAAGAACACAAACGCATGCTCGTACCCGGCGCTCTGGATCATGTTTGAGATCGGAATCACCGTCAACGCCGCGCCGGCGCCGAACCCCGCCGCAGTCAGACCGGCGGCCAACCCGCGCCTGTCCGGAAACCACTTGAGCGCCGTGCCCACACAGGTGCCGTAGACGCATCCTGCTCCGATACCGGCAATCACAGCGGCGACGTAGAGCACCGGCAGATTCGGCGCGTAGGCATCGAGAATCCAGCCCAAACCAGCGCAGATCGACCCGCCGATGACGACAGGACGAGGACCAAACTTGTCAACGAGCCACCCCTCGACAGGTACCAGCCAGGTCTCGGTGATGATGAAAATCGAAAACGCGAGCTGGATGGCGGCCTGCCCCCAGTGGTGTTTGGCGTCCATCGGGACGACAAAGAGGGTCCATGCGTATTGAAGGTTCGCTATAAGACCCATGCAGGCGATGCCGGCTGCCAGTTGGACCCAGCGGTTATGCCGCCGTGCTGTATAGCCGCTGAAAGCTGTGTCAGTCTGTGCCACGTTTTCTGCCTCCGTCTATTGACTTGTGTGCTTGCCTGATAAAAACACCCGCCTGTCTACGCTGGACAGTCATGGCGCTTGAAAACGGTGCCGGGTGAACTCCTGTGGGAATCCTCTTCACGGAAGCGGATCAATGTACCGGCACAACGGAATGACATCCAGTTCGGGGTAATCGTACCTTTCGTGCAATTTATGGCGGGTTGATCCTAAAAATCGTTATCGATCAACGACGTACGCATCCTCCGATCGCACGAAGGCCGTGAAGCCGCCGAGTCTTGCAGCAAGCCGCTCTGCAAGTAACTACCGCCAGATTTCGTACGATTCGAACGATTACCCCGTGCAGGAGACGCCCCCGATGGCCGATTCGCAAACCTTTCTGTCTGCCAGGCTGGTAACACTGCTTACCATTTATGCCGGAGCCCGATCACTGCTGAGACCTGCGACCTGGTGGTGGACGGGGAAAGCGAATAGATCTGCGCATACTGCGCGTCACCCGCCGCTTTCTGATAGATGCCGACGAGGAAGAGATCGGTGCGCTTGCTGAGCAGGTAATCCACGCCGGTATTCACCTGATGCCATTTCGGACTGTTGTTCTGCGGGTGGTATTGCCCGGTGGTGAAGATATACGCGGCGCCAAGAATGAGCTGCGGCGTCACGTAGTCGGTCAGCGACACCTCAAAATTCTGCAGCGTCAGGCGAGACGTGTCGAGATAGTCGAATCGCGCGTTGGTATAAAGCAGCGATAGTTTCGCAGTCGCGAACGCGTAGGCGCCGCCCGCTCCATACATCCTCTGCTTGCTTACGCCTGCGTGGCTCGCCGGGTTCGTGATGAACGGTGACGTGAAGCCATAGTCGTTGACCACCGCGCCGTTCGTGTTATTGGCGTCGTTCGGTGTATTGACCTGAAGGAATGCCAGGCCGGCTGACAGCGGCCCGTTGCGATATTGCACCGCGGCGCTATAGGCATTGTTGTCGGAGAAGCCGCCCGCCTTATTCGAAAAGCCGTAGAGCCCTTCAAACTGAAGACCTTTGTAGTCAATGCTCTTGTACTGGACCGCGTTGTTGATCCGGAACGAGTCGAACACATTATCACTGTCGCCAATGTGCGCACCGTACGCCGCGAACTGACAGGCCGACGAGAAGACACACAGTGTGACTGCCTCGTCGTATTGACGGCCTAGCGTCACCGTCCCGAGGGTATCCGATGACAAGCCGACAAAAGCCTGCCGGCCAAACTCACGTCCGCCTTGCGACAGTGCGCCAGTAGCCACGCTGTAGCCGCCTTCCAGCGTGAAGATGGCTTTCAAGCCCCCGCCCAGATCCTCTACACCCTTCATCCCCCAGCGCGGCGTCTGCATCGGGCCGCTCGCGAATTGCCACGTCGGGTGGCCTTGCTTGTCGGCTCCTTTCTGGTTATTCGCATAGACGATGCCCGTCGAGATCAGGCCGTACAGGGTCACGCTGCTTTGGGCGGATGCCGTCTGGCAGGACAGAGCCATGGCGGCGAGAGCAAAGATGCGTCGATTCATGATTTCCTTTGAACGCTTGTTTTGGGCAAGTGAAAGCGAATACTTGAAGCTGGTTTGAGGCTGGTTTGAGGCTGGTTTGAGGCTGGTTTGAGGCTGGTTTGAGGCTGGTTTGAGGCTGGTTTGAGGCTGGCTTGAAGCTGATTTTTAATTAGGAACGCGAAGCAAAGATAATGTGCAGCGAAGTATTTGTTCCTCCGATGACGGTCCCAGCTTTCTCCGATTAATGGGCAGCTCAGCAATGCGTTTCCGCATCTAAATTGCCCGTCATTACAACTGCCTTTCGGTAATCGCCCTGCACGCTGATGCAAATCTGGTGCGATTGCTGGCGATTCTTGCGGAACAAAATTCGCGGCAGCTAGCACTGAATTTGACTACCAGTGATCGAATTTTTAGCGCGCCGAGGCCGAACTGGTGCACGAATCGCGCACGCCTGTAGGCACTTTGTCAGAAAGCTCGAACGGACAGAGTGCTCTAATTACGGCATCGCTCAGCTTCAAAATTGATGCTTGCGGGGACACTTTTGGCTCTTAATAATCGATTTGACCGGCAGCACTGAGCGTTAGACGACCGGCCCCTTGTATCCAGGAAGGACCAACGGAGGAGATGATGTCAGTAATCGAAAATGCCGGACGTCGGCGTTTGCTGCGGATGACACTCGCGGCGGGCGGCATGGCTGCAACGGGCGCACTGCTTTCGGTGCGCGCCTTTGCGGGCGACAGGGCAACCGTCAACATGCAACTGGGCTGGATTCCGGGCGGCAATCAGGTCGGTGAGGTGACGGCGAAGCGGCTCGGCTATTACGAGCAGGAAGGAATCGATTTTCACATCCAGCCGGGCGGCCCGAACATTGACGGCGTCGCAATTGTCGCCTCGGGCCGATCCGAGGCCGGTGAGATTTCGTCGAGCCCGTCGATCATGCTGGCGGTCTCGCAAGGTTTGCCGATCAAGTGCATCGCGGTCGGGTTGCAGCAGCATCCTTACAGTTTCTTTTCGCTCAGGAAGAATCCGGTGCGCACGCCGCACGACATGATCGGCAAGCGTATCGGTATCCAGTCGACGGGCATGGTGCTGCTCAAGGCGCTGCTCGCGAAGAACAAGATTCCGGAAAGCCAGGTCAACATCGTGCCGATCGGCGCCGACATGTTGCCGCTTCTGAGTGGTCAGGTTGATGCGGTGACCGGCTGGCAAACCAGCACCACGGCGCTCAAGCCGCTCGGGGCGGACCGTGTCGACCTGCGCCTGTGGGACACCGGCGTGCGCCTTTACGCGCTGCCGTACTACGCGAACACCGCGACACTCAAGGATCATCCCGACGTCATTACGCGTTTCATGCGCGCAACCGCGCGTGGCTGGCTCTACGCAAATGCCCATCGCGACGAGGCTGTCGATCTGCTCATCAAGGAATATCCGAACCTGAACCGCGCCGACGAGCGTATCGCGATCGATTCGCTGATGGGCTACGCGTTCGACCAGACCACGCAGACTCAGGGCTGGGGCACGATGGACGCGAAGGTCTGGGAAGAGCAGATCACGATGTACGGTCAACTGGGCCAGTTCCAGAAAGCTCAGCCAAAGGTCGATGACGTGATGACGATGGACGTTCTCAACGCTACCCGTTCCTCCCGCCTCAAGGTGTAATCCATGCATGGTGCCACTATGAATCCGCCGCGCGCGGAAGGGGCCGGCCCGTCCGTCGCCGCGCTGCAAGACACCCATCTGGCCATCAATTGCCGCAATATCAACGTGCGCTTCTTCACCGACCGGCGCAGCGTCACCGCGATCGAAGGTTTGAGCCTTGACGTCGCGGCCGGCGAATTCCTCACGCTCCTCGGTCCCTCGGGCTGCGGGAAGTCGACGTTCCTGCGAGTCGTTGCGGACCTCATCAAACCGAGTAGAGGCGAGATCAGCGTGCTCGGCGCGGCGCCCCGCGTCGCTCGTGAGCATCGGGACATTGGCTTCGTGTTTCAGGATGCGGCGTTGCTGCCGTGGCGCACGGCCATCCAGAACGTGCAGTTGCCGCTTGAAGTCGCGGGCGGCAAGGCACGCGCGGGCCGGGCCACCCCGCGTGAACTGCTCGAACTCGTCGGCCTCAAGGGGCGCGAGGACGCTTACCCGCACGAGATGTCGGGCGGCATGCGCCAGCGTGTCGCGATTGCGCGCGCTCTCGTCAGCGACCCGAAAGTCCTGCTGATGGAGAAAGAGATGGGCCTCACGACCCTCTTCGTCACTCACAGCATCTATGAAGCGGCGTTTCTCGGCCAGCGCGTGCTGATGCTGGCCGCGAACCCCGGGCGTGTGAAGGAGATCGTCCCGGTCGGGCTGCCGGAAGATCGCGCTCGATATCCGCGAGACCCGCGAATTCGTCGAACTCGCTGCCTATCTGCGACGCGTACTGGAGACCTGCTGATGACCACGTCCGAAATGCAATTGAGTCTGTCGTCCCAGGCGGCGGACCCTGAAGCGGAGGCCTGGCTTGCGCGTCGCCGTCAGCGCCTGTGGCGCGCGCGCCTCCTGCCGGTGCTCGGCGTTGCGGGCCTGCTGTTCGCGTGGTGGGCGGTCGTGGCGGGTTTTCATGTGAAGCCGTTCATTGCGCCGTCGCCGCTCCTGGTTCTGGAGACGCTTTTCAGCAAGAGCGATGTGCTGCTGCAGAACCTGGTGCCGACTGCGATCGAGGCATCGGGAGGTTTCCTGCTCGGCAACCTGGCGGCGATCCTGATCGCCACCGTCTTCGTGCACAACAAGACGCTGCAGGACATCTTCTATCCGGTCGCCGTGATGATCAACTCGATTCCGGTGGTCGCGAAGGCGCCGATCCTCGTCCTCATCATGGGTAACGGCCTTGAGCCGAAGATCACGATCGCGGCGATTGTCTGTTTCTTCCCGACGCTCGTGAACATGGTTCGCGGGCTGCAGGCGGTGAACCCGCAGGCGATGGAACTGATGCAGATTCTGTCGGCAAGCAAGCGCGAAATCTTCTTCAAGCTGCGCCTCTACGCGTCGTTGCCGTATCTCTTCTCCGCATTGCGCATTGCCGCGTCGATGTCGGTGATTGGCGCGGTGGTCGGTGAATGGATCGGAGCCACGCAAGGTATCGGCGCAATGATCATCCAGGCGACCTACAGCTTCGATTCGGCCTTGCTGTATACGGCGATCATCATGAGCGCCGTGCTGTCCGGCCTGTTTTTCCTGGTGATCGCGATCATCGAGCGCCTGGTTGTCAGATGGCAGCCCGAAAACGCGCATTGAACCGAACACGAAACATCCGAATTCTCAGAGGAGACAAATGAACATGATCAGCGATTCGATTCAGGAAAGCGCACGCGATGTGCGCGTTGCGGCCAAGGCAAACGTCGTGGTGGTCGGCGGCGGTCCCGCAGGCCTGTCGGCAGCGATTGGAGCGGCGCGCAACGGCGCCGAGGTGATTTTGCTGGAGCGTTACAACCACCTGGGCGGCCTCGCATCCGGCGGCATGGTGTTGGTACTCGACGACATGTGGGACAACCACCTGCAGGAAATTTCGGTGCGCGGCGTCTGCGTGACCTTCATCGAACGGATGGCGGCGCGCAAGCTAGCAATGTTCCCGCGCTCGGACGAATGGGGCGAGGACCCCGCCGCGTATCGCAAGTGGGGGCGCTGGGGTACCTTCGACTTTCACAGCCAGAAGACGCCTCACCCGGTGTGTTTCGCCGCAGCGTTCGATCCGGATGCGATGAAGCGCGTCGCGCTGGAGATGGTGGAATCGCTCGGCATCAAGTTGCGTCTGCATTCATGGTTCTCGCGCACGCTGGTCGAGGACGGTCAGGTGAAGGGCGTGATCTGCGAGACGAAGAGCGGCCGTGAAGCGATCCTCGCCGACGTGGTGATCGACGCGACGGGAGACCTGGATGTCGCGGCGTCGGCGGGTGTGCCGCATGTCGGCGGCACCTATATCACGACGACCGTATTTCGACTTGGCGGCGTCGATACGGAGGCGGCCGAGCGTTTCGAAGCCGAAGAGCCCGAGGCGTTTGCGGCACTGGATCGTCAGATCAAGCGCATTCTCGGTGGCTCGTGGGGCTACTGGTGGTTGAAGACACCGTTGCCTGGTGTGGTGTGGTGCAACTGCCCGCACATGGCCGGTCTCGATGGCCTCAAGCCCGAAGACCTGACACGTGCGGAAGTGCAGGGCCGGCAGCACATTCACGCGGTGGTCGATTTCGTGCGCGACAAGCTGCCTGGCTTCGAGCAGTGTTACGTGATCGATGTCGCGCCGCAAACCGGCGTGCGCCAGACGCGCCTGCTCGAAGGCGAGTATGTGATGACGAAGGATGACCTCGCGCAGCGTACCCGTTTCGACGACAGCATCGCGCGTGGCCGCGACTACTATATGCCGTATCGCGTGCTGCTGCCGAAGCAGATCGACAACCTGCTGGTCGCCGGCCGTCACTATTCGGCGACCTCGCAGGCGCAGAAGATGTCGCGTGAAATCCCGCCTTGTATGGCGATGGGCGAAGCCGCCGGTGTGGCTGCCGCGCTCGCGCTCGGTGCGGGCGTACGGGTGCGCGACGTCGACGTGCGCGCGCTGCAGAAGACCTTGCGCGCGCAAGGCGCCGATCCGGGCGACCAGACCGGCCGCAACGCCGACGTCCCGCCGCTTGCCGTGCACATCAATAAGCGGGAGGCGGCATGAGCGCCGCAGACAACGTTGCAAAGGCGCCTGATCTGCCGCTTGCCGGCGTGCGTGTCGTCGATCTCACGCAGGTCATGATGGGGCCGGTCTGCACGCAGATGCTCGCTGATTACGGCGCCGACGTGATCAAGGTCGAGAGAAAGGGCGCGGGCGACTTGAGCCGCTCGACGTTCGAGCCGGTGGCCGGCGCGGACAATCCGATCTTCTGCAGTTTGAATCGCAACAAGCGCAGCGTGGCACTCGACCTGCGCGACGCGCAGCAGTTGGCGGCATTGAAGGCGCTGATCGCGGAAGCGGATGTGGTCGTCAGCAATTTCCGCGCGGGCGTGATGGACCGCATGGGTGTCGGCTATGACGACTGCCGTCGATTGAATCCGCGGATCATCTACGCGGTGGGCACGGGCTTCGGCGAAACCGGACCCTATGCGCATAAGGGTGGGCAGGACGTGCTCGCCCAGGCGATGAGTGGTGTGATGGCGCGCCGCGCGGATGAATCGCTGCCGATTTCCGTGTATCCGACGGCGCTCGCCGACTATTCGGCGGGCATGCACATGGTGCAGGGCATCCTGCTCGCGTTGCTGCATCGTGAACGCACGGGCGAGGGGCAGAAGGTCAACGTGTCGCTGTACAACTCGATGCTCGCGATGCAGATGCAGGAAGCCGCCATGATCATGATGGCCGACTCGGAAGTGAACTGGGCTGCGATGCCGCTTTCGGGTGTCTTCGATACCCAGGACGGTGCGCTGGTACTCGTTGGTGCGTTCAAGGCGAATCCGCTGCGCGACATCTGCACCGCGCTGCAGATCGAAGACCTGTCGCTTGACGCGCGCTTTTGCAATCTCAACCAGCAATTCCTTCACAAGACGGAATTGCAGCGGATCTTCCGGGACCGCTTTGCGAGCAGCACGCGCGACTTCTGGCTCGCCCGGCTCGAAGAGCAGGACCTGCTGTGTGCGCCGGTGCGTGATCTGCGTGAAGCGCTGGTCGATCCTCAGACCCTGCATAACCAGCTGATTCTGGAAGGCGAGGGCGAAGGTCAGCCGGTGCGCTTCATCGGCAGCCCGATCGAGCTTTCGCTCGCGCCGGTTGGCTTGCGGCGTGCGCCGCCGCGCCTCGGCCAGCATACCGAAGAGGTCCTGCAACAGTTACGCGGCAAGGTCGCCACGGAGGCTGTATGAGCGTACGTCTTGTCATCGACCAGCACGTCGCCACGGTGACGCTCGCGCGGCCGGAAGCGCTGAACGCCGTGGACCTTGCCACCGAAGTGGAACTGCAATGTGTGTGGAGCGAACTCGAGCATAACCGCGACGTGCGCGTCGTGGTCCTGACCGGCGAGGGCGAGCGCGCGTTCTGCGTCGGCGCGGACCTGAAGAATCCGTCGGTGAGCGGTCTTGAATACTGGGCGGCGCCGCGCCCGGGCGGCTTCGGCGGCATTGCGCTGCGCGAGACGCTGAACGTGCCGGTGATTGCGCGGGTCAACGGTTACGCGCTGGGTGGCGGTTTCGAAATGGTGCTGGGGTGCGATCTGGTGGTCGCCTGTGACGAGGCGAGCTTCGGGCTGCCTGAGGCGCTCGTCGGGCGCATGCCGCTCGACGGCGGCATGACCCTGTTGCAACGCCAGATTCCGTACCGCCAGGCGATGGCGATGCTGATGACCGGCCGCCGCGTGTCGGCGCGCGAGGGACTCGAGATGGGCCTCGTCAATGAAGTCGTGCCGCGTGCCGAACTGGATGCCGCCGTCGAGCGCTGGGTTCAGGCGCTGCTCGCGTGCGCGCCGCTGTCGCTGCAGGCGATCAAGCAGGTGGTCAGGCGCACGTCCACACTCTCGCCGGCGGATGCCCAGGCGCTACGACTGCCCGCCGTGGTGGCCGCGCTGCAATCCGAGGACGCGAATGAAGGCGTGCGCGCGTTCCAGGAGAAGCGCAAGCCGGTCTGGAGCGGGCGCTGATGGCCTACGTCATCACTTCGCCCTGCATCGACGTCAAGGACGGTGCGTGCGTGCAATGCTGCCCTGTCGACTGTATCTACGAGGGCGGGCGCACGCTCTATATTCACCCCGAGGAATGCATCAACTGCGGGGTGTGTGTATCAGTGTGTCCGACCGAGGCGATCTTTCACGATGAAGAACTTCCGCAGTCGGAGGCCATGTTCGCCGCCGTGAACCGGGATTTTTTCAGGCCGGACGTGAGTGCGCTCGGTTCCCCGGGCGGCGCGTGCGACGTAGGCAAGGTAGCCTGCGATCATCCCGTGGTAGCGGCCTGGACGGTGCGGCCGATGAACTGAGAAAACACGATGCATGCGAATGTCCTGAAGTATTTTGTCGAAGTGGCTCGGTGCAGTTCGATCCGCAAGGCCGCGCAGAACCTTTATGTCGCGTCGAGCGCGGTCAACCGGCAGATCCTGAAGCTCGAAGCCGAGATGGGGACCGAACTGTTCGACCGGCTACCGAACGGCATCCGGTTGAACGCGGCCGGTGAGCGCATGCTGCAACACATTCGCGCGACGCTGAACGACTTCCACTTGATGCGCAGCGAACTTGACGACCTGAAGGGCGAACGCAAGGGGCACGTCTCGGTCGTGGCAATGGATTCGCTTTTCGTCGATTTTCTGCCGGCGACCGTCGAGGAGTTTTCAGACGCCTATCCGGCTGTCACCTATTCGATCGCCGCGGTGCCGCCGCACGACGTCCCGACGCGGCTTGTCAGTGGTGAATATGACGTCGGCATTTCGTACATTACGAAGCTGCCCGCCGGGCTCGATGTCGTGACCGAAGTATCGTTGCCGCCGGGCGTGGTGATGGCATCGTCGCATCCGTTAGCGAAGACGGAGCGCATCAGCTTCGACGAATGCCGCAATCACGCGTTTCTGCGGCTCGAAGGGCGATCGCCGATCCAGGGTGTCGTCACGACCGACTTTCCCGAGTACTGGGAGTCGTTGCAGCCGAGCGTCACCTGTAACTCGACGACACTGCTCAAGCGTCTGATTGCGTCAGGGCGGGGCATTTCATTTTTCTCCAAACTGGCTTTCCTCGACGAACTGGCGCGTGGTGACGTGGTATGGAGGCCGCTCGACGACGCGAACGTCAACGCGCTCACCGTCGGCGTCATCACACCCAACCAGCGCGCGCTGCCTCACGTGACACTGGAGTTCGTCGAACGTATTGTGCGACGCCTGAAGCACGTCGAACTCGCGCTGCGCGACGCCTGATCTCCGCGTTGCCGCTGATCGCGCTTTGCCGCGTTCAGGGCGAGGCCGCATTCGGTAGCTATTGCGTTCCTTCGCCCGTGGTTCATTCCAGCAATCCTGAATGATTGACCGCATTGTGGCAGCCCATTCCTGACCGCCCGTCCGCATCCGGATCGCGGTTGATCGTTCTCCAACCAGCAGGAACACAACATGGCCACATCAGGCTATACCGATACCCGACTTCTGATCAACGGCGAATGGTGCGACGCCGCCAGCGGCAAGACACTCGAGGTCGTCAACCCCGCCACCGGCCAGCCCATCGGCAAGGTGGCGCATGCCGGCATCGCCGATCTGGACCGGGC
>WNGR01005572.1_pt1 | contig 13484 bp, 14 predicted proteins | sample 5407581 | NCBI WGS metagenome assembly WNGR01 (sample SAMN13153383, study PRJNA577476) | soil metagenome | isolation source: 80 cm soil or saprolite under Garry oak tree replicate 2 | place: USA:California | collected 2016-06-15 | reverse complement strand
AATGCCTAAAATTGCAACCTAAATCCGTACTCCTCCGGACTTCCCTGATTCGTGCAAATCACCGCTAGTGATTCCTGCCTGCTTTTGACGGGAGCACATCATGACGACGACCCTGGTTTGGACTGGCGTGGCGTTGTGGATTGGTTTTTGTGCATTTGTTGTGTTTGGCCCTTCAGCTGGACCGGTGAAGGTCGCGGCGCGTTCCTCCCGCATCATCGGTCGCGACCGTTATCGGGCCTGACGCCATGCAGATCGCACTCGTGAAGCGTCAGCCAAAGCGCCGGTGCCGCATCCCGCGTCGCCCGCATCCGAACCTCGACTATTTCTTCGGCCGGCTCGAACGCACCGAAGGCGAGATGCGCGACGACACCGGACCCGAGACAACGGACCTGGATCACCCCGTTCGGGTTACCGCGCCGGCATTGAATTCTTTTTCAGGACTTGAATTGATGAAACCGCACTGCCCGAATTGCCTGAAGGAAATGACCAAGGCATCCGCGTCGCGTAATCTCTTCAACTGCGAACCCTGCCGCGAGATCATCCAATATTTCGGCGGCCATGCCGATCACGGCGAGTCCGGTCCACAATTCACCTGGCCGATCCGCCGCAAGCGCGTCGTCCACACCGCCCACGCGGCCTGATCCCGCCTAGACTAGCCGGCATCCGCTTCAGCCGCATCCGCAGCCATCCGCGGCGGCCGCACCACGGTGACGGTGCAGGTCGCTTCCGAGGCCACCTTGGCCGAGACGCTGCCGAGCAGCGTGCGCCTGAACGAGCCCTGCCGCGCGCCGATGATGACATGGTCGACCTGGTTGATCTCGGCGAATTCCAAGAGCGCGGCGGCGGGATCGACAGATTCCAGCACATGAACCGACAGCCGGCTCTCGTCCAATTTGAGTGGCGTGGCCCAGTGCCTGAGCGCGACCAGGCGGTCGATATGCTTGTTGGAGCCCTGCTCGTCCAGGGTACGGTCGATGGCGATGCGATTGAGCTTCAGCACATTGACGCAGGCGAGCCGCGCTGACGGCAGGGTTGCGAGGATGCGCTCCGTCGTCATGCGCAGCGCCTCGTTCAGCTCCGGCGCGCCTTCCACAGTATCGAGCGCGACGGCAAGGATGGGACTCGAGGCGATCTGCTCGGCGACATCCGCCTTCGCGCGCGGCTGCATGACGCCCTGGTTGAAGCGGCGCCGCCACGCGACGCTCCAGGGGTCACGCTTCATCCGCTCCGAGCGCGCAGTCAGCCTGACCTGATCCGGATGGGCGAGATCGAAGGCGAGCTGCGCCGCGGTCGGATAGCGCCACTGCGGCTCGATCTCCAGGCACCGCAGCACCACTTCCTGGAGCCAGGGCGGATAGTCCGCACGCAGCTTGCGCGGCGGATGCGGATCGCGCCACAGCCTCCTCCGCATCGCGCGCAGCGTCTCGCCCTCGCCGAACGGCCGTTCGCCGGTGGTGAAGAAATAGAGCAGCACGCCGAGCGAAAACAGATCGCTGCGCGGATCGTCGCGCACCCCTAACAGCCGTTCCGGCGCCATGTAGGGCGCGGTCCCGTAAGGCAGGCGGAACTCGGCCTGCAACAGGTCGGGCAGATGGTTGTGGTGCGACAGGCCGTAATCGATCAGCACCGCCTCGCCGCTATCGCGGAACATGATGCTGCTCGGCTTGATGTCGTGATGGATCACGTTCTGCCGGTGCAAATCGGCGAGCGCGGCCGCGATCTTCGACACCAGCAGCCGCGCCTCCTCGTAAGGCAGCGGCAGGTCGGGCAGCCGCTTGTAGAGCGTGGTCCCGGGAATGTGCTCGATCACGGCGTAGGCCTGATGGGCGAAATCGCCGGTGCCGAAGCACGCCGGGACGTGGGGGCCAGCGAGCCGCGGCAAAATCATCATCTCCATCTCGAACGAGACGATCGCGGCAGGGTCCTCGCCCTCCGACGCCCGCGGAATCTTCATCAGCAGCGGCACGTCGATGTCGGGATGGGTCACAGTCCACAGCGTCGCCATGCCGCCGGCATGGACGCATTCGCCGATGGTGTAGCCGTCGATCTCCGCGCCGGGCTTGACCAGGGGTTTTGGCATCGGCCTTTAGCGCCCCTGCGACAGCCGGTCGGCGAGCCAGGGCGGCAGGCCGTTCTCGCGGATCCTGTTCGCCGCGCTCACGACGTCATAGGGCACGCGGCAATAGGTGATCTCGCACGAGACGGTGTCGAACAGCACGAAGGCAGCGGCCGGATCGCCGTCGCGGGGCTGGCCGACCGAGCCGAGCACGGCGAGCCATTGCCGCCCACGCAGGAGCTGCACCGAGACGTCGGTCTTGGGCACAAAGCTCGTCATCTTCGCCGTCACCGACATCGAATAGAGCGCGGGCCGGTGGATGTGGCCGCAGAAGGTGACGTGGGATGGTGTCGAGATCAGGCTCTTGGCCGCATCCGCCGTCGAGCGGACATAGTGCCAGCGCTGGGGGCTCGAGGCCTCCGAATGCACGAACAACCGGCCGCTGTCCTCCACGCGCATCGGCAGCTCGGCCAGGAAGCGCCGCTGCGCCACGTCGAGCCGCCCGCGGGTCCATTCGATCGCGATCTGCGCCTCGGCATTCATGGTCTCGGTCGTCGTGCTGACCGCTTCGTCATGGTTGCCACGGACGGCGATGGCGCCCTCCTCGACCAGCCTCATCGCGGTCTCCACCACCCATTCCGGATCGGCGCCATAGCCGACGAAGTCGCCGAGCAGGACGAATCGCTCCACGCCCTTCGCGCGGGCAACCTTCAGGCACGCCTCGAACGCCTGCCGGTTGCCGTGGATATCCGAGAAAACAGCGAGAAGCACGCACCCTCCACCCTCAGGTTCTTATTGGAAGCCGATAAGGCCAAATTGAGGGAGGTCAACAAGATGCGCCAGCGCGGGGCGGTTTACCAGCACACCGCTGATGTGATGGTGAAGAGGCGTAGTGTGAAGACGGTCAGGACGAGCGGTCAGGCGGCCAGTTCGCCCACCTAGCTGCCGCAGATGGATCCTTTCCTCTCCCGTTGCGCGAGAGAAAAGGTCCCGGACTTGAGAGATCATCCGTCAGGTGTCAAGCTACCAGAGAAGGAAACTCGCTGGAAGGACAACCGTGACCGACGAACCTAGGACGCCCCCGCCCGTGGACGGGTCGCCGCCCGCTGGAGCTCCGAAGGAGTCGTTCTATCAATTTCTCCGACGGGGCGGTCAAATCGTGGATGTGCGTTCGGGAAGCGAGATCGAGCGTCCTGAACAAAGTGATAAAGTGGCCTCAGCCCACGCCGGCATCGATGGCGCCGTTCTGGCAGTCTCAGAACTGCTGTTTTTGCTCTTTGGTCTTCCTTTCGGCGACGCATTATATCACGACAAGCCTATTACTGCTCAGCACTGGCTCTATCTATCAATCGCTATCCTTTGCGCCATCGGTGGTCCCATGTGGCCCACGATAAGAAATAAGTATGCGAGTCCTCGTGTCGCTTCTTCAGTAGCAAATGCTGCGCGCGATGCGCGTGTATGGATTGCCGTTTTGCTAGTTTTTTTCCTTTATATGGCGGCTCCAGATATCTACCTGCGCGCAACCAAACCAATCGTAGCTTCAGGTCCGATAGGAGCTATGCCCGTAGGAGCGGGCTCGGTAGACGAGACTATCGCGCAGGCAGCCAAGAACGTTACTAGCGAAAGAGACGAAGCGATCAAGAGTGCTGCACGAGCCGCCAAAGAGCGCGATGACGCGCTACGTGAATTGGAGAACCTTCGGCACCAAAAGGTCAACGTCCCACCTCAACGAGCGCAAGCGCCAACGCCAAGTGAACCAATCAACTGGGAAAATATCATCAACCCGTGGACCACCGGCGATGCTCAAGGAACGTTGTTTTTAGGCATTGGCATGATGGGCCTTTCTCATACACTCGTCGACTTGACTAACTCCTATATCGTTTCCGAGCTAACCGGCGAACGAATATCGCTCCAAATCAGTACAGCTCCCGGACCTCAACTAGCTCAACTTTCTGAAATCAACCAAATACCACCGAGGGTCAGAATCGAGCTTTGGGCAAAGCTTGATCCTCCACTCCATGGCGCAGATTTGTTAGCGCATTGGGGACGCTTTCGCTTTCGCGCTGAGTATTCAGGCGTGACCCACGAACAGGTGTTTGACGAAGACTACATGCGGAATTTTTTGTCCGCATTCCCTGCCGCAAACATAGGGCCACACATAACAAAGAAGCGCTGAGGTGCCTCTGCCGGGATAGTGAAGAGGCTATTGCTCGTCTTTCGGCGGCATCCGGGGCGGCGGCAGCGGCGTGAATACCGCGCCTTGCGCGCCGGCCGGCGGCGCATTGAACTCTCCGGTCGAGGAGTCGCCGCCGCTGGTCTCGAGGATGACCTTGGGCGTCACATATTCCCGGACCATGTCGATCAGGCTGCCCTCGCCGCCGCCAAAATCCGCGGCGCGCCCGCCTTGCGGATGCCCGGCCGCGATCTCGTTCTGTGCCGCGTGGGTCTTGTCGGCCAGCGTGTCATTGTAGGGCACGCGAAACGCCCGGGGGATACCGCTCGGGCGGTGGTCCTCGTCCAGTTCCTCGACCCACAGATAGATCGAGCCGGGATCGCCCTCCAGCGAATGCGGCTCGACGATGCGGGCCTGGAGCAGCTTGAAGGAGATCGGCAGCCTATCCATGCTGGCCCAACCGAGCAGCCCGCGCATTTCCGTGAAGCTCACGACATAGAAGGCGCTGGTCACGACCACCGCAATCGCTTTCAGCGACCAGTGCAGGCGCGCATAGACCAGCACGACCAGAAGCAGCGCGCCGATCACGGCATAGGCGACCGACAGCGTGAGGATGACCGTTTGCAGATTACTCACGGCGCACCCTCACCCCCGTCTTCGGGTCGAGATCGCCGCCGTTACGCCAGCTGCTGCGGAACGTCTCCAGCAGCGATTTCGGCCGCTGGTCGACATTGACCACCTTGCCTTCGGAATCGAGCCGGAACCGCACCGCGGTCTTCTCGTCGCCGCTGTGATCGAGCGTGAATTTGTTGTCGAAGATCACCTGCGCGGTCGGATTGAGCTTTTGCACCTTCACATTGGCCGACACCGGCTCGCCGGTCGTGGCCACGAAATGCGAGACGTTGACGGTGTATTCGCCGGCGACGATGCCGCGCACGGTGACGATCTCCTCGCGGATGGGCGAGGCAATCTTCTTGCCGTTGACCATGATGAAGTCATTGGCCCCGCCGCGGTCGTCGCGGTCGAGCGTGAGGAAGCCGGCCTCGCGGTGGCGATACCAGGCGATGTTGCCGGCGGGATCCTGCACAAACAGGTCGAGATCGTCGGGGTGGTTGTCCGGCCAGTCCAGCGTGATCATGAACTCGGCCTTGGAGTCGATCTTGCCCTCCTTGGCATCCGGGGAGACCGCGAGCAGCGCAAGAAAGAACAGGAAAGCGACCACCTGGAGCGCCTTGAACAGCATCACGCCCAGCGGATCGAACGGCTCCTCGCGCGGATAGAGGCCGAAATCATCCATCATGACGGCGTTCCAGCGCGGGGGTCACGTAGGTCTCGGTTAGGACCACGGCATCCGAGAACACCCGCTGGGTCGCGGCATCGAGCATGTAGTACTGGATGCGGACCAGGATGGAGCCCACGAGGCCGGCAAGCGTCGTGTACATCGCGACCGCCATGCCGTCGCTCATCAATCCCATCGAGGAGCGCATCGCGACCTTGTCGGCGGCGTCGAGCCCCGCAATCGGCGCCAGCATGATGATGAAGCCGATGATGGTGCCGAGCAGGCCGAGCTTCATCAGCGTGTCCGAGACGAAGGCGCCGAACCCGTTCGAGCCGCGCAGGCGGTCGGCCAGCGTCCGCAGCAAGAGCGCCTGGTCGACCGGCCGGTAGTCCTGCGCCGCCGCTTTCGTCACAAGGCTCTCGATATGATCCCGCACCAGCCCGCCCGGCAGCGAGGCCGCGCCCGCGTCGAGCGCCTTGCTGCCTTCAGGGGCCGCGAGCACGGCGCGGCAGCGCCGCGCCGCTGCGCCCTCGCGCGCAATCGCCCGCGTGCGCAGAAAACAGTGACCGCAGGTCATGACATAGAGCAGCGCGATCACGCTGGAGATATAGGTCCGGTCCGAGGTCAGCATCAGATGGATCAGACCGAAGCGCCACAACAGGAAGACGGCGAAGATCGATAGCCCGGTGAAGATCATCCAGAACAGGAGCGCGCTGCGCTCGGATGGGTCGGCAGCTGGGCCCGCGATCGGTCCAATCGTCATCGAACTCATGCTGCACCGCTCCTGACTTGCAACGATTGGCCTGCAACGATTCCTCAGCCATTAGATCAAACCCGCCGCGCCCGGTCCAAAGAGCCATGCCCAATCCGGATTGGGAAATTTGCCCGAGCAGCGATCCCTGCCGTTCCCCGCAATTGGCAAGGCGCGACGGCGTTGTTAGTCTGACCTTACCAAACTTTGGGGTGATCGCATGCGCCTTGTGCTTCAGCTCGTCGCCCGTCTGCTTCTCATCGTCGCGCTCTGCCTGGGAGCCGCGACCGTATGGGCCACGTTCGACGCCTATCGCAGCGTCGACCGGGCAACTGCGGCCTCCGCGCAGCGGGTCGCGCAGGCGCTTCAGGCGCTCTACTGGCACGAGCTCTTGTTGCGCAGCAGCAGAGCGCGCGAGCATCTTCTGCCGGTTCCGGACTGGCGCACCCTCGATATGATGAAGCTGATCTCCCCCGGAGTCTGCGTCGAGTTCCAGCCGGCCATCGCATTCGAAAAGCCGCTCTGCGGCCAGAGCCAGGGCATCGGCAAGACGCCGCCGCGCTGGTTTGCGTCGATCGTGCCGACCTTCCTCGGCAGCCATGCCGAGGTGGTGCGGCCCCTCAGCCCCCGCGCCGTAGCTGCTGGCACCATCGTTGCGACGCCCGATGCGACCGCCGCGATCTCGCTGGCCTGGGAGTACATCCTCAACGTGATCGACGTCGCGCTTCTGATGGCGGCGGCGATCGCACTGCTCGCCTCGCTTGCGATCGCGCACACGCTGGCGCCGGCGCGCGCCATTGTCATCGCCTTGCAGCGTATGGCGCGCGGCCAGTATCGCACAAAACTGCCGCGCTTCCGCTCCATGGAGCTTGCGATGATCGGCGGCGCCGTCGAGAAACTCGGCGGCCGGCTGGAAGAAGCCACGGAACAGCGCGCGGCGCTGACGCGGCGTCTGATCGAGATCCGCGACGACGAACGCCGCGCGCTCGCCCGCGAGCTGCACGACGAGTTCGGGCAAAATCTCTCCGCCATCCTCGCCTTCGCCAACACCATCGAAACAGCAAGCGCGAAGGAGAACAGGGATAGCGGCATCGCGCAGGATGCGCGCATGATCTCGCAGGCCACGCATCAGCTGATGGCCTCGCTGCGCGATGCGCTGAAGCGTCTGCGCAATCCCCTGCCCGAGGAGCTCGGGCTCGAGGCGAGCCTCGTCAATCTCGTCGACAGCTGGCGCTCGCAGAGCGCGACGCAGCCGACGATCCAGCTCGACCTCAGGGGCGACCTCACCGACATCAGCGGCCCGGTCGCGACGACCGCCTATCGCGTCGCCCAGGAATGCCTGACCAACGCGCTGCGCCACGGCGCCGCACGCGAGATCTCCTTGCACGTCGAACGCCGTGTGGGCGAGGATGATACGTTGCTGATCCGCGTCGAGGACGATGGCGGCGGCGATGCGGCACGCGTGGCGCAGTCGGCCGGCTTCGGCCTCACCGGGATCCGCGAGCGCGTGACGGCCGCCGGCGGCTCGCTGTCGATCTTGCCAGCCAATCGCGGACTCAGCGTCGCCGCGACGATCCCGCTCGCCGCGTGAGGCCGACATGAGCGAGGTCGCAGCAACAGGCATCTCCGTGCTGCTGGTCGACGACCATCCGATTGTCCGCCAGGGCTACCGGCGCGTGCTTGAGAGCCAGGGCGATCTCCATGTCGTGGCGGAAGCCGACAATGCGGCGGATGCCTACGGCGCCTTCAAGACCCATGACCCCGACGTCATCGTGATGGACATCTCGATGCCCGGCGCCAGCGGGCTGGAGGCGATCCGCAACATCCGCGCCCGCAGTCCGCGGGCACGCATTCTCGTCTTCACCATGCACAATGAGGCCGTGCTGGCGAAAGCCGCCTTCAATGCCGGCGCCTCTGGCTTCGTCACCAAGAGCAGCGAGCCCTCCGCCGTCGTCAACGCCATCCGCGCCGTCGCGCGCGGCGAGCGCGCCATGAGCGACGACATTGCGCATGTGCTGGCCGAGGACAGCCTGTCGCCGACCGGATCAGTGCTGGATCAATTGGGCGAGCGCGAGATCGAGATCTTGCGCCAATTCGCCGGCGGCGCCACGACCGAGCAGATCGCGGCGCACCTCAATCTCAGTGTGAAGACGGTCCAGAACTATCACTATCTGATCAAGACCAAGACCGGCGCGCGCACGGACGCGCAGCTCGTGCGGCTGGCGGCGGCTTGCGGGCTGACGAGGATCTAGCAGCAGGGCTGCCGCATTCCTGTGCGTAGCTTGAAGCTTTTCAATCTGCTGAGCGGAATGGAACGGAGACCATTCCGCCCCGGTTAGTAGCAGAGTGCGAAGGAGTAGAACGTCATGATTAAGGGTAATCACAGGACAGTCGCCCATCCCCCGATCATCACGGTAGGCGAGCTCATCGACGAACTTTGCCGCTTGCCAGACACGGCCGTCGTCCACTTCCACTGCCCCATGCTCGATCAGGAACTGACATTTTACCGCCTTCGAAAGCGGTCAAAGGACGCCGTCGAAATCGCTGTCAATGCATATCCGGAAAGCCCGCCGGTTGTGCCATCGTCCGACCCGGCTTTCCAGGCGCGGAGACACTCGACTTCCTCGCCTCCGGTTCGCGATGGCGCCGTACTTCACAAAGTGAGAGGCTGATTGGCCGTAGCGCGTATTGAACAGGCGCCCGCGGTCTACCCCGCCTTCAACCCGCGCAGCAGCAGACCCAGCGTCGCATCGACACGCGCCGGCTGATCGGCGTCCTTCCACTCGTCAGCATGGGCCGGATGGTGGAAGCGGCTGGTCGCATCGAAGATGGCGCGCGCGGTGGTCTTGACGTCGCTCACCTCGAACACGCCCTGCTTCACGCCGTCGGTCAGGATCGCCGCGATCTGGTCGATCATGGTGTCCTTGTGACACCGGACGGCCGCGCAGGCTTCGCGCGCCAGCGTCAGATAGGTCTCGAACATTTCGGGGTCGTCGAGCACGCGCGAACGCTTGGCGGCGAACAGCGTGCGCAGCCAGCGGTCGAGCCGCGCCGGCGCCGGGCCCTGCTCCTCGGTGATCTGGCGCAACGGCGCGTCGATGCGGTCGAGCCAGCGTTTGGCGACGGCCTCGCGCAGCGAGGCCTTGCTCGGGAAATGGCGATAGACGCTGCCGTGGCTCACATCGAGCGCTCGGGCAACGTCAACCACGGTGGCCTTGGCGAGTCCGTAGCGCCGCAACACGTCCTCGGTGACTTCGAGGATCCGCTCCGGCGTCAAAATAACGGCTTCGTTCATGCCAGCACCATGTTCCCTTTAAGGGCTCAGTTACCCGGCGATGGCGCTGCTTCCGAAGCGCCCGTGCCGGCCGTTTCGGAAGGCTCTCGCCTTAATGAGGCAGTTTTGCAGCCTGCGCCGCGATCTGGCGCGCCACCAGCAGATTGAGCCAGTGCCCAATCGTCCCGGTGAGATTGATGATTTCGGTCGTCATTGTCGTAAGTCTCCAAACATAGGCAGTTCCCGTTGTTCAATTTTGACCCTCGATCCCCATTTCGTTGGGACGTCGGGCTTCCGGGATGCCGCCGGACGCCCAATTGGAGCGTCCGAGAACGGATATACACGTCCCGCTGACAGATTTCAATATCTGTCAGTCAATGATCCGTGATTGATAGTTAATTTCTGAGATCCGGCTCGTCCTTGGCCTGACCGGACAGTCTGGTCGATAGACCCCGGTCATCCCCCGCTACCTCGACCGGACCGTTTGTTTCGCCCCCCACGCTCTGCTAAATCGCAGCGTAAACAGCATTTTGGCCGGAGCCGCGCCCCTTCTTGCTTGCCTTGGGGCGCCCCGCCCACCTCTTTGGAGCCGTCAGATGATCCCCCGCTATACCCGCCCGGAAATGGCCTCGATCTGGGAGCCGCAGACCCGGTTCAAGATCTGGTTCGAGATCGAGGCGCATGCGACGGATGCCCTGGCCGAGCTCGGGACGATCCCGAAACAGGCCGCCAAGACGGTCTGGGACAAGGCCCGCAACGCCACCTTCGACGTCGCCCGCATCGACGAGATCGAGCGCGAGACCAAGCACGACGTCATCGCCTTCCTCACCCACCTCGCCGAAATCGTCGGCCCCGAGGCGCGCTTCGTGCACCAGGGCATGACCTCCTCCGACGTGCTCGACACCTGCCTCAACGTCCAGCTCACCCGCGCCGCCGACCTGCTGCTCGCCGACCTCGACAAGGTGCTGGCGGCGCTGAAGAAGCGCGCCTTCGAGCACAAGATGACGCCGACCATCGGGCGCAGCCACGGCATCCATGCCGAGCCGGTGACCTTCGGCCTCAAGCTCGCTTATGCCTATGCCGAGTTCTCGCGCGCCAAGGAGCGCCTGATCGCGGCGCGCAAGGAGGTCGCGACCTGCGCCATCTCCGGCGCGGTGGGCACCTTCGCCCAGATCGATCCGCGCGTCGAAGAGCATGTCGCAAAGGCGATGGGCCTCGTCCCCGAGCCGATCTCGACGCAGGTCATCCCGCGCGACCGCCACGCGATGTATTTTTCGACCCTTGGCGTGATTGCCTCCTCGGTCGAGCGTTTCGCAGTCGAGATCCGCCACATGCAGCGCACCGAGGTGCTGGAGGCCGAAGAATTCTTCTCCGAAGGACAAAAGGGTTCGTCGGCGATGCCGCACAAGCGCAACCCGGTGCTGTCAGAAAACCTCACCGGCCTGTCCCGCATGGTGCGCGCCTATGTGACGCCGGCGCTGGAGAACGTCGTGCTCTGGCACGAGCGCGACATCTCGCATTCTTCCGCCGAGCGCATGATGGGCCCCGATGCGACCGTGACGCTCGACTTCGCGCTGGTGCGCCTCGCCGGGCTGATCGACAAGCTGCTGGTGTACCCCGCCAACATGCAGAAGAACCTCGACCGTCTCGGCGGCCTCGTGCATTCGCAGCGCGTTCTGCTGGCGCTGACGCAGAAGGGCGCAAGCCGCGAGGACGCCTACAAGCTCGTGCAGCGCAACGCCATGCCGGTCTGGCGCGGCGAAGGCGATTTCCTTCAGCTGCTCAAGAAGGACGCCGAGGTGAAGAAATATCTTACCGACGCCGAGATCGAAGAGCAGTTCGACCTCGGCTATCACCTCAAGCACGTCGACACGATCTTCAAGCGCGTGTTCGGGGAGAGCTGATTTTTTGTCGTCATTCCCCATTGCGGAAGTCCGCAATGGGGGCACGCGAAGCATGAACCCGGAATCTCGTGCTACGATCTCCAGATTCCGGGTTCGATGCTGCGCATCGCCCCGGAATGACAAGAAAACCCACAAAAAACGGATCCCCTATGCCCATCGTCAATCGCATCGCAGCCCTCTCCGACGAAATGGCCGCCTGGCGCCATGACTTCCACGAGAACCCGGAGCTGCTCTACGAAGTCCACCGCACCGCCGGCATCGTCGCCGAACGCTTGCGCGAATTCGGCTGCGACGAGGTGGTGACGGGCATCGGCCGCACCGGCGTGGTCGGCGTGATCCGCGGCCGCAAGTCCGCCTCCGGCAAGACCATCGGCTTGCGTGCCGACATGGACGCACTGCCGATCATGGAAACCGCCGATGTGCCCTACGCCTCAAAGATTCCCGGCAAGATGCACGCTTGCGGCCATGACGGCCACACTGCGATGCTGCTGGGCGCCGCAAAATATCTCGCCGAGACGCGCAATTTCGACGGCACCGCGATCGTGATCTTCCAGCCCGCCGAAGAAGGTGGTGGTGGCGGCAAGGCCATGGTCGAGGACGGGTTGATGACGCGCTGGAACATCGAGCAGGTCTACGGCATGCACAACATGCCCGGCCTGCCCGAGGGCCATTTCGCCACCACGTCGGGCCCGCTGCTCGCCTCCTCCGACAACATCCAGATCACCGTCCACGGCAAGGGCGGCCACGCCGGCGCCGGTCCGCACAAGGCGATCGACAGCGTCTTGATCGGCTCGCAGATCGTCAATGCGCTGCAATCGATCGTCGCGCGCAACGTCGATCCGCTGAAGTCGGCGGTGATCTCGATCACGCAATTCCACGCCGGCACCGCCTTCAACATCATCCCGGAGACCGCCGAGCTTGGCGGCACCGTGCGCACGCTTGATCCAGAGGTGCGCGATCTCGTCGAGCGCCGCATCGGCGAGGTCGCCGACAGCATCGCGCGCGCCTATGGCGGCTCGGCTGAGACGAAATACTCGCGCATGTATCCGGTGACGATGAACCATCCGCGCGAGGCCGGCGTCGCCGCCGATATCGCCCGCGGCATCGTCGGCGCCGAGCGCGTCAACGACCGCATCATCCCGATGATGGGCGCGGAAGATTTCTCGTTCATGCTCGAAGCGCGCCCCGGCGCGATGATCCTGGTCGGCATGGGCGACAGCCCCGAATGCCACCACCCGGCCTATGTCTTCAACGACAACATCCTCGGCCACGGCGCCTCGTTCTGGGTGCGACTGATCGAGACGGCGATGCCGGCGGGGTAAAAGGTCCGTAGGGTGGCTTAGCCCTGCGGCTGCGCGAAGCGCAGTCCGCTGGGCGTAACCCACCATGCTTCCGCGAATGTGGAACGAAGTGGTGGGTTACGCTCCGCTAACCCACCCTACGCACTGCTCTGCGCGCTGCTCATCCCTGATATTGCAGCACGTGCATGCCGGCGTTCCAGTCGCTGACGAACATCAGCCCGTCGGGCCGGACATAAGCGTCACAGGTCTTGGCTGCGAGCGCGACGTTCGGGCGGGGGTCGACGAGCTTTTTCGGTGGCGGCGGCACCCAGTACGCGATCTCCTTCGGCGCGAAGGCGTCCTTGATATCGAACACCCTGACGCCGGCATTGTTGTAGGTTGCGAAAATCGTCTCCTCGCTCTGGAACGAGCCCGGGCGATTTTCGTGCAGATTATGTGGGCCGAAGGTGCCGTTCGTACAGAAGTCGCGGTCGCGCGGGGTCGGCAGGGTTGCGATCGGCACCGGGTTTTCCGGCGCGCGCACGTCAAGAACGAATGTGTGGAACAGGCCCTTGGCGCATTGATCCGCATTCGCTTCATCCGCGACGATCGCGAGCTGTCGCTTGGGCAGCGGCAACGGCGTATGCGTGCCGCCGGCGAAGGGCGGCGACCAGTTGATGTGCGACAGAAGCTTTGGATTGGCGGGATCGCTGATGTCGTGGATAGTAAAACCGCCATCGCGCCAGGCGGCATAGCCGCGATCACCC
>WNGR01005988.1_pt1 | contig 13485 bp, 15 predicted proteins | sample 5407581 | NCBI WGS metagenome assembly WNGR01 (sample SAMN13153383, study PRJNA577476) | soil metagenome | isolation source: 80 cm soil or saprolite under Garry oak tree replicate 2 | place: USA:California | collected 2016-06-15 | reverse complement strand
GAAACCACGTCCACCCAGCGTGCGCTGATCGACGATCACGTGGAACGGATGGTAGGAGTCCAAGAAAGTGTTCAACTCAACGGGTGCATTGCATGTAAAGTCGTATTGGATTATAGGGTAGAGGGTAGACCGGTGAAGCCGCAGGTAAGTCGTGGGAGATTGTAACGCAGAAAAAGGAACCGGCCTTGCGAGATACACCGTAAGAGTACGAGGAACTTGCAACATACAAGCAAGTGAGGTATCTATGCAATTCGCTTCGGCTCGCCGAATGGTCCTCCTTTTCGCCTTCGAAAGACCACGTGACAAGAGAGTGTGCTTCTCCGATGAGCCAAATTGCCGAACTGATACGTTGCCCTTCGCAGACGACAAAGTCATGTTACGTGATAGTGTTGGTGCTTGTACATCCGCGACAGAAGAACGAGCCCGGTACTAAGAAGAAAAAGAGTTGAGCGTGAGAAGGAAGGCTTCGAGTCGTAGGCTTCCTCTCATGGTTTAGGTTGGGTGGGATGTGCCGGGAGTAAGAGATATTTGCGAGACAGGGATACTTGGCATGGTGTTTGTGCCTATAGAGGGCGCCTGCGGCGCAGAGTTGTACAGGTCAGTGGGGCGCATGCCATGATGAACTGAGATGGGCCAGGCCCGGTACAGGAGGGGAGGGTGAGGCGGTAGGGAAGGCTACAGGCGTAGTTGACGACACCGGTACATGTGAGGGAATGACCGCTAGAGGAAGTGAGCCAGGGGGTTGAATGGCTTGTCCATGCGAGTCTGACAATCCATCAGGAAGGATAGACTCGTGATCAGGAATAGTGCACATAGGGTATGAGGTTATGTCATCCAGAGCGGCGTCACTGTCATAGGTGGTGGTAAATGCTGTCGGGAGAGCATCTACGTCTTCATGCAAAGCGATGTAAACCTTGCGGATGTTCTTGAGAGTTGCCAAAGAGAGGTTCCGAACGTAAACGTGCCCGTCAGGCGCCGCAGCGTGAACAAGTTGGTTCCACAGTCCGCAGAACTCGTGCTGGAGCTCTGGCAAGGAACCCTGCGCGTCTAGTTTGCATGTGGATTCCAGTGTCCTCGAGGACGCGTCTTTAATGTAAGCTTCGTAATGCTCCCCTATTTCGGAACTAGTTCGAAGGGTTTGCCGAACGATGTAGATGAGGTTGGCGAGCAGTATGCTATCACCGTGGGTGAAATGGCTTCGAAGAACAGACTTTGACATGTTGATTTGGTGAGTCACGAGCTGAAGCCAACGGTCATCGCGCGCCTGTGTCTGCACACTCGAGATGATGACAGCGACGGCACATTGTGAATAAAAAGTGGTTATCGGGCGATCTACCCTCTTCCAGTCCTTTAAGAAAAGCCCAAATTCAACGGAGCTCAAGAACGCCTGCCACTCGCCAATGAGGACGCGGGGTAAGACCCACCAGGGTCCAAAAAGGTTTGCGGCGCTAATGGCCCTGGTGCAAATGGTGATTCGCCGTTGTTTCACCGACTCCGATACTAGATCGGGCGTGAGCGTACGGTTCATCAGCCCTGTCAAGGCATCTGACAGTTTCCTGCCGTTTGGTCTAATGAAGCCTCCCAAGGGATTGTCCACTGCACTGGATTCGAAAAGACCTGGGACGCCTTCGAAAAATTGCTCTAATTCACTATCTTCATTCAAAGAATCGAAAGTCCATGACAATGCACGATGATCAATCTCGACTGGCAGTCCGCTGGCGTACTCCTTTGCTGTCTCGAGTAAACTGCGTGAGAACAGTCTTCGGTGGGGGTCATCTTCCAGATCACGAGTGTGGAACGACCCTGGGATGGTGGTATTGTGGCGGGAGGGGCTATCATGTGATAGGAAGATAGCGTATCGGATGCTGGTAACACAAAACCAGAAGAACGTAGAAAGTGGTGCATGGTAAGGGCTGTCCTTGTGGAGAATCGGTAATGCGGTGACGTATGCATATACGACAACGCATAGCCCGACCCACGCTATCACCACCTTGGAGACGGTTCGATGGATACCGAACAAAAATACGCTCAGGCCAGCGAAGAAGAGGAAAAGGGAAATGTGCAGGAGCGTTGTCAACGCTTCGACCGTCCAAGGAATATGCAGCCTCTCGACGCCTTCGGCAAAGAATGCCCGGATCCGCGCTCGTTTGCGTGGACCGCATCGTGGGTTCGTGATTCTGAGATAACGCCGCGCCCACTGTTGCAGCAATGTTGCCAGAAACGCGCAGGTAAGACTGATGACCAAACTCAAGAACAACAGCGAGTTGACCCAAACAGCTGCTGTCGATGGCGTGAACGAATCAGCGGGGTTGGACAACGACGGAGGGATGATGACCTGGGTTCCATTTTCATTGGAGAGCAGCTGATAAATGTTCGCGAGGTAGAACGCTGAAGTGTCCTGAGAGTTCGGCTTGAGGTCCTGGATGGAGATCGAAGCCAGTGTCGCGACAGTGGCGGAGAAAAGACCGGTCTGCAGCTCCTGAGTCGACCAGTAAAGCATAGAAGAGAGGGTGAGCGCTTACGAATACGAGAATCCCTTCAGCGTCTCCCTTCCAGTTTTCCGCCATCTTCTTGTCTTCTTCCTCAGCCCTTTCGAGATACATAGAGAATAAAGGTCCAGAACTGTCAGAGAAGTGGAACTCTCCCCGCTCTGCCTCCGGAGCAAGATTTTGTATAGGTACGGGACCGTATCATTGAGACATCGCATCAGCAAAATGGACCTGACCTGTCGTTACTAGGGGCAACTAGCGCCCACTAAAATTGAGTGCTGCCAGTGCTGCCAGTCTCGGCTAGTGCTCTCTAGTAACATTCCATTTTCCTGATGCGGAGTCGGTGATATTGAATGGATCAGGGGATGGGGGTGGCCTTGAGACAGTGTTGTGCCAGTCGGGGACTAAGTCGGGGTTAGGCGGTCGCCAAGTCGGATTAGTCGGGTCTGCGACTAACTCAAGCTACAGTACAATTATCTCATCAAGCTGGGGGGCGTAATCGGGCGCCTATCTATATATGGTACTGTTTTCTCGCGACATCCAAATACGGCATTGTGTTCTTGTACACGCTTACGTTTCAAAGCACGTGCGCCCTTGAACTATACCATTGTACGTCGTCGACTAAAATCCCCTATATACTGTAGCAACAGTCGCCGACTTAGTCGTCACAGTCGGGTAAAGACGGGACCCGACTATCGACTACGGTCGTCGACTGGCACAACACTGAGTGCTGAGCCTATATTCTTAGTAAAGGATCGTTTGATTCACGTGGTTCCCGGGGACTTGGGGGGACAACGTCTCTTGTTAACGTTGACCCCGGCTCATCACTTTGTCTTATACAACTGCCCGACATATTCCACAGGTACATCGTACACCGCCATCTTCAGCATCTACTCTTATATTTTTATATATCTACTTCGAGATTAAGCGAACACTCTCATAACTTACAATATCTCTCGTCTTCTGCATGTTCTCACAGCTTGTGGAATAAAGGGAGCGAAGTTCCTGCGGGTCATTAGAAATTGGGGTAGCACAGCGATGTATGCACATATCCTGATTCTTGAGAAATGTGGTTGACTCGTGTCCGGGCCAATGGCAACCATCAAGCAATATGCTCGGCCGCCGGGGCGTCGACCTGGGAGCACGACGGCTTGGACGTTGTCTTGTGCAGTCATGAGTCATGCTCAAGCATGCTCGACTGATCACTTGATCAGCGCTCAGCGCTCAGCGCCTAGCTATCAATCTCTTCGGATACCCACATAGTATATCGTCTTTCTCTTTCTGGGACAATGATGAAGTTCGTCTCTATTCTGAAGAGGTCGACGACCTGGACCAAGACCTGGACACCAAAATCCCAAAACCGTGACAGTGCGCAAGCCAGTGGTCAACTTGAAAATCCTCTTCCCGAGTCGTGAGTATTCCAAACTCATTCCCAGGCCGTCGGGGGTAACAGCGCCTAATCACACTGCAGCCCCACCGTCACGGCGACTGTGTCACTCAATTCCAACAACGCTTCTGTTGCTCTTCCCACAGAGATTCTCCGTGCCATTTTCCTGTGCTGCGTAGGAGTCCCCGGCTCGCCAGTGGAATCATTCACTGCGTCACATGTACATCCTCCAAAGTGGATTGCTATCACTCAAGTCTGTCGGCGTTGGCGATCTGTCGTACTGGGTATCAACGAGCTCTGGACAATCATCACTCGGGACTTGTCACCGAAGTGGATAGTCGCATTTTTGCAGAGATCCTCGTATGCGCCGACACGAATCATGATCGATATAGGTCCTCGTTCTCCTCTCAGGAGGCAACCCATCGACCCGAAGCGACGCCCCTCGAGACAACCTTTGACGAAGCTACCCAGTATTTCAATCGAGGAAATCCTATCTCACACATCACACGTTGAGAGTCTTCACATCATGGGTAAAGCCACAGACATTATTCAAACTCTAATGCTCCTTGACTGTCGAGGTCCTCTTGCTTCGCTTAGCATCTATCTATTGCACCCGCCCAACTATTTACATTATGGTTATAGAGACGAAACCTACCGGGAAGATATCCCTCTTATCCTTCCAGGTGCTTTCCTTGGGGGTGGAGCGCCTCAATTGCGCAGTCTTCACTCTCACTCCGGTCTGCACGTCGCTTTCCCGTCGTGGGTGTACGGGGCCCTCTCCGAGTTTACCGTATCACACTCGTTTAATGCTAGACAATTATTCGCCGCCCTCCGTCAGATGCCCCAACTCGAGGTTCTGACGATTCTTCCTAAACGACGATATCTCTTTCTTTCCATGTCCTCCCCGCCCGAAGTCATCGCTCCCCTCCATCTTAAAAATCTGAACCTCCTGGTTTTTGTGGACTCCTACCTTGAATTAATCGTGGCTTTCCTCAGTTGCCTCTCAGCGCCGGCCAGCCTCCGCAGGCATATCAAACTCACCCTTGGTGGGTATCGGCAAAACCACCCTCAATGGGAGAGGTTTTCTTCGTTGATGTGCGAGACGATCGCAGTTGTCTCTGATCCTCCTCGTGGGACCCATTTCAGACATGTGCTCCACAGCACTGAGGTCCGCATCTGGGCTACACCATCAGAACAGGGACTCCCCCCATCTCCGTGGCCACCCCTGCATGATTTATACAGCCTCGAGATCAGCTACCCCGGACCTGGTTACCGTATGCCGTGGAACCCTAAAGCCGATTACTACGCCTCGTCTTTCCATCAACTTCAGCGGTTCTGCGCTGCTCTGGGCGGGTCGTCCGTTCAAGAGCTTTTGGTCGACTGTGAAATGGGGTTAAACATCACCCGTGTTCCAGAATTCCCGCAGCTCTGTTGGCGAGCCCTGTTCTTCGGCTTCCCTTCCCTGAGGACGTTGCGTTTCGGAGTCGGCGCGACAGAACTCCTGGCCAGCGCATCGAAAGCCATCACCGCGGGCCCGACCTTCGATGAGGATGAACCCCATGGCGATGTCCTCCCCAGTGGCTTGCAACGGGTAATCATAGACCGAGGCGAGTTTTGTACCCGGATCTTGTGGAGATGGATTCACTATGGTTTTGCACTCCCTGCTGAGGCAGATTTTTCGGACCTAAGGGAGGACGTGCTGGCCTTATTGTCGAAGCGCCATCGGAGCTCCGCGGACGTAAACCCCGTGGAGGATGCTACGAAGGCACTCTTGGTATTTTTACTACACCGCGGGTCTAGAGATGACTCGGTTCTCAAGTTCGCGCTTGTGGGGTGCAAGTGGGACGAGCCAGATGGGTTGGAGATATTACGGTTATTGCTTCGTTCCCTTGACCTCGACCAGGATGCGATACTAGAGACGATGTCGTCGGACTAGACTCCGCTATCGGTTATTGGAGTTACTTTATGTTTATCTTGTCGGGTTCTTGAGCAGATTGTATATGTACAAAGTGTGTACTGTGCGAATACGGGGAGGTCTGATACAATAAACGAGTCAACATGCTCAGGCTCTAGGTTGGAAGCGGCGGACGCTGATGGTGCCAGCTTTCTCGCCAATGACTCGTTTTTACATTGGCTCGGAGGCCAGCATTTGTCGCGCGTCTACCACTAATGGTGGAAATTCCCAAAGGCCACCCTCCGACGTCACCACGACGTCGACAACATTCCAAACATCCTGCCAACCCGTGGCATCGTCCCACGAGGGCAATACACGAGGAAATCTAACGATCCTGGACATTGCGCACACTATGTCATGCAGTGGATGAGGACCGAGTTTCGTTGCGACTCGAACTGGTGGTCTATCGCATGTCCGCCTATGTCGTTGGTTGAGCGGAGAGGACGAGTGTCGTCTCGGAAGGATTGAGGTCTCTTCGTGTCTTCCGATGCCCTGCAATTTGAGGGGTTGAAATGAGTGTTTGTGCCCGTGCTTGTAAGTGGGTTTCGCACCGCTCTAGCAATTGTTGTGGAATTTTTTACTCATCTATTTCCTGGGCATCTCTTACCGCAACTAGTTGTCGACAAAATCCTCAAATCGGGCTTTGGAAATTTGGAGGTATCCGTTGTCTGACATTTAATTGGGAATGAATGTATTTAGCCAGCCCATAGAGACCAATCCGGGCCGGACTCCTGGTTGTAAGTTACTACAATTCTAGCCTGACCTCGACACTCCTACCTACTCCAAGTCCAGATCATGCCAATCCTCACCGGCCTCATCCCACGAACGAACCATCACCTGACGATATGCCTGCCGCACCTCGGCGCTATACCTCTGTCGCTGCACCCTCCCGTCCTGCTGCTCAGATGACTCCTGTCAACGATGAAGGGCGTCACTACCCCGTCACTTCACTGGATTCACCCGCTGTCATTGTGATACGGAACAGCATACACGGACAGGATCACCCATACAGTCAACTCCATCTCCCATACTAGCTTAGCTCAGACAACCTCGATGCCCATCCTTCCGCTGTCTTCTATTTCCCGCTCTAGTGGTATGTCCGACTCTTTATGGTCTTCCTAATCTCTCGCTCGCATAGAAAGAAAGAAGGTTTTCCTGTGGTTGACGTTCACCCTCACCACCCTTACCCTACTTCACTCTCATCCTCGCCCCTGGATTTCCTCGACGCGTCGATTTTCGATGGTCCATTCTCCCCACTTGCTCCATCCATATCTGAATCTACAGTCACCCTGTCACAGCTCCCTTTCATCCCTACTATCCAAACTCCAGAGCCCTTCGTTCTCAACGCTTACTGGCTGAGCCCCGGAAGTTCCTACCCTCTTCCGCCCACCCCCCCCGGTCCAACGAACACGGCGCAAGACTTCCCCGTTCACGGGGGACTACGAAGGCGCAAGTTTCCTTTCAAAAGCCTTACCCATACATTCTTAGTCCTTTACACCATAACCCATAGACGGTGGCTCTGCGGTCACCTACCAACATCACGAGGCCGTTGTTTCGTACTCTCAGCACGTCGCACCGTTCGCATCGACTCCAATCCAGTCTCAAAGGAAATGAAGTAGCCCCCACCCTCAACCCCTCTATGCTCTCCCGCTCTGATCTCAAACGGAAATTTATCTCCAGGGATCAGGAAACTCGGCAGCACAGGCTTAGCATTATCACGGCGAAATGTTAGCACAGGCCCTCGAAGGAGAAGAAGAAATGGTTACTGGAGGCGAAGCGGGAAAAGAAAAGACACGCGCTCAAGTCCGCCGGTTACAAGTTGCGGCCACGTGCATGCACGAAGACCAGGCGCGAACCCAAGCTGGCTCCTCCGCCCGAGGAGTTCTAGAGCCTTTGTTGCTTGGCAGACATGGTGTACCAGGAGATAATAACGACGACCCAGCCCGTGAGAGCGCAACGTCTCTATCCACAGCCTCCACGTCGGTGTCTGCATCTCCCACACCGCCTCCTCACCAGATCGACACGACCAAGCTACCGTTCTTAGAGGGCTATGTGAAACAAGTAGTACACCTCCGTTCTCGTCCTCCGCTTTGGCAGCCAATCTTTCGGTTCGGAGTGCCCAGCTCCTGTGCACGGTTGCTGCTATCGACGCAATCTGGTACGCCGGTATGATGTCCCGCATAGGTCACTTCGTTACGACCCTCACGTGCTCTATTTTCTTATCTCTATTTTGTTTTCGTTTTTTTTTGCAGATTCGTTGCCTTTCATCCCCTGATAACAGTCCAAGTTGTCTCGAACCACCTTCCCGAAACAGCGGTGCACCCATTTTACACCTTTTCGTCGGAGGGGGATGCCTCAGGGCCTCGTCCCGTTAGCCCAGGCACAGAGAACCAGTCTCTTTACAATCCTCAATGGTGGTGCTCGTATTCCCCGCGGGATTCACCGTCCCCCCTTCCAGCATCTCTGACACGAAATCCGTTGCGAGTGCTTAAAATTTAAACATTTTTTACACGTTCTCGTGGCGACATCTTTGGAGGAGAGACTGCTGATGGTGCCCCCTCTGTAAGTGCGGCCGGTAGTTTACTATAGCGTAGTAAATGTCTCGCTTTACTGTCCCGCACTGTCCTGACTGTTGTGTATGGTATCGAATCACCCCCTGTCCTCACTACTCCCTCGTGGTCCACAGAGTAGGCATACTCGTATACACGCGATATGTATGTGATCCTAGTATATATATCATGACCAAGGCGCTGTCATGCATTCTGTAAGTATTTGGGCGGCGTGCGTTTTGCTGGCGAGCGGCACTACCAGCCTTGATCGCCGTGGGATCATTCGGAATGCCACCCACGTGAGCTGGGCAATATCGTACGGACAGTGCGTGCATACGCTCACTCTGACCCCGCTGCACAAGATATGGAACCCCGGCAAACGTTCTTGAATTCGTGCGTAGATGGTTTTTGAGCCTTGACTTTCTTGATAGCTACCCACTACTCCAGCCCGAGTCCCTCTGCATCCAGGAAGAGGGTGCGTCAATTTTTATTTTTTATTTGGAACGGCGCTCGGTCAAGAAACGTCCTTGGATAGAACTCGAACCGCCGACTTGCAGGGAAGCTTATCCCAACTACGTGTCGAGGTGACTGGTATGTACCTAAATTCTAACTCGTTTATGCCTCGATAGGTTTTTAATCTCTCCGTTAGTCCTCCAAGCGCACAATGTCCCCCCATATCAAGAATTTTGCCTGAAGGGGCGGTTCTTTGTTACTGTAACCAATCATGCGACAGTGAAGAAGACGGAAAGCGTTCAGACGGTGTAGTGGAACCAGAGGCTGGGTGCCTTGTAGGACTTTCTTCTTATTTTTCGGCTAAAAGTTCAGTTCAGTTCTACGCAACAGTCTTCACATTTTGTCTTTATGAGAAGCGGTTCACACACCGTGACGTCGTTATCGGAACGCATGAGACACCTATACCTGTCGAATCACAAAATAGTTCGTACTTTTTACTTGAATTCCCGTCCATTCGACCACTGAACATCCTGCATGTAGATATCCCTTTTGTTCTCAATAGTGGTGACGGGAAAGCTGGATAGCCAATGCAGCCGGTCACGCTCTACTCAACGATCACTGTGTCAGCGAACATAGCCTCCCCGGACTTGCCCAACAACCCCCCAAAATACCGACCGAAGGGTACGACTCTCTTGCTGAAGAAGCTACTAAAGCTTCTATGACCTAGACTCCGGAGGACTCGTCCAATCTACCGCCCCTGAACTTCTTTTGCCACCGCCGCATCACCTTCCTGTCGAAACACTACTATGCCGCATGGTCGGGCAGAGACGTTGCTTACTGAGGGTCCTCTGGTTACTCTCCGTCGCGCCGATGAAGCAATGGAGTTGATTGATCGATTGACTACATAGAAAAGGGCCGTCGGGAGGATCAAGTGCGTGATGGATACGTTGGGCCCAATTGCAGAAGTGCGCGTGATGTCCTTTTGCCTCTCCTCGCCTGAGCCGACTTCCGCACTCAGCTCCACTCGTTTGCAAAGACGGCAGATGACTTTGTTTCAGCCATCCCCGAGGTGCATCTGTTTGCGTTACTGTCGGAATATCGAATTCCAGACGCTCCTAGAACAGTATCAACGCGACGACAATATCCGAACCCTACTTGAAGCCGTGCACGACGCATTTGATTTCGCACACCACGAAGACACCTTGAAATCCATCAAGCCCGAGTCCAAACCCGCCAAAATCCTCACTCTTATGTTGCAGGATATTTGTAGTTGCTGTGACTTTATCCAATCGTATGCAAAGGACTCGCAGTTTTGTATGTTTTCTTCACCTACTTCATTGGCCACTACGGAGCCCATGACGCATATGTTGGCCATAGTAGTCGGTAGAAGGCCCTTCTCTAAGAAATACTAGTAGAATAAAAGGTAAGGAGGTTTACTAACTCACCCCAGCTCCCAGACCATTCTGGGGCACACAGCTCGGGTCTATCAAACTTTATGCGGCATCTCTGACACGAGCATCTCTAGGTCGATCACTAGACTCAGTCGGTGAGTATATCTACGAGGCTCCCCACTGTTTGCTCGACCTGCACGTCAATCCAAACGTCGATCGGCAGACGATCAACCCCACAGATCGCTTCACACATTAGAACTTGAACTCGGTAATTGGATCAAATGCCCACAGTGATCATAGCTATGTTACAACACCGCAGGAGATCCCTTTACTCGTACAAATCCAGTGCTTCCTTTAGCATACCCTCAGCCTCTGCAAACCGAGGGATCGCCTTGTACTCGAAAGGCAGAGGAAGACTGTGCCAGCCAGTTAGTACGAACACAAAGTGGGAGCAAGTAAAAACCACATACGCGGTAAAGCCGCCTTTGACAAAGTTGCGCAAGTCCAACTCAGCTTGCACACCTTCAGGACGCTCAAATCGCATCGCCCAAAGCAGTGTCGCAATGGACATCCCCAACGTGCCTTCTACAACGTATCTCCCAGGGCACATGCGCCGCCCAAACCCAAACGTCACGTGTCCCTCCTCCCTGCCATCCGGCACCTTGACCCGACCACTCTCTTCCAGATACCTAGCCGGGTCGAACCGCGCCCCGTCGCTGCCAAACACCTCCGGGTCTGAATTGAGCACGCCCATGTTCTGGAAACAGATCGTGCCCTTGGGTATAAACATTCCCTCGTACCAGTCGTCCGCCATCGAGAGGTGCGGAGCACCAAGAGGGACCGTGAGCGACCAGCGCAGTGCCTCTTTGACCATCGCACGGATATAGGGGAGAGAGGGGAAATCGGCAAAGGTCGGTGGACGAGCGCTGCCCACCACCTCGTCGAGCTCGGCGTGCGCCCGCTTTTGAACCTCGGGGTACGCGATCATGGCGAGGAGCCACCACAGGAGCGTAGTAGACTTCGTGTCCACACCTGCGGTGCTACAGTAGGTGTTACCTTCATATTCTCGCAGAATTGAGCAGCACGTGTTTGGGACCTACAACATGTGACCAACGAGCCAAGCCCTCTCGCGTTTCGAAAAGTTATGTTTACTCTGAGTTGTGAGCACTGTAGCACCGAAACTTGGTCGATCGATTCCATTAGCCTGGTGTTGGAAACTATGACCCATTTCATCGGCGTACCACAACTACGAGAACTTACCAAGTCGTCTGCAACTTTGTCGAGATGACCTTCGAACATGAGCGAATCTTGGACGAACCAATGCTCTGCGTCCCGTTTCCACTTGGCGAACCTGCACGGCATGGTAAGAGGTAACACATGACGACAACTGCAATATACTCACCCGCTCGGAATATATCTCATCCAATTGAAATACTCAACCAGACGGTTCCCAGGCTGCAGATCGTACAACAAGCGCGTCACATGGCCCAGGATTCCAACAAGAGTCGGGTCATCTTCTGAAACTACTGGCGGAAAATGGTAATTGATGGATAGCATAATGGATGCTGTGTGTCGCTGGAGATTCTGTAGCGGATTGGATGGATTCTTCATCAGTTCAAGCGCCAAAATGATGGCTTCGCGACCCTGGATGGGGTGGAAGCGATGTACAGTCAATTTGGAGAAACTTTCCACGGCGACACGACGGAAGCGGCGCCATCTATGAAAGATCAGCGCATGTGAAAGACAGTGTGTCAATGGCATACAGGTCTCCATATGGCATGAAGCTGAACATCATGTTCTGCGTTAAGTAATCTCCTGCGGATATGTAGCGTGGTCGATCCGAGTATATGTTGGATCGCTTCTCGAGCAAATCAATGGCGACGCGTTGGCTGTTGATGATGAGGACTCCCTTCCCAAGGGCGCTTACATACATCATCTCGCCTGAAAGGAATATGAGCAGGTTTCTAGTGGCAGTGGAAGTGTGGAATGTCACCGTATTCATCCTTGCGTTGTGGTGATACCAACCAACCCTGATTTGCGATGTGAAAAACATCACCAACAATAGGAAGTCCTTTAGGTCCCGGTGGAAGATTACGGAAGGATCTCTGAGCGAGTCTGGCTATGAACCAGAGGATGAGGGGAGCCGCAATAAGGAGGTCAATCCTGCGGACCCCAGGCATCCAAGTAAAATCAGCGACTCCAAGTCCAGGAAGATACTGAGTACCCATAAGAATGAGAGTGGTCTAAGTCAACACAATCCTGTAAACACTTTCTTTTAGATCCATTACTATTTATACAGGGTGATTAATGTACGTAAACTTGAAACTAGGGGCCTACCAAGTGCTAGCATGTGCACGGTGGAGCTCACAAAGGTACGAGTGAGCTAGTTGTAAAATAGGATACCCACGAAGGTCGGTCAAGCTCATGTTCCATGTTGGAAGAATAACCACTCCAAAGCGTCCAAAATAAGATTGGGGGAGGCAATATCAGCGATTCAGCAGCACGGAGAAGTCCATTTGACAGCGACAAACAGAACGTGGGTACGATAGATTGCCCCTCAAGTCAACTTCGGCAAAGAGGGTAGCGGGATTGAAACAAAATACCGGGGCCGATTTTTCCTCCCACTCCCACGGACCTCATTGGAACCGGGTATCGGTTTTTTCGTGATAAAACTGTGAAAAATACATAAAGGCTTCCATGTGGTGATAAAACTGTGAAAAATACATAAAGGCTTCCATGTGGTGGCAAGAACTTAAAGTCTTTAATGTCCCCATTGTCCTCTGCCATTGTCCTCCATGAAAGACTCAAAGTCTGACTCAGTTGTGTGAATTTTATGTCTAAGTTAGTTTATTTTCACTGTTTTTTCACCGAAAGACTGATTCCCGGTTCCAGTGGCCTTGTAATTCCGCAGATACACGTGATGTCCATGGGAAGCAGCACGTCCGAGTCCGAATTTTCGATCATTCCCACGGTCCGGTCCGCTCATACCGTCCTTCCCATTCCTTCCCACTCCACTTTTCCCACTCCAAGTCGGATGTCATGTTACGTATTACAGTATGTTCGTAGGTGAGCTCAAGGGTGAGCTATCGCTTTGCTGTAAAGTACTGTCACCATTACTTCACTGTGTAACTTGGTTACAGCACAATCCAATGTGATATGGTCCACACGGACTTCCGACTCGGAGATTCTGAGCAGAGAGCAAAATGATAATTTTGGTGGGACAAAGCCCTGACATGAGTTGTACGGTACGACGTGTTCCAGA
>WNGR01016466.1_pt1 | contig 13487 bp, 12 predicted proteins | sample 5407581 | NCBI WGS metagenome assembly WNGR01 (sample SAMN13153383, study PRJNA577476) | soil metagenome | isolation source: 80 cm soil or saprolite under Garry oak tree replicate 2 | place: USA:California | collected 2016-06-15 | reverse complement strand
CGACGCCGGCCGGCTGTGCTCGGTCGCCGCGGCACTGCCGGGCCTGCGCGTGGCGCACGACCTGCGCACGCCGCCGCCGGACACCGCGCTCGTGGTGACCGCGCCGGGCTGGCGGCCGGACGCGCCGGTGCTGGCCGCGGCTGCGCGTGCCGGCATCGAGGTGATCGGCGACGTCGAGCTGGCCTGGCGGCTGTGCGCCGAGCGGGCGGTGCCTATCCCCAACCATCCCGCCCCCGTGCCGCCGGTGTGGCTCGCCGTCAGCGGCACGAACGGCAAGACCACCACGGTCGCCATGCTCACGGCCATCCTGCGGGCGGCCGGTGTCAACGCCGTGGCCTGCGGGAACATCGGCCTGCCGGTGGTGGAGGCGGTGGCCGCCGGCTACCCGGTGCTCGCCGTTGAGCTGTCCAGCTTCCAGCTGTACTGGGCGCCGTCGGTGCGCCCGGCGGCCGGTGTGCTGCTCAACCTGGCCGAGGACCACCTGGACTGGCACGGCGACATGGACGCCTACGCGGCCGCCAAGGCCAGGGTGCTCACCGGTGACGTGGCCATCGCCGGCGTGGACGACGAGGTCGTCGCGGCACTGCTGGCCGACTCCCCGGCGAAACGCCGAATCGGCATCCGGCTGGGCGAACCCGGGTCGGACGAGTTCGGCATCGTCGACGGGATGCTGGTCGACCGCGCGTTCGCCGACGGCGAGCCGCTGGCCGCGGTGGCCGACGTCCGTCCGCCGGGCCCGTCGGGGGTGTTCGACGCGCTCGCCGCCGCCGCGCTGGCCAGGGTGCACGGCGTGCCGGCGGACGCGGTCGCGGCCGGCCTGCTGGCGTTCGAGCCCTCCGCGCACCGGGCCGCCGCGGTCGCCGAGATCGACGGTGTCCGCTACGTCGACGACTCCAAGGCGACCAACCCGCACGCCGCCGCCGCGTCGCTGCGCACGCATCCCAGGGTGGTGTGGATCGCCGGCGGCCTGCTCAAGGGTGCCCGGGTGGACGACCTGGTGACCGATGTCGCGGAGCGCCTTGCCGGCGTGGTCCTGATCGGCGCGGACCGGGAGGTGATCGCCACCGCGCTCGCGCGACACGCGCCGGATGTCCCCGTGCGCCGGGTGTCCGGGGGAGACGATGGGTCCATGTCCGTGATGGGTTCAGCGGTAAAGGCTGCCCGCGCCATGGCACGTCCCGGTGACGTGGTGCTGCTGGCCCCCGCCGCCGCGTCGCAGGACATGTTCACCGACTACCGGCAGCGCGGCCGCGCCTTCGCCGACGCCGTCGCGGCACTCGTCCCGGAGACTGGGTGAGCAGCCCCACCCGGGCGACAAAGGACTTCAGGCGGCCGGGGGACAGTGGCCGGACCACCGCGCGGCCGACGACACGGCGGCCCACCCGCGCATCCGGCTCCGCGCGCACGGCGAAGGTGCGGGCCGCGTTCGGGCCGCTGACCGCGTGGCTCGGCCGGCCGCTCGCCTCGTTCCACCTGGTGCTCGCGGTGTTCGGCCTGCTCACCGCGATCGGGCTGGTGATGGTCGCGTCCGCGTCCCCGGTCGAGTCGCTGCAGAACGGCTCGATGTCGGTGTACGCGCTGTTCAAGAAGCAGCTGGCGTTCGCCATGATCGGCACGGTCGTGTTCTGGCTCGGCCTGCGCGTGCCGCTGCGTCGGATCCGGTCACTGGCCGGCCCCGGTGTGGCCGTGTGTATCGCCCTGCTGGTCCTGGTGCTCACGCCGCTGGGCCACCGAGTGTCCACCACCCGTGGCTGGTTCGTGTTCGGCCCGGTGTCGTTCCAGCCGGTCGAGGTGGCCAAGCTGGCGCTGACACTCTGGGGTGCGCACGTGCTGGTCAGCAAGCGGGCCATGCTGCACCAGTACCGGCACCTGCTGGTGCCGGTGGTGCCCGTGTCGCTGCTCATGCTGACACTCGTGGTGCTCCAACCGGACCTGGGCAGCACGGTCACCCTCGCGGCGGTGATGTTCGCGCTGCTGTGGTTCGTCGGCGCCCCGCTGCGCCTGTTCGCCACGGTCGCGGTCGGCGGCCTGGCCGGGGTGGTCGCGCTCGCGGTGGGCGCGCAGTACCGGCTCTCCCGGGTGTTGTCGTTCCTGCACCCGGACGCCAACCAGGCCGGGTCCTACCAGGCCAACCAGTCGCTGTACGCGCTGGCCGACGGCGGACTGTTCGGCAAAGGCCTTGGCATGGGCCAGTCCAAGTGGAACTTCCTGCCCAACGTGCACACCGACTTCATCTTCGCGCTGATCGGCGAGGAACTCGGCTTCGTCGGCTGCGCCCTGGTGCTGGGCCTGTTCGCGATGGTCGCGGTCGTCGGCATGCGGATCGCCACCCGCAACATCGACCCGTGGATCCGGGTCGTGGCCGCGACGCTCACCACGTGGCTGATCGCGCAGGCCGCGATCAACATCGGCTACGTCGTCGGCCTGCTCCCGGTGACCGGCATCCCGCTGCCGATGATCTCCTACGGCGGCACGTCGCTCGTGGTCACCATGCTGGTGTTCGGCATCCTGGCCAACTGCGCCCGGCACGAACCGGAGTCGGTGGCCGCGCTGCGCAGCCAGGGCCCCGGCCGGTTCGGCCGGCTGCTGCACCTGCCAGCACCCGAGGTCTACCAGCCACCGGTGCGCCGCCGCCCGGCCCGGCCGTCCACCCCACCACGCGCCGCCGGCCGCCCGACCAGGGCACCGGCACCCTCGGTCAGGTCCGGACGGCGATGAGGCACGATGGGCCCGGCTGGGGGCAGTTCAGGTGAGGAGCAGCGGGTGATCTACCCGGAGCGGTTCGCTGGCAAGTCGCTGGTCGACGGACCGTGCGTCGTGGTGGCCGGCGGCGGGACCGCGGGCCACATCGAGCCGGCGATGGCGCTGGCGGACGCCGTGATGCGGCTGCGGCCGGACGCCCGCGTGGTGGCGCTGGGCACCGCGCGTGGCCTGGAGACCAGCCTCGTGCCGGCTCGCGGCTACCCGTTGGAACTGATTCCGCCGGTCCCCATGCCCCGGCGGCCAACACTCGACCTGGTCAAGCTGCCGCTGCGGGTTCGCGAATCGGTCCGGGTCACCAGGGCGATCTTCGAGCGGGTGCACGCGGACGTCGTGGTCGGCTTCGGCGGCTACGTGGCGCTGCCGGCGTATCTGGCCGCGCGTGGCCGGTTGCCGATCGTCGTGCACGAGACGAACGTGTTGCCCGGTCTCGCCAACAAGGTCGGCGCCAGGTTCGCCACCGCGGTGGCGACCGCAACGCCCAACACGGGCCTGCCGGGCGCCAAGGTGATCGGCATTCCGCTGCGCCAGTCCATCACGTCGCTGGACCGGGCCGCGCTGCGCGCGCAGGCCCGCGAGTTCTTCGGCCTCGACCCGTACGCGCCCACCCTGCTGGTGTTCGGCGGCTCGCAGGGCGCCCGCACGCTCAACAACGCCGTGTCCGGCGCGGCCCGGCAACTCGGCGACGCCGGCATCGCCGTGCTGCACGCGCACGGCCCCAAGAACACCCTGGTGGTGCAGGACGACCGGGCCAGCCGTGGTCAGCCGCCCTACGTCGCCGTGCCCTACCTGGAGCGGATGGACCTCGCGTACGCCGCCGCCGACGCGGTGCTGTGCCGCTGCGGCGCGATGACCGTGGCCGAGGTGTCCGCCGTCGGGCTGCCCGCGGTGTTCGTACCGCTCCCGATCGGCAACGGCGAGCAGGCGTTCAACGCCCAGCCGGTGGTGGACGTCGGCGGCGCGTTACTGGTCCCGGACGCGGAACTGAACTCCGCCAAGGTGATCGAGCTGCTCGTGCCGATCCTGACCGACCCGCGGCGGATGCACGCGATGAGCGCGGCGGCGCAGGGCAGCGGCCACCGGGTCGCGGACGAGACGTTGGCCAGGATGGTGTTGGAGGCGGTCCGCAAGTGAACGTGCTCGACGGGGCGCACCTGATCGGCATCGGCGGTGCCGGCATGAGCGGCATCGCGCGGATCCTGTTGGCGCGGGGCGCGGCGGTGTCCGGATCGGACGCCAAGGACTCCAGGACCGTGCTTGCGTTGCGGGCCCAGGGCGCCCGGATCGCGATCGGCCAGTCGGCGTCCAATGTGGATCTGCTGCCGGGTGGCGCGAAGGTCGTCGTCGTGTCCAGCGCGATTCGACCGGACAACCCGGAACTGGTGGCCGCAAGGGAACGCGGCATCGCCGTGCTGCACCGGTCCGAGGCGTTGGCGCAGTTGATGGCGGGCCACCGGGTGGTGTGCATCGCCGGCACGCACGGCAAGACGTCCACCACGTCGATGCTCACCGTCGCGTTGCAGCACTGCCATCTCGACCCGTCCTTCGCGATCGGCGGCGACCTCAACGAGTCCGGCGCCAACGCCCACCACGGCAACGGCCGGCTGTTCGTGGCCGAGGCCGACGAGAGCGACGGCTCGTTCCTGGCGTTCTCGCCCTACGTCGCCGTGGTCACCAACGTCGAGGCCGACCACCTGGACCACCACGGCACGCTCGACGCCTACGTCCGCGTGTTCGACGAGTTCGTCGATCGGATCGAGCCGGGCGGCGTCCTGGTGGCGTGCGCCGACGACCCTGGTTCGGCCGCGCTGGCCGACCGTGCCGAGGCGGCCGGCGTCCGGGTGCGTCGCTACGGCTTTTCAGCAAACAGCCCGGAAAGCGTTGTGCTGGAAGACTTCCAGCCGATCGGCGGCACCAGCGACGAACGTGCCGGCGGCAGCGAACTGACCGTGGCCATCGGCGACGAGCGCCACACCCTGCGGGTCGCCGTGCCCGGCGAGCACATGGCGCTGAACGCGGCCGGCGCGCTGCTGGCCGGCATCGAGTTGGGCGCGCCCGTCGACGGCATGATCGAGGGACTCGCCGCGTTCGGCGGGGTGCGGCGGCGGTTCGAGTTCAAGGGCCGGTCGGGCAAGGTCCGGGTCTACGACGACTACGCGCACAATCCGACCAAGGTGGCCGCCCAGCTCAAGGCCACCCGACTGGTCACGGGCGACGGCCGGCTGGTGGTGATCTTCCAACCGCACCTGTACTCCAGGACCCGGGACTTCGCGACCGAGTTCGGCCGGTCGCTCAGCCTGGCCGACGAGGTCGTCGTGCTGGACGTGTACGGGGCGCGCGAGGAACCGATTCCCGGCGTAACCGGCCGGCTGGTGGCCGACGCGATCGGCCTGCCCGCCGGGCGGGTGCACTACGAACCCGGCTTCGACCGGGTACCGGACCTGGTGGCCGGCCTGGTCGGCGACGGCGACCTGGTGCTGACCATGGGCGCCGGTGACGTGACGATGCTGGGTGCCGAGGTGATCGCGGCACTGGACCGCAGGACCGTCCTCGGATGACCACGCCGCCCGAGGACGGACCGGCCGCGCCGAAACCGCGCCGGGCCGCCACCGAGCGCGCCATGCGCCGCCGCAGCCGCCGCGAGAAACACGAACAGTCCGCCCGCGACTACGTTCGCCGCTCCGCGTCCGACAGGGACGATTCCCCGTCCACAACCGACCCGAGTTATCCACAACCGGCCCGCACCACCCGATTTGGTCGGCCCAGGACCGATAGTCTGGAATCGGGGGGCCCCCGCGCCGGAGCGGCCAAATCGGGCAATTTCCCTGTCGAATCGACCGCCGACCGTACTTCGCGTGTCCGCTCCGCCGATCACCCGACTCGCGAGGCGCGGCACCGGCCGTCCCGCCGTCGTCCGCCTGCTCGCCCGACCCGTCGCCGGGTGCTGATGCGCCGGTGGGTCGCGGTGGCCGCGGTGCTGGGCCTTGTCGGCGTGGTGGTCACGGCGTTGTGGACGCCGGTGCTCGGGGTCAGGTCCGTCGACGTGGCCGGGGTGCGCGGCCTGACCGTGGCCCAGGTCGAGCGGGCCGCCGACGTCCGCGACGGCACGCCGATGCTCCGGCTGGACACCGTCGGCATCATCAGCAGGGTGGCACGGCTGCCCAGGGTGGCGGCGATCCGGTCGGCGTGCTGCGCGAGGCCGACGGCGTGCACCTGGTGGACAGCACCGGCCTGGACTACGCCACCGTGGCGGCCGCGCCGGCCGGGCTGCCGAACATCCAGTTGCCCGCCGCCGCGCCGACCGACCCGCGCACCCAGGCCGTCGTGCGGGTGATGGGCGCGCTGCCTCCCCAGCTGCGCGCCCAGGTCGTCGCGATCAGCGCGGCAACGCCGGGCAGCGTCCAACTGGCGCTGGCCAACGGCAAGACGGTCCGCTGGGGCAACGCGGACGACTCGGCCCGCAAGGCGGCCGTGCTGGCGGCGCTGATGACCCGGCCGGGCAAGGTCTACGACGTGTCCAGTCCGGACCTGCCGACGGTGTCCTGACTGGTCGCGACTGTCGGTGGCCGGCGGCATGATGACCGCCATGCCGACAACCCAGATCAATCGGGTCGATCCACCCGAGACCGGCGGCGAGCTCGTCCAGCTCATCGGTTTCCTCGACTTCCTGCGCGCCACCGTGCACCTGAAGGCGGACGGCCTGTCCGACGCGGACGCGCACCGCCCGACCCTGCGTTCGCCGCTGATGACCATCGCCAACGTCGTGTCGCACCTGCGATGGGTGGAGCGGTACTGGTTCAGCGAGATCCTGGGCGCCGTGCCGAACGACCCGCCGTACACGGACGACAACCCGAACGGCGACTTCACCGCAGGGGAAGGCCGGCCGCTGGTGGAGCTGCTGGCCGAGTACGCCGCCGAGTGTGATGCGAGCCGGCAGGTGCTGGCCAAGCTGGACCTGGACACCGAGGTGCCGTTCCGGGACCGCCTGATGACCGTGCGCTGGGTGGTCATCCACATGATCGAGGAGACCGGTCGGCACGCAGGCCACCTGGACGTCGTCCGCGAGAATCTGGACGGTGTCACCGGCGAATAGCAGGATCCTGATCATCACTTGGTGTAATCGCTCGCGCAGCGTGACGAACATGTCCGACCGCCTACGGCGTGGCTGCTGGACCCGGCCTTTTCTGGTGCCTACCGTCCACATCCACAGTATGGGGTTGACATAACTCTGAACCTCTGGTGGAGGTTGAGGGTTGGCCGGGGCGCAACCTGACCATCAGGCCCCCGGCGTGAACACCTACGCTCGATGAAGCAAGTCATGATCAGGAAGGCGGATCCGATGACGCCCCCGCACAACTACCTGGCGGTGATCAAAGTCGTCGGCATCGGCGGCGGCGGGGTGAACGCCGTCAACCGCATGATCGAGGTCGGGCTGAAAGGTGTCGAGTTCATCGCGGTGAACACCGACGCGCAGGCGCTGCTGATGTCCGATGCCGACGTCAAACTCGACATCGGCCGGGAACTCACCAGAGGACTCGGGGCCGGCGCCAATCCCGAAGTCGGCACCAAGGCCGCCGAGGACCACCGTGAAGAGATCGAAGAGGTTCTCAAGGGCGCGGACATGGTGTTCGTCACCGCGGGTGAGGGCGGCGGCACCGGCACCGGTGGCGCTCCCGTGGTCGCGTCCATCGCGCGCAAGCTCGGCGCCCTGACCATCGGTGTGGTCACCCGCCCGTTCTCCTTCGAGGGCAAGCGCCGCGCCAAGCAGGCCGACGACGGCATCACGGGCCTGCGCAACGAGTGCGACACCCTGATCGTGATCCCCAACGACCGCCTGCTCCAACTCGGCGACATCGGCGTGAGCCTGATGGACGCGTTCCGCTCCGCGGACGAGGTGCTGCTGTCCGGCGTGCAGGGCATCACCGACCTGATCACCACCCCCGGCCTGATCAACCTGGACTTCGCCGATGTCAAGAGCGTGATGTCCGGCGCGGGCAGCGCCCTGATGGGCATCGGCTCGGCCCGCGGTGACGGCCGGGCCATCCAGGCCGCGGAGAAGGCGATCAACTCGCCGCTGCTGGAAGCGTCGATGGACGGCGCCTACGGCGTGCTGCTCGCCATCGCGGGCGGTTCGGACCTGGGCCTGTTCGAGATCAACGAGGCGGCCTCGCTGGTCCAGGAGGCGGCCCACCCCGAGGCCAACATCATCTTCGGCACGGTCATCGACGACTCGCTGGGCGACGAGGTGCGTGTCACCGTGATCGCCGCCGGCTTCGACAGTGGGACGCCCACACACAAAAAACTGGACCCTAGGGGGGCGGTCGCCTCCCGCGGGACGGTGGCGTCCGCCGCAGCCGGCCACGTGGCCACCCCGGCCCCGCAAGCGACTTCCCAGCCGACGCAGTCGACCCATCAACCGGCCGAACCGCGACCGACGGTCAACCACACCCCCCGTCAGGCTGAACCTCCCGCTCCCCGGACGGGTGCCTACCCGCCCCCGAGCTACTCGCCCGGTAACAACCCGTCGGGCTACCCGGCGCCGTCGACCCCGGTGGGGCACAGCAGCACTCGACCCGGCATGCCGGCGGGCGGGGGGAACAACCACGGCTCCCTGCCCAGTCGGGCCGTGCCGGTGACCGATGATCCGGACGACGAGGTGGACGTCCCGCCGTTCATGCGCCGCTGACGTCGATACTGTTGTCTCGTGCGGGTTCGTCGAATCGTCACCACGCGGGCCGGCGGTCGGTCGCGGCCGCCCTACGAGTCGTTCAACCTCGGTGACCGCGTCGGCGACGACCCGGCCGCGGTCGCCGCCAATCGCCACCGGCTGGCCACCGAGGTGGGGCTGCCGCCCGATCACGTGATCTGGATGGAGCAGGTCCACGGCCGCACCGCCACGATCGTGGACGGCCCGCGACAGGAGCCGGTCGAGGCCACCGACGCGGTGGTCGCCACCGAGCCGGGACTGGCTGTGGCCGTGCTGGTCGCCGACTGCGTGCCGGTCCTGCTGGCCGACCCCGACGCGGGCGTGGTGGCCGCGGTGCACGCCGGCCGGGTCGGCTCCCGGGTCGGCGTACTGCCGGCCGCGCTGGCCGCGATGCGGGATGCGGGCGCACGCACCGACCACATCGAGGCCCTGCTCGGTCCGGCCGTCTGCGGCGAGTGCTACGAGGTGCCGGCCGCCATGCAAACAGATGTGGCAACTCATCTCCCCGGCAGCGCCAGCCGCACCCGCAAGGGCACCCCAGGACTGGACCTGCGGGCCGGCCTCTGGCAACAACTGGCCGACGCGGGCGTGGCCAGGATCGGCGTCGATCCGCGATGCACGGTCGAGGACCGCACCCTGTTCAGCCACCGCAGGGACGGCAAGACCGGCCGCCTGGCCGCGATCACCTGGCTGGCCCCGGAATGACCGACCGTGCGGCCGAGCTCGCCCAGAACCTGGCCGCCACCCGGGAACGCATCGAACGTGCCTGCGAAGCCGCCGGGCGCGACCCCCATGACGTGCGACTCCTGGCCGTCACCAAGAACTTCCCCGCCACCGACGTCGCCCTGCTCGCCGACCTGAAACTGACGGACTTCGCCGAGAACCGCGACGCCGAGGCGGACGCCAAGGTCGCCGAGTTCGCCAAACTGAGGACGACACCGGTCAAGTGGTCCATGGTCGGCCGGCTACAGCGCAACAAGGCCCGGTCCGTGGCCGGCTGGGCCGACGAGGTCCAGTCGGTCGATTCGGTGCGACTCGCCGACGCGCTCCAACACGCCGTGCGGGCGTCACTCGATCGGGGGATTCGCTCGATGAACATGGACGTGCTCGTCCAGGCAAGCATCGACGGGGACACCGATCGCGGCGGCTGTCCGCTGCCCGACCTGATCGCGTTAAGTGATCACATTGCCGGGCTGGACACGCTACGGTTGCGCGGTGTGATGGCGGTTGCTCCATTGGGGATGCCGCCCGAGCAGGCGTTCGACCAGCTCGCGACCGCCGCCGGCCGCTTGCGAACCGCCCATCCGACCGCGACGAGTTTGTCCGCCGGGATGAGCGGGGATCTCGAGACGGCGATCGCCCGAGGGTCGACATGCGTGCGTGTCGGAACCGGTTTGCTCGGTGTTCGGCGGTTAGCCTCGCCATAGCCCGGGATCATCAGGGAGGCGTCATGAGCGCGTTGCAGAAGCTGAAGGCGTACTTCGGCATGGTCCCGGCCGATGAGATGGACGAGTACGAGGACGACCGCTACAGCGGCTACGGCTCGGCGTACCAGTCCGGCGGCGAACCGGACTTCGACACGTACAGTGACCGGGTCGGTGCCCGGCGCAGGCCGCTGAGCAACCCGCGTCCGGTATCCCGGTTGGACACGCCCGAGGAATTCGGCGGCTACGACGAGACCCGCGCCGCGCGCCGGCCATGGGCCGCTGAGCCGCCGCACCGCACCGTCACGCCTGTGCGCGGCGCGCTGGCGGTCGAGCCGCAGGTCGAGCAGCCGCCGCCGCGGACCCGGCCGCAGCCCGAATCGGCGCCGCACCCGCTGAGCAAGATCACCACGCTGCATCCGCGCAGCTACATGGAGGCGCGGACCATCGGCGAGCGCTACCGCGACGGCAACCCGGTGATCATGAATCTGACCGATATGTCCGATGCCGACGCCAAGCGGCTGGTGGACTTCGCGGCCGGGCTGGCGTTCGCGATGCGCGGCGCCATGGACAAGGTGACCAACAAAGTGTTCTTGATCTCACCGCCGGATATTGACGTCACGGCGGAGGATCGCAGGCGGATCGCGGAGGGTGGGTTCTTCGGCTGAGCCACGATCGTGGCACAGTTGAGCTGTGGAGACCGCGCGGCTGGTGCTGTACTACGTGTTGTTCGCCTTCTGGCTGCTGCTGACCGCGCGTGTCGTGGTCGAACTCGTTCGGGCGTTCGCTCGGGAGTGGCGACCGGCCGGTGGGGTTGCGGTAACGCTGGAGACCATCTACACAGTGACCGACCCACCTGTCCGGTTGGCTCGTCGGGTGATACCGATGGTGCGGATCGGCGGCGTGGGGCTGGACGTATCGATTATGGTGCTCCTGCTGGTTGTGTTCATACTGATGCGTTTGGCGTACCCGTGATGACGGGGTTCCGGGTAACGACGGCCGTGAGTGCGTGAGGTGATCTGATGGGCTTGACCCCCGCTGACGTGCACAACGTCGCGTTCAGCAAGCCTCCTATTGGCAAGCGGGGCTACAACGAGGACGAGGTTGACGCCTTCCTCGACCTGATCGAGGCCGAACTGGCCCGCCTGCTGGAGGAGAACAACGACCTACGTCAGCAGGTCGAGCAGCTGGACCAGCAGCTCGACGCCGCCAGAACGGACCTGGACAACGCGCGCTCCGCGCCGACTCCGGTCCCGCAGCGTGGCCCGGAGGACATGCCGTCCCGCCGGTTGTCCACGGTGCCGCCACCGACGTCGATGGAAGAGACGACGCCCGGCGGCGGCATGGGTGGCGGTATGGGCGGTGGCGACCATCACGTGCAGGCGGCCAAGGTGCTCGGCCTGGCACAGGAGATGGCCGACCGGCTGACCGGCGAGGCCAAGTCCGAATCGGACAGCATGCTGTCCGAGGCGCGGACCAAGGCCGAGCAGCTGCTGTCCGAGGCACGTGCCAAGTCCGACACGATGGTCAACGAGGCCCGTACGCGCGCCGAGACCATGCTCAACGAGGCCAGGACCCGCTCCGAGACGTTGGAACGTCAGGCACGGGACAAGGCGGGCACGCTGGAGCGTGAGGCTCAGCGCAAGCACAACGAGCTGATCAGCACCATCACGAGCGAGAAGAAGAGCCTGGAGAAGGAGATCGAGACTCTGCGCACGTTCGAGCGCGAGTACCGGACCCGTCTCAAGACCTTCCTCGAGTCGAGCCTGCGGGATCTCAACGACCGCGGTTCCGCGGCACCGTCGGACAGCCGGGCCAACCAGTCCGGCTACTCCTTCGGTCCACGGGCCGAGGCAGGCTGATCCGCTCAGTTTCACCAGGTTGAAGGCCGGCGATGCTCTTTCTGGTTCTGGCACTGGTCGTGGTGGCCTTCGGGCTGCTCGTCACGGCACTGGCCACGTCGGCGATGCTGTGGGCGTGGCTGTCGGTCGGCGCGAGCGTCGTGGCCGCGGTGCTCCTGGTGGTGGACTGGCGCCGTCGTCGGCGCCGGTCCGCGCACCTGCCCACGGCACCGCCGGTCGCCGAGACGGCCGACGGTGACGACCTCGACCTGGACGCCGAGCCGGCCGAGGAAGACACCGACGCGGCCGACCTGCTCGCCGTCACCGAACTGGACACCGAGATCCGGGTGGTGGACGAGCGGCCGCGATACCACCTGATCGGGTGCCGTTGGCTGGCCGACCGGCCGACGCTGACCCTGCCGGTCCGGGAGGCCCGTGAACTGGGCTTCACGCCGTGCGCGGTCTGCTCACCGGACCGGGCGCTGGCGGCCGCCCACCGCGCCGGCTGAGGCCGGGAACAACGTGGTTGCTCGATCCCGTTATCCTTGAAGCACGGCGTTGATCCGGCCATCACCGGGGAGCCTCCGGAAGAACGGGCCGCGGTAGGGCCTCAGTAGAACCGGACGGGATCGGCCCGTCACAGCCGACAACGAGCGGCCGGCCAGCTGTGACCGGCAAGCGGGGTGGTACCGCGGGACACCTGCCCAGGTGTGTCGTCCCCGTGTGGGTTCGCCAGAACCCGTGCGAGCGACGATCGACCCGCGAGGAGCACCACCGATGTCGTACTCAAAGGCAGGTACCACCGACGGCGTGCCGGCGCAGCCGTCGTTCCCGCAGCTGGAGACCGAGGTACTGGCGTACTGGTCGGCCGACCACACCTTCCAGGCGAGCATCGATCAACGCCCGGCCGGTCCCGACGGCTCGAACGAGTACGTCTTCTACGACGGCCCGCCCTTCGCCAACGGCCTGCCGCACTACGGCCATCTGCTCACCGGCTACGTCAAGGACGTCGTGCCGCGCTACGAGACCATGCGCGGCCACCGGGTGGAGCGCCGCTTCGGCTGGGACACCCACGGCCTGCCCGCCGAGGTCGAAGCCGAACACCAGCTCGGCATCAAGGTCAAGGCCGAGATCGAGGCGCTGGGCATCGAGCAGTTCAACGAGGCGTGCCGCACGTCCGTGCTGCGCTACACCCAGGAGTGGCGCGACTACGTCACCCGCCAGGCCCGCTGGGTCGACTTCGACAACGACTACAAGACGCTCGACCTGGACTACATGGAAAGCGTCATGTGGGCGTTCAAGACCCTGTGGGACAAGGGTCTGATCTACGAGGGCTTCCGCGTGCTGCCCTACTGCTGGCGCTGCGAGACCCCGCTGTCCAACACCGAACTGCGGATGGACGCCGACACCTACCGGGAGCGGCAGGACCCGGCCAGCACGGTCTGGTTCGAGCTGGAGACCGGCGAGCGCATCCTGGCGTGGACGACGATGCCGTGGACGCTGATCCCGAACATGGCGATGGTGGTCGGCGAGGACATCGACTACGCCGTCATGGAACTGGACGGCCACCGCTACATCCTGGCTGAGGCCCGGCTAGCTGCCTACGAGCGGGAACTGGCCGGCGCGGTCCGCGTCGGCACGATGAAGGGCGCCGAACTGGTCGGGCGCCGCTACAAGCCGCTGTTCGACTACCTGACCGACCAGGCGGCCGGTACGAAGGCGTTCACGATCCTGTCCGGCGACTTCGTCACCACG
>WNGR01017847.1_pt1 | contig 13490 bp, 8 predicted proteins | sample 5407581 | NCBI WGS metagenome assembly WNGR01 (sample SAMN13153383, study PRJNA577476) | soil metagenome | isolation source: 80 cm soil or saprolite under Garry oak tree replicate 2 | place: USA:California | collected 2016-06-15 | reverse complement strand
GGGCGAGACGCTGGAGGTTCGCTGAGCGCGCCACTACAATCCGCGTCCTCATGAGCGAGATCACGCCGGAAATCGTGGCCCGTCACGGCTTCACGCCGCAGGAGTACGAGGAGGTGAAGCGCCACCTCGGGCGCGTGCCGAACCTGACCGAGCTGGGCGTCTTCTCGGTCATGTGGAGCGAGCACTGCTCCTACAAGTCGTCGCGGGTGCACTTGAAGACCCTCCCCACCCGCGGCCCTCGCGTGCTGCAGGGGCCGGGCGAGAACGCGGGGGTGGTCGACCTCGGCGACGGGCTCGCCGCCGCTTTCAAGATGGAGAGCCACAACCACCCCTCGTACATCGAGCCCCACCAGGGCGCGGCGACCGGGGTGGGCGGCATCCTGCGCGACGTGTTCACGATGGGCGCTCGCCCGGTGGCGAACCTGAACTCGCTCCGCTTCGGCGACCCCTCCCACCCGAAGACCGCCTTCCTGCTCGAGGGCGTGGTGGGCGGCATCGCCGCCTACGGCAACTGCATGGGCGTGCCGACGGTGGGCGGCGAGGTCATGTTCCACCCGAGCTACAACGGCAACTGCCTCGTCAACGCGTTCACGGTGGGTGTCCTGCCCACCGACAAGATCTTCCGCGGCAAGGCGGCCGGCATCGGCAACCCGGTCATGTACATCGGCGCCAAGACCGGCCGCGACGGGATCCACGGCGCGACCATGGCGTCGGCCGAGTTCGACGCCTCGACCGAGGAGAAGCGGCCGACCGTCCAGGTGGGCGATCCGTTCATGGAGAAGCTGCTGCTCGAGGCGTGCCTCGAGCTCTTCCAGACCGACGCGGTGGTCGGCATCCAGGACATGGGCGCGGCCGGGCTCACCAGCTCGTCCGTCGAGATGGCCGGGCGGGCCGGGAACGGGCTCGACCTGTACATCGACCTCGTCCCGCGCCGCGAGGAGGGGATGACGCCGTACGAGGTGCTCCTCTCCGAGTCGCAGGAGCGCATGCTGCTCGTGGCGGCCCGCGGCCGCGAGGACGAGGTGCGTCGCATCTGCGAGAAGTGGGACCTCGACGTGGCGGTGGTCGGCATCGTCACCGGCAGCGGCCGCTGGCGGGTGCTCTCCGGCGAGGCGGTGGTGGCGGACCTGCCGGTCGATCCGCTCACCGAAGGTGCCCCCCGCTACGAGCGGCCGATGAATCCGCACCCGGCGCTGCCGGCGCTGCACGCCTTCGACCCGCGCACGCTCCCCGAGCCGGGGGACCTCGGCGCGGTCCTGCTGGAGCTCCTGGGACGTCCGACCATCGCCAGCAAGGAGTGGGTCTACGACCAGTACGATCACATGGTGCGGCTCGTCGGCGCGGTGCGCCCCGGCGGCGACGCGGCCGTGGTGCGGCTCGCCACCGGGGACGCGCCCCACGCGAAGAAGGGCCTCGCGCTGTCGGTGGCGGCGAACGGCCGCTGGTGCTTCCTCGATCCGCACCTCGGCGCCATGCACGCGGTGGCCGAGTGCGCCCGCAACATCTCCTGCGTCGGCGGCACGCCCATCGCCGTCACCGACTGCCTCAACTTCGGCAACCCCGAGAAGCCGGAGATCATGTGGCAGCTCGCGGAGGCGGTGCGCGGCCTCAGCGAGGCCTGCGTCGCCCTCGGCACGCCGGTCGTGTCCGGCAACGTCTCGCTCTACAACGAGACCGAGGGACAGGGCATCTTCCCCACCCCGACCATCGGGATGGTGGGCCTCGTCGAGCCGGTCGAGAAGACCTGCGGCGCCGCCTTCCGCCGGGCGGGCGACCTCGTCGCGCTCGTCGGCGAGCTGAAGGGTGAGGTGGGCGGCAGCGAGTACCTCGCCGCGGTGCACGCGAAGGAGGCGGGCCGCCCCCCGGCGCTCGACCTCGCTCGCGAGAAGGCGGTGCAGGCGGTGGTGCGTCAGGCAGTGAAGGAGGGCCTCCTCTCCTCCGCGCACGACTGCTCGGACGGCGGGCTCGCGGTCACGCTCGCCGAGTGCTGCATGATGCCGTCTCCCCCGCCCGGCGGCGGCGCGCCGGGCTGGCTCGGCGCCGCGGTGCGCATCCCGTTCCCGCTGCGGAAGGACTTCATCCTCTTCGGCGAGGACGCGAGCCGCATCGTGGTCTCGCTGCCGCCCGCGAGCTGGGACGCGCTCGAAGCGCTGGCGCGCGCGGCGGGCGTTCCCCTCATCCGGCTCGGCGCGGTGGGCGGTGAACGGCTCGAGGTCCAGGGAGCTCTGTCGGTGCCGGTGGCAGAGCTGGCGACGGCATGGCGGGACGGGATTCCGCGCGTGCTGCGGCGCGAAGGTGTGCCGGCGCCGCTGGCCGCGTTGATCTAGAACACAGGGTGTCGCGCGACCCTGGGTCCACGTCGGGCGGGCGCGGGAGCGCGAGGGCAGCGGGCATTGCGGCGGCCCCGTCGTTGCACCATGGTCCCCGCATGGAGCCGCTCCCCGGAATCACTGCCCGCGCGGCCGTGTTCGACCGCGCCCGCGGGGCCCGCCTCGACGCGGCCGAATACTTCGCGGTGGCCCTGCCGCGGCTCTTCCCGGAGGCGCTCGTCGGGTGCGATGTCGCCTGGCAGGCGAAGAGCGGCATCGTGGTGGTGGTGATGCGCTTCGCCGAGCGCCTGTTCGGGCCGAGCGAGCGCACCCGGCTCGACTTCTGGCTCGCGCGCACCGGTGTCCGCTCGGCCGATCTCGGCGCCGTCTCGGCCGCCGCGCGCGCTTCGTTCTTCGCCAACCTCGAACAGTGCGAGGAGCGGCGGATGGGCCTCGCGCCCGATCAGCTCCTCCCCGGCGTCGCGGAACTCTTCACGGCCGCCGGCGCGCCCGCCGACCGTAAGCCGCCGCCGGTCACCGGGCCGGTGCTCGCGATGGACGTCGGCGGTCCGGGCTGGGAGGGCGTCTGCTACGTCGCCGGCGAGCAGACCCTCTTCATCCCGGGCCTGCTCGCCCCTCCCCGAGGGGACGTGCTCACCCTCTCGCTGCGCGTGCTCGGCCAGGATCGGCCGTTCGAGACGGGGGCGCGGGTGGCGTGGGTGCGCGGCTCGCAGCCGGGCGCCGGGCCCCACCCCGGCTTCGCGCTCGAGCTGCTCGATCCGCCTCCGGAGGTCATGGCGGCCCTGCTGGCGCGGCAGCCGCCACCGCTCCCGCCCGCGGGGGTCGCGCTGCGCGCATACCCGCGGTATGCGGTGAACGCACCGGTGGTGGTGACCGCGCCCGCCGCGCCTGCGGCTGGCGAGGCTCCGCCTGGCCAGGCCTCGGCGCCCCTCCCGCTCGAACCCGATCCCGCGGCGGAGGTTCCGACGGCGACCATCGAGTACGCGAGCGACCAGGAGCTCGCCGCGGATTACGTGGCGAACCTGTCGCAGGGGGGAGCGTTCGTGCGCACCTCCCGCGCCTCGCCGCCCGGCACGCGCCTCAGGCTGTCGATGCGGCTCCCCCGGGGCGACGAGCTCTCCGCGCCGGCGATCGTGATCATGACGAACGAGAAGGGTATGGGCGTGAAGTTCGAGCTGGACGAGGCGGCGGAGGAGCGGCTCGCGGCCGCCATCGCGCACATCTCCGCGCGCGCCCGGCGCGCGCTGGTGGTGGACGACGACGCGGTGGTGCGGCGGATGCTGCAGGAGGCGTTGCAGCAGCGCGGGTTCGAGGTGCTGACGGCCGACGACGGGAAGACCGGCCTGTCGATGCTGTCGGACGAGCTGCTCGCGCTCGACCTGCTCGTCACCGACATCCGCATGCGGGAGATGGACGGCGAGACCCTCATCCGCACGATCCGCCGGGCCGGCGGCGAGTGCGACCTCGCCATCGTCGCCATGACGGGCTCCCTGGAGGCGGAGGTGGAGAAGCGCCTCGAGCACGAGGGCGCCGACGCCGTGCTCGACAAGGCGCTCGGCCCCGAGCTCATCGCCCAGGCCGCCGACGCGGTGCTGGAGCGGAAGCGGCTCACGCGGGCCTAGCCGAGGCGGCCGCTTCGCCGTCGACTGGCGACCACCCCTCACCCCGGTCCTCACCCCTTGCGGGAGGCAAGCCTCCCTTTCCCCCGCCGGGGGAGAGGGAGGTGGGCCGCTCAGCAGCCCCCCTTCGCGTACGTGACGATCATGGGAGCGCTGAAGCTGGTTCCGTTGCTGAGCGTCAGCGTGACCGTGCTCGGGGCGTCGCACACCTGAAGCGGCAGCGATCCGCTGCATGAACCGCCGAAGCAAGTGAACGAGGCGGTGCCGCCGGAGGACGCGCTGGCGTTGACGGCGACGGGCACGGTGGAGCTGACCTCGGGGACGAAGTTGACGGTGATGCACCCTCCCGCCGGCACCCACTCGCACGGCTCGGCGTAGGGGCACACCCTGATGCACCTGGGAGGCACCGTGATCGAAGTCGCGGCCAGCACCGGCGGCGGAGGAGCGGTGGGCGTGACGATGCCCTGGAAGCCAGCGCTGCGGGTCCAGGGGTCAGCGACGGTTCCACCGATCGACCGGGGCGCGGCCACGAACTCGCCGAGCGTGGGCATAGCCCCCGGCCATGCGAAGGCGCGCGCGCAGCTCGCCTGCACCGTGGCGCTGCCGAGCGCTCCACCCACGAGCGTGGCTCCGCAGCCGGCGTCGGCGCCGAAGGTGGGATCCACGATGGGATCGCCGTCGGGGTCCTCGAGCGACGCGATCAGGCCCTGCACCGCGTACGCCGATCCGTCGTACGTCACGATCGGGGAGATGTCGTGCTGCGAGGCGACCGGTGCGTGGTTGGGGATCTGGGCCGCGAACGGGACGGTGCTGGAGCGCCACGGATCCCGCACGGTCGCGACCAGCGGGATGGGGTAGGTGCCTCCAGTGCTGCGAAACGCGAGCGGGTACCGGATGTCGGTGAGGATCGTGAAGCTCGCCGCGGCGCTCGACCAGATCGAGACCGCGTCGGTGGCGGATCGAGCGACCTCCACCGACTCGACCAGATCGCCGTCGGCGTCGTAGGCGACGGGGGCAGACCCGGCGGCGGCGAAGCACCGCGCGCTCGCCAGCGGACAGGGCTCGGTGCTGTGCGTGGTCAGGGCGAAGTCGCTCGCGAGTCCGGGCGGCGTGTCCTGGACCTCGAACGGCAACGTGACGGTGGTGGTGCCTCCCTGCCCGTCGCGCGCCTCCACCTCGAAGTGCCGCGTCACGCCCGCGCCGAGCGCGGCGCCGCCCACGGTGGGGGAGAGGTCGGCGGCCGACGCGCAGGCCAGGCTCGCGCTGATCGCGAACGCTCCGTCCTCGATCATCACGCCCGGGACGGTGAACACGCAGCTCGTGGGCGCGCTCTCGACGAGCCGCAGCGTCGGCTGGAGCACCGTGCCTCCCTCCGGATCCTCGGCGACGATCCGCACCGTGCCGGCCGCCGTGTAGACGTTGTTCTGGAACTTGTGAGGGAAGGCCGCCACCTCGACGGTCGGCTTCAGCCCAGGGGCCTCGTTCGCGATCGACAGCTTGATCTCGGCCGGGGTGACGAGGCCATCGCCGTCCGAGACCAGCGCCCGCAGCACCCAGTCGCCCGCGATCCTGCCGGTCGACGCGATGCGGATCCTCGGGCTCGGGATCGAGGGGCTCGGATCGAACGCGATCGCCGACCGGTCCGCGCCCGGCGGAGGGTCCACCTCCCAGCGATAGGCGAGCGCCGCGCCGTCCTCCACGTCGTGCGCCGAGACGCTGACCTGGAAGAGCTCCACCCCTCCCTCGCCCACCGCGGCGCACGTGCTGGGCGTCCCCGAGCAGTGGTGCGCGAGCACCAGGTCGGGGCTCTGCGCGTCGATCACCGGCGCATTCGCCGAGGGGCCGACCGCGACCGCCTGCGTGATGGGCGCGCTCTCGAGGCCGAGGCTGTTCTGGACGCTCAGCTCGACGTGATAGTCGCCGGCGCAGCGGAAGACGGTCGCGAGCTGCGGGTCCGAGCCGTTCGCCGGCGACGGCGCGCAGGCGGAGGCGGAGGCGCTCCGGAGCGCCCAGCGATAGCTCGTGAGCTTGTGCTGCGGGTTCGGATCGACCGAGCCCGCTCCGTCGAACACGACCTGGCGGTGCGAGACGAGCTGGCCCGCGGCCCCCGCGATCTGGATGTGCGCCTGCGGCAGCATCCCGGCCACGCACGCGCCGCCGACGCAGTAAGCGCCCGACGGGCACTCGGGATCCGACTGGCAGCTGCGCGCCTGCCGAGGCGTGCTCCCGCACGCGCTGGTGAGGGCGAGCAGGCCGAGGAGCAGCCAACGATGGTGCCAGAGCGACATGATCTTTCCCCCGCAGGAAGGACGTGGCGATCGAAACACTGACGGCCGATGTGAACGCATAGTATCGTTCTCGATTGAGGTTCAATTTCCGAAGTGACGGTGGGTCACGTGACAGCCAGTGCGAGTTCCGTGCCGAGGCCGCAATGCCCGGAGATCACGAAGGGTGCGATCGAGGGATGGTCCGCGCCGCGGACGCTCGCCGTGGGCGGCGGACCGCGAGCACACCGTCCGTCACGCTCCCGCGCACACCGGACCACTGGCGCGGTCATCGCAAAGAGGACGTCCAAGGAGCCGCGCTGACATGACCAACATCAAGGCCGGTGTCGCAGCACTCTCCCTGCTCGCGGCCTGCGGGAAGGGGGAGGACCCGTCATCCCATTGCCGGACCAGCGCCGACTGCGCGCAGGGCCTCGTCTGCATCGTCTCGGCCGGCGCCGGTGCGTGCCAGAGCCCGCCGGTCACCGTCGCGATGACGGCGCCGGCCGCGGGGGCGCGGGTCGGCCGGCTGGGCGTGCCGGTGGAGGCGCGGGTCACGCTGGCCGCGGCCGACGCGGCGCCGCCTCCGTCGGTGGTGATGGTGGCGGGGTCCAGCGAAGCCGGCGCGCTCGCGTTGACGGCGCGCGACGGCGCCGTCCTCGCCTACGCCGGCGTGTACGTCCCCCCGGCCGGCGTGGTCGTGAACGCGCTGAGCCTCTTCGTGGCGGCGAAGACCTCGGCCGGGAGCGTGCCCGGCGACGGCGTGCTGGTCGACGTGGACACGAAGGCGCCGGTCCTCACGTCGAGCGGGGTGGGCGGGTGCGGCGTGGGGCGAGGACGACCATCCGGGCGCGGACGTGGTGGCGCTGCTCGACCTCGACGGCTACCAGCAGGCGTTCCCCTTCGGACCGTCGCAGGTGCCGCCGCAGCTCCTGGCGCAGCTCCCGCTCCGCAGCTATCCGTTCCCCAGGTTCAGCGGGACGGCGACGCCGCGGATCCGGGCGCGCGATACGTTCGGGAACGAGTCGGTGCTCGATCTCCCGCCGGTGGAGGTGACGCGGCTGAGGTGGGCGTACGACAGCAAGGCGCTGGCGGTTACGACGCCTGCTATTGGCACGGATGGAACGGTCGTCATCGGCGTGAACTCGACGACGAAGGAGCTCCGAGGCATTCGCGGCAGCGATGGTGTCGAGGCGTGGACTACGACGTTGGGTGGACGAGGCGTCACCCAGGCGCCCAGCATCGGACCCGCCACGATCTGGATCGGCAGCGAGGACGGGAAACTCTACGGGGTCGATCCCACCTTACGGGTGATCGCGCCTGCTTGTCCGGCGACAGCCGCGAGTGGGTCGATGTTCACGCCGGGGGTGCGGGTGACTTCGACCGAAATGGCCTATGCAGGCGGGAGCGCTGGAAAGCTCTACGGCGCAAGCACTGCTGGTTGTGTGTCCGTCCCTCCCGCGATCGTGCTCGGCAACTCGCCAGTCATTGCGGGTGACAAGGTCTACGCCCTGGACGCGACAGGGGGGCTGAGTCGCTACACCGCTGGTTTGGCGGACGAATCCTTCTCGATTTCCGCGCCCGCTGCTTGTGCGGATGTGCCGTCCCCGATGCTCTTCGTGCAGGGCTCCATCGTGTTCGCCTGCGGCATCGCGGGAGCACATGCGCAGATTCACCAGGCTGACGTTTCCCTCAAGACCACGACCCCGTTGGCGAGCCTCGCGAGCAAGCCGAGCGCCTCAGCCGTCGTCTTCCCCAACGGCGACCTCCTCGTCGGCACGAACGACGGCAAGCTCCACCGCCTGGAGTGGGCCAGGACGGCAAGGTGATCTGGTCGACGAGCGGCGAGCCCGCCCCGGAGCCGCTCGGGGTCTCCGCCCTGTCCTTCCCCACCGTCGCCCCCGCCGACGGCGCGCGGGCGGGCAGCCTGCCCACGCTCTACGCCGGCTCCGACGACGGGCACGTCTACGCGGTGGTGGTCGACACCGGCCTCGACCCCGCCTCGCCCTGGCCCAAGGCGCACCGCGATCTCCGCAACACGAGCAACGCCGACGCGCCGAAGGACTGGTAGCCACGAGCCCGCCATGAACCGCCTCCTGTCCGCCCTCGTCCTCGCCATGCTCGCGGCGCCGGCGCGCCCGGCCGACACGCTCGCCGTCCTCGCGGTCGCGGAGCCGCCGGGGCCCGCCACCGACCTCGCCGAGCTCACCCACCAGCTCCGCGGCGCGTGCCGCGATCGCACCGGCGGGGTCCTCGACGTGTCGGAGATGCGGTCCCGGCTGCTGGGACAAACCGCGGGGGCGACCCTGCCCGAGCTCGAGCGCGCCTACGCCGCCGCCCAAGCGACCTTCCAGAGCGAGGACTTCGACGGCGCGGCCCGGGCGCTGCGCGTCATGCTCGACGAGCTCGACAGGCTGCCCGGGAGCCCGGAGGCCCATGCGCTCCGGGAGAAGTCGATGATCCGGCTCGCGTTCGTCGAGCGCCTGGCGGGCCGCGCGTCCGCCGGCGCCACCGTCCTCGAGCGGCTCGCTGCGCTGGAGCCGGGCTTCGCCGTCGACGAGCTGCAGTATCCGCCCTCCTTCCGGAAGGAAGCCGATCAGGCCCGCCGCCGGGTGGCGAGCCAGCCGAAGGTGCGGCTGACCGTGCGCGCGGGCGAGCGGCGCGTCACCGCCTACGTCGACGGGAAGCCGATCGGCCTCACGCCCGCGGCGGTGTCGCTGCCGCCGGGCCGCTACCGCGTGGGCGGCAGCAGCGGCGAGGTGCGGGTGCCCTCCGTCCTCGTCCAGCTGGAGGGCGGCGAGCGGGTGGTCGAGCTCGACTTCACGGTGGCCGAGGCGCTCCGCATCGACGCCGGGCCGGGCCTGGCCCTCCCGGTTGCAGCGCGCGCGACCGCCCTCGTTCAAGCCGGCGGCTGGCTCGGCGGCGCCCGCCTCGTCGCCGTCAGCGAGGTCGCCGAGGGCGAGGCGCGCTTCCTCGACGGCGCCCTCTACGACGTGCAGCGCGGCGCGCTCGTGCGGGAGGGGCGCGTCCGCATGGCCGCCGGCGCGGTGCCGCCCGCGCAGCTGGGCGCGCTGGCCGCGTTCCTCCTGACCGGACAGCCGGCGCGCGGCGTGGCGGCCGTCGATCCCGTCGCCGCCGCGGCCGAGGCGGCGCGGCAGCGCGGCGCCGCGGCGAAGGTCCAGCTCGTCTCGCTCGGCGCACCGCTCGCCGTCGGCGCGACCGTCCCGTCGCGGCGGAGCTGGATGCGGCCCGCGGCCTACGGCGCCGGCGCCCTCGCGCTCGGGCTGGCGGGTGTCGCGACGTGGCAGGGCCTCACGGCCCGCAGCCGGTACCGCGACGCGGACGCGATGCTGCGGGCGGACGGCGTGCTCCAGCCCGGGATCTCGCAGCAGGCGCGCGACGACGCGCTCGCCTCGGCGGACTCGGCCAAGCGGAACGCCTACCTCGCCGCCGGCGGCACGCTCGCCTTCGCCGCCGCAGCGGGGGTGCTCGGCTATCTCTCCTGGGACGAGCGCGGCGCACCGGTCGTGCGGTTCTGAGCGGTGGCCGCGGGCGCCGGCGCGGAACCCGGCTCCCCTTCGTGCCCCGGCTGCTCGCGCACGGCCCGCGCCGCGAGCTCGACCGCCGCGGTCAGCCGATCGGCCAGCTCCGGGCCGTAGTAGGTCCGCACCGTCTCGCCCGCCGCCTCGGCCATCCGCTCGCTCGTCTCGACGTAGCCGAGGTAGTCGCCCGCCAGCGCCAGCACCTCGGCGCCCTGGCCGGCCGCCGCGCGCCAGCGCCGGCCCACCTCGGCGACGGGCTCCCCCGGGACGGCCACCAGCGTGAGCGGCCCGAGCCGGATGGCGGTGAGCCGCGCGCGATCGGGCAGCCAGTCGTAGAGGACGTTCTGCAGGACGCGCCGCAACGCCGGGGGTGAGGCGCCGAGGTCGGTGGGCGGAAGGACGGCGGTGGCGGTCGCGACCGCCAGCTCGGGCCACGGGTCGGGCGGCGACGGCGCGAGCGCGTCGACCCGCGTCCGCAGCGCGCGGGCGTAGCTCTCCGGCTTGCCGGCCACGCGCGGCGGGAGGCGGGTGGTCTGGTCCCCGAGCGCGCCCTGGAAGAAGAGGACCGGCGCCGCCCCCATGCGCATGAGCGCGCCGGGCCAGTCGCCCGACAGGAGCCGGTTCTCCAGCCCGAGCAAGGTCGCGTGTGCCGGGTAGAGCACCACCTTCGCCACCTCGCGGCCGGAAAGCCCGGTGAGCTGCACCGCCACGAGGTGCCCGTCCACCTCGCTGCCGGAACCGCGGTTGCGCGCCATGTCCGGCACCTCGGCCCGGGCGACCGACAGGTACGCAGGCTCGAGCCCCTTCACGGCGAGCCGGATCGCCTCCTCGGTCCGCGCGACCACGTGATCGAACACCTCGCGATCGTAGGGCCCGGTGGCGAGCCGCTCGCCGAGAGCGTCCTTCCAGAAGCCGCCCGGCCCGGCGTGGGTGTGCGTGGCCGCCACCACCAGGTGATCGAGCTGGAGGTCGCGCACCCGGCGCTCGATGGCGCGCTCGAGCTGACCGGGGATGAGGAGCAGCTCCACGGAAACGAGGGCGACCGTGCAGCCGGGCTCGCGCAGAGCCAGCGCTCGGACGGCCACCTGATCGCGCCGGCCCTCCTCCATCCACTTGAGGCGGGCATACCCGGCCACCGGCACCGGCGCCCTGGGCGCGATCGGCACGACGGCCGCGCCCGCCAGGAGCGGCCCGCCGCCGCGCACCACATCCTCCAGCCGCGCTGGACCGGAGCGATGGGCGGGGCGCCAGCGCAGCGAGCCGAGGCCGTACGCGCCGAGGGCGAGCGCCAGCAGGATGGCCAGGGCGGCGAGGAGCTTTTTCACGGCGCGATCGTTATACTCCGCGGCCGCCATGGGTTACGACGCCGTGTACGACAAGATGAAGGAGGAGTGCGGCGTCTTCGGGATCTGGGCGCTCGGCAAGAGCGACGAGGCCGCCAACTTCACCTACCTCGGCCTGCACGCGCTGCAGCACCGCGGGCAGGAGGCGGCCGGCATCGTCTCCACGGATGGTCACGCGCTGCACGTCCATCGAGGGATGGGCCTCGTGGCCGACATCTTCGACGCCGCGGAGCTCGCGAAGCTCCCCGGCGGCGCCGCCATCGGCCACGTCCGCTACTCGACGGCCGGCGCGAGCCACCTCAAGAACGCGCAGCCCATCGCCATCCAGTACGCGGGCGGCGCGGTGGCGGTCGCCCACAACGGCAACCTCGTCAACGCCGAGGTGCTCCGCGCCGAGCTGGAGGCGGCCGGCTCCATCTTCCAGACCACCAGCGACACCGAGGTCATCCTGCACCTCATGGCGCGGGTGCGCCCCGGCGCGGCCGTGTCCGGCTCGACCGAGCACCACCTGGCGGCGGTGCGCGCCGCGCTGCAGCGCATCGCGGGCGCCTACTCGCTCCTCTTCCTCACCGAGCGCGCCATGATCGGCGTGCGCGATCCGCAGGGCTTCCGGCCGCTCGTGCTCGGGAAGCTGAAGGGGAGCTGGGTCCTCGCCAGCGAGACGACCGCGCTCGACCTCATCGAGGCGGAGTACGTGCGCGAGATCGAGCCGGGGGAGCTCGTGGTCATCGACGAGCACGGCCTCCGCTCCGAGAAGCTCGAGCCCAACGGCGGCCCACGCCGCCTCGCCCGCTGCGTGTTCGAGCACATCTACTTCGCCCGGCCCGACTCGGTCCTGTTCGGCCGCTCGGTGCACGAGGTGCGCGCCGCCTTCGGCGCCCAGCTCGCCAAGGACCACCCGACCGAGGCCGACATCGTCATCGCGGTGCCGGACTCGGGCGTGCCGGCCGCCGTCGGCTATGCCCGCCAGAGCGGCATCCCGTTCGACGTGGGGCTCGTGCGCTCGCACTACATCGGGCGGACCTTCATCGAGCCGCAGCAGTCGATCCGCCACTTCGGCGTGAAGCTGAAGCTGAACGCCGTGCGCGGCGTGCTGGCCGGGAAGCGGGTGGTGGTGGTGGACGACTCCATCGTGCGCGGCACCACCAGCCGCAAGATCGTGAAGATGATCCGCGACGCGGGCGCGCGCGAGGTGCACCTCCGCATCAGCTCGCCGCCCACCGCCTGGCCCTGCTACTACGGCATCGACACGCCCACGCGGCAGGAGCTCATCGCGGCCACGCACGACCTCGCTACCTGTCCCTCGACGGGCTGTACGAGGCGCTCGGCGAGTCCCGGCAGGGCTTCTGCGACGCGTGCTTCTCGGGCGAGTACCTCATCCAGTTCCCGCAGACCCGCCCGGCGGCGCCGCTCCGCCTCGTCGGGGCCTGATCGGGGCTGGCCCGCTCCCCTTCCGCGCCGCCGCGGTGAGCGGATGGGTGCACCCCAGAAGCGCCTCGCGTTCCCTGTATCCCCCGCTCAGCTTGCAGAGTCGGACTGTCATTCAAGCCGATTCTGACGACCCTGGGAGGACACGATGCAGATGGAAAAGAGGATCTTCTCGCTCGCGAGCGTCTCACTGGCGATGGCACTCGGCTGGAGCGGGGTGGCGCGCGCCGATGATGACGAGCTGAGGTGGAAGGAGATCATCGGGATCATTCAGGCGGGCAACGTGGTTGCCGGCATCACCGGCGGCGCCCAACCCTGGTCGACGCTGGGTGGTCACGCTTCCGTCGACCTGAGCTCGGGGCGGATCAGGTTCCGGGTAGATGGCCTCGTCCTCGCCGGTGGCAACGCCATCGGAACCCCGGACGGGATCGTGCAGGTGAAGGGCACGCTCGTGTGCGCCGCCACGACCGCCACCCCGGTCGTGGTCGACACACCGCTCGTGGAGCTGGACGCAGGAGGCGACGCGGAGTTCGACGGCGTCGTGGGTGCGTTGCCCGCTGTCTGCTCCAGCGAACCAGACGTGGCTTTCCTGGTGCGCATCGGGGCCGGCCGTTGGATCGCCAACGGCGCAGTTCTGCGTCGGTGACGGTGCCTCGCCGTCGGGCGCCGCTCCCCTCACCCTGACCCTCACCCCTTGCGGGAGGCAAGCCTCCCTTTCCCCCGGCGGGGGAGAGGGAAAATGCATCGCCCGCGCGAGGCGAGACGCATAATCGCCCCGTGACGGAGCCCGCCCCGAGGACCTTCCGCGTCGCGGAAGGCACGCTACACGTCTACCGCCTCTTCGACGTCGGCGACGCGCTCGACCTCGCGCGCGCCGAGGCGCTCCTCGCCGCGCCCAGCTCGCGCCTGCAGCTGGAGGGGGCGCAGAGCACGACCGCGCTCGAGATCCCTCGGCCGCCGCTGC
>WNGR01006945.1_pt1 | contig 13491 bp, 11 predicted proteins | sample 5407581 | NCBI WGS metagenome assembly WNGR01 (sample SAMN13153383, study PRJNA577476) | soil metagenome | isolation source: 80 cm soil or saprolite under Garry oak tree replicate 2 | place: USA:California | collected 2016-06-15 | reverse complement strand
GGTCTTCCATGGGGGGATTTTCTATACATGCGGCGATGAGTATAACCTGATCTTAACCTATGTTAACACCAAATAAATACCCAGGGGCGCTACGCTCTTTACTAGTGGGTCAGTTGGCAATTGAGTAGCCATGCGGAACAGCCGCCCCTGACCCCCCGAGTCGTCGCAGTCGTGCGCGCTCGCGCCGCCGCCTGCGTTTGCCATTCCAGACAAACGGCGTCGGATGCTTGTTCCAGCCTACCACGGTTTGCTCGAGCCAGTCGATCACCTGCTGAGCGGTCTGTGGGTGCTGACCGGACAGGGCGCGCCGCACGATGATACGCTGCACGGACTCCGCCATGTTGAGCCAGGAGCCGGAAAGAGGCGTGTAGAGCGGCAAGATGCCGTGTTGCAATAACCAGCGCACCATCGAGTACGAAAGATGCCCCTTGAGATTATCCCAGACCAGGATCAGACGCAGCGCTGGAGCAGGCTTGGGTCGTTCATAGGACCACCACCAGCGCTGCCAGGTGAGCAACAGCGGATGATCCTGCGGCAAAGGCACGCGCACCGCCAGTGGCTCCTGGTCCAGGTGATCAAGGATGGCTTGCAACTCGTCCTGCAGCCAGGGATGCAGCACGGCATTGGGTGCCGAGAGGACGCCCTTGGCTCGCACCTCGCCGGTCGCCGGGCGAAAGAGCGTGAGCAATTTGGCCGTGCCCCCACGAATGTACTCGTGTGGCTGCACGGTCGGCTTGGCCTGCTGGTGCCAATCTTCTCCCGGCTGGGGAATGGCTTGATACGGTCCGGCCTCATCTTCACACAGTTGCAGGATCCCGGCCGCTTCCGCCTGCTCGTAGGCTTGTTCGATCAAGCCTTTTTTTCCCCGGCCTTGGGATCCTGCACCGTCACGGTTCCGGCTTTGCGCACCCGAAGAGCGGTGCCGGTCGGACACCACGTACGCGTCTTGCCGAAGCGGTAGCCTGCCTCATGGAGCACCTCACGAACCGTACTCACCCCGACCTCAGGCAAGGCTTCCTTGCGCAGCGCATCCCGCAAGGTCATCAGGGACCAGGTGGCCGTGGCATCCTCCTGCCGGTCGGGGGTCCGCTTGAACTCCTGCACAATGCGTTCTCGTTGCTCACGGGTGTAGGTCTCTTTGCGGCCCCGTCCCAGAGCAATCAACAGCGCGGCCAGTCCGTGCTGGTTGAAGCGTTCCACCAGCTGGCTGACGCTATCTCCACTCTTGAAGCCCGCCTCTCGCGCCGCTTGCGTGTACGACTGTCCCACTCCCACCGCCAGGATGGCCCTGGCTCGTTTCACCACATCCACTCGTTCACTCGTCGCTTTCGCCGTTCGCTGCAACACTTGCTCCTCTTCCTGGGTCATCTCCCGCAATCGATGCACTGCTCTCATACGCTCTTGCCTCCTCCTCTCCATCTTACCCCTTTTCCTAGTTCCTTGGCAAGCTATTTGCCAACTGACCCACTAGTACTCAGTCCAGTTTGATATTTGTGATATGCTGAGGGAAAACCAGGAGAAGACCCAATGAAACGAGCGACTCCGATCCACCTCAGCGAAGACGAACGAACGCATCTGGAAGTGTTTGTGCGACGAGGCAAAGCCAATGCACGCACCTTGACCCGTGCACGCGTGCTGCTCAAATGCGATGAAGGCTGGAGCAATGGCGACATCGCCGAGGCCCTCGATGTGTCAGACCAGACCATTCGCAATGTACGGCAGCGATATGGTGCGGCAGGAGTCGAAGCCGTGCTGAGCGATAAACGGCAAGCCCGCCGACGCCAAGCGCTCAGCGATGAGCAAGCAGCCCATCTCATCGCCATTACCTGTAGTACGGTCCCTGATGGGCATGACCACTGGACGCTGCGCATGTTGGCAGGCCAAGTCGTCGAGTTAGGGTATGTCCGAAGGATATCGCCGGAAACGGTGCGCCAGTTGCTTAAAAAAACGCTCTGAAGCCCTGGCAACATGAGCAGTGGTGCATTCCCAACCTCGATGCCGACTTTGTGGCGGCGATGGAGGACGTGCTGGATCTGTATGCTCAGCCCTATGATCCCGCCGTGCCGCAGGTCTGTTTTGACGAAAAGCCGCTGGTGGTGCATGGGGAGGTCCGTGAGCCGCTGCCCGTCAAGCCAGGACATCCTCAACGCTCTGACTATGAATACGAGCGATTGGGGACGGCGAACTTGTTTGTGTTCGTCGAACCGCTGGCGGGACGGCGCTCTGTGGCAATGACCGAGCAGCGCACCAGGCTGGATTTTGCTCAGGCCATCCGTTGGCTGGTCGATGAGGTCTATCCTGATGCACGAGTGATTCGCCTGGTGATGGACAATCTCAACACGCATACGGCAGCCAGCCTCTACGAGGCGTTTGCACCTTCGGAAGCCCAGCGTATCTGGCAGCGACTGGAGGTGCATTACACGCCCAAACATGGCAGTTGGCTGAATATGGCTGAGATCGAGATCAGCATTTTTGAACGGGGGTGTTTGTCCAAACGTGTCAAGAGCTTCGATCATCTCTGGCAGCATATTGTGACCTTGGCTACTGAGCGCAATACGCACCACTGCCGCATCCATTGGCGCTTTACGTGTGCTGATGCTCGGGCTCAGATGCATGATCTCTATCCTTCCCCAAAAATCAAACTGGACTGAGTACTAGAAGGAGAAAAGCCATGTTTAAGCGAATCCTGGTTCCGCTGGATGGATCGCCCAGGGCTGAGCGTGCTCTACCCGTTGCTGCACGTATTGCACGTGCCTCTGGAGGTTCAGTTGTACTGTTGCAAGTAGTAGGTCTTCCATTTGCGTACGAAACATATCTGTCCGGACTGTACCTGGCGCAGACTCCTGTCTTTGCGCAGGACATTCTGGATACAGAATTTGAAAGGGCCAACCAGTACCTCGCCAATGTTGCTCAATCTGAGCAGTTTGTGGGTATCAAAACTGAAACGGAAGTGTTTTCTGGCCTGGCCGCCCCGACCATCATCGACACGGCTTCTGTAGAACACGTTGACCTGGTCGTGATGTGCAGCCATGGGAATACCGGCCTGAAGCGGTGGGTGCTGGGGAGCGTGGCCCAGAAGATGGCTCGCCATAGTTCTGCACCAATCCTGGTACTGCGTGAGGATGGGTCTGCTCCTACCAGCTCATATCCAGACCCGCTCCATCCCCTGCGTACACTTATGGCTCTTGTAGCCCTGGATGGCTCAGAGTTGGCAGAAACCGCGCTTGCGCCTGCCGCCCATCTCGTTGCTGCTCTAGTTGCTCCCGCACATGGTACATTACTGCTCACCAGAGTTGTGAAACGGCCTGCAATTGGCAGTGAGCAGAGCTATCAGAAGCAGGTTGATTCTCGTGTGAACGAGGCAGAAGCCTATCTGAGCCGTGTTGCCAACGACCTGTGTGAAGGACCGTTAGGAGAGCTTGATCTTGCAGTCTCGTCCGCAGTGGCAGTTGGTGGGAATGTGGCGGATACCCTCATTAAAGTAGCGGAGGATGGTAAAACTGTAAATGGCGGTCAGATGTTCTGTAACTGTGACCTGATGGTCATGGCGACCCATGGACGCGGAGGGATCGAGCGCCTGGCAATGGGTAGTGTAACCGAGATTGTGCTTGGAGCGACGAAACTTCCGCTTTTGATCGTGCGGCCAAGTGTAGGGGCCCTGAGCGAAGCTCGCGGAGCGCCTTTCAAATCCTTCGCGCCCCAAGCGGCTGAGAGCGAAGTGGTTGAGAGAGAGAAAGTGGAAGGATGAGATCTATTCGTTCCATTGCTACAGGTCAGTTCCTTGGCCTGTTGCTCATCATCATCTCGGCCATTTCGTTTGGTGCGATGCCAATTTTTGCACGTTTTGCCTACGAGGCGGGGACGGATACCCTGACGGTGCTCTTTCTCCGCTTCGTCATAGCTGCCGGGGTAATGATCTTCCTGATGATTATCCGGCGGAGATCATTTCCCCGTGGGCGCGTGCTGCTGGGACTTGTCCTTTTGGGGGCATTAGGGTATGTAGGGGAGTCCTTCACATACTTTACTGCTCTCACCATGGCTTCAGCAGGTATGGTTGCTCTCCTGCTTTACCTCTATCCGGCCATCGTCGCCCTATTGGCCGTCATCATCCTTCACGAGCATCTCACTCCCGTCAGGATTGGAGCACTCCTCCTCGCTCTCACGGGGACAGTGCTCACAATTCGCCTGACCGAAGGTGGGCAGCTACCCGGTATTATCCTGAGCATTATAGCAGCCCTGATCTATGCTATTTACATCCTGATTGGCAGCCGATTTGTGCCGAAGGCAGGCGCAATTCCCGCAGCAACGGTTGTGATGGCTTCAGCAGCGATTGTGTATACGGGCATTATCGCCGTTCACGGGACAGCTTTCCCCAAAACAACCATTGGCTGGATGGCGGTTCTTGCTATCGCCCTGATCTCAACAGTCCTGGCTTTCGTCACCTTCTTCGCTGGTCTTGAGCGTATTGGCCCGATCAGTACCTCGACTATCTCGACCTTTGAACCTGTCGTAGCTGTCATTCTCGCTGCTTTTCTGCTGGGAGAAACCTTAAATCTGCTCCAACTTCTCGGTGGTGTCCTGATTCTGACTGCCGTGGTGGTGCTGGCAAGGAGCCAGGCGAAGGGCAAAAAGGTTGATATTTCAAAGAAGAAGCTTTGAAGCTACGTAACTCTTCAGGTCCCCCTCTTCTTGACTCCGAACTGCCTACGGCAGTTCACAAGAGTTTTAAGTGGAGAGTGGGACTGGCCGCCCGCGGGCGGCCAGTCCCACTCTCCACACAGATGAACGAGCTGCCGCAGGCAGCGAGAAGATCTGAAGAGTTACCTTCTCGCTTCTTGAGTCCTCACTGCCTATAGCAATTCGCAGAAGGTTTATTAGATGGGTGCAGAGTTCGCAGCCGCGGCTGCGAACTCTAATAAATGGCCGAGCTGCTGCAGGCAGTGAGAGAGCCATAGGCGGGAGGAAAAGGCGAAAGGTAGGGGCTTCCCTTGTGGATGCCGTGGAGCGGAAATTACAGGCTGTGATGTGTTTGTGAGGTTAAGGTTATTTCACTGAGACGAGACTGTGATATGGGGGAAGTATTCTTGGGAGGAGCATACAAGACGAGGCTCCTATTCGTAGCATAGTAGTGGCACCCCTTGTGGGTGCCAAGGGTAGTGGTGCCAGATTAAATGTAGTGGCGTCCCTTGTGGGTGCCAGGCTGGAGGTATTATAAATGGAACGTAATTGGGTGACTATAGAAGGTAACGAGGCAGCAGCTACTGTTGCCCATGCGTTAAGTGAAGTCATAGCGATTTATCCCATCACTCCATCGACACCGATGGGTGAGCTGGCTGATGCCTGGTCTGCGGCCGGGAAATCTAACCTGTGGGGGACAGTCCCGCTCGTGGTGGAGATGCAGTCGGAAGGTGGTGCTGCCGGGGCAATCCATGGTGCACTGCAAACGGGATCACTGGCAACAACCTTTACGGCCTCGCAAGGGCTACTGCTGATGATCCCCAACATGTACAAAATTGCTGGTGAGTTGACGCCTACGGTCTTTCATGTGGCGGCACGCTCACTCGCGACACAAGGACTCTCCATCTTTGGTGATCATTCGGATGTGATGGCTACCCGTTCTACGGGATTTGGCCTGCTTGCTTCAAATTCGGTACAAGAGGCGCAGGACCTGGCACTGATTGCGCATGCATCAACTTTAAAGGCGCGGATTCCCTTCCTGCACTTCTTTGACGGATTTCGCACTTCCCACGAGATCAATAAGATCGAACAGCTGAACCGTGAAGACTTGCAGGCGATGATCGATGATTCATTGGTGCAGGCACACCGACGACGTGGGCTCTCACCTGATCATCCCTTTATTCGTGGCACGGCGCAGAACCCGGATGTATACTTCCAGGCTCGCGAGAGTGTTAACTCCTATTATGCAGCGTGCCCGGCAATTGTCCAGGAGACGATGGATAAGTTCGCCGCGCTGGTCGGGCGACAGTACCACCTGTTTGACTACGTTGGAGCGCCAGATGCCGAGCGTGTGATTGTGATCATGGGTTCCGGTGCTGAGACCGTACAGGCCACAGTGGAGTACCTGGTAGCGCATGGGGAGAAGGTGGGAGTGGTCAAAGTGCACTTATTCCGTCCGTTCTCTGTAGAGCACTTCTTGCAGGTGTTGCCGCCAACCGTCAAAGTGATCGCCGCCCTGGATCGGACAAAAGAGCCAGGTAGCATTGGCGAGCCGCTCTACCTGGATGTGGTAGCAGCCGTCACCGTCGGCACCAATCCATCCCGCCAACGCCGCTCGGTCGCGGCTAGTGCTACGCACTCAGGCGGGATGCAAGGAGAAGGTAAACTCAAGGGTTTTGCGGCATCTCCGCAGATCTTCGGTGGTCGTTATGGTCTCTCCTCGAAGGAATTTACGCCTGCGATGGCCATGGCCATTTTCGATGAAATGTCGCTGGCTGAACCGAAAGAGCACTTTACGATTGGTATCAACGACGATGTGACCTATACCAGCCTGGAATACGATCCCGCTTTCTCTATTGAGAGCAAAGACACGGTGCAGTGTGTGTACTGGGGCTTAGGTTCCGATGGTACAGTGGGAGCCAACAAGAACTCGATCAAGATCATCGGAGAGGAGACCGATAACTACGCCCAGGGCTACTTCGTCTACGACTCCAAGAAGTCAGGGTCGGTCACTATCTCCCACCTGCGCTTTGGCCCGCATCCTATTCACGCTCCCTACCTGGTTGGCGTTGGACAGGCGAACTTTGTCGCCTGCCACCAGTTCACCTTCCTGGAGCGTTTCGATATCCTCAAGTACGCCGCACCCGGTGGCGTCTTCCTGCTCGATAGCATCTATGGACCGGAGGATGTCTGGGATCATCTACCAATTGAGGTGCAGCAGGCTATTCTCGAGAAGAAGCTGCACTTCTATGTGATCGATGCCCACAAGGTAGCCAGTAGCATCGGCATGGGTGGGCGCATCAATACCGTGATGCAGACCTGTTTCTTCGCGATCAGTGGTATCTTGCCACAGGAGCAGGCGATTGCACAAATCAAAAAGAGCATCAAGAAGACCTATGGCAAGCGTGGTGAGGCGGTAGTGCAGAAGAACTTCCAGGCAGTCGATGAGACACTGGTACACCTCTACAAAGTGAACATTCCCGTATCCGTAGGGGCGGGTGCCCAGGGAGAGGGTGTAGGGGCACCCCGAAATGTAGCGACACCCCTTGTGGGTGTCGTGGATGGCGGTGTCGTGGGTGGATCTGCACGTGGAGTACCTTTACCAATGCTGACCCGCCGTCCACCCGTTCCGGCGGAAGCCCCTGATTTCGTGCGCGGGGTACTTGGCCCGATGATTGCGGGAGAAGGCGACTCTCTGCCAGTGAGTGCACTGCCCGTCGATGGTACCTACCCGTCAGGGACTGCCTCCTGGGAGAAGCGCAACATTGCCCTGGAGGTCCCCGTCTGGGACCCTGATATATGTATTCAATGCGGCAAGTGCGTGATGGTCTGCCCGCACTCCGTTATCCGCGAGAAGGTCTACGATCCCGCCAAACTGGAAGGAGCACCGGATACGTTCCTGTCCGTGGATGCGCACTTCAAAGAGTTCCCTGGTATGAAATATACGTTGCAGATTTCACCTGAAGACTGCACTGGTTGTGCCCTGTGCTTTGAGGCATGCCCGGTCAAAGATAAGCGACAGGTGGGGCGGAAAGCTATAAATATGGCTCCACAACCGCCACTTCGGGAACGTGAGAAGGTAAATTGGGAGTTCTTCCTCACCCTGCCCGATGTCGATTCCGAGCACCTGAACATGGCGGCGATCAAGAACTCGCAACTCATCACACCGCTATTCGAGTTCTCTGGTGCATGTTCGGGATGTGGCGAGACTCCCTATATCAAGCTGGCGACACAACTGTTCGGCGACCGTATGGTGGTTGCCAATGCGACTGGCTGCTCATCAATCTATGGTGGCAACCTGCCGACAACTCCCTGGACTGTCAATCGCGAGGGGCGTGGGCCAGCCTGGTCCAACTCCCTGTTTGAGGATAATGCTGAGTTCGGCTTAGGTATGCGCTTGACCCTGGATAAGCAGGAAGAATACGCCTGCGAGCTGCTCTCACAATGCACCGACATAGTGGGTGAGGAACTGGTGCAGGCTCTGCTGAACACTGATCAATCCAGCGAGTCAGGGATACGGGCACAACGAGAGCGTGTTGCCATGCTCAAGCAACGTCTGCAGGATGAGATGAAGGTGAACGGGTCCCCAGCCGTACCAGGGCGACCGCAAGGGTCGCCCCTACCCAGTTCCCATATACAGATGCTCCTGAGTGTAGCGGATGCGCTGGTGCGCAAGAGCGTCTGGATCATCGGTGGAGATGGTTGGGCCTATGATATCGGTTATGGTGGTCTCGATCATCTGCTGGCCTCTGGGCGGAACGTCAATATCCTTGTGCTGGATACCGAGGTGTACTCCAATACAGGTGGGCAGGCATCGAAATCCACCCCGCGAGGAGCTGTTGCCAAATTTGCGGCTCGGGGCAAAGCAACGCCCAAAAAGGATCTGGGTATGCTGGCGATGGCCTACAGCAGTGTCTATGTGGCCCGTGTGGCAATGGGTGCCAACGACCAGCAGACACTGCGAGCCTTCATAGAGGCCGAGGCATATGATGGCCCTTCACTGATCATTGCTTATAGCCATTGTATCGCTCAGGGCATTGACATGCGTAAGGGGCTGGAACAGCAAAAACTGGCGGTACAGGCTGGCTACTGGCCGTTGTATCGCTACAATCCGGCGCTGCTGGATGAGGGGAAGAACCCACTAACCCTCGATTCCAAGGATCCGAGTATCCCGCTTGAGCAGTTTGCCTACAACGAAACACGCTATCGCATGCTCTTGCAAAGCAATGAGAAGCGTGCTGAGGAGCTGATGCAGGCTGCTAAACAAGATGTGCAGGTGCGCTGGAGTCACTATAAGGAGTTGGCTGAGACTAAATAGGAGTACAACAATGCCTGATTTAACGACAACCTACCTGGGCCTGCAACTAAAAAATCCCCTCGTGGCCTCGGCCTCGCCACTCTCAAAAAAGGTGGACACGGTGCGTCGCCTGGAAGATGCTGGCGCTGCTGCTGTGGTGATGTATTCCTTGTTTGAGGAGCAGATCGCCCACGAGAGCTACGAGCTTGACCATTACCTGAATCGTGGCACCCACTCGTTTGCCGAGTCTCTCAGCTACTTTCCCGACCTGGATCACTACAACCTTGGGCCAGAGCCGTACCTGGAACACCTGCACCGTATCAAACAGGCAGTGAGCATTCCAGTTATCGGCAGCCTGAATGGTGTTTCATCTGGTGGGTGGGTAGAGTATGCCTATAAGATCGAACAGGCAGGTGCCGATGCTCTGGAACTGAACATTTATTATCTGCCGACAGATGTGGACCTGAGCGGGGCAGAACTGGAAGATGTCTATGTGAAGCTGGTCGGGGACGTTCGTGAGAGAGTGAAGCTACCTATTGCGCTCAAGCTCAGTCCTTTCTTCACCGCCCTTCCTAATATGGCGAGGCGCTTTGTGGAGGCGGGGGCCAATGGCCTTGTGCTATTCAATCGTTTTTATCAGCCTGACTTTGACCTGGAAGAGTTGGAAGTTGTTCCGAACCTGGAGTTAAGCACTTCCCACGAATTGCGCCTCCCTCTGCGCTGGATTGCTCTGCTTTATGGACGCATCCAGGCTGATTTTGCCCTCACCAGTGGAGTACACACGGCACAGGATGTGCTCAAAGCGGTGATGGCTGGAGCGAGTGTAGCCATGATGACTTCCACGCTGCTGGAAAATGGCGTCGGTCGGCTGATGCACATTTTGACAGACCTGCAAGAATGGATGGAAGAGCACGAATACGAGTCGATTGCACAAATGAAGGGGAGTATGAGCCAGCGTGCTGTGGCTGAACCGGCCGCTTTCGAGCGAGCTAATTACATGAAGGCGCTCAATTCCTTCGATTATTACCTGCCCTGATTGCAATCTAACCGAGCGTGTCCTTGAGGGCGCGAAACTCCCGCTGCTGGTTGTCCGACCACGAGATCAGACACCATTGTAGAGGTAAATACGAATTTTAAGAAGCCAGGGCGACCGCAGGATCGCCCTGGCTTCTTAAAATTCGTATTTACTCCTGGAGCCAGCAGGCAGAACGCGGTATACATTAGGCAAGCTCCGGGGATATCTTTCTTTGGTCAAAAACCACTCACGAATTTCACTTTTTAATGCGGACACGACCGTGCTCATGACGGCCGGACTAAAAAGTTAAACCGCATCATTGCGTCCCTGCATATTTGTGGTATCCTACTTACTATACTGATCATATTTGCATCCTGAAAACATAAAGCAACATCCACTCATAATTATTTTGGTGGGCCTGCAGCCCTTCTTGGGGGAAAAAAGAGTGGGCGGGGACATCCCGCGCCCCGGCAGGGGGCTTTGCCCCCTGCACCCCCAGTTCTGAGGGGATGTCAGAAAGGAAGGACCCTCTATGCCAGGACAAACATCAAGTCCCATTCGCGCACTGGGCGTGCTGACCGGCGGTGGCGATGTACCAGGATTGAACGCTGCAATCAAGGGGCTGGTCTACCGCGCAGAATCCATGGGCATTCGCATTATGGGTCTGCGATGCGGGTGGGAGGGCATTACCTATCTTGATCGGGCACGCGGTCGGGAGGCGCTCATCTTTCGTCCAGAGGACCCAAACACCTGGCAGGGCAGCTATTTGATGCCCTTGAACCGGCTAAACACTCGCACTATCGACAGGCAGGGTGGGACGTTTCTGCAATCAACACGTACAAATCCCGCACGCACGCGGGTAAGCGACTTACCCCCGCACCTGGCGTCCTATGGTGCCAATCATGCACCGGACGACCGGGTCGACCTGACCGATGAAGTACTGACGAACCTGAGTTTTCTTGAACTGGATGGTCTGGTGGTGATTGGCGGCGATGACACCCTGAGTTATGGAGCAACATTAGCGTCAAAGGGCGTGCCAATCTGGGGCATCCCCAAGACGATGGATAACGATGTGCACGGTACCGACTACAGTATCGGCTTCCAAACGGCGATCAACCGGGGGGCAGAATTTATCAACCGTATCCGCTCGACGGCAGGGTCGCACAGCGAGACCGTACTTTTCCGTATGTTTGGACGCGACGCTGGCTTCACAGCGCTCGAAACTGCCATCGCTACCTGGGCTGATCGTCTCCTGATTCCCGAAGTTCCTGTCGATATTGATCGGCTGGCTGATCTAATTGTCAAGGACCGGAAGAATCCGCATAGCTATTCGATCGTGGTGCTCTCCGAGGGAGCGAACCTTGGTATGCCTGTGCCCGAAGTTGGTCCGGCTGATGCCTATGGGCATAGGAAGAAGGCGAATGTAGCAGAGTTCCTGGCCGAGCAGCTCAGTGCGCGTATCCATGGTGTGCGTTTTTTGCCGATTGACCTGACCTATTTCCTGCGTAGTGGCGCACCGGATGCCTATGACAAGCACATGGCAATCTTTTATGCCAACGTCGTCATGGGCCTGGTTGAGCAGGGAACGCATGGCGTAATGGCAGCGCATCGCGACGGTGAGTTTATCTCTACCGACATCCCCGGTAAAAACTTACCGGCGCGGCGTGTGGACCCGGAGGACTACCATCCTACCCGCTATCGTCCTCGCTTCGAGCATATTAGCGGGCCATACCGGCCACAGGTGTAGGGGTCGGCCTCCCCACTCCAGGGCGACCGCAAGGGTCGCCCAATAAGCATCAACCGAACGAAACAGGGTTGGATGCTCCGTAGAGCAAGGGCGAGGTTTCGGCGCACCTGAATCGCCTGGCCTTTCTGAAAAGGCAGGTGTGTGGTCGTGCCCCTCCCGATCTGTTCCGCGTGACAATCCTCCCTGCTGTGTCATCTCTGACGCTTCTTGCGGAGACGAGGCCTCCTCTTCCTGCATCGAGCTTTCCGCCAGCGCGATCGTGGCGACCACCAGCCTGGCGCCGATAGCCCAGGCGAGGTGGTAGCCGCCGCTCAGGGCTGAGGTGCTGCTCTGGCCTTGGGCGAGCAGCTCTCCCGTGCGGTTGCTCGCCAGCGTGGCCAGGACCGCCAGACCGAGCGCGCCGCCGACCTGCGCCGTCGTGTTGAGCAGGCCCGATTCGGTCAAAGCAGGCTCTCACTCATCCCCACGATAGCAAGAGTGTAAAGCGCACCGGGCCAACCTACATCATCCAGATCGGGGTCGGCCCGGGTCCAGCAGCCTCAGGCTAGGACCGCGCGAAATTCGGTGGTTGACCAATGGAACTCAACTGGAGACTCACCAGTTGCCATTGTCCTTGTTGGTGGACAAACACCAGCGTTATGCGAAACTGACCCGGTATACTGTTGCCGCGATAGGTAGCGTTCTGCACTTGACGGCCGATCAAGACGGCGGCATCGTTGTACACGCGCACCTTGACCTCGTCCAGGTTGAAAGATTCGTACTTCAAGTCACCAGTCTCATGCCGCGCGAGCCACTCCTGCTTTGTCAACATAAACCCTAGCGGTCCTATACCGATATAGTCATCCGCCAGGATACGCTCAAGGAGAGTGGTATCACCGCGCAATTCGGCGTTTGCCCAGGCGTCTGCCAGACGCACTACCTCTTGTTCAGCCTGTTCTCGGTTCATTGTGTAACTCCTTTCTGTCGCAAGTTGACGGTCTCTTCAGTCCTCAAGCAATTGCTGGATGACCTCTTTGCTGGGTCCTTCGCTTCGCTCAGGATGACAAAGGAAGCCTCGTTTCTGTTCCATCGCGTCTCAGTCCAACCCGGTGTGGCGGGCTTAGAGGTCGGCGACGGCGGGAAGGACCTCCCGACCGATGACCTCGAGCGGCGTGATTTGGTAGACTTGTGGGACCACCCCCAGGACCGTCTGGATCCCCATTGAGGCGAGCCAGCGCAGTTGCCCGATCAGTTCGCCCACCTTGGAGCCATCTTCGCCCACGTCGAAGGCAAACATGCAGGTCTTCTCAATCGCGTCGTAATCCCGGCCTTCTGCCTCACAATGCTGGCGCAGGACCTCCAGCTTCTTGGGGATCTGCGGTCCAGGTTGCAGGTTGCAGGCATCGGCATAGCGGGCCACCAGGCGCAACGTCTTTTGCTCGCCGCTCCCGGCAATCAGAATCGGCGGATGTGGTCGCGTGAGGCTCTGCGGGAGGTTGAGTGGACGCTCGATGCGGTAGTACTTCCCCTCGAACGGACGCTCGTCTCCCTGTTCGCCATGCCACATGCGCAAGCAGATCTGCAGCATCTCCTCCATTCTCTCGTAGCGCTCTTGCAGAGGAGGGAAGGGCAGTCCCGACCCGCGTGCTTCCTCTTCGTAATCACCGGCTCCAATGCCGAGCCACGCCCGCCCACCAGAAAGCACATCCAGGGTGGTCACCGTCTTGGCCAGCAAGACCGGTTGCCAGTAGGGTGCTGCCGTCGCCATGGTGATCG
>WNGR01028440.1_pt1 | contig 13494 bp, 11 predicted proteins | sample 5407581 | NCBI WGS metagenome assembly WNGR01 (sample SAMN13153383, study PRJNA577476) | soil metagenome | isolation source: 80 cm soil or saprolite under Garry oak tree replicate 2 | place: USA:California | collected 2016-06-15 | reverse complement strand
ACCGACGGCGGACTGACCTGGGGAGCAGGGCAGTCGACCGCCAACAATGCGCATGGCATCGGTGGGCAGCCCCTCGTGCAGCCCAACGGGACGGTGATCGTGCCGATCAACGGCTTTGCAGGGGTCAATTTTCTCATGGTGTCCTTCACCTCCGCTGATGGCGGGGCAAGCTGGAGCAAAACAAATATCATCGCGAGAGTGGGCTTCCATCATGCAGCCGGGGGGATTCGCGACAGTATCCCGCTGCCCTCCGCTGAAATGGATGCGTCAGGCAAAGTCTATGCCGTCTGGCAAGACTGTCATTTTGAACCTACTTGTAACGCCAGTGATCTCGTGCTGAGCACCTCCACCGACGGGAAGAGTTGGTCAAAGCTGACGCGTATCCCCCTTGATCCGAGAGGGAGCGGGGTGGATCACTTTTTCCCAGGCCTGGCCGTTGACAGATCAACCTCTGGGAGTTCGGCTCAACTGGCAGTAATCTTCTACTTCTACCCCAATGCGAACTGCACCACCTCCACCTGTCAACTGAAGGTGGGGTTCTCGACCTCGGCAGATGGTGGAGCGACGTGGAGTTCCAATGCGCAGCTTGCTGGACCCATGTCGCTTACCTGGCTCCCCAATACGACCCAGGGGTTCATGGTCGGCGATTACATGTCCACCTCCTTTGTAGGTAGCCCGGCCTTGCCCGCGTTTGCGGTTGCCAGTGCTCCCACGGGAAGTACGTTCGATGAAGCCATTTTCACCGTAAAAGGAGGACTGAGTGTGGGAGGGAGTGCCAACCCGGCGAGTGATCAAACCCCCTCCGGCTCGAACGATACGCTCACGTCTAGTTCACTGACTGATCAGTAGCATGTGTGTGCCCTCAAGGGTACCACTGCTCGCGTGACTGGAGGCCCTTGCACCAAACATCTGCAAGGGCCTCCGCCTGTATTCCCTCTTGTCAACGCCAGGTTACTCGTAATAGACGCTCGAAATCAGACGTGATTTCCCGAATCCACAAAGTATGTTTACGCTTGAAGAACTCACGGGACATCTCCTTGTTTTGTGCCTCTTTGAATAAGAAAGGCGAATGAATATGGTCAGGTGCGAACACTACGCTTTAAGGTTAGCTGGCTGCAGGACGACCGCAAGGGATCGTCCCTACTATACGCGGCTTCGCTTCCCCGATTTGTGGTGGAAGGGCTTTCTTTTTACAACTTGGTTAGGATAGTTTACAATGGTGATGAAAAACACAGCATATGATACGGCAAAGGAGTTACTGTGGGGAGGATAGTGTACTTCTCGGCTCAATTGCTATCGCGTTAGAAGTTGTACACGATCTTGTCTTCCAGTTCTATGTCAATAGCAACAATGGTAATTCGACGAGTCTAGTCTAGCCATTTTTTCTCATTTCAGAGAATTTCTTCTTTTTTTTTTGTTGAACAATTATAATGAAATGCAAGAACTCTTTTTATTTTTTTCTTCCGAAATTATAATATTTGTAGGTAGGTTCGTATGTGTGCATTGGATTTGAGTAGTGCGTCGGTGCATACGCTGCAGGATATCTCCGAGGTTTCTGCATCCGTTAGTACCCTTTCTTATCCCTCTCCTGCCGTTATCACCAGACATAGGATTGAAAGCTGGCAAGCATCCGAAAGTGCCTGGATCTTCTTTACTAGAGAATCATCTACCTCTAAACCTCTGGTCATGAAAGTATTACGACCCTATAAGGACATGCGCTACAACCTGTCATCCATAGTTGAGCGCCAGCGCTGCCAGCTCGAGGCCATTCAGCAGAACCGCAACTTTACGCCAGAAGTTTATATAGGTCTGGCACGACTTCATAATCGGCCATCTGAAGAAGAGCACATTTTGATTAGTGATATTATTCAACTTCCTACTCAGCCAGCACTCGAGCCTGGCGCTGAATACGCTCTCATCATGGAGCGCCTCCCTGATAACTTAAGGTTCGATCAGCTACTTAAAGCTGATGACCAGACCGTTCAAGAGTATTTAGATACGTTAACCAGTCACATTGCCTATCTGCATAGGCAACGAACACCATCTCTTCCATTAGAAGAGGGTGCTTACTGGGGAAGTTATTCTCTCTTACAGAGCAAACTGGAAGAAAACCTGACGCTCCTCGCTCTTGCGTTGGATAGAAGCAATTCTTTGAGCTCGGAAGCGACCATTAATCGATTCAAGACGATGCTGCACGAAGTATTTACAAAAGAGCGCTATGCTCGTTACCTCGAGCAACGTGTACAAGTAGGCAATATCAAGCATTGTCACGGTGATATCAAATCGCTCAATATCTGGATTATTCCTGGCAGCACCGGGGAGCACCAGCAATATTCTTCCGTAAAATTGTTGGACGCCATTGACTTCAATCCGCTCTTCTGCAACATCGATATCCTGAGCGATTTTGCCATGCTTGTGATTGATGTCCAAGCACGCACCCAGTCGGCTGAATATGCTCGCAGAATGATCGAAAATTATCTCCTATTGACTCATCAAGAAGATACACCCTCTCGAGTTATTCTTGAATTCTATCTTTTCGAGAAAGCCATCGTTACTGGCGCAATTAACATCCTGTTTGATAACCAGCTTGAGCTAGGACACTACCTGCTTCATCTTGCCCAGGAGCACTTAGACGCCCTATTGGACTGCTGGCTCTATCAACCTGCATGAAATAAAACCGAGAAGGCGCATTCGCTGTGTCCTCTCGGTTTCCTTGCAATATGGTGTAGAAACACGCGCTATTTTCATTCCTCCCGTAAAAGGTAGCCTTTTCCTCGAACGGCAATAAGATAGCGCGGGTTTTCAGGATCGGGTTCGATCTTCTCGCGTATACGTTCGACAATCTTCTGAAGTGCACTGTTAGTTGGCTCATTGCTTTGCCAGACGGCCCACTTGATCTCTTCGCGTGAACAAAGATTTCCTTTATGCGCTTTCAGGTAATCATAGACCTTTTTTTCCTGGTGGGTTAGCCCAGGTATTTCTCTTTGCGTGGTAGAAAGGTCTGGAGATAGTAACCTGGTTGAGGCGAAAGCAGGTTCTTGCTTCAGGACAAAACGCCGCATTGCTTCAGAGAATATAAGCCAGGCACCTTCATATTCGATCAGGTCACGCTGTTCGAGATCAAACAGTATTTTCTGCTTTTCAGAGACATCTAGTTCTGTCAGTATGTGTGCTTCTTCTGTGCCAGCAGGTTCCTTTGCTATATCTAGCAGCGCCTGTTGATGGAGCGAAAGCGATGGAACTGCTTCTTGTAGTTTAGCGCTACCTCTGGTTTCACCCTGTAGTTCTGGTCTGGCAAGACCTTGCCAGAGTTGCATGCAAATTGGTCCAACAGAGTTATCAATGCTGTAATCAAGATACAGTTCGTCACTGTAGCTTTGCTTGCCCAGGAGCATTCGGCTCTCTTGTAACCGGTACTCAAACATATAGGCGCAGGCTCTGCGTAAGAACTCCGGGTGCCGCCCGGGTAGATGGGGTCTCCGAAGAGATTCCACAGCGGCGAGGGAGTTGACCAGCTTCCAGAATGATAGAGCAGGTACAGAAGATCACGGCTCGTAAAAACATAGGTACAGACTCTTGCCATTGAGCGCAGCCATTCACTATCATGTAGCGGAAGACGCGCTACTCCCTCAAAGTTGTCTAAGACAAACGCGACTTTACATGGCTGATTCTGGACCAGGTCCTCCAGTTCCCACCTGATCTCTAAAGCAGTATCGATATATTCCTGATCGGCATGTACCTTCGGTTTTGATAGAGGAGGTGATATACCTCCCTGGAGCTTTTCCCATGCCGCTTCATAGAGGTCCCACCAGAATCGAGCTGAGGCGAGGTTTTTCATATCCGCGACTTCATCACCATAGCCAGCGCAATTCAGATAAACAAAAACAAACTCCCTCTTTAACTGCATCAATGAGCTGTTCAGTTCTGGATATTCGGCAGCTAGCATTTCCTGTGCATTGCTAAGGCACTGCATCAGCGTGGTCTTGCCAAAGGTATCTTCGCCAATGATGGCGCAGCAGCGGGGTGGTTCGCTGAGCAGATAGCGACTGATGGCTTCCAATTCTTTCCGCCTGCCCCAGAACTCTGTTTCACTAAACGGGTTATGGGAGAGTAAAGAAAATGGCAATATATTCATAGCCAACTCACCTCTTTCAGAGCCATATCAAGTGGGTAATGCTGGCGCAGCCAGCGGGCAAATAGATCAACCTTCACTGAATAGCTTGCACGATGATGATCGAGCACTCCCAGCTCTGATAAATCATTGAGCAATTGCACAAGGTCATGTTCAGGCACTGTAGCACCTATGGCGTTAATCAATTGATCATATTCAACGACGTGAGTTGAATCCCCAAGGTGAGCAAGAGCGCTCAAGATCAGTTTATTTCTCTGTGTACTTGTTGGATCATGTCCTTCCCAGAAATGTTTAAAGCGACTGGCATCAACTATTACCAGCCATGCGCGTATACACTGCGAGACGACATCGGAGGTAAGCATCGATCGATTTTCCTGCGCGAAGTCATAGAGCATCGAGCAGAGCAGCTGGAGGTAATAAGGATGACCGGCAGTATAATTCAACAGTAGTGTAATGGCATTGTCGGTGATGCTCCCAACTTTCGACAGGCCATCCTTAATCAGCTTGCTGGCAGCCTTCGGTTCCAGACAGCCAAGTTTCTCAGCATGGGCAATGTTGAACAGAGAAGTAATATCACTCTGATCTTTTAAATAGCTCAACAGTCCTCCGCCACTTAAAATCAAGTGAATACCTTGCCCATGCTGTGAATGACTACGCAACCGGTTAAAAATGGCGCTGCGGCTGGCCCCTTCCTCTCGGAGGGTATTCAGACATTGAAATTCATCCAATGTAAGGACGAGTGGATAGCGCCTGGTAATCTCCTGAATGCGATCCATAAAAGTATCGAAATAAGCAAGCGGATCTTTTCTCAAACGATTGAGAGCAGGAACCGTAATCTCTTGTGGCGTATCTACAGCATTGTCCTTGAGCGCCTGAGTAATCCTGTTCATTAGACGGTGTATAAACATTGCTGTGCTGGCATCTTTCACTCCTTGCAGATCAATATAGATCGAAAGAAATACGCCTGCTGCCCGTTCTTTCAAACTTAAGACAAACGATGTTTTTCCAATGCGACGCTGCCCCCAGAGGAGAATGGCTACGTTCTGTGTCTTGTTGCGAAGGAAGCCCAGAACACGCTCCCTTTCCACTTCTCTACCATAGAAACGTGAACCCTCAGCTATGCCAGAGCCATAAGGATTGGCATAGTGCAATTCCCGAGCTATACCGGTATTAGCCTGAGTAGCCTGGTGAAAAGGAGTCGATGCCTTCGAGGACGTGAACGGCAGTATAGAAGTAGCTAGAAGAGGAGCCTGAATCAATTCAACTGTGTTGACAGAATATACCCCTTCCAGAGCCTTCTGGATACGGTTTCGTTGGGCCAGAGTTGTCTTCCCGAGATACACATGAACATCCGCCATTACTCCATCGGGGCGTCTGGCAGCATAGAACGTCGGCATATCGATACCCGATAGGGTGACAATTTCGCAGATATCGCTTGCCAGTCCTGGGCGATTGATCGCTTCTATACAAATGCAACAATCTGGCTCTGTTTTCATTGTCTTCCATTTGACCTGGATAAGCTGTGTTTTTTCCTGAAGTTGAAGGCAATCCCGTCTATGAATGGCGATAACACTGTCATTGCGTCGATATCCAACGATATCATCACTCCAAACAGGTTGGCAACAGCGGGCAAACGTTCTTGGAAGTTGTTCGTATTCTGGAGAGAGTACCTGAACACTCATATAAGGCTCTCCGTAATACGGAGCATGCACTGACTTCAAACGCATCGACTTCAAACTGGCAACTATTTTGGAAGGCTGGCTACGCTCCACGCCAAGAGCAACCAGCAAATCATCCACATCGCGCAAGTGTTCTTTTTGTGCTAGTTTGCTTAACAGTTGATAGACATGGTCATCAGAGGTATCCAGTCCCAATGCCTGCAATTCCCTATCCAACAACGCACGACCGCGTTCGATCATTTCATTTCGGCGATGTACAGACAGCCAGTGCCGGATACGACTCATGGCCTGTGGTGTTTTGACATACCTCAACCATTCCAACTTCGGGCCACACTCTGATCCACCTGTAATGATTTCCACCTGATCGTCTACCTGCAGTGGCTGATACAGATCTCCTCGCGCTCCATTCACCAGCACATCAATGCAGTGATGCCCAACATCAGTATGAATGCTATAAGCGAAATCAATAGGAGTTGACCCTGGCGGTAGAGGTCTCATTTCACCCTTTGGCGTAAAAACCTGAATCTCTTTATCGGCAGGCTTTTTATATGTCGGTAAGCGTGGCACAAACTCTTCACTGATTCCCCACCAGCAGGCAGTAATGCCATATTCAGCGATCATATCCATTGTCGTAGTTCGAATGGCAACGCGCAGAAGATTCCCAGAACTGTGCTTTACCTGGGTGAGCAAGGATTGGTATTCATTCTCACGACGATTGGCGATCAGGTCGCGGACCAGTCCCTCTATTGGAGGATAACGCTTGTGAAGCAATCCAAGTGCATGATAGCAGTCTATTTCTTTTTGCGTCAGTACAATAAAGGAACCTGCATCCACCATTCTTAACGAGGTGGAATCACGATGGCTCAACTTGCCAGGCTTGAGGTCTTGCAAGACGGCATAGAGCGAAGCAGGTCGCCAGATGATCTTGCTGCCAGGTAAGAGCGTACTGAGCGCCTGTTGCAATTCTCCTCCTACCTCGGCTATCTCCTGCTGAAAGCGGGGGTCTTCACATCGTTTTTGAAGAAGTTGATAGGAGATCGGATCGTTGATCTGAAAACAGTGATCCTCTACCTGGCGCTTGACCATGCCCATACCTAGCTGTCCAGCTAAGGGTGCCAGTAAGTGCAAGCCAGCATTGGCAATTTGCTCCTGAAACGAGCGCGTGAGGACTGAGCATGTTTTTAGATTGTGCAGGCGGTCAGCAATCTTCACAAGAACTGCATCAGCGGCCTGGTCAAGATACATCGCTATGCCCTGCCAAAAATCGTTTGTATCGGCCTGACTATAAAAATCACTACCCTCCACATGTCGGATGAAGCTATTTAATGCGACGACCACATTGAGTAGATGGGAAATGTTCATCCCAAGTTCAAAATGTACCATTTTCAACAAAGCTTCTTGTGAAGAGTATCCCCGTGAATACTCGGGGTTAATCAGGTCATGCAGCAGACCAGCCGCCACTACTTGAACCGGGGCACGCCACTCGGCAAGAATACCGGCTACGGCCAGAGGATGACGTAGATACGGCTGTCCATCAATCCGTTGTACGTCTTCATGAGCCTTCGCGGTTATCCCAAATGCTGTTGTAAGGATTGTTTCAGCTTCGTGAGAATCGCTATAGGCTGTTACAGTCCGAATAAGCTGATATAACTCTTGGAGGTGTTGCTGTTTGTTCATTGCTATTCACCTGACAGGCTGTAACAAAGCCAATAATACTCTATCTCTTCTTATGATTAGTCTGCTAAGACTCTCTATTAGCATAACATAAAGACAGATAAATCTCAATGTTAGAGACACGAAAAGACAGTGCTATTGCAAAGTCGCACCTTGCTGCTTTCGACGGCAGAGACAGGACGATACAATAATCTTGTCTCCATAGAGACAAAACATATCTCTAAGTCTTGACTTTGAAGACTTTTGAAGTTATATTTTAGATACAGAGCATTGTCTTCCATTGATAAGAGGAGAATCAACCTATGAAGCAACAACGACAACCTGGCTCCTCTTCGGTAGCATCTGCACTAATCAAACCTAAAGGAGAGCAGTTGAAAACGCTCACCGAAGCCTCTATTCAACAGTTTGCCTCGATATCCCCGCATGATGATGATCCTATCGAAGAATTACTGGAAAAGTATGACTTCCAATATATCCTTGAGAGAGTCAAACAGACAACCCAATCTTTTCCTGCCCTCAGGAATATGTCAGACGATATTGCCTCGGAAGTGTATGATAAATTGTGGCAGCAGCTACAGAAAGGACCTCTTCACAATCCTCCGGGTTATATTGGGCGCATGATACACAATAAGTGCATCGATTACATGCGCCGTCATGTCAATAAGTTTTATCAGTTGATACAGACGCGGGATGAAGAGGTGGACATACTGGAGAGTGGCCAAGTGATAGCAGACAGCGAAGGACTCAGAGATCCAGCTGAAGAGTTCGAGCGCAAAGCAGGTCTCGACGAGTGCTACAGAAGAGTTATTACTGCGATAGCGAATCTATCTCGGCGACAGCAACAAGCAACCGCCTGGCATCTCCTGCGTGACGCTGAAGATCCTTTACTCCTCACTGAACTTTTCAATGCTTTTCATATTGACATACCTGAAGTAGACCCCGAAAACAAAGACGAAAAACACCTGCTCGACGCCTCGTTCACGCATGCTAAAAAAGCACTTGCCAGGAGCCTGGATATCGATCTCTCTCAGTTTAAACAAACAAAGCGTCACCCACCCATGTCCTCGATACCTGAAGCAAAGGTGTCAGAGAGAGATAGGTATATCAGCGAGTAACGAGTGGGGCAATCGTCTCTATGCCCGGTTCTTTTGTAAGAACCAGAGTGAGCAAGCGTGTAGAACCAGTGAAGCTGGCAAATACCGGAAAGGGTGTGAGCAAGCCGCTCAATTGAGGACCTAAGAGGCTGGAAACACCTGTGAGTAGCAGCACGAAAGCGGCGGCCACACCCATACGCACATACACCTCCCAAGGAGGTGACGGTGGCGCAGCGAACTGATCAGGAGTGCGAGGAAAGAGCTTCACCACAACGGCCAGGAAGGCGATCACGACCGCAAATGCCAGGATCAAGGGAAGCGAGATGTGTTCTAAGACGAGGGTTGAGGCGAAGAACGTGCACCAGCCGACCAGCAAGGTGCCCAACCATCCGGCACGAGATGAAAGCCAGCAATATGCCAGGCAAAAACAAGCTCCCGAGATCAGTCCAAGCAGTGTGCCCTGCGCGGCATGAGCTGCAAACGCTGTCCCATGATCGAGTGCGAAGAAAAGGGCGATTGGAGCTGATGTCAGGGGAAGCCCGATGAACCAGCCACTTACTGCCGGTCCCCAGCGACGACCCAGGAGGCTGACTATGCCGATGAGTGCCGGAGTCAGCAGGAGCTTGATTGCAAGCATAGCATCAGAGCCATTCTATATAAAGATACCGATAGTATTTCACCAAATCGAGCAGGAGGCCCGCCACCCTTTAGGGGGCAGGAGGAATGCGACTCCTTGTTTGGGGTTTGGGTGGAGTGGTGCTCTTGCCTACTGACAATTTTCTCAATGCGTGATACACTTGTTCTATGAAACAAACGATGCTCTTGAAGCTTGTTCCAACTGAAGATCAGCACCGCGCCTTGCTTGAGACCATGCACGAGTTCAATGCAGCCGCCAATTATGTGGCTTCTGTGGCTTGGGCTTCGAAATCTGCTAACAAGTTTGAACTGCAAAAGCTGGTGTATGGAGAAGTGAAGCCTACAAGCGTGACAAGAGCATTCAACCCACATTTAAGCCAGAAGGCGCTATCGTCTATGATGAGCGTGTCATGTCCTTCAAGGGCTTGAGGACGGTCTCTCTGTTGACTCTCCATGGGCGCGTGTTGGTACCCTTCCAGGTTGGAGGATATCAAGAGGCTCGTCTGGATGCCATCAAGGGGCAAGCAGACCTTATCTACCGCAAAGGGACCTTCTATCTGGCTGTAACTCTTGATGTTCCCACCCCTACACCCGATGAACCGACTGATACCCTCGGTGTTGATCTTGGGATCGTCAATGTGGCTACCGACTCCCAGGGGGAAACCTTCAGTGGTGAGGCGGTCGAACGCAATCGCAAGCGGCATCATGCACTTAGGCAACGCTTGCAGAAGCGTGGTACCAAGTCTGCCAAACGCCATCTCAAGAAACTCTCTGGTAAAGAAGCCAGGTTCAAGAAAAACACCAATCATGTGATCTCCAAACGGATTGTTCACAAGGCCAAAGCCCATGGGCAAGGAATAGCGATTGAAGATTTAAGGCACATCCGTCCTCGTACGGAAGCACGGTTAAGAAAATCTCAGCGTTCGCGCCATTCCTCCTGGTCATTTGGTCAACTCCGTTCATTCCTTTCCTATAAGGCTGCCCTTGCTGGCGTACCATTGCATCTAGTCGACCCACGCAACACGTCTAAGACGTGCCATGTGTGCGGACACTGTGCGAAAGAGAACCGCAAGAGCCAAGCCTCCTTTGTCTGTCAATCCTGTGGCTACACCGATAGCGCTGATCGGAATGCCGCCATCAATATCTCCAGGGCTGAAGTCATGCAGCCTATTGCAGCAGGACGCGCCTAGCTGCAAGCCCGCCACCTTTTAGGGGGCGGGTTCATGACTGATTATACGTCATAGATATGGCGGTCGCGGGCAACTTCACAATAATGGTTGCCCTCATAGAGGGATAATATGAACAGGTCAGACGACTACAGTTGTATTAGTACAAGGCCCAGCGTTGCCAGCCCTGCGGCAATTATTTTGAGAGTTCTGTGCTTGTCTTCTTTCAGGAGCACAACACCGGCTAAAGCTGTCAGCAGCGTTGAGCTTGCTGATAGAGCCACCACTTGTGGAACATTGCCAAGCTGAAAGGCTTTCAGCAGGAAAAAGAAAGAGGCATCCATGACCGCCGCATTCAGCAAAATATTCTTCCATTGCACCTTTAGCTCATAACGCAGTTCCGCTCCCTTTGGCCGTAAGAAGATCAACATGTTGGCGACAGCTGGGAAGAGGAAAGCTGCAACCATATAAGGCGGAATGGAAAAGCTTTTGACCACTTCGCTGTTAAAGCCTAATGCCACTCCCAGAAAGAAACTATACAGGAGTCCAAACACAATACCTTTTGATAACCGGAAGCGAGTGTGATAAAACCCGATCAACAACGAGGCCAACATGATGATGAGGAAACCGACTATGATTGTCGGTTTGATCGCCGAGTGAAAGAATACTACGCTGACCACAAAGGTGAACACGAAGTTCAACGGAAAAATGGCCGAGAGAACGCTAGCCTCTTCATACTTAAAGGCCGAAAACAGGAACGCATCGACCAATGCCCACAGCACGACCGAGAGTGCAAACAGCAGAAGCACATGCGGGTTGACACTGATGGAGAACCGATCAAACAGGAGGAAAAGGGGGGCGAGCAATGCGCAAAACAGCTGCCATAAGATCGTGTAGGCATACTCATGCCTGGTTTTTGACAAGCTGACGCGCGAAATGATATTGAAACTGACGGTGAAGGCAATCGCGAGCACGATGCACAGGCCTAGCAGAATCTTCGAGCTATCAAAGAACGTTCCTTTGGGTCCCGCCAATGCAGCGTTCTGTCTGGAGATCAACACAATCCCAACTGTACCACTCGCAATTAGCAAGAGGAGGAGGGTGAACACGGCAACTCGCAATTAGCAAGAGGAGGAGGGTGAACACGGCAGTACGCCAACTATTCTTACCCTGAAATTTGTGCGGTAATCCAACCTGGCGATTGCCAGACAGATCCACAGAATCCGCACCTGATACGTCCTCAGGAGTGGGAGGGAATGGTGTCTCTGGCAGCTGGCGCCACAAGCCATTATGGCGATCGACGACGACGGATCGGTTGGTGCTCCACGCACGTTCGGTGAGCTGCCCTACTGCTTGTATCGCTCCTGGAACAAAGGGCTGCCGTACCTGTGCGGCAGGCGAGGAGATGTTGTTTCCCACCGTTACCCCAGTGAGTGGGTCAAATTCACTCATTATTTGCCTCTTCTTCTCTTCACCCTGGATAGATCGATGCATGTTGATGTTTCCGGTCAAAAACCATTAGACCAACTAATGGTCAGTCCAGTTTGAATTTTGTGGTGGGGCCTGGCACCCACAAGGGGTGCCACTACATTTCTGTCTCACAACCAACCTGGACTGACTACTAAGTTACTATTCCCAGTTAAGATGACTGACGTTGGATAAGCCCATGAGTAACTGGACTAGCACTTACTGGTCACCGGAGAACAACGGAACGAAACCGTATAGTTGAGGGAACGCAACACCTGTACCATGAGAGGGAGTACTTCCTCCCCTTCCTTTGGGTTGGGTTTGGGGAAGAAGAGCTGCCTCTCTGCTTGTCTCTGTTTATTCTGCTGATGCCATGGCTATGGGGCGCACGGGCGAGCCGGTGGCTCCCCGCAGCTTGAGGGGCAGGCAGATGAAGGTAAATGTGTAGCACTGATCGCGAGCCAGTTCCTCCAGGAAGAGGTTTTCTATGATGTAGATGCCATGGCGCACGAGCAGGATCACATGACCGGGCAATGTCACATTGAGTTCGGGATCGACAAGGCCCACCTCGTCCCAGGCGACATTGTCGGCTCCCACGGCCCTGACTCCTCTACTGGCAAGCCAGGAGGAGGCAGCGGCGCTCACCCCTCCCGCTTGCAGATACACAGCCGGGTCCTGCCAGAACGCCCCGTTCCCAGTGCGCAGCAGTACGACATCGCCTTCGCCTACGGAGACTCCCTGGTTGTGAGCCGCAGCTTCTAGCTCATCGGGCTGTATGGGGTTCCCGGCTCCTATGCGATCTACACCCCGGTAACGCGCAATATCCAGCAAGACTCCGCCGTGTAAGCAGTGGAGCAATCGTCTCCACGCCCAGTTCTGTGAAACCATTTGGTGTTTGAACGCTGGCATTGACCTCGCGCCCACCGTACAGGTGTAGATCCTCGGCCTGGTGACACAGGGCATCGATATGGGTACCCGAGTGCTCGGTAGTGTACATAAAACCGGAGGCACTTGTCCTGGCTTCTCCCATGCCGCGCTCATGATGGCGATGGAGGGTGTAAAAGTAGCCGGGAGCGTGGCTGGGAAAGATCGGGGCGCCAAAGTAGCGCGGCTGCTCAAGATCGTACACACGTGCGTTGGATGGTATATTCATGTTTGTCCTCCTGAAGAGTTATTAAAATTGATGCTTCATCAAAAACCTTTCGTGGAGACCCTCGTCCATTCATGGCGAGGGAGGAAACGAAAGCGCCTGCAGGCGTCCTCCATTGCCGCTTTTCTTCTGTTGTGTTAGAATATATCTACATGACCACTGTGTGGGCAAAGGCACAACCCGTACGGGAGCAACCGTTTCGCATTTCCACTTTGGTCACGACTGAGGCTCCTCGTTAGCCCTCGAGAACTTGCACTGGATGGTACAAAGCCCAAAGGCTTACGTGCTAGCTCAACCTGTACGTTCCGTCTGGTGTGCGGTGTCGGCCATAAGCCGAATTGCATGGTTGATGCAATCTGTCACCCATCGTAATGTCCCGGTACGAATGCTTCTCTGGAACAATCAGAGAGGCGGGTTGTAGTCCAGGGACAAGCCCGTCACCGTTTACGGGACGGGTCTGGTGACTATATAAGAGAACGGGTGCCTTGTCGCAAGC
>WNGR01008196.1_pt1 | contig 13496 bp, 12 predicted proteins | sample 5407581 | NCBI WGS metagenome assembly WNGR01 (sample SAMN13153383, study PRJNA577476) | soil metagenome | isolation source: 80 cm soil or saprolite under Garry oak tree replicate 2 | place: USA:California | collected 2016-06-15 | reverse complement strand
CGGATCGGGGTCATGGACGAGCGGGGAACTTTGCTGGAGCAGGGCGCGCATGGCGAGGTGGTGATCCAGGGACCGAGCATCATCGACGCGTACGCGAACAACCCCGAGGCGAACGCGAAGTCGTTCACCGACGGTTGGTTCCGCACCGGCGACCTGGGTTTCCTCGACGGCGACGGTTACCTGTCCCTGGTCGGCCGGCTCAAGGAGATGATCAACCGCGGCGGGGAGAAGATCGCTCCGCGGGAGATTGACGATGTGCTGCTGCAGCACCCGGCGGTCGCCGAAGCGGTCGCATTCGGAATCCCCCACGCCGCGTGGGGCGAGGAGGTGGCCGCGGCGGTCGTCCTGAAGAGCCCTGCGACCGAGAAGGAGCTCGTGGCTTTCGCCCGCGAGCGGCTGGCCGATCACAAGGTCCCGAAGAAGCTTTACCTGGTCGAGAAGATCCCGCGAACCGCAACCGGGAAGATCCAGCGCCGGTCGGTCGCCGAAGCACTCCAGGCCAGATGACAGTCGCCATCGTCGGCGCGGGAGCGATCGGCGGCTTGCTGGGTGGCCACCTGGCGCGAAGCGGCGAAGACGTCATCCTGGTCGCCCGTGGCGCGCACCTGGCGGCGATGCAGGCCCACGGCATCACGGTTCGAAAGGGCCGCGATGAGTTTACCGCCCACCCACGCTGCACCGATGACATGCGCGCCGTCGCCGAGGCCGATGTCGTGTTCATCACGCTGAAGGCCCACAGCATTCCGGCGGTGGCGCCGCGGATCGGCGATGCGCTCAAGGACAGCGCATGCGTCGTGGGTGCGATGAACGGAATCCCATGGTGGTACTTCCCGGATCGTCATCTGGAATCGGTCGACCCGGGCGGCGTGATCGCGCGCAGCATTCCTTTCCAAAGAGTCGTCGGATGCGTCGTGTATCCGGCGGCGACGATCGTGGCGCCGGGCGTCGTCGAGCACGGAGAGGGAGATCGCTTCTCTCTTGGCGAGCCGGACGGTGCGAAGACCGACCGCGTGCAGAGAATCTCCGCCGTGCTGTCCGCTGCCGGGTTCAAGGCCCCGGTGCAGTCGCGGCTGCGCAGCGAGATCTGGTTGAAGCTGCTGGGCAACGCGACCCTGAACCCGATCAGCGCCGTCACCCGGGCGACGCTCGGCGAGATGTTCGAATCGGATGCCAGCCGCGGGCTCATCCGGACGCTCATGGAAGAGGTCGCGTCGGTCGCGCGGGCGCTCGGGGTCGAGCTTCCAGTGAGCATCGAGAAACGGATGCAGGGCGCGGCAGGCGTCGCCGAGCACAAGACATCGATGCTGCAGGACCTCGAAGCACGCAAAGCCCTGGAGCTCGACCCGCTGCTCGGGGCTGTGATCGAGATTGCGGACTGGCAGAACCTACCGGTACCCTCGCTGCGGACGCTTTACGGGCTGGCGAAGCTGGCCGACGCGGCTGCTTTACGGGGGAATTAGCCGGGCAGCCAGCGGGCCGTGTGGTGCTGGCTGTCGATCGCCCATCTCAGTGTGTCTAGAACTTCTGCCAGGTGTTCCCGCATCGCGGCCTCCGCCGCCTCGGCGTCATGCGCCTTCAGCGCGGCGAAGATGGCTTCGTGCTCGCGCAGCGAGCGCTGCGCGCGGCCGGGCCGCAGGGCGGTTTGGTACTGAAACCGGATGCCCTGCGATTTGAGGCCGCCCACGAGGTGGCTTGCCGTCGGATGGGCGGCAGCCGTCCAGATGGTCTGGTGGAACGTCGCGTTCAGCTCTGAATAACCGATCGAATCGCCGGCATCGACGCGCTCGCGCATCTGGGTGATGACGTGCCGCAAAGCATGCAGGCCCTCAGCGCTGATGCGGGCCGCGGCCCGGCGCGCCAGCATCCCTTCCAGCACTGCGCGAACCTCCTCGATCTCCAGCGCCTCACCGTCCGAGATGTGCCGGACCCGCGCGCCTCGGTTGCGTTCGAGCTCGACCAGGCCTTCCTGGTCGAGCCGCACCAACGCCGCGCGGACGGCCGTCCGGCCCGCGCCGATGCGCTCCGCGATCATCGCTTCGACCAACCGCTCGTTGGGGTGGAACTGGCCGCTCACGATCGCCTCACGGAGCTGGTGATACGGGTCGGCACGCGGAGGGCGGTGCTTCATCGCTTGCTGTCGAAGAGATTATCCTCAATAATGTCGACAATTCGCCACAGCTGTTTTTTGCTCAAAGGGGAGGAGCAGTGAAGACCTTCCACGCAAGGATGCGCTTCGGTTCGGCGGCTTGCTCACTGGCGGTCCTGATGCTTGCGGCATGCGGCGGCGGCGGCTCCTCGGGAGGGGGGCTTGGCTCCGGGGATCTCCTGGTCGGCGTGCTCGCGCCCTTCTCGGGCGCGGACGCGGGCCTCGGCCCCGCCTACTACGCGGCCTGTCTCGCTGCCGCCCCGTCCATCAACAACAATGGCGGGGTCGGCGGCCGCAAGGTGAAATAATCTCAAGTACTTCCACCGGCTCGTGCCGGCCGACGTCTACGACGCCTACGCCATGGTCGGTTGGGCGCTTTACGGGCCCAGCCCGGCGCCATTCCACAAGGCGGCCCTCGTGTTCGGCAACGACATCGGGTCGCAGTCCTTCGTGGATCCTGCCACCAACGCGTTCACCAAGCTCGGTGGACAGGTGAAGAACTTCCCGATCACCCTCGGCGCCTCCGACTACCGAACTGAGGTCACCCAGGTCATCGCCTACAAGCCTGACGTGATCTTCACCGAAGCGCTCGGTTCGGCCGGCACGTTCCTGGGCGAGTACAAGACGCTGAACGGCGGCACGGTGACCCCCTTCATCGGTACGTCGGCGACCATCGATCCGCAGTGGTTCAAGCAGGTGAGCGACACGATCGGCGTCGACGACCTGGTCAAGAACTACGGCGGCGTCGACCTCGGGTACACGTTCGCAGGCCCGGCTTACACCGAGTTCCAGACCAACCTCAACGCTGCCGCGTCTCAATTCCCTGACGCCCCCAAGTACAAGCAGCGCGGGTCCACACTCCACCTTTATGACGGGATCATCATGACCGCGCTGGCCATGGTCGCGACCAACAGCCACGACCCGACGGTCTACAACTCGAAGATCAAGGAGATCGCCAACGGAGTGTCGGGGGCGACCGTCGTGCACACCTACAAGGAAGGCCTCGACGCGCTGAAGGCAAACAAGTCGATCAAGTTCGAAGGCGCCGGGGGCGCGAACAGCTTCGACGATCACAACAACTCGGTGGCGGGCTACATCCTCGTCAAGTACGATGCCCAGGGCGGCGAAGTCAAAGTCCAGGAGCTGACCCCCGAACAAACGTCGAAGATCAGCCAGGCAGGCGGTATCTGACGTAATTCCCAGGACCGATAGGATCCGAACGCCGTGAGCATCTTCGCAGCGGCGTTCGGGTTCGGCCTCGTGAGCATGTCGGTGATCGCCCTCGCGGCGGTCGGGTTCACCATGCAGTTCGGCATCACGAACATGATCAACCTGGCGTACGGGGAGGTGATGGTCTCGTCCGCGTACGTCGCGTACTACATCAACCGCGCCGGGGTCACGATCTGGGTCGGGATGATCGCCGGGGCGGTCTTCGGCGCTGTGTTCTCGTTCCTTCTGAACCGCCTCGTCTATGCGCCGTTTCAGCGCAAGGGCACATCCCACCTTGGGATGGTCATCGTCTCCCTCGCCGTCTCGCTGATGATCGGCAACCTGCTGCTGCCGATCGTCGGGTACTTCAGCGTCTCCTACCAGGAGCACGCCGGCAGCCTGGTTCGCCTTGGGGACATCGTCCTGACGAACAACCAGATCGCGATCATCGCGCTGTCGGTGGCGGTGATGCTCGGCATCCACGCCCTGCTGCGCTATACACGGCTCGGCAAAGCGATGCGGGCGACGGCGGCCAACCCGACGCTGGCCCGTAACTGCGGCATTCCGACGCAGCGCGTGATCGACATGGTGTGGCTCATCACGGGAGCCCTCTGCGGCCTGGCCGGAGTCGTCGCTGCGTTGAACTCGGACTCGTTCGTGATCTCGAGCGGCGCCGGCTTTCTCATCCCCGCGCTCGCCGCAGCCGTCCTCGGAGGCGCGGGCCAGCCTTACGGCGCCATGATCGGTGCGGTGATCATCGGCCTCGTCACCGAGCTCAGCGCCGCCGCCTGGTCGCCCGAGTACAAAGAGGTCGTGGCGTTCGGCATCCTCGTCCTGGTCATGGTCCTCCGCCCGCAGGGACTGCTGGCCAAACGCGGAGCGCTGGCGGCAGCCGGATGAACACCTACTACGCCGCCAACCTCTTGATCTACGCGGGCGTCGACATCATCGCCGTCCTCGCACTGAATCTGCAGTTCGGCGTTTCGGGCATCGTCAACTTCAGCTTCATCGTGTTTCAGGCAGCCGGCGCTTACGCCGCCGCGGTCCTCTCGATGCCGCCCCACACCGCGGCCGATTACAGCTTCCAGGTCTATGTCGGCGGCTACCAGCTGCCGTTCCCGATCCCATGGATCGGCGGCGCGATCGCCGGGGCCCTGCTCGCGATCCCCGTCGGCGTCGTGGTGCTCAGGAAGCTACGCAGTGACTACCAGGCCATCGCGCTTTTGGTGACGTCGATCATCGCGAACACCGTGATCAACAACGCCCGCCCGTTCCTCAACGGCGCGGCCGGTCTCGCGCTCGTGCCGCAACCGCTGCAGGAACAGGTCGACACGAACACGGATTCCTACCTTTACCTTTACATCGCGCTGACCGCGGTCTGCGTCGGCATTGTTTGGTTTGTCGCCGCGCGAATCGTCAACTCGCCATACGGCCGCACCCTGCGGGCGATGCGCGAGCATGAGCTGGCGGCCACCGCGCTGGGCAAGAACCCGGTTGCGTTGAAGATGACGATGTTCATCGTCGGCGGTGCCATCGCGGGTCTCTCAGGCGCGATCCTCGTCGGCTTCCTCACCGTGTGGGCCCCTTCGACATGGCTGTATCCCGAGACCATCATCCTGTTCGCGGCCCTGATCGTCGGCGGCCGCGGCAACAACCTTGGTGCCATTCTGGGCGCCCTGCTCGTGCCGGTCGGTTTCGAGGAGGTCACGCGGCTCCTCATCCGGCTGAACATCGGCCCTCCAAACCTGATTCCCGCGCTCGAGTGGGTCGCTATCGGCCTGTTCATCCTCGGCTTTCTCTGGTTCCGGCCCGAAGGCGTCCGGCCCGAGCCGCGTCGCGTCTTTGAAGGCAGCCCCGATGCGGAGCTGGTGGAACGTGTCCGCACAGCCTGAGCGCCTCGACAACGTCGAGGGTCCAATGCTGGTGGCGGAAGACATCCACCGCCACTTCGAAGGCGTGCACGCGGTCGACGGCGTCACGGTCGAGGTGCCGAGAGGAACGATCACGGGCTTGATCGGGCCGAACGGCGCGGGCAAATCCACTTTCATGGCCGTCGTTGCCGGCACGCTTCCGGCGAGCAGCGGCACGATCCTGTTCGAGGGCGAGGACATCACCCGCCTTCCGACGTACAGGCGCGCACGCCGCGGGCTGGTGCGCACCTTCCAGCTTCCCTCGGAATTTGCGCGGCTGACGGTGCTCGAGAACCTTCTCGTCGCCGCGCCTCATCACCGCGGCGACTCGCTGTTCGGGGCGATGATGGGAAAGCGCTACTGGGTCAAGGACGAAGAGAGGCTCGTCGACGAGGCGCGCGGCCTGCTCGAACGCTTCGGCATGAGCGCGAAGGAATCCGATTACGCCGGGCTGATGAGCGGTGGGCAGAAGCGCCTGATCGAGATCATGCGCGCGCTGATGCTGCACCCTCGTTGTCTCTTGCTCGACGAGCCGATGTCCGGCGTCCATCCGAGAGTTGTCGAACAGATCCGGTACTACCTGCAGTCACTTCGCGCCGACGGGTTGACGATCCTGATGGTCGAGCATGAGCTGCACCTCGTCGAGCAGCTCTGCGATTCGGTGTTCGTGATGGCGCAGGGAAAGCTCATAGGCAGCGGGACCATGGCCAGTCTGCGGCGGCAGCGGGAGATTGTCGACGCTTACCTTGTTGGATAGAGAGCCGGCGGTCGCACCGGAGCGCCCGGCACCGAGCCTGCGCGCGGAAGGCATTACGTCGGGGTACGGCGGCGTGCCGGTGATCCGCGACGTTTCGATCTCAGTCGGACCGACCGAGATCGTTGCGGTGATCGGGCCCAACGGTGCGGGCAAGAGCACCCTGCTCAAGAGCCTGGTTGGCATCCTGCGCATAACGAGTGGCAGGGTGCTGCTCGGTGACGAGGACGTGACCAACCATCCGCCCGAAGGGATGGCGCGGCGGGGGGTCGGCTACGTCCCGCAGGTCAACGACATCTTCGAGCCTCTCACCGTGCTCGAGAACCTCGAGATGGGCGGCTACCTGCTCGCGCCGGGTCGGATTCGCCAGCGCGCCGAGGAAGTCGGCCAGGTCTTCCCCGCCCTTCAGCCTATGTTCAAGCGGCGCGCCGACAAGCTGAGCGGCGGAGAGCGAAAGATGCTTGCCATCGCCCGCGTGTTGATGCTCGACCCGAAGGTGCTGATCCTCGACGAGCCGACCGCCAACCTCAGTCCGCAGCTCGCCGACGCCCTCCTGAGCGTAGACGTGAAGCGGCTGGCCGCCGCCGGCAAGGCGGTGCTGCTGGTCGAACAGCGGGCGCGAGCCGCCCTCCAGATCGCCACCTGGACAAGCGTTTTGGTCTCCGGCGCGACCAGGCTCGAAGGCCCGCCCAGGGAACTTCTGCAGCGCGCCGACTTCGAAGAGTTGTTTTTGGGCGCCGCACCTGGGAGGTCCGCGCCCCAGCCAGACGAGGAGGAGAACGAAGAAAAATGAGACTCATCACGTTCCGTGTCGGTGGCGGATCGCGGGTTGGAGTGGTACGTGACCACGACGAGGTGGTGGAGCTGAGCGAACCCGCCGACATGCTCTCGCTCATCGAGGCGGGCGAGGACGGCCTCGCGGCCGCACGCGCGGCGTTGTCGTCATCTCGGGCCAGGGCGCGCCGCCTTGCCGGTCTCGAGCTGCTCTCCCCTCTTCCCGAGCCGCACGGCAACATAATCGCGATCGGGCGCAACTATCGAAAGCACGCCGAGGAGACCGCGGTCATGGAAGGCCGCGAGCCGAGCCCGCCAACGGTCTTCACCAAGGCGATCACCTCCCTGGCTGGGCCTTTCGCCGACATCGCCATCGACCCAAATGTCAGCGACAGGATCGACTGGGAGGTCGAGCTTGGGGTCGTGATCGCTAGGAAAGGCGCCAATATCAAGCGCTCCGCAGCGCGAGGTTTCGTCTTTGGGTACACCGTGGTGAACGATGTCACCGCACGTGACATCCAGAGTGGTTGGGGTGGTCAGTACTTCAAGGGAAAGAGCCTGGACCGCACCTCGCCCACGGGCCCGTGGATCGTCACCGACGACGAGCTGCCGGATCCCCAATCACTGCGCCTCCGGCTGCACGTCAATGGAACGCTGAAGCAGGACGGTCACACGGGCGACATGATCTATCCCGTGGACGCGATCATCGAGTGGGTGTCGATCGGGATGACACTGCTGCCCGGCGCGCTCATCGCCACGGGCACGCCCGACGGGGTCGGCTTCGCCCGCACGCCGCCCGAGTTCTTGAAGCCTGGCGACCTGATGGAAACCGAGGTGGAAGGCATCGGGACGCTGCGCAACCGCATCGTTTCGGCCGCCCGGGATTGAGCAGGAGAAGCCGGCCGCCCACGTCGGGCGGCCGGGTCAGACCGTGGTTACGGAGCGGCGATCGTCCACACGCCGCGGCCGTGCGTCGCCGCGACCAGGACTCCGTTGGGATCGAGTGTGAGCTGGTCCACCACCACGTTGGGTAGGTTGGTGCCGAGGTGGCTCCAGGTCGCGCCGTCATCCGACGACACGAACACGCCAAAGTCCGCGGCCACGATGAGCTTGTCGTTGTTAAAGACGATGTCGTCCATCGGGGCGTCGGGCAGGTTGCCAGAGACATCGGCCCATGCGGCGCCGCTGTTCGAGGTCTCGAAGACGTGGCCGATGCCTGCGGCGTCTCCCGGGCCGATCATCCACTTGCGCGAATAACCGGACAGCGACAGGAATGCGTGGGTGGGGTTGGACGTGTCGATCTTGATACCGCTGATGTAGCGCTTGGGCAGGCCGGCCGCGCATGGCGCGGTCTTGCCGGTGCAGGCCTGCGTGATCGCCTTCCACGTTCCGCCGGCGTTGCTCAGGATCACAAGGCCGGAGTGGAACCCACCGCCGCTCGCAAAGCTCACGTTGCACGGTCCGCACCACGCGGCCGCCACGTACTGAACGCCCTTCACGGTCACAGCGTCAAGAGCGCTCACCTGCTGAAACGGCTGCGTCAACGGGTTGTCGCTCGGTGACGTTCGGACGTCGAAGATGTTCTGCCAGGCCGCCGCCGTGTTGGTGCCGGCGACGCCAGACTCGGAGTTCCACACGATGGCCCCGCCCGCGACAAGGTGGTCGGAGTTCGTGCGGTCCATGTCGATCGGAGCGATGAAGCGCGGGTCAGGGTCCGCGGGCACGATGAAATGCCAGTTCTTGCCGCCGTCGCTCGACTGCAGAGCCGTCAGGCCGACGTACTCGGTGATCACGTTGTCGGAATTTTTCGGATCGACGATCGTGTATCCGCCGTCGCCGCCGAACACCTGCACAGAGCTGACATTGATCGGGTTGCCCCGGTCGTCCTGGATCGTGGTCGGCGCCGTGAACACCTTGGCGCTGCCGTTGTCCTGCAGACCACCGTAGATGATCGAGTCGCCGCTGCCCTGCGCGCCGTAGTACTGCAGGGCGTCCATGTGTGCGTTGTTGTTGGTCCAGTCGCCTGTCGCGTGGTCGGTCAGCGCACGCGAGTAAACACCGCCGTCGTTGCCGACGTACAGCTTGTCGCCTGTGATCAGCGCGGCGTGCTGGTCGGGGTGCGCACCGTTGTGGTCGCAGGTGCCTTCGAACGGTGTGTACGAGAAGCACTTGAAGCCGAAGTTCCAGTACGGCGCGATCGTGTTCCACCCCGAGCCGCCGTTCTGCGTCTCGTAGACTTCCTCGAGCCCGAGGTAGAGGTGGTCGTTGTTCGCTGGATCGACCGCCAGGAACTGGTTGTACCAGGCCTGGACGCCAGGTCCGTAGCCCTTGCCGATACGGTTGATCGCCTGCGCGGAGCCGCTCGACTGGAGCTTCTCGGAGTCCGCGATCTTCGTCCACGGGCCATTCGGTTCGCCGTTGTTGGACGCGTACACGCCCTGCAGCAATGTCTTGCCGTTGGTGCCGACGTTAAGCAGGTAAGGGCTCTGAACGATTGCGTAGGCGCGGTCGCCTGCAGCCGAGAAGACGATTGTGGTCCGGCCTTCAGCCTTGGCCGGGACCCAGCCCTGCGGGTTGGCGAGAAAGGAGAAGTGGGCGCCGCCATCGCTCGAGAGGTAGAGGCCGTTCGTCGGGGCGCCGCCGCGCCAGCCCGCGACGGCCAGCACCTGCTTGCCGCCGGTGCCGGGGCGAACCGCGACGTCGGTGATCATGTTGCCGACCTTCAGGTTGATGTTGCCCGTGCACAGCGCTGGGTCACAGGCCGGATGAAGGACCGATGTCCAGCTCGTTCCGTCGAAGCTGTAGAGACCGTGTGAGGTGGCGGCCAGGATGTTGCCGCCGTTCTGGACGAGGCGGAAGATCAGCGCGCCATTGAGGGCGTCGCCGCCCAGGCGGTTCCATGTGGAGCCGCCATCGGTTGAGGCGAGCACGCCGATCCCGGCGTAGCTGTCGGAGCTGGTGTTGGCCTCGCCGGTGCCGGCGTAGACCGTGTAGGCGCTGCTCGATCCGGTCACCAGCAGCGCGCCGATCGAAAGCGTGCCCTGCCCGTCGAACACCGGCGCCCATTGCTGACCGCCATCAGTGGACTTCCAGACGCCGCCGTCGGCCGCCCCCGCAAAGAGAGCGCCGTTCGGCGCCACAGCGAGGGAAGTCATCCGTCCGGCCACCCACCGGTCGCCCGCACCCGAGTTGCTGAAATTGCTGGTCGGGTCGATGTAGGCGGGCGGGTCGGAGAAGTCATTGCCGTCCGCCCCGGACAGGTTCGTGCGCTCCGTCCACGTGCCGGGGACGCTCGGCAGTGAGGCGGCCTGGAACGTGGCCGACGGAAACGCGTTCGGATCGACCGCGCCGTTTGGAGCGAGGCGCTGGGAGGTGAACCAGTCGGCCGCGTCGGCTGCGTTCTGGCTTTCCTGTCCCGCGATGTCGTGGGGTGTGCCGTTGCTGGCAAAGCCGGGCGCAACGCTACCCACGATTACGACTGCGGCTGACGCGACGAGCAAGGCGATGCGACGCATAGTCACCCTCTCCCACAACTGCACGCCCGACGCGTGCCCCGATGAACCAACCCGGCGCAGATCTCCGGGCCCCTAAGCCATGCTCAATTTTCAGGGCTTCTTCAGTCCGCTGTCAAGTTGCGATCGAGCTAGGCTGAGCGCGGTGTTCAGGCTCGACCAACTCTCTGGCGTGCTCATCGCGCTTGCCTCGCCGATGAAGCGCGATGGCAGCGTCGATGAGCAAGGCATCGCCCGGTTGGTGGAGCACGTGCTGGCGGGAGGCGTCCATGGTTTGCTTCCACTCGGCTCGACAGGCGAGACCGCGTCGCTCGACGAGAAGGCCCGCCGGACCGTGCTCGCCGCCGTCATCCGGGCGGCGGATGGCAAGGTTCCAGTCATCTGCGGTGTCGCGCAAAGCCACCTCGGAGCGGCACGGGTCGAGGTCGAGGCCGCGGCGGAGCTGGGCGCGGATGCGGCGCTCGTCGCCCCGCCTTTCTACTACCCGACGGACCAGGTTGGCGTCCTGGACTTCTACCGGCAGCTCGCGGACGGTGCTCCGCTGCCCCTGATGCTCTACAACATCCCGCAGTTCACCAAGGTCGTTGCGGAACCGGCCACGGTCGCCACGCTCGGGCGCGACGGAGTCATCAAAGGGATCAAGGACTCGAGTCGCGACTTCGAGTACTTCGAAGGCGTCTGCATCGCCACGCGAGACATCGCGGGATTTCGAATCTTCACCGGCAGCGACACAATGCTTCTCGCGTCGCTCGCGATGGGCGGAGCGGGCACGATCTGCGGCGCCGGCAACGTCGCGCCGGATTGGGTGGTCCGCATCTACGACGAATTCAGGCGCGGCGACCTGGGCGCCGCGCGCGACGCTCAAGAAAGGCTCTTCGCGCTGGTCAATGCTGTGCGCGAGGGCGTGTTCCCGCTGGCGATCAAAGCAGCGCTGCACATGCTGGGGATCTGCGAACCGTGGTCCGCCGCGCCCGTGCGCAGGCTCGACGAACGACTCGAGGCGCGCGTGCGCGAGCGCCTCGCCGGATTCGGCCTGCTTACCGCCGCGGCATCACGGTAGGGTGACTGTCGCCACGACCTGCTGCTGGTAGTGCTGCGGATTCGACCCGTCGTCGTAGGTGCTCACGAAGGTCGAGTAGTCGGTCGCCCGCGAGATCTCGTTCCCAAAGTAGTCGCCGAGGAAAGTGTCGTTCTGGTTGCAGGGGCACGCGCGATCGGGGCTGTTCAGCTGCGGGTCCCACGTATGTTCCGTCAGCCGGATGTTGTTCCCCTTCGGCTTCAGCGTCGCGCTGTAGAACTGAACGCTCGAGTTCACGCAGTAGTTCGCCGCGTCGTACGGTGGCAAGGAACCGGTGTAGTTGGGGTTGGAGCCGTCGAGCGCCAGGCCCGCGGCCCTGGCTTCATCGGTGCCTGACGCCGGGCACGTCAGCCGGCGGTCGTAGAAGTTGACGCTGACCGTCCCATCCGGGCCGACCGCGAGGTTCGGCTGGAACTCGTCGAGGTTCCCGTTCGCGTTGTCGTTGACCTGGATCGGAGGCGACCACGTGACTCCCCTGTCATACGAGGCGGTGAGCAGGATGTTGCCGAAGCCGCTGCTCTTGGATTCATACGCGAGGTAGATTGCGTGGTTACCAACGGCGAACGTCTCCTCGATCCCATCCTCGAACGTGGTGTTGGCATAGCCGGGACCGGTCAGCGGCGGCGTGTGCACGTTCGCGGCGGCCAGCTTCGGACCGATCCAGGTGGCGCCGCCATCCGTGGAGTAGTCCACGTAGATGTCGACGCAGCACGAACCCTGAGCTGACGCGTAGTTCACGACTGGCGTGTACACGACACCGTCGGGATCGATGTGCGGATACAGGTACGTGTTGTTGTTCGTTGCGCCATTCCCGGTCGGCAGAAGTACCGGCGCGCTCCAGGCAGTGTGTGTGCCGTCACTGTTTGCGACGGCGGTCACGACAAACGGTTTGCTGCCGTTGCCGTTGAAGTTGACGAACATGAGGTAGATCCGGCCGTAGTTCGGATTTGTTTCCTGCGTACCGCTGCGGTCGATCGCGATCCACTGCTTGTCCGGCTCCTGGCCCAGTCCGGCATTGGTCGTGAAGGCGTAGTCCGGGTGGTTTCCGGCAGTCGACCAGTCGGCGGCCAACGTGGCTCCATGCCGCCGGACCGAAACCGCAACGGCCTCGTTCGGCACAAACGGGTTCGGCTCGTTGCCAACCTCGTACTTCTTGTGGCCGGTCTTGTCGTAATAGAACTGGTAAGGGAGGATGGCCTCGTAGTAGTTTCCCCACGGGTCGAACGCGCCGACCGGGTCAGTGTTGTCGGTCCAGCCTTCGTACCCGGGGATGTGGCCCATGACCGGCCACGTCTTGCCGCCGTCGAATGACTCATAGAAGCCGAGAAGATGGTTGTAGCCCTCGGCGCCGGTAAACCACTTGCTCGAACCGATGATGTGCTTGGGATTCGTCGGATCGACGCGGATGTCGGACTCCGACTTGTCGGTGACCAGCATCGGGCCCGATGCGGTCGAGCTTCCGTACTGGGTCGGATATTGCGTCCGCCCGATGTCTTCTCCGGTCGCGGCGCCCGTCACGGAGCACGGGGTCTCGCCCGTGTAGCCGTCGTTCGGCCCGTTGTTAAATGCGGTTGTCGGAACCTCGGGCCGATAGCAGCTCACCTGCTGGCTCGTCACGAATAGGTTGCTGACCTGATGTGCGGAGTAGCTGGCCGCGTATGCCCAGTCCGCCTGCCGTCCTTGAGGCACGATGCCGATTCCCGGATCTGAGCCGGGGGTCGAGCTCGTGACAGCGCCAACGCTCATCGCCCAGAAAACCGAGGCGGTTGATGCAGACACCAGAATCCGGCGGACCGTGCGGCTCACCCCAATCCCCCTCCGGTTCAAGCGGTCGAACTGACCCCCGGAGCATAACCAATTTTCAGAACCGCTTCAGGAAGCCGGCTGGGTCAGGTCGTAGACCGTCACGCCGTCCACGGTCGTCGGGGTGAAATGCTGGCTCACCCAGGCCTGGATCTCGCTGCTCGAGGCGCTTCCACCTCGCATGCCTCCCGCGATGAAGTAGTGGATCTGTCCCTGGCTCACGTAGCTCTGGAACTGGGCGAGGGTCGGGTCTGGGTCTGAGCCGTTGAACCCGCCGATGGCCATCACGGGCTTGCCCGTCGCCAGCTCG
>WNGR01005562.1_pt1 | contig 13501 bp, 14 predicted proteins | sample 5407581 | NCBI WGS metagenome assembly WNGR01 (sample SAMN13153383, study PRJNA577476) | soil metagenome | isolation source: 80 cm soil or saprolite under Garry oak tree replicate 2 | place: USA:California | collected 2016-06-15 | reverse complement strand
ACCTCGGCCCCTACGACCGGGTGCGGATCGCGGTCAGCGACCAGGCGCACTCCTCGATCGGCAACACCCTGCGGATCATCGGCGTCGAGCCGCTCGTCGTGCCGAGCGACGACCACCGGCTGACCGGCGCCAACCTGCGCGCGACCCTCGCGGCGGACGACAGCGGAATCCCGGTGATCGGCGTCGTCGCCACCGCTGGCACGACCAACGCCGGAATCATCGACGACCTCAAGGGCGTCGCCGAGGTCGCGCGCGAGCACGACCTGTGGTTCCACGTGGACGGCGCGTACGGCGGCGCGGGCCTGTTCGCCCCGAGCGTGCGCCGCAGATACGACGGCATCGAGCACGCGGACTCGTTCGTCGTGGACCCGCACAAGTGGCTCTTCGCCCCCTTCGACTGCGCGGCGCTCGTGTATAAGAACCCGAAGCTCGCGAAGGCGGTGCACACCCAGGACGCGTCGTACCTCGACGTGATCCACATGGACACCCCGGACGAGTGGAACCCGACCGACTACGCCTACCACCTCACCCGCCGCGCCCGCGGCCTCCCGCTGTGGTTCTCGCTCGCCGTGCACGGCACCGAGGCCTACGCCGAGGCGATCGAGGCGGCGCTGACCCTGGCCCGCGAGTCCGCCGAGCTGATCCGCCGCCACCCCGAGCTCGAGCTGATCCGCGAGCCCGAACTGTCCTCGGTCCTGTTCCGCCGCAAGGGCTGGAGCGCCGAGGACTACCAGGCCTGGTCCGACCGCCTGCTCGCCGGCCAGATCGCCTTCGTCACCCCGACCGGCTGGGAGGGCGAGACGGTCGCCCGCTTCGCCTTCCTGCACCCGCACACGACCCTCGCCACCGTCGAGGAGATCCTGGCGACGATGGCGTAGGCGGGGTACGCGGCGTCAGGAGCTCAGCAATCCGCGTGCCGCGCCGGCGTATCCGGGGGCGAGTTCGGCGTCGATGGCCGCCCACTCGTCCTCGGACAGCTTGAGCACGCCAGGCAGTTGCGGCCGCGCCTCGATCAGCGCGATACGCAGGTGGTTCGCCGGGTGGCTGCGGTCGGTGCGGGTATTGCGGGCGCGGTCCACGATCTTCCGGCGCTGCTTCTCGGTTTCGGGGATGGAGTCTACGTACTCTGCCATGGCCGCCCAGAGGGCGGCGGCGTTGTCTTCGCGCGAGACCTTCTGACGGTGTCTGTGCTTCGCCGCGGTGAGGAAATGGCTCACCGACTCCGCGAGCGCGGTCTTGGACAGCAGGCCGTACTCCGCCTCGCTTCCGGCCAGTCGCGCGCCGAGTTCGTCCGCGAGGTATTCGGCACGCTGGCCGGCATTCGGGTTTCCCTCCCCTGGAACCGCAGCACCGTGCGGAAAGAGACTCATGAATAGCATGCCGCCGACACCGTGGCAAGGTCCTTCCACGCTCCGGAGCGGCGGCGACTTGCGCGGCGTGCCCCGGTATCGATTCAATGGGCCCCGAATCTTTGTCGTGGGTTGGGGATCTCATGGATGCATTGACCGCACAGGATCCGGCCCGGATAGGCCCCTTCCGCCTCGTCGCGCGGCTCGGCCGGGGCGGTATGGGGCGGGTGTACCTGGGCCGGGACGAGGGCTCGGGGCGGCACGCGGCGGTCAAGACGATCCACGGGGAACTGGCCGCCGACCCGGAGTTCCGCACCCGCTTCACCCAGGAGGTCAACGCGGCGCTGCGGGTGCGCGACGAGTACATCGCCGAAGTGGTGCTCGCCGATCCGGCCGCGGCGGTGCCGTGGCTGGCCACCGCGTACGTGCCCGGCATCTCGGTCGAGGACGCGGTGCGCAAGTACGGTCCGATGCCCGCCGAGTCAGTGCGCGTGCTCGGGGTCTGCGTCTCCCGCGCGGTCGCCGCGATCCACGCCGTCGGCCTGGTGCACCGGGACCTCAAGCCGGGCAACGTGCTGCTGACCGCGCAGGGTCCGTAGGTGATCGACTTCGGCATCGCGCGCGGCGTCGGCGAGGAGGGCCTCACGAAGACCGGAATGGTCGCCGGATCGCCGCCGTACATGGCCCCGGAACAGCTGGTCAGCGGCGATTTCGGACCCGCCTCCGACGTGTTCTCGCTCGGCTCGATCCTGCACTACGCGGCGACCGCGGCGGGTCCGTACGGCCGCGGCGGCGCGCAGGAGCTGTACGCGCGGGCCCTCGCCGTCGGCCCGACCGTCTCGCCGGACCTGCCGGAGCCGATCGGGGTCCCGATCTCCCGCGCGCTGTCCAGGGAACCGGCGTCCCGGTCGTCCGCCGCGGAGCTGGTGACGGCGTTCGAGCAGGAGCCGGGCGAGAAGCCGGTGCCCGGCTGGCTGCCCGCGAATGTCACGCAGGAGATCCTGACTCAGGCCACCGAGGCGCTGAGCACCGCCTCGGCCGCGTTCAACACGCTGCCGCCGCCCGGAGCGCAGCAGGCCGGGCCGCAGCCGTCGTTCGCGCCGCCCGGACCGCCGTCGAATCCGTCGAATCCGTCCAACCCGCAGAACCAGACGTTCGGGCCGCCCCCGGTGCAGTCGAACCCGCACAACCGGTTCGGCCCGCCGTCGAACCCCTCGAACCCGCAGAACCCGGTGTTCGCGCCGCCGAACAGCCAGCCGGGCCGGCCGTTCGGGCCGCCGCAGCAGTTGTTCCAGCAGCCGCAGAACTACCCGCAGACCCCGCCGCGGCAGACGCCGATGGCGCCTCCGCAGCAGCGTCCGTTTCCGCCGCAGCAGGGCGGCTCCTACGGCCCGCGGCCCGGCACTCCCCCGCAGGGCACCGGCTACCGCTACCCGATGGCCGGGCAGCCGCAGATCCAGCAGACCAACGGCATGGGCACCGCCGGTCTCACCCTCGGCATCATCGGGCTCTTCCTGCCCTGCCTGCTGATCTTCGGCGTCATCTTCAGCGGCATCGGCCTGTCCCGGTCGAACCAGGGCCAGCCCGCGGGCACGTCCAAGTGGGGCCTGGGCATCAGCCTCGTCGGCTTCGTCGGCTGGACCCTGCTGATCGTCTCCGCCGTGACGCGCTCCTCCGGTTCCTGAGGCCGCACATGAGTGAGGGCCGTCCCCGATCGGGGGCGGCCCTCACGCGTTCATCCGTGCCCTGCTACCAGATCAGGTGCGACCAGAGGTAGAACGGCGTCGGGGTGCCCACGCCGGTCGCGTCGTCGTACCCGCGGGTGGCCTTGAGGATCTGCTCGTCACCGAAGACCACCGAGTACGCCGTGCCGGTGCCGTCCGAGGTCGGCATGTCGTTGTAGACCTTCGTGCCCGGGCTCTTGCTCGTCACGTCGTAGTACGTCGGGCTGCCGGACCGCGCGTAGATCGCCGGGTTGGCGAAACCGATCGTCTGGTAGCCCTGCGACTCCATGGCATCGGCCTGCAGTCCGGCGAACAGCGGGCTGGCCAGGCTGGTGCCGCCCCAGGTGGACTCGCCGTAGCCGGTGCTGCCGTCGGGCAGGGTCTGCGTCTGGCCGACCAGGAAGCCGGTGTACGGGTCGGCGTCCATCGACACGTCCGGCGTGACGCGCATCTTCGCGCTCGTGGCCACACCCGTCGGCAACGTGGTGGCCAGCGAGTTCGGCACGACCCAACGCTGGTACCAGGGCTGGGTCTCCGTCGCGCTGGTGCCACCGCCGCCGCCGAAGTACCAGCCGTACTCGCTCCAGCTGGTGCCGGTGTTGAGGAAGATGTCGGTGCCCCAGGCCGTGTTCCACTCCACCTGGCCGTGCTTGCCGATCGCGACGCTCGTGCCGCCGACCGAGGTCGCCCACTTGGACGAGGACGGCCAGTCGGACTGCGGCTGGGAGGTGCCGTCGTTGGCGGCGCACGAGGTGCCCGGGATGTCCGCGCCGCAGTCGCCGGACGAGAAGTTCATCTCGATGCCCTCGGCGGCGGCCTGCATCAGCACCTGGTCGTACTCGGCCAGGACGGTCGCCGTGAGGTTCCCGGTGGTCGTGTAGACGGGCTCGCCCCAGGAGTTGGAGACGATGTCGGCCGAGTGCGTGTCCACGATCTGCTGCAGCGAAGCCAGCATCTCCGAGTCGTTGCAGGAGTTGGCCGCGTAGTAGTGGACCGTGGCGCCGGGGGCCATCGCGTGCGCGGCCTCGACGTCGATGTGCTCCTCGCCCGACCAGCCGGCCACTCCGCCGCATGCGCTCTGGTCGATCCACTTGGACGGGGTCTCGGTGTCCAGGAACTGACCGGACTTGAATGCCTTGTCGCCCTGGTTGACCGCGTACTTGTTGGAGTCGGAGAGAATGTCGCTGCTGCCATACGCGTCGACGATGGCGATCGTCACGCCGCGTCCGTCCACACCGGCGACGCCGTACGCGCTGCGCAGCTGGCTCGGGACGTAGCCGCAGATGATGTACGGGTTGTTCTTCGTCCCGTTCTCAGCCGGGGCGTTGGTGTCCTTGATCTGGCCGTAGTAGCTGGAGCACGGCGTCTGCCCGATGTAGTAGGCGCCGTCAGCGCTCTTCGTCATCGTCGGCTTCTGCCCAGTGACCTGCGACTCCACCTGCGAGGTGCTGACCAGGCTGGACGGCTTCATCATCGTGGGCATGCTACTCAGGCCGTCGATGGTCAGCACGTCCGAGGCGACCGCGGACGGCACCTTGGCGTCGGACGACGGCGCGCGGTACGTCTTGCCCTTGACCGAGTACGAGTGCAGCGACGTGCTGTACACCGCCTCGGTCTGCGCGGCCGTGCCGGAGACCTGGACAGCGTGGCTGTTCGCGGAGACCACGTGCAGCCCGGCCGAACGCAGCCACGCCTCGACGGCCGCGACCTGCGCGGCCGAGGTGCCGAAGCGCGCCTGGACCTGGCTCGCGCTCAGATAGTGGTGGTAGAGGGAGCTCCCGGGGGTGGCGACCGCCTCGGCGTACGCCGCCATCCCGGCCTGGTCCTTGCCTGCCAGGTAGACGGTGGACGCGACCGGGCTTCCGGCCGCCACCGCTCCCCGGTCGGCGGACGCGGTCGCCCAGCTGGGCGCCGTGCCCGCGACGGTCGCGGGGCTCGCCGCGCTCGACGCCGTCGCCACCGTGGCCGTGACGAACGATCCGGTCAGCGCGGCCGCGGCGAGCGAGGCCGCCCCGACCCTGCGCCGCACCCGCGCGCGCGATATCTCAGGGGACATACTTCGTGGGTCCTTCCCCGGTTGTGGCCCGGATGATCGGCAGTGAGATCACCCGGACTGCGGAAAGTGCTACCACGAGTTAGTACTCTCCCGCCCCTCGCGTGACAAGCGCCGCACGATCACAAGCTGGGAAAGTCCGTTGAGATTTAAGGGAATTCGAAACGCGCAGGAAACGATCTTAACGTTTGATCCGGCGTTCGCCGAAAGATTCGCTGTGGATCATTCGGGTACTGCTATACGTTGAAGCGGAACTCCACGACGTCGCCGTCGGCCATGACGTATTCCTTGCCCTCGATCCGGGCCTTGCCCTTGGCGCGGGCCTCGGCGACGGAGCCGCACGCCACGAGGTCGTCGAAGGAGACGATCTCCGCCTTGATGAAGCCGCGCTGGAAGTCGGTGTGGATGACTCCGGCGGCCTCGGGGGCGGTGGCACCCTTCCTGATGGTCCAGGCGCGGGCCTCCTTGGGGCCGGCCGTCAGGTAGGTCTGCAGGCCGAGGGTGTCGAAGCCGACGCGGGCGAGCTGGCTGAGGCCGGACTCGTCCTGGCCGATGGACTGGAGCAGTTCCAGCGCCTCGTCCTCGGCGAGCTCGATCAGCTCGGACTCGATCTTCGCGTCGAGGAAGACGGCCTCCGCCGGGGCGATCAGGGACCTGAGTTCCTGCTTGAGGTTCTCGTTCGCCAGCTCGTCCGAGTCGAGGTTGAAGACGTAGATGAACGGCTTCGCGGTGAGCAGGTGCAGGTCGTGCAGCGGCGCGGGATCGAGGCCGGCCGCGAAGACCGTCGTGCCCTGCTCGAGGATCTTCTGCGCCTGCTCGACGGCGGCGACCTTCTCCTGCAGGTCCTTCTTCATCCGCGCCTCCTTCTGCAGGCGCGGCAGGACCTTCTCGATCGTCTGCAGGTCGGCGAGGATCAGCTCGGTGTTGATCGTCTCGATGTCGGACTTGGGATCCGGAGAGTCCTTGTCGTCGGCGAAGACCACGTCCGGGTCGGTGAAGACGCGGATGACCTGGCAGATGGCGTCCGCCTCGCGGATGTTCGCGAGGAACTTGTTCCCGAGTCCCTGGCCCTCGGAGGCGCCCTTGACGATGCCGGCGATGTCCAGGAAGTCGACCGTCGCCGGAAGCACCCGCTCGGAGCGGAAGATCTCGGCCAGCCGCGGCAGCCGCAGGTCCGGTACGCCGACCACCCCGACGTTCGGCTCGATGGTGGCGAAGGGATAGTTCGCCGCCAGCACGTCGTTCTTCGTCAGCGCGTTGAAAAGGGTCGACTTGCCCACGTTGGGCAGGCCGACGATACCGATTTGCAGACCCATGAACAGTAAGTCTAGTTGAATGACGGAGTGACTCTCGGCGCGCTGCTCCTCCTGCTGCTCGGTCTGGTCCTCGGTTCCGCCCTCGGCGTCCTCTGGGAACGCTCGCGGCGGGGGACGCGGGCCGATCCGAGCGTCGACGGCGCCGCCCGCGTCCTGCTCGAGACGGCGGACCGACAGCTCGCGCAGGCCAGCGCGCCGATCCACGAGTCGCTGCGGCACCTCGACGACCGGCTGCGGGAGATCGAGCAGGGGCGCGTGGCGGCCCAGGCGGCGCTCTCCCGGCAGATCGAGGACGTGCGCACGACCGGCGAGGAGCTGCGCGGGCAGACGGCGGCGCTGGTGACGGCGCTGCGCACGCCGCAGGTGCGCGGACGCTGGGGCGAGCTGCACCTGCGGCGCGCGGTCGAGCTCGCGGGTCTGGTGGACCGCTGCGACTTCACCGAGCAGCTGGTGATCCCGGCGCAGGAGGGTGCTGATTCGGGCGACGGGGCGGGGCCGGGGGCGGGCAGCGCGCGTCCTGACCTCGTCGTGCACCTGGCCGGGGACAAGCACGTGGTCGTGGACGCGAAGGTGCCGCTCGGCGCGTTCCTCGAGGCCGCCGAGGCCCCGGACGAGCTGACCCGCCAGGAGCGGCTGCGCGCGCACGCGAAGCAGCTCCGGGCGCACGTGGACCAGCTCGCCTCGCGCGCCTACTGGAAGCGTCTCGCGGCGGCCGGAACGCCGACCGCCGAGTTCGTCGTGCTCTTCGTGCCGGGCGAGGCGTTCCTCTCGCACGCGCTGAGCGCCGACCCGGAGCTCGTCGAGTACGCGGCGGAGCGGAAGGTCGTGCTCGCCAGCCCGATAACGCTGATCACGCTGCTGCGTACGGTCGCGTACGCCTGGACGCAGGACACGCTCGCCAGCGAGGCGCGCACGATCGTCGAGCTCGGCCGCGAGCTCTACGAGCGGATCGGGGTGTTCACCGAGACGCTGGACGGCGTGGGACGGTCGCTGGGGGCCTCGGTGGCGGCGTACAACCGGGCGGTCGGCTCACTCGACGCGCGGCTGCTGGTGACGGCCCGTCGGCTGCGCGAACTCGGCCTCGACGACGGAGAGCCGCCGAGCGCGCGGAGCCTGGACACCGCGGCGCGGTCGATCAGTCAGCCACAAGAGTGAGCGGACGCGACAGGCGTGCGTCGCGGGCCTTCTGTCGGCATGTCAGCTCGTAACGTAGTGATATGAGCCAGAACCGGGTCTCTCCGCCGATCGCGCGGCGTCCGCCGGCGGCGCGGGCGCCGAGATCCGCCGCGCGCCCGGCGCTCAAGCCGGGCGCGCCCGCGGGCGGCCTCGGGCCGCTGACCGGCCTCGGCGTGTCGCTGATCCTGCTCGCCGCCTGCGTGCTCGGCTCGCTGCTCGACCTGCTGCTGGTCGGCGGGCCGGCCTGGGCGGTGGTCGCGCTCTACGTCGCGGCCTGCGGATACACCGCGTACCGGGTGCGCGGCGCGGACTGGTACGCCGCGCTCGTCGCCCCGCCGATCGCCTTCGCGATCGCGATGATCATGCTGGCCGAGCTGATGCCGAAGGCCTTCGGACCCGGGCTGCTCGGCCTGGCCGCGACCACGTTCGAGCTGCTCGCCACGAAGGCGAAGGCGCTCTACTTCGGCGTGGCGCTCTCGGCCGTCGTGCTCAGCGTCCGGCGGCTGCGCCACACCGGCCGCTGAGAATCAGCGGCTTAGGTGAGCCCCCACCTGCGAGAGCCGAACGTACAACCGCCTCGGAACTCGACCCGCGCCCACCGCAGCCAGTCGCGCTAGCGGGCCTGCGAAAGCTTCAGAGCCGTTTGAGCTCGTGCGGGAGCGCGAACAGCAGCTTCTCCTGCGCCGAACGCACTTCCTCGACCTCCGCGTAGCCGTGCGCCGCGAGCAGTTCGAGGACGTCCTGCACCAGGTTCTCCGGCACCGAGGCGCCCGAGGTCAGGCCGACCGTGGTCACGCCCTCGAACCAGGCCGGGTCCACCTCGCTGGCGAAGTCCACCAGGTACGACGCCGGAACGCCGACCTCGAGCGCGACCTCGACGAGCCGCACCGAGTTCGAGGAGTTCTTCGAGCCGACCACGAGCAGCAGGTCGCAGTCCCCGGCGATCTGCTTGACCGCGATCTGCCGGTTCTGGGTCGCGTAGCAGATGTCGTCGGACGGCGGATCGAGCAGCAGCGGGAAGCGCGTCTTCAGCTTGGCCACGGTCTGCTGGGTCTCGTCCACCGAGAGCGTGGTCTGGGAGAGCCAGGCGACCTTCGCCGGGTCGCGCACCTCGATCGAGTCCACCGAGTCGGGGCCGTCGACGAGCTTGATGTGCTCGGGGGCCTCGCCGGTGGTGCCGATGACCTCTTCGTGGCCCTCGTGCCCGATCAGCAGGATGTCGTAGCCCTCGTCGGCGAAGCGCACGGCCTCCTTGTGCACCTTCGTGACCAGCGGGCAGGTCGCGTCGATGGTGCGCAGGTTGCGGCTGGCCGCGGTCTCGTGCACGTCGGGGGCGACGCCGTGCGCGGAGAAGATCACCAGGGAGCCCTCGGGGACCTCCTCGTTCTCCTCGACGAAGACCGCGCCGCGCTCCTCGAGCGTCTGCACGACGTGCTTGTTGTGCACGATCTCCTTGCGCACGTAGACCGGGGCGCCGAAGCGTTCAAGGGCGCTCTCCACGGTCTGCACCGCGCGGTCCACACCCGCGCAATAGCCGCGCGGCGCGGCGAGCAGGACGCGCTTGCGGGGGACGGAGTCGGCGGAAACCGGAGCATCGACCATGCACCCATGGTATTCCGGCGCGGCCCCGACCCCTAGCCCGGCCCTGTGATCTTCACGACCTTTGCACAACAGTTCTCCTCGGGGTCACCTGCGCCGTGCTGTCGGCGCCTCTCGATACTGTTGGGCGCATGGCCTTGGAGAGCTCCTTCGAAAAGCCGATCCCGGTCTCGACGGTCGCGACACTGGTCGCGCAGTGGATCGACCGGCTCGGCGCGGTCCACGTGGAGGGGCAGATCACGCAGATCAGCCGCCGCCCGGGCGCGGGAGTGGTGTTCCTCACGCTGCGCGACCCGGCGCAGGACGTATCGATGTCGGTGACCTGCATGCGCGGGGTCTACGACCAGATCCTGCCGGCCCCGGCCGAGGGCCAGCGTGTCGTGATCCGGGCCAAGCCGGTGTTCTACCGGGGCCGCGGGCAGTTCTCGCTGCAGCTGCAGGAGCTGCGGCAGGTCGGCGTCGGCGAGCTGCTGGCACGGATCGAGGCGCTGAAGGCGAAGCTCGGCGCGCAGGGCCTGTTCGAGCCGGGCCGCAAGCGGCCGCTGCCCTTCCTGCCGCAGCTCATCGGGCTGATCACGGGGCGGGCGTCGGCCGCGGAGAAGGACGTGCTGGAGAACACGCGGCGCAGATGGCCGGGGGTGCGCTTCGAGGTGCGCGAGGTCGCGGTGCAGGGGGCCACGGCCGTGCCGCAGGTCGTCGGCGCGCTCAAGGAGCTCGACGCGCATCCCGAGGTGGACGTGATCGTGATCGCGCGCGGCGGCGGCTCGGTCGAGGACCTGCTGCCGTTCTCGGACGAGCAGCTGCTGCTGGCGGTCGCGGCGTGCGGTACGCCGGTGGTCTCCGCGATCGGGCACGAGCCGGACTCGCCGCTACTCGACCTGGTCGCCGACCTGCGCGCATCCACTCCGACGGACGCGGCCAAGCGGATCGTGCCGGACGTGCGCGAGGAGCTGGAGCGGGTGCGCGTGGCCCGCGAGCGCATGCGGGGGGCGATCGAGCGGATGCTGGAGCGCGAGGAGCGGGCGCTGGCGAACTACCGCTCCCGGCCGTCGCTCGCCGCGCCGTACGACATGATCGAGCGGCGCGAGCTGGAATTGCGGGAGGCGAGCGGCCGGATGCGGCGCGCGCTGGAGCACCGGATCGCGCAAGATTCCGAAGTGCTCGGCCAGACGCTCGCCCGGGTGCGCGCCCTCTCCCCGCTCAAGACCCTGGAGCGCGGTTACGCGATCGTGCAGGCGAATGACGGAGCCGTGGTCCGGGACGCCGCCGTGGTGACGGTAGGTCAGGAACTCGGCGTACGGCTGGCAGCCGGGCGCCTGGCGGTCTCCGTGACCGACGCTACTGCTGCTGGCGCTACACCTGCGCCGGAAGCCAGCGGCTGAGGTGCATGCCGTACTGCAGGTCGGCGAATCCGAGCTCGCGGTACAGGTCGTCGCCCATCGAGGACGCGGTGAGCTCGGTCTTCGGCACGCCGCAGCTGTCCAGCCACTCGAGCGTCGCCTCCACCACCGCCCGCGCGTAGCCGCGCCGCCGGTAGTCCGGGTCCGTCGAGACGCTCTGGATGTAGCCGATCAGCCCCGAGTGGTTGTCCGGCCCGGGCAGCCGCTGCTGGATCAGGCCCACCGAGCAGGCGGCCAGCTTGCCGGGGAAGTCCCCGGAGTCCACCACGAAAGCCTGGATCATGCCGTCCGGATCGGCGAGGGCCTGCTCGAAGGCGTCCTTGCAGGCGTACTCCCAGAGATCGTCGTGGATCTCCTGGAAGTTCTTGAGCATCAGCCGGCGCAAGCGCGTCAGCTCCCACGCGTCCTCGACCGACGCGCGTCGAACCACGACTCCCATACGTGCCTCCCCGATTTCTGTCCGTAGGGGAATCTATCGTGGAGGCCATGACTACGGAAGAGATCTCCTCGCTCGGCTACGAGCAGGCGCGCGACGAATTGATCGGCACGGTGCAGAAACTCGAGGCGGGCGGCCTGGCCTTGGAGGATTCGCTCGCGCTGTGGGAGCGCGGGGAGGCGTTGGCGGCGCACTGCCAGGCGAAGCTGGACGGCGCACGCGCGCGGCTCGACGCCGCGCTGGGGGCGCAGAACGGGAGCGCGAACGGGGAGAGCTGAAAACCCCTCAGGAAGGGGAGGCCGGTGGGGCGGGTGTGGATCAGTACGGACCGGCGCTCAGGAGATGTGCTCGATCGCGCAGCGCGGACCGCTCGCCCGGGCGATGCGGCCATCGCACGTGAGCAGATTCGCGCCGAGGCCTTCGGCTAGCGCCACGTACATCGCGTCGTATCCGGAAAGATTGTGGCGCAGCGCGAAAGCCCGCAGGCAGGTCGCCGGGTCCGGCTGCACCCGGCGCACTCCGGCGAAGTCGAGCAGGTCGCGGATGGCCTGTTCCGGATCCGCGACCTTCGGCGGCGTGGGCTTCGCCAGACTGGAGATGACGGCGCAGACTTCGTAGTCGAGCAGGGCGGGCGCGAAGAGCGCGTCACCCTTCTGCAGCCGGTTGATCACGGCGTACCCACGGTGATCGGTCGGAATGAGTGCTTCGATCATGGCCGAGGAATCGACCACCAGGAGTCCACTCACCGGCCGCGTACCTCGTCCAGCGCCGCCTGCTTCTCCTCGAATGTGGCCACCGAGTGGCTGCCGCGCTCCATCGCCCGCGCGAAGATCTCCGCGGGATCGACGGCCGCGGCCTCGCGGTCCAGCAGACGCCGAACGTACGCGGTCAGGGACAGGTGCGCCCGCCGCGCGCGTTCGGAGAGAACGTCGTGCGTCCTCGGATCCACGTCGCGAATATTGATATACGCCATGTATCCATAATTGCAGACACTTCGTATACATCGCAAGCGTTGCCGCGTGCCTCACAGCGCACGACGCCGACGCGGTGTCCGGCCGGACCGGAGCCTCAGGCCCTCAGGGACGCGATCAGCGTCCGCAGTTCGCTCAGCGGGGCCGAGCCCGCCACGACCTCGAGGCTCTTGCCGTCGGGCGTCTGGCGGAACAGGAGGGTCTGGTAGGCGGCGGGGGCGGTGCCGGTGTACTCCGTCCAGCTTGCGCCGGCCACCTGGACGGAGCCGGACTGCTGGGCGTTCGAGGAGGCGCCCACGAGGAACTGGCCGAGGGTCTCGGTGGTCTGCTCGAGGGCGGCGTACTTGCCGGACGGGGTCTGGTAGCCGAGGTGCCAGTCGGCGGCGCTCTCGCCTTCCGGCTGGTAGTTGTCCGAGGTCAGCTCCCAGCCGGTGGGCAGGCCGGTCGGGCTGAGGGCGGTGAAGGGCAGCGAGCCGCGGGCCGCGGCCAACATCGCCTGGTAGTCGCCGGTGGACACGGCGGCGACCGGGGAGGCGGGGTGGGTCGCGGGCATCAGCCAGATGACGGCCAGGATGGGCAGCACGATCAGCGTCATCGACAGGATCATGTCCCGTACCGTCGTGCGCAGCCTGGACGAAGCCTTCTTAGCCATGGCGCTCATCCTCTCAAGCCGCTCCCCCTGGCCGCGCACCGGGTGGCCGGTAGGATCATCGAACCGGCACCCCTCGGCCGGCGAATCCCACATCCGAACAACGATTCTGGCCACGTCCCCGTGCGGAAGGACTGCAGATGACTCAAACACAGCCGGAGGTTCCCGACCGGAACCTGGCCCTTGAACTGGTCCGGGTGACCGAGGCCGCGGCGCTCGCGGCGGGCCGCTGGGTGGGCCGCGGCGACAAGATCGGCGCGGACGGCGCGGCGGTGGGCGCGATGCGCAGGCTGATCAACACGGTCTCGATGAACGGCGTCGTGGTGATCGGCGAGGGCGAGAAGGACAACGCGCCCATGCTGTTCAACGGCGAGCAGGTGGGCAACGGCGACGGCCCGGAGTGCGACGTGGCCGTGGACCCGATCGACGGCACCACGCTGAACGCCAAGGGCATGCCGAACGCCATCGCGGTGATCGCGGTGGCCGAGCGGCACGCGATGTACGACCCGTCCGCCGTCTTCTACATGGAGAAGCTGGTCGCCGGTCCCGAGGCGGCCGACGCGGTGGACATCACCGCCCCGGTGGCGCACAACATCCAGGCCGTGGCCCGGGCGAAGAACAGCTCGCCGAGCGAGGTCACGGTCGTCATCCTGGACCGGCCGCGGCACGAGGGCCTGGTACGCGAGGTGCGCGAGGCCGGCGCGCGGATCAAGTTCATCTCGGACGGCGACGTGGCCGGCGCGATCATGGCGACGCGTCCGGGCACCGGCGTGGACCTGCTGCTCGGCATCGGCGGCACACCCGAGGGCATCATCGCGGCGACGGCCA
>WNGR01018896.1_pt1 | contig 13502 bp, 12 predicted proteins | sample 5407581 | NCBI WGS metagenome assembly WNGR01 (sample SAMN13153383, study PRJNA577476) | soil metagenome | isolation source: 80 cm soil or saprolite under Garry oak tree replicate 2 | place: USA:California | collected 2016-06-15 | reverse complement strand
GGAAGGGGACGATGAGCGGCGAGTTGTCGCTTGAATTCTGAAAACTGGGCCTTGTTTGGAAGGCTTCCGTTCCAGAGCAGGTAGGTGACCTCCTCGAAGTTCGATTTCGCAGCAAGCTCGTTGATATCAATCCCTCTATACCGGAGGATTCCTTGCTGCCCATCGATGAACGTGATAGAACTTTTCGCAATAACAACCCCTTCCAGGCCCTTCTCGATCTCAGTTGTTATCAGTCTCACCATCGAACCGTTGAAATGGTATTACTGGTAGCAAGGATTCTAGTCCTAGTTAAGGAATATCAATGACACGAAGAACGTCGAAGCTTCAATTCGGTCATCGTGGCTGAGAAAGCCTTTTTCAACGCCGATCCATTGAACCTCGACTGAGAGAACTCTTCATGACGGCAAAAGTGCACAAGATCGCAATTCTATCTGGAGATGGAATAGGGCCTGAAATCGTTGACGCGACGCTCATGGTCTTGGACGCGGTCCAAAAAACCGGATTGGTTCGCTTGGAATATCTGAAGGGCGACGCCGGATTCGACGCTATCAAAAAGTATGGTACGAATTTGCCTGAGAAAACCATTGAGATGATGAAAAGAACCTCCGCCTGCCTCAAGGGCCCAATGACAACGCCGGAGGAACCTGGAACACCGCGAAGCGCCGCGGTGACGATGCGCTCCCTCTTCAATCTGTACGCCAATATCCGCCCTGCTCGCACGCTTCCTAACGTGAAGGCGCTAAAGCCCGGGATTGACATGATTGTTGTAAGGGAAAACACTGAAGGACTATACTCTGGCAAGGAGTTCGAAGTCACTCCGGGGGTGGCTGTAGCGATGAAGATCATCACCCGAACGGCCTCGGAGAGGATCGCAAAGTTCGCTCTCGAACTGGCTATGAAAAGGAGAAAGAAGCTTGCCTTCGTACACAAGGCGAACATTCTGAAGATCACCGATGGCCTCTTCAAACAATCTGTCCTCGACATCGCCAAGGATTACCCAGACGTGGAGCTGGAGGACCTCCACATTGACGCTGCAGCAATGCAGCTGATCAGACGACCAGAGAGCTTCGACGTAATAGTAACCATGAACCTCTATGGCGACATTCTCTCTGACGAGGCCGCGGCAACGGTAGGAGGCTTAGGGGTCGCTGCCGGCGCAAACATAGGCGAGAACTATGGAATGTTCGAGCCTGTAGGTGGCTCAGCTCCGAAGTACACAGGCCAGAACAAGGTCAACCCTGTCGCGACTATCGAAGCAGCGAAAATGATGCTTGACTATCTAGGTGAGAGCAAGGCCGCGAATCTAGTTGAGAAAGCTACGAACTCCGTCCTCAAGGAAGGGAAGATTTTGACCTACGACCTCGGTGGAAACGCGCGAACCAGTGACGTGGGCAAAGCGATAGCTGAGAAAATCGTGTCCTTCAAGTAGGAGCTACATTCGTTCCGCAAGTTCTAGCCCAAGAAGCCCAGCTAGGGTCTTCAAGACCGTTCTGACAGCTAGAACAAGCGCCACCCTTTGCCACTTGAGTTCGTTGTCGCTGACATGTGATATGTCGGATTTTTCGTAGAACTCGTGGAACCTCTGGGCAAGTAGGTTGGCGTATAGGCATAGCAGGGTCGGGTTATGGTCATCAGCAGCTTTCGAGAAGGTTTCAGGGAACTTCGACAGCTCCAGAACTAGAGCTTGTTCTACAGGATCATTCAAGAGATCAAGTCTCTTTGGCTCCGCTATCCTCCCCAGCTTCCGGAGAATCCCTGAACTTCTTGTGTAGGCGTAGTTGATGAATGCGGCGCTGTTCGCTTCGAAATTCAGCACCTTGTCCCAAACAAAGTTCGTGGATTTGATGGCTTCGACAGAGAGAATGGCGTATCTAACGGCTGAAATCGCGATTCTATCCGCTATTCTTTGTCTGATCTCCTCTGGGATGCTCGGAGATCGTCGATCGACCTCTGATTTGGCGCGCGAGACCGTTTCGTCTAGGACTTGATCGAGGGTTACGTATCGGCCCCGTCGGGCCGACATGCGTTGTCCTTCGAGCAGGAGGTGGCCGATGGGGAAGTAGATGAATTTCTCAGCCTCCTTCCGATGGCCGGTGATCCAGAATGCAACTTTGACTTGGAACTGTGCAAGGAGTTGTTCAGTTCCGATCACGTTGATGACTCTCTCCGCATGTTCGAACTTGTACAGCGTGTAGGATATGTCCCGTGTTGGGTAGAGGGACGTCCCATCGGATCGGGTCAGGGTGAGCGATGGAAACTCGAACGTAGGGGTTACGCCCAGTTCCTCGCGCAATCCGAATTTCTCAACCGCTTTGGATACGTCGAGTTCCAAAGCTCCTCCTTCGTTGAATGTGAAACCGGACTCCTTGAGTTGACCTAGGAGTTCCGCGACACGTCCTGTCCAGAGCAGGTCGCTTTCCCAGTCCCATTGGTCGAAGCGGATGCGAGCCCTCCTCAGAGTCTCCTCAAACCCGGTCAGAACTATCCGGGTGACACGTCTCATCAAGGCTGAAATATCGGGGTCTTTTTTCTCATATTTCCTAATGAGTTCCCCAATCGATTTCTCGGGATCGGGGTCAGCGGAGATCAGCTTGCCTAGAACGTCGAATTCCTTGGGATATTTGCTTCGAAGGTCCGCGGCTATACCTACCCATTCGTCTAGGGATTTAGTTGTGGCTATGACGTCCGCATCTGACCCGGTGGTTCTCTTGAGTAGCACAAGTCGTTTCTTCAGTTCTTCTATCTCGACAAGCGTTGCGGTCACGGAGTAGATTTTTCCGATGAAATGATCTGGCTTCCCCTCTGGAGTCGGCTCGCCCAGTAGTTTGTAGCCGTAGGCCATGATGGCGACCTGTCTGCCCGTGTCGTCAATATAGAAATGGGTCCGAACGCTGTGTCCTCTCGCCGCCAAGAGACGGGCGAGTGCGTCTCCAAATATAGCCCCCTTAGCAGTGCCAATGTGGATTGGTCTCGCGGGGTTTGCGCTAGTATGTTCAACAACGGTCCTCTCTGGAGCATGTGTTTTGATGAGTCCGTACTCTGATCCATCCCGTTGAACGGACTTGAGAGTGAGCTCTGTGAGCCTTGCAAGGTTTGCGCGGAAATTTACGTATCCAGGCTCAGTCGCCTCAATTGATCCGATAAGGTCGAGTTTCGCGAGTTGCCTAGTGGTATCTGCCAGCGTCCTGGCTACTTCGCTTGGCTTCTTCTTCTGGAGTTTTGCCAGTTCGAAGCTCAGTGAGCTGGCTAGTTGCCCAAACGTTGGATTGGGTGGATCCTCGAGGGTCGACACGACGTCAAGGTCTGGAAGTCTGTGTTCCCAGGTTTTCTTGAGAGCTGCGTATCCTGCTTTTAGTGAGGTCTCGCATTCGCGCCTGAAAGATCCAAAAGGATTGGCCTGATCATGTTTCTTTTGTCTCGTGGTCTGTGCCAAGTCCGAATTCACACGACGGCCGCAGAGTTCAATCTAGGCATCTTATTAGAGCATTCTCGAGACGTCGAATTTGCAGTGTCGGCCCTTTCGATGATGATCGCATCTTTACGCCTCCATCACTAGTTTTATCATGCCCGCCCGGCAGAGCGCGAGACGGGACCGTAGTCTAGATCGCGGGCGACCGCAATACATCCCCGCGAGGACAACCAGGATAGGACATCGGGCTCCGACACCCATGAAGTGGAGAGACCCGAAGATCGTGGGTTCAAATCCCACCGGTCCCGCTACCGCACGGGAGCACTTGTACTCCCCTTTTTCTTCTGAGACAGGCCATGTAACCTAAGAGTGAATGAGTTGGTAAGAAGAAAGACTCGGTTGAAGGTGAAATGTAGTATCAAAGGTTGCGAGAACCCCGCGACTCGCCAAGTGAATAGGAAGCCTTTCTGCGAGCTTCACGCTAGCCAAGTTTCTTGAAGCGTTGTGTGACACAGTGAACCTCCTAAAGATGAACCAACTTAGTTGAGAATGCCAAAGAGAGTTCTCAGAGTTCTGCAACAAGTGGCAGGTGGGGCTCTCATCTTCTTCGGAGCCCTATTCCTGCTAGTGACGATTATTCCATTTGCACAAGGGAATCTGTCTGCTGGGATCACGGGCCTCGTACTTTCCGCAGTGTTCCTATGGGCAGGCGCATGGATTCTACAGAGACCTAGAAAAGTAATCGCGCTAACCAATTGGATCTTCAAGGGCGGCCCGTATCTTCAGGGGCGTGACCTTAGAATTCCATACCTGGTTGGAGCAATTCCGTTTTCCATATTCCTATTGTTGCTTATCGCCCTGGGCAGCCTCATTGCGGCAACCTTTTACATTTTCGTCTTTTTCATTGTCCCTCTTCTAACCTGGTACCTCCTAACTAGGCGAATGGCGAAGTTGGTGCTTTCAAAGTTCATTCAGAATCCGGGTTTCCACAACTTTGTCGCACGGTTTGTAAAGAGCCACCGACAGGCTTCCGAATGCTTCTTCGATAACGTCACAAGACCTCCGCCCCTCTGGCGAAGATTCATCAGAGTAGCGATATTCAGTCTAGCTCTTTCCGCAGGTATTGTCTCGCTCACAAATGCCAGCCCTCCCACCGAGTTCGGTGCCTTGGGCGAGTTCCTTCTCTTGGTAGTTTTCATATTCTCGCTCCCATCATTACTGTATGCTGTATTGTGGGTCTACGAGGACTCGGGTCTCAGATACTATGACTCTCCAGGCGCCATCGTTGACGTCCCGATTACAAGGTTTGTTGACTTTGTAACAGGGATCGTAGGTCTTACGACGATATTTCGTTTCCTACAACTAATTACGGGGGGCCTCTTTCAAGCCAGTTCAATCGGATTCGGAATAGTTTTCAGTCTGGTATCGCCGATCTTACTCGCGGTGACGGTCTTTCACCATAAAATGGAAGCAGCCATTGTGAAAGATCTTCGAGAGAGCAAGATCGTCCCCGAGAAGCATGTGACGATCACCTAGTGTGCACAAATCGTCTCAAATTCTCGGTCAGAATAGTGGGCCCGCCCGGACTCACAGCAAATTTGCAGTGGAACTGTTGAAGATTACTAGATTTTCGACGACATCGAATGGTTTGTCGTCAATCTTCTTGAAGTTTGATTAGCCCGACGGTGATTGTTGACACAATAGCAAGGATAACTGCAGGAATAATAACTGCTACGAGAGAAATCGCTGTAACAGCGCCCTTCAGATAATCTCCAATCACAAATGGGAGAAGAATCATCGTGAAAGTGAGTCCCACGGGAGCTAACACCTTCAACACTCGGATGTAAGTGCGAAGGCCCTTGGGCATACTACCCTCGTAGAAGTGGGAGACGTGAAGTGCTAATCTTCTCTGTGTTTCGGCATCTAAGTTGTCTATAGCTCGTTGGAGTTCAGGTGTAATTGGCATTCTTTGCTTCCTCTTTATGATTTCTCGCTCGCAGATTCTGTGCGATGCTTCTCCTTGTTTCGCTCAAGCTTCAGACGTTGAGTTCGGAGTTCGATATCGCGCAAGTCATCTCGGGCCCTTGCGAGTTCGCCTTCTTTCTCGGCTAGCTCAACCAGGAGATGGTTTACCCGTGAATCTAGGCCTCTCACAATTGCGTCGTAATCAGAAGATTGAGTCAGTAGGGGACGAAAGAGGGTCTCAAACCGACGATTAAATCGTCTCCTAAATCTGGATCTAAGCAGGACGCCGTAGATTGCAAAGGCTACCCCGAAGTACAGTGTTACTAGCCCGAGAACGAAGGAGGAAAAGGTAAGCACGAAGAACGAGCCAATGATGGCGGAGGAAAGGGCCCCCATCCAAAATAGAGAAACAATCGATGATGAATCCAAGTAATCCGCCAGTAAGGATATTCCCCTAAGGGTTTCAATCCTCAGTCTTTCCTCGGATTGTATCTTCTCAACCATGTGGAAAATGAGACAAGTTGGGTCTCTTCAGCCTTTGGGTTTCAGCGGGTGATCGGAAAGTACTTTCACGGAAACCCGTGGTGGTTGGGGTGTGTGTGAGAGCGAGCAAGTCCGTCTTGTTTCTTTGAAATCGCTCGCTGTGGAGACGCTTGATAGGCATTACATGTTGCGAATGCTAGTTCTTACCGAACCGGACCTTTTACCTTGGGAACACGCGCTTGCCAAGGTAAATTGTTTGCGAGAATATTCTATGAGGAACTGACCGGGCGAAGTCCCGCCATTGAGTTAGCCTCCACGCTAAGCCATTGTATGTAAGTTGGTAGGAAGGTCTTGGCTACAATGTCGATTAGGAAGAGCTCCAAATCGGATTTGGGGGTTAAGACATCATGATTGAACTTGACATACTGAGTCTCGGTTACCTGCGTCCTCCTATTCTGGTCCAAACTGTAAAGGAAGATTGGTCCATCAACGACAATTATGGGGTAGAAAACGTGTAGTTCGCCAGAGGATTCTTTGCGAGATACGTCATTAGTGATTTCTGTTTGGAAAAAGTAGACGGCTTTGCTAGCTTGATTGAGGGCCGTCCAAATCTGGTCGACTCCATGGGATTTGCTCTTAGGGTCGATGAAAGCCATGTAATGGGCTTGTCCAAGTCGGTCCAAGGGTTCTCTGGTAACGTAGTGGCTGTTTTGGAATAACGTCCCTTGTTTGATGTCGACGGGAGGGTTTGAGGCCACCTTAAGGTAATTCGAAATTGTCCGTTTCTTATCTTGGAGGGAATCAGTTGTCGGACCGTAGAATACCCAGGGGTTATCGCTCTTCTTGCACTCAATCAAGGCCCAGACGAGCAATTGCTTGAAAGGCCCTGAGGTTGGCGTGAGATTCTTTATTGCTAAGACATCTATTGCGCGGCTTTTGTTTTCCTCAAGGTCGCGATATACCATCTGATGAACGACAGTCCAAGATCCCTTGGTGAACGCCAATCCTGTCGTGACCTCAAGTAACATATCTCTCCTGCATTCGCTTGGCTTCCTACCTCGTTCGAGGGGACGAATCTTGCTTTCTGTTACCCTCGAGCCGAGACTCTCAATGGATCAGATTGCGGAGAGAGATTTTCTCTTATTCCTGGCCTGGTTGAGGTTTGTTTCCCAAAATAGTTTCAATCGTCTCTAGGAGATCTGAATCGAGTTTTGGTGCGACTTCGAGTGCCTTCATGTTTTCACTAACCTGCTCTGGACGGCTTGCACCAGTAATGACGGTGCTCACGTTTGGATTCTTCATGCACCAAGCAAGGGCTAACTGAGCTAGAGTGCAACCGAGGTCTCGGGCAACTGGTTCAAGTTGCTTGGCCTTTTCGACGTTCTCTGATGTGATGACATTTTTCCTGAGCCACTCGTACCCCGGCAACGTCGCACGAGAACCTGAGGGAATGCCTTTGGCATACTTCCCGCTGAGGAGCCCGGACGCAAGCGGACTCCATATCGTCGTCCCCAATCCGATTTCCCGATACAAGGGCAGATACTCTTCCTCTACACGTTCACGGTGGAGCATGTTGTACTGGGGTTGTTCCATTTGAGGAGGAGTCAGACCATACTCTCGGGCAAGCCCGTGAGCTCGCATGATGTCCGCAGCGCTCCATTCCGAGGTGCCCCAGTAGAGTATCTTTCCCTGATGAACCAGATCGTCCATAGCACGAACCGTTTCCTCGATAGGGGTGTTCGGGTCCGGTCGATGACAGAAAAACAGATCTAGATAATCCAACTGTAATCGTTTGAGGGATTTGCGGCAGGCCTCGAAGATGTGTTTGCGAGATAGGCCCTTGTCGTTTGGTCCGTCTCCTCCCCAGAAGACTTTGCTAGAGACAACGATGCTCTCCCGAGCCCATCCCAGTTTCTTGAAAATATTCCCCATTACAGTCTCCGCCTTCCCGTCTGCGTAGGCTTCCGCGGTGTCGAAGAAATTGACGCCATTATCATATGCGATGGACATGCACTTGACGGCGACTTCTTCGCCGACCTGTCCGCCGTAGGTCACCCAAGAGCCGAGTGATAGTTCGCTTAGTTTGAGTCCAGCCGAGCCGAGCCTTCGATAATTCATTTGAGGACACACCGATCGGCGAAACCGGCGATTGGCATTAATATGTTCGCGCTAGACGATTGCGGATAATCGTCGAACGGTCATCTAACCCAAGAAGGGCCCCGTCATTCTTTATGAACCACTCATGACTTAGTAACTAGCCAACCATTGACTCTCGAACCTCCGCAGATCATTGGAAGAGGAACTTGGCTCGATAAGATCGCCGCCGATATCGTCGAGCGGGAAAAGAGACTCGGACGAGCGGGAAAATCCTTGCGAGTTGAGAGCGGGCTTGGAGCATCTGGTATCCCTCACATCGGGAGCTTTGGGGATGCCGCGAGAGCTCACGGGGTCAGGATGGCTCTGGAGAACATAGGGGTCTCGACGGAACTCATCGCTTTCTCTGATGATATGGATGGGTTAAGACGGGTGCCCGCGGGGTTCCCGAAGTCGCTGTCAAAGTACCTCGGGTTCCCGGTGTCGAGCATTCCAGATCCATTCGGGTGTCACGAAAGTTATGGACAACATATGGGTTCGCTCCTTCTAGATGCTCTGGACAAGGCGGGAATAGTGTATCGCCCAGTTTCAGGGACCCGTGCGTACAAGGGGGGTTTGTTCAACGAACAGATCGACAAAATTCTTCGCAACTCCGCAAAGGTTGGTCTGATCATCAAGGAAACCATGGGCCAGGAGAAATACACTGAAACTCTACCCTATTTCCCTGTTTGCAAGAATTGTGGCCGAATATACACGACCAAAGCACTAGAATATGCCCCAGAACGACACGTCGTCAAATACGTGTGCGAAGGAATGCAACTTCGGGCAGGGACGCTCGAGGGCTGCGGTCACCAGGGCGAAGTTGATGTTAGAAGTGGAGATGGAAAGCTCAGCTGGAAGGTGGAATTCGCCGCCCGATGGTCAGCCCTCAAGATCAACTACGAAGGATACGGAAAGGATCTGATTGAATCTGTAAGAGCAAACGATCGGGTGATGGAAGAGGTCCTAGGGGAGCCTCCTCCCTTCCACACGAGATACGAGCATTTCATCGACAAGACAGGCTCAAAGATCTCCAAATCGGTCGGTAATGTCATAGCTCCTCAGCTGTGGTTGAAGTATGGTGCTCCACAAACACTCCTTCTTCTGATGTTCAAGAGGAGCGTTGGTTCTAGAGCGGTTTGGGTTAAGGACATACCCATGTACATCGCCGAACTCGATGAGCTGGAGGACATCTACTTCGGCCGTAAACAGGTCAAAGATCCGAAAGAACTTGCGAAACTCAAAGGACTCTACGAATACTGCTGGAACATGAAGCCACCCTCAGCACCTTCAGTTCATGTCCCGCACAATCTGCTAGTCTACCTGGTCAAGGTTGCTCCCAAGGGCAAGGAGACTGAGTTCGTTCGCGAAAAGCTCGCTAGCTACGGCTACAAGGTCAACCCTACAGACCCTGACTTCCTAGCGAGATTGGAAAGGGCATCCAACTGGGCACGAGACATCGAGACCATCGCAACCAGAGAGATACAAATCGAAGGAAAAGAGAGAGACGCAGTACTCGAATTCGCCGGAATAATCAACGCAAGCACCGACGAGGTCTACCTACAAAACGCCGTATTCACAATAGCAAAGAAGCACGGCCTTGAACCAGGCCCATTCTTCAAGACCCTATACAGGATACTAATCGGAGCCGATTCCGGTCCCAGACTCGGACCATACATCCTCGCCATGGGTAGGGAAAACGTAGCCGCTGCTCTAGTCGCCGCCGCAAGATCTTCAAAGGGATAAGAATCGGTTGCTAACAGTCGCGAAGCAAAACATCCGAACAGTCAGGCAGGAGGACATAGAGGAGATTTCACTCCTTGAAGAGGCAAGCTTCAACGATCCGTATCCATCCTACTTTCTATCTGAACTCGCACGAGACAATCCGGAAACGTTTCTCGTGCTCACTCTGAACAACGAGATCGTAGGCTACGGGGTTGTCGATCGCTGGGCGGACCATGATCACTTGATCTCGATAGCAGTGCGCCCGGATAGTAGAAGGAAGGGTCTGGGAGAGGCATTGCTTGTGGAGCTCGAAAAACGGCTTTCCAGAGAAAGGCCGTTGAGGCTAGAGGTACGCCAAAGCAACTTTGCAGCTATCCATCTCTATTCGAAGAGGGGGTTCACGAAAACCGGGTTGGCAGAAGGATACTATGGCGACGGGGAAGATGCGATTATCATGGAAAAGAGGCCCCTCAAAGAAACTTTGGTCGAGAGCTAGATTTCGTGAAGCCGATCTTCACTCGGTCTTTCTCAATTTGAGTTCGAGCCCCGGTCGGGTTCCATTTAGGATCCATTGATCGTTGAAAGAACTGAAAAAGTACGCCAAAATATGTTCATGTTCATGTGCTCTGAGCGCCTTTGACATCAGATGGGACGTTACGCTGGTTGTTCTCGAGGTCTGGAAGCTTACTAGGCTGAGCGGCTCGCTGCAGGCGAACCCTGTGGGGTTGTTGATCATGGAGGGTGACCTTCGTTGCCTTAATCAGACCGAGCTTTTTCAGCGTCTCATCCAGCATTTCAATTTGCTCGACAGTCAAGTCTCGGTTTACCTCGATTACTATTCTTCTTACTCCAATTCGGGTCGTCATCGGCAATTTGGTCATATCTACATCTCCCCATATCGTTCCGGATCTTGGTAGCTTCTGGGAGACGGTCGATAAGTTCCGATTGTTACTTTGCCTCGGGCGACCGCGAGCATGAATGCTTGTTCTGCGAGAGATAGTCATGAAGGTGCGAAAAAAATGTAACCTTCGATAAGCATTAAAGCCAGCCTGGGGAATGTTGCATGTTTGAGGTACCAAATCTGAAGTGGACGGTACCGTTCCTCTTCCTTATGGTAGGCCTATTGTTCTCAGGGGAGTCTGGCGTTACACTGTCGGCTCACGGTACGAGTTCCAACGCGCTATCTTCGAGCGAGACTCACTTGATCGGACAGGTGAACGTAATTGACCTATCCTTGGCCTCGGAAAAGAACCAGATTCAACTGAGAGACACAAGTTCACTGCAAGGTGCGAGTATACAATTGCACGAGAAGGAAGTAATCCAAAAGAACAGTGATCAATTTGTTCCTCTAAGAGAAAACACAAAACACGCTATGAGTCCTTCAAGCGAAGTTGTGCAGAGCGCTAGGCTGAGCCTCGCCACTAATCTTGTGTTAGAAGGCGCTGGGGGAGGCACTCCAAACCCTTGCGCATGCACACCACCGGATCCGAATCTGGGTGTAGGTCCAAATCACGTCTTCGAAATGGTAAACGTGGCAGGAATAATTTACGCTAAAGATGGCACCCTTGTAAAAGCCACCTTTCCTCTCTCAGGGTTTTTCGGTCTTTCAGGCTCAATGTCGGATCCTCAAGTCTTCTATGATTCAGCCAGCGAGAGATGGTTCGCCTCAATTATCGATATTACGAGCAGTAGGATCCAACTCGCCGTCTCGACAACAAACGACCCTACTGGAATCTTCAATCTCTACTCTGTTGCAGCAGGACGGAACCTTCCAGACCAACCATTCATCGCCGCAAACGATGATAAGCTCGTGATCTCGGCTAATGACTTCAACTCGGCCGGCACCATCTACCTAGGCGTCCAATACTGGATCCTCAACAAATCCGACCTGGTAAGTGGCTCCTCCAAGGTCCGCTTCGTTACAAGTGCCCCGGATACAACAATGTTCACTCTCCGTCCCGTGCGACACCTTACCCCAACGTCGATATTCTACATGATAACCAACTGCATCGATTCTTGTGTGACGGACCCGCAAAGCACCACGTCGAACGCTCGATTACTCGTCATCAGTGGTACGCCACCGGGAACTATCTCAGTGACCACAAACACATTTCCCATCTCTACGAGCATCCAACCGCCTAACGCTCAGCAAGCAGGTACTAGCACACTCCTCACGACTAACGATAATCGCATCTTGAGCAGTGTGTGGGAATCCAACACATTATGGTTCACCTGGAGTGACTCCTGCATCCCAACCGGTGATAGCCAGACACGGTCCTGCTTACACCTGGTTGAGCTAACCACGTCGGGAACAGGCACTCCCAGTAAGCTGCAGGACTTCGACTATTCGTCCAAAGGCGAATACCTGTATTATCCTGCCTTAACGCTCAGCCAGGGGCAACTAGCCGTGGTCTACGGTCGCTCCTCAACGAGCACATTCCCATCCCTCCTCGCAACGGGAAGACTTCCAAGCGATAGCGTCAACATCCTCCAATCTCCCGTGGTCATAAGATCAGGCACGGCCCCGGATACAAGCTCACGCTACGGGGACTACTTCGGAGCGGCCACCGACCCCACCCCATCCTCAAGTTCAGCGTTTTGGGTCGCTGGAGAGTACCGCGCATCATCGCAATCAAGCCTATGGAACACCGCAATTGCGCAGATAGCTCCAATCGCTGCTCAAATACCCGTTTCAATAAACAGTCCCGGGATAATATTCCAAGGAATCAACGTCACAACAACAGCCAACATGCTCGTCAACACCACAAACTCCACATTTTCAGGCACGGCCACAGTTACCGCCCAAAACGCTACAAGTGGCACAGTCTTGTTCACGAAGACCTATTCCATCACGCCTTCACCACTCCGAGTTGAAGGCAGCGTCCTAGACGCACTCTTCCTCTTGAGTGTCCCAGTGACACCATATCCGCTATCAGTCAACCTCGACGTCACCGTCAACAGTGGAACAGCGACCACTATCGTTAGTGTGACCCGCCTTGTTGATATCGAATCAAGAGGGACAGTAGACATAGTAGACGCAGCAACTCTTGCCGCTGCTTTTGACTCCACTCCCGGCAGCCAAAACTGGAACCCGCAGGCAGACATTTACGCGATTGGAAGAGTTGACATTCGTGACGCTGCTTACCTCGCGTTCTTCTTCGATGCTCTTAGCTTTACTTAGGAACAAAAGCAAAGGGGGCAACAACTGTGCGATATTCAATTGCAAGTGCGGATCGCAGGCTCCGTTCTTCCAATTCTTGTTCGGGTGTGGAAGCCTAGACCGGATAGCCTTTAATCCGTGGCAGTTGAAATAATGGCCCAATGGGCAGCTCCAACTCATCAACTGACGATGCTGAGGACGAAAAGAAGCCATTACAATTATCACAGGGCTGGAGGCCAGTTGATGCTGAAGTCTGGACCCGTAGAGATCCACGTCCCCACGGGCTGCGCAAACTCAAAGTGTTCTTCGATCGGATGGGGTCGCTACTCATTGAGCCAATAGCGATGCCGTTTCTGGCCCTTGCAGGAGTCATTGGCTTTCTCGCAAGTTTTGCTGTCGCCTACGACATCGGGGGCGTAAGGTTTTTTGGACTCGTCATGTTGGGAATCTGGGGCAGTATTACGGCTTTCGGTATTCTAGTCCTTGAAAAGAGCGGCTATTCCAGAAACTTCCGCGAGTGGGATTTTCCACTACGAAAAATTCTCTACGGCATTCCCGGACTATTCCTAGGACTGGGATTCATCTACTTCATCTTGGTCGTCTTGGGCCATCACTTCTAAGACCGGC
>WNGR01005550.1_pt1 | contig 13511 bp, 15 predicted proteins | sample 5407581 | NCBI WGS metagenome assembly WNGR01 (sample SAMN13153383, study PRJNA577476) | soil metagenome | isolation source: 80 cm soil or saprolite under Garry oak tree replicate 2 | place: USA:California | collected 2016-06-15 | reverse complement strand
CAATGTCGGCAATGGCCGGATGAACACACGATCGCCGACCTCAACCGCTTCGCGGTTGGGAATGCATGCGTGGTTCAGAAAGCGCGCGCTGTTGTCGCCGCGGCTGTCGTCGATCACTAGTCCGCTAGACAGCACAAAAACAAGCCTATGTCCGACAGCGGATTGCTGGCGAGCAGTCGCCCGACGGCAGCTGGTGACTTCACCTTTGTATTCGATGAGTCGCTCGCCAGCGGAAAGGGGAGGCGACGCGAGCCGCCCCTTGCCGTGCACTGAAGAGCGCCGTGCCGTGATACGTCGCAGTCGCCTTGCGTTGTTTGTCCCTTCCTCCATGTGTTACGAGCGACCGATCTTCATTGATTACCCTGTGTTTTCTCGTTGTTTCGATTACTCGTTGCGCTGCTTCGGTCATGAGTTGACTGGAACGTGATTCGCAGAGTGATGAAATGCCAGGATTCGTTTCCGACAACAACGTCAGCCCGTATGAAAAACGAATTCAAGATTTCGGAAATCAGTACGGAAACAAGCGGCGACTATGTGAGTTTCGTCATCTCCGATCGCGATGGGCGCCGCGCGGCGACGATCGCCAGAACGGCGATCAGAGTTCTTGCTGCATCCACCGAATATGATGAGACTCAAGTGATTCGGGACAATGCTGGCAAGATTCGAGAAGCGGCTGTTAAGTGGCGTAAAGCGAACCCGGACGCACTGGTTGTCGCTTTGGGCAGCTACGATTTCTGAGCGAGTGCAAGGAGCATTGTTTTCGCTCACGCCTTATCTCCCTTCTCTGCTGATGCCGCGATAGCTGCCGGGCGCCACTCGATCAACGGCTGATCGCTGCGCACGTATAGCGGATGGCGCGGCGAGCCGTCCTTCGTTGTGCCGAGACACCAGAGGCGCGCGCCAGCGTCAGTCAAGATGCCGGCGACACGAACGGCGCGCTCAGGCTTGGCATTCGATCCCCACGCGCACACGACGTCGTCGCACTCGCGCGCGAAAACCAATAGGTAGTCATCGTTGTCAGGCCCGACTGGATCGTGATGCGCCCACAGCGCGGCCGGGTCGGTCGAGCGCAGCGCGTACAGGTTCGCCACGGCGAGGCCATTGCAGTCCCAAAGCTTCGCGAAACCACGGCAGCGTCGGATCGTCGGATCGTCGAGCGCCGCGTCCGCCGTGCTCGGATTCAGCATCACGAACAAGGCCGTCGATTTCACAGGTGATAGCGACTCGGCTGCGCGCTTCAGCAAATAGCGATATGTGCCACAAGGGCTGATGACGGCACTCATGCTAGGATTCCTCGCAAAACATCCAGGAGACCGCTCCCATGTCGAAACCCATGATTTCGCCAGAAGAGTTTATTGCCGAAGTGAATAAGCGATTGCCGAGCGTCGGTGGATATGAAACCGGGATGCGTGTGTCTCTCTATCCAGAGGGAAGCAATGGCGTGACTGCGAGCGGATATAGTTTGGAACCCGATACCATCGAGGCGAGAGCGGTCGTTGGAACTGCCATCTCGCAGGTGCTTTTCGAGTTCGATGTAAACCCGCACATCTCCCGAGAGTCCTGATTTACTCTGTTGGGTAAATGACAAATGCCAAGCTCCGCGAGCTTTCACAACAGTCGAAGGAGCAGGAGCCCTGACGTGGAACTCTGGATTCAACCGTGCGAGCCATGCACAGACCTTTATGGGCACCCCTCAACGGTTGATCCGCACGATACGTTGACTCTCGTGGGAGCCGGCGAAGTGAAAGCCGCCCAGGTTGAGCAACACTACACCTGCGTTCGATGCGGCGCCGCATTCGCTCGTATCCTCAAAGGCGAGCCGCGACGACAGGTCTGGATGCTGCTGAACGCAGGGCAACATTAACCTGAAGCGCGTCCTTGCTAACAAGCTGCTTAAAGAACAAGAGCGCTGAATTGCCGCGCCGACACTCAGAACCTGGGCAACCGCCCATGCGGCGCAAACGGCGGCGGAGATAGCCATGTGGACTTGCCGAAACTGCAAGGCACGTTCCTCGTTCGATCAGGTCGAAGCCTAAACCGACGAAAGCGGGCTTTTTTCGTTTGTCGCGACTGTGATTACCGAAATAAGCTGGTGAAGTCGGGCGGAGATGCCTTCGAAGTGAAATACTCGGGCGATCTCGGCGCCTATCCCTCCGACGCGGACGCTATCGAATCGGCGCAGCGTTGGGCGATGAAGTGGTGCGACGACAGCTCTGGATAGGGCACGCGTGTACGGATTCCTCGAAACGGCTCAGATATGCCGATGATTTGGTCTCCGTGCACCGGCTCCGGGGCAGCACCGCAAAGCGGCCCTGTCGCGAGTGCATTCTGTTCGTTCATGGTGTCGTTGTCCTTGCGGTTAATCCGGCGAGTTCGAGACCGGTTGGCGCGCGGCGATACCCGTGCTACCTGAGCTCATGAATGGATCGAGTGCTTCTGGCTGGAGAAATGGCGATGCTATGCACGCCGCGGCGACGATGCGCTCGTGATGCCGACGTCGGGGAGTGCCCGCCCTGAATGAGGGCAAGTAAGTAGCTACCTTCCGTATGTAGTTTGCCGATTAATCGAGGAGAAGACAGTCATGGCTGATCAAACAAATCCCTTTGGCGATCTGACGAAGATGCTCGAACAGTTCAAGGTGCCGGGCGTCGATATGTCCGCGTTGGTCGCGTCGCGCAGGAAGGACATTGAGGCGATCGTCGAGGCGAACAAGTCCGCTTACGACGCGATGCAGGCGTTTGCCCGCAAGCAGACCGAGATGCTGACCCAAGCGATGCAGGACATTCAGGCAGCCACCCGTGCGGGTGCGGCGGACCCTGGGAAACACGCTGAGATGGCGCGCAATGCGTGGCTGAAGGCAGTCGAAGATACAAAGGATCTGGCTGAAATCGCGCGCAAGTCGCAACTGGAGGCAACGGCGAGCCTCACAAAACGCGCGAATGAACACGCGGCAGAGATCAGGCAGATGCTGCAGCGCAAATAGCTGGCGCGCCTTGGCACGTCGTGCGAGTGGTGCATTGTCATCGCGGGACGGGCAGCAACGTTTAATCATAACTCTCAGGAGGCAGCATGGCCGCACCGTTCAACATGCCATACGAGTTCGTCCAAGGCTTCTTTAAATCGGGCCAGACGTTGCTGCAAGCCTACACCGGCGCAGCTGGCAAGATCGGCGAAGTGCCTTCGACCCCCACCAGTATGCCGGCGCTTGCGCTGGCAGAAGCACAGGCGCATTACTGGCAGCAGCAGATGGCGCTGTACATGGGCATGGTGACGAGCGCAATGGGGCAAAAGCCCACGTCCGCCGTCGAACCCGAGCGCGGCGACCGCCGCTTCAGTGCCGATGCCTGGCGCGAGAATCCTTGGTACAGCATGCTCAAGCAGACATACTTGCTCAACTCGCGTCTGCTCAACGACATGGTCGAGGCTGCGGGTGTCGGCGAAAAGGAGAAGCACAGGCTGCGTTTCTACGCGCGCCAGTTCATCGATTCGATGAGCCCTGCCAACTTCGCCGTGACCAATCCCGAAGCGATGAAGACCGCCATCGAAACGCAGGGCGAAAGCGTGCGCACGGGCTTCGCCAATCTGCTCGAAGACCTGAAGCGCGGACGCATCTCGATCACAGATGAAAACGCGTTCGAAGTGGGGAAGAACGTCGCAGTATCGAAGGGATCGGTGGTGTTCGAGAACGAACTGTTCCAGTTGATCCAGTACGCGCCGCTCACCGAGCAGGTCGCCGAGCGGCCGGTCGTGATTGTGCCGCCCTGCATCAACAAGTTCTACATCCTCGATCTGCAGCCCGAGAACTCGTTCGTGCGCTATGCGGCCGAGCAGGGGCTGACCGTGTTCCTCGTGTCGTGGCGCAACCCCGACGCAGAACTCGGCCACATAACGTGGGACGACTACATCGAGAACGGCGCGATCAAGGCGATCGAAGTTGGCCGCGCGATCAGTGGCGCCGACAAGGTCAATACAGTCGGCTGGTGTGTCGGCGGGACGATCCTGTCGTCGGCGCTTGCGGTGCTGCGCGCGCGCGGCGACGAGTCGGTCGCGAGCGTGACGCTTCTCACGACGATGCTCGACTTCAGCGATCCCGGCGACCTCGGCGTGTTTATCGACGAGCAGGGCGTGTCGCAGCGCGAGCAGACGATCGGCAAGGGCGGCATCTATTCCGGTGGTGAACTCGGCTTCGTGTTCCAGACGCTGCGCGCGAACGACCTGATCTGGCCGTATGTCGTGAACAACTACCTTAAGGGCGGCGCACCGCAGGCGTTCGACCTGCTCTACTGGAACGCCGATGGCACCAATCTGCCCGGCCCGATGTACGCCTGGTATTTGCGCAACACGTATCTCGAGAACAACCTCTGCAAGCCGGGCCGCCTCTCGATGTGCGGCACGCAGGTGGACCTGGGCAGCATCGACATTCCGAGCTATATCTTCGGCACGCAGGAAGATCACATCGTGCCGTGGAAGGGCGCGTACCGGTCGACGCAACTCGTCGGCGGTGACACGCAGTTCGTGCTCGGCGCGAGCGGGCATATCGCGGGCGTGATCAATCCGGCGTCGAAGAACAAGCGCAGCTACTGGAGCGACGGCACGCTCGGCGACGATCCGCAGGCGTGGCTGGAATCGGCGAAACGCCAGCCCGGAAGCTGGTGGACGCACTGGAACAACTGGCTACAGGCGCATGCGGGCAAGCAGGTCGCAGCGCCGAAGAAGCCGGGCAACGCGAAGTACAAGCCGATCGAGCCGGCCCCTGGGCGTTATGTGAAAAAACATCCCTTGGAAGTCATGGGCGCCTGAGCGGCGTTGACTTCAAACGTCGACGACGGATGTCTAAAAGCGCAACTCATCATGCACCGAGGCCGACGGCTAGTGCGCAAGCCCGCGATCGTGGCTATTGCGGGCTTTGCGCTTGAGGTGGCTGCGAAGGCATCTCATCGTCCCAGTGTCCGCCAACGCCACCGACCGCAACTTCGACACCGTCGCGCGCGTGCTTACCGTTACCGGTCCTGGCGGCGTCGTGGTGGCGCAGCTCCGGATGACAAGCACCACCGTCGCCTATCAGACACAGAACTTTGGCCTGGCGTCTGGGTTCCCCCTCGATCATCACGTTTCACAATGTTCCCTGACAGCGTCACGCGGAACCGGTCATTGCGGAAATAGCGTCAACTGTGATCGATCGATGGCAGTTTTGGCCGGCCACGAGGCAGCGATGACCGCACGGGTGACGACCGCACATCGACTCAGTGCAAGGTCGCCTCGGCAATGCCGGCCAGCGCACAGAGCGCGACGACGGCGAGCGGTGGAATCTTCCAGCGTGTCAGCAAGAAAAACCCGATGGCTGCGATGGCAAAGTCGAGCTCCGAGAGAACCGCGCTGGTCCAGACCGGCGAGTACAGCGCGGTGGCCAGTAGTCCAACGACCGCCGCATTCACCCCCGCAAGCAGTGCAGCCATCGACGGGTGAGCGCGCAGCGCTTGCCAGTAAGGTAGCGCCGCAAGCACGAGCAGAAGACCCGGCAAAAAAATGCCCACGGTGGCGAGTAACGCGCCGGTCCAGTGATTCGGCGCTTCGGTCAGCATCCATCCGAGAAATGCAGCGAACGTGAATAAGGGGCCCGGGACGGCCTGTGCGGCGCCGTAGCCTGCGAGAAAATCGTTCGACGAGACCAGGCCGGCCTCAACGGTTTGATGCTGAAGAAGCGGTAGCACAACGTGACCACCGCCGAAGACAAGCGCGCCCGAGCGATAAAACGCATTGAAGACCTCAAGTGCGTGGCCCGCGTGGAGTCGGACCAGCGCGGGAAGCCCGAACAGCAAGACACAGAAGAGGATCAACGCGACGGCACCCACCGTGCGGGATACACGGATTTCGTGCGTGTGTCGTGGTACTCGACCGGCGTCTGATGATGTCGTCGTCTGGCAAAACGCGAGCCCGAGCACAGCGCCGAGGGCGATAACGATGAGTTGCGCATAGACCGTCGTCAGAATGCTGAGCACCCCGATGGCGATGAGCGCGATGGCAACACGGCGTTGATCCGGACACAGGCGCCGTGCCATATCCCAAACTGCTTGAGCGACGACAGCGACAGCGACGAGCTTCAGGCCATGGATCAAGCCGCCACCGACCATGCCGCCAAGACTCGGGGCGATGGCAGCAAAGCTGAGCAACAACAGGACTGAAGGCAGCGTGAATCCGCACCAGGCCGCGAGTCCCCCAAGCCACCCCGCTCGCAAGAGACCGATCGAGTACCCCACCTGGCTGCTGGCCGGTCCTGGAAGGAACTGACAGAGCCCGACCAGATCCGTGAAGGTTTCGTCATCAAGCCAGCGGCGCCGCTCAACGAATTCCCGGCGAAAGTATCCCAGATGGGCGATGGGACCGCCGAAGCACGTCAGCCCCAATTTGAGAAAAACCGCGAGAACCTCCGATGCGGAACCCTCCCGAGTCGAGTGCGCAGAGGTGATACCAGTTTCCATGATTGCCGGTTTTCCAGATTGAGAAGATCAGCACGCCCGCATGAAGATCTCGGTCATCTATCGTTGTTCGGGGGGCGACAGCATCGGGATTTTAATTATGACTCGATCTGGTCTCACGGTGCAGCGCCGTGAACGGTCCATGTCGCGCCATTCGCACCTGGTCTCGGATGTCGTTATCCGTCTATGGGGGCGGCTCGGTTTTTTAGGCGCTACCCTGTGCGCTCGCCGTGACCGTCTCATGCTGCCCAACAGGCGGGCGTTCGCGGGTATATCGTGACTCTCTCAAACGGGTCGATCCGAGCCGATGGTCGCCGGCTCGGGCTCGGCCACAAACAGACAGTGTCGGAATCTGACCGTACGTCCCTGCTGAGACCTAAAGCGGTCGTCCACAACGAAACTTCGATCGCGGCAATTCGATGTCGGAATCGCGTGCCGGGTCAGTCCGCGTTGCTGACGACCAGCCAGTATGTACACCAGCATATTGCGATAGCAACCACCACCATAGCGGCGACCAGGAAAACGAACTTCATATAGCCTTCCCATCCACGTCACCTTAGACCAAACTGCCTCGTCTGCTCACCGATCAAACCCTCCGACGACGTCACTGCCCGATCGTCGATTCCATGACACGCAACGTTGCCTGTCCGTGGACATTTTTGAGCGGGAAGTACGCTCGATGCGTAAGTTGATCCACCGCAATAACGTGTGCATTGGGGCCAACGCGTCCGTCGCCGATTTTCGATGCGCTGCCTGCTTCGGCTCTGAACATCGAGACAATGCCTGTTTCGCCTGCTACATAAAGCAGATGAAGTGCGGAGTCGAAAGCCAGAACATCCGGATCCTGGCCGACGTCAAACGATGAGGTGACGCGCATCGTACGCATGTCTACTACAAGCAGTTTGTCATTGCCTTCGCATGCTATAAAGGCTAGCCGTTGCCCCGGATCGATCAGCAGTCCGTGATTGCCGCGTGCGCCGGGTAAATCAATACGCGCGACGATTTGATCGGAGGCCGGGTCGATGTCCACCAGCTGTCGTCGCGACTGCACGTTCACGAAAATGTGCCGGGACACTGGATCGTATTGTGTATTGCCAGCCTCGCCGCCGAGCGGGATCGTCGCAATCCGCGTGTTCGAGCGAACGTCAATCACTGTCTCGGTCGCACCTGTTTCGTCGGATACATAGAGTTTATGCACATCGGGCGCATAGGCCATGCCGTCCGGGTAGGTGCCACCCGGCATACGCGCGGTGACCTTCATTGTCACCTCATCAATCGCGACAATCTCGTTCGACCCCGTGGCCGACGCATAAACGCGTGACAGTTCAGTAATCGCCAGTACGCCATGCACTGAGGCTACGTCCGGAATCCGGCTGACGACGCGCGCAGCACGCGTATCGAACACGATGACCTGTCCGTCACCCAGGTGCGCGATGAACAGCAGATGACGCGCCGGGTCGAGGCTCGCGTAGTCGAGTCGGGTCGGCCGTCCGCCCAGAGGAACGTCGCCGAGCAGCTTCAATGGCAGATTGCCGGGTTCAAAACCATCATCTGCACCCAGCGCAGGGAACACGACCAGGCAAACTGCAGCAGCGATAGCGGACGCGACATGAAGCAGGCACCATGCAGCCGTCCGAATATGAGGTGCATTCATGATGAGACTCTACTCGGTGAGTTTCACCCGTCGGAAGACCCCCAACAGCGCGAGGTCATAGCCAATCTTGAGCACACCGCAGGCGACTAGCGGGGCACCGACCCATCCGACAGCCAGCAACGCGCCGGCCAGCGTGGGGCCGAGTGCCGACGCCAGGCTTCTGGGTACCGCCGTGAAGCTCGCAGCTGCCGGCCGTTCGGGCGGCGTCACCACCGCCATCACATAGGCGGTCCGTGTTGGCACGTCCATCTGCGAGAGCGCGCTGCGCATGAGCAGTAACGCCAGCGTCAGCAGCAAGGACGGCGCGAGGGCGGCACCAATCAGGCAGAGGCTGGATGGGATATGGGTGAACACCATGGTATTCAGCAATCCGATCTTGCGGGCCAGCGGCACCGCGGCGAGCTGCGAACCTGCGGTCAACAACCCTGCCCAGAAAAAGAACTGCCCCGCCGCTGCCAGCGAAAGGCCGAAGCGCTGCATCAACCACAGCGACAGCAACGAGTTCACGACCAGGCCACCAGCGAATGCGTCCACGCTGAAAAGTAGCGCGAGGCGCGTGACGATTCCGCGCGACGGACCCAACGATACGCTGCGTGACCGGTCTTGCCGTTGCGGTTCTGGCAACCTGCGATAGAGGAGCCAGAGGGCAAGTCCGACCAGCCCATAGACGCCGAACATCGCGCGCAGGGCAGCGAGCAGTGACAGGCCGACATGCATGACGAGCCAGCCTGGAATCGCTGCCGCCAAAGCACCCACCGCGGCGGACACCGCGCCGACCAGGCTATAGCGGGCGAAGATAGCCGTCCGCGCATCGCCCGCGGCTGAACCCGCGAGGCTCGCCAGTTCCAGCGGCAGAAAGAGGCTGACGTCCCCTGAACTGGGGTTGAGCGTTCCGACGAACGCGACGATGAGCAGCGGCCAGAGCGAAGACGATCCCATAAAGCCCATGCCGGTCGCGGCCATCAGGCCCGCCGCGAGGGTGAGCACGCGACGCAGCGGATGGCGTCCGGCGAAGATTCCGACCAGGATTGTCGCGAGCGCCGAACCGATCAGCGTGGCGCTGCTAACGAGTCCAACGTCCAGCTGGCCGAGACCGAGAGCCAGCAGGTACGCCGGCAGAAGCACCGCGACGAATCCGTCACAGAAACCGCGCAACCCGCGGCTGATGAGCAGGGGCAGCGCGCTTCCGTCCGCCCCGGCAGGCAACATCAGGCGTGATAATGCACCGCGACCGGCAATCGCGGGCGCTGTCTTAGGTGTGCGCATCGCTTCGACACCACGCATAGAGCGCGTCGTATATAACCATGCCGTGCCGCAACTGCTCGTGGTCGTTGTCGAAATTGCGGGACAGCCCGATCGAGATCGCGTAAAGGCCGCTCGCCTCCGGAGCCAGATCAAGCCGACTGGTGTCCGCGCCGCGCACAATACGCGCCAGCTTTTGCAGTGCCGGATCGGTCAGCTGATACTTCTGCAGGAATGCATCGAAACTGCACAATTCGCCGTGGTGACCTAGTTCGACGTTGGGCACGTCATACGGTATGGCACCTGTCTCCCGTGTCACCCGCAGCACTTCATCGCGCGGCACATAAATAAACTCAGCTTCCCTGTCGATGAAATTGACGATCAGCCAGGGACAGGCGATCCGGTCAATCTTGGGACGTTCGCGCGTAACCCATTTCATGTCAACCTCCGCGAAGGCTGCGCGGCACTGAACCGCTGCGCAGCGTTTTCCCAGTTCAACAGCGTAAAGATCTGGGTGAGGTACTCATTACGTTTGTTCTGGTATCTCAGGTAATACGCGTGTTCGAAGACGTCCAGCACAAGAATCGGCTGGATACCCCATGCCGTCAGCTTCTGATGATTTTCACACTGCAGCACCATGAGCTTGCCGGTTGCCGGGAGGTATCCGACAACGCCCCAACCGGATGCTTCCACGGACAACGTCGCTGCCAGCAGTTGGGCCTTGAATTTCACATATGAGCCAAAATCCCTGTCGATAGCCTTGGCCAGTTCGCCTTTCGGTACGTCACCCTTTCCCGAAATGCTGGTCCAGTAAATGGTGTGCAGGATGTGACTCGAAAGCTGGAAAGCCAGTTCCTTTTCGTAAAACTTCACCAGCGCAAAATCGTTTGAATCGCGCGCCTTGGCGAGTGCTTCTTCCGCCTTGTTAGCCGCGATGACTGCGGGCTTGTGATGGAAGTTGTAGTGCACTTCCACAGTGCGCGCGTCGATAACCGGTTCGAGCGCGTCGTAAGGGAATGGCAGTGGTGCAGCGACGTATTTGCCATCCGCGTCAGTCAGCTTGTCGGTATAACCCATGTCCTCTGCAGCATTTACAGCTTGCGCCTGCGCCAGCATGAGTCCTGCTCCGACAGCAGCGGTGCCTTGCAGGAAGTTACGACGTGTTGCCATGATTGCTTTTCCTCGAAGACTGCGCGCTCGCGCGGCTAGAGACCGTGAGAATGAACAAGTGGATAAACAACAAGACCAAATAGTGCCGCTGCGATGACGATGACCGGCTCCTGCAACTTCTTGAAGCGCAATAGAAGCAGCACGGTTGCGAGTGCCAGCGCAATGGTTGGTATATCGATGAGTGATCGTTTTGCGATGACCAGAACCGAGCCCGTGATAGCACCAACGGCGGCCGCCGTGATGCCATCTACGAACGCCTTGACGCCCGGCAGCTTCCCGTATTTCTTGAAGTACGGTGCCGGAAGCACGGTGAACAGGTAACACGGCAGGAATGTGCCCAACGCAGCGACACATGCGCCAGCCAAGCCTGCCACCAGGTATCCAATGAATCCGACTGTGATGACGACCGGTCCCGGTGTAATCATCGCCACGGCAACCGCGTCGACAAACTGGCGGTCATTCAGCCAGTGGTGCTCGGTGACGACCCCGCCGTACAGAAACGGAACGATGGCGAGACCGGAGCCGAAGACGAACGCGCCGGCTTTCGCGAAGAACAGCCCGATCTGCCCGAGCAGTGGAAGGTCGAGCCCGCTGAACACGCCGCTCATGGCTGGCAGGTATCCCACAGCAAGCCCGTTTACGGAGCCTTTGGTGAGCCACTTCGGTGGCGCGCGTCGTAACCATCCGATGACCCCTGCAGCGATAAAGAGCCACGCAATCTCCGATTCCGTCACGAACGTGACGGCGGCCAGTGTCAGAAAAATGGCCCACAGCAGCCTGTCCGAACCGACAGTTTTTTTGGTCAGCTTGTACGCGCTCATCGCGATAATGCCGACGACCGCCGCGCCCACGCCGTAGAAGACCGCCTGCATCCACGACAGGCCACCAAAGTGCGCGTAGGCCCAGCCAAGCGCCACAACCATCAGGAACGAAGGGATGACAAACGCAATGCCCACGAGCGTGGCGCCGAGCACACGGAAGTGCACATATCCGAGATAGATGGCCAGTTGAGCTGCCATCGGCCCCGGCGCCAACTGGGCCAGTGCTATCCCTTCCTTGTAATCCTCTTCGCTGATCCAGCCCAACCGTTCGACGAGGTCGCGGTGCATATAGCCGGCAAGCGCGACGGGCCCGCCGAAGCCAACGGTGCCAAGGCGCAACATGTAGCGGACCAGTTGACCAAGCGTGTAAGTGGGCACAGCGTGCGTGACGGTACTCATTGGCGTTTCCCTGCGTCGGCCCTTTCAGTTGCGGCAAAATGCGCAAGCAGCGAATCGAGGACGTTGCTCATTTCTGCCAGCAACGCGTCGTCAGTCAGCGCACGCGCTTTCGCTCCCGTCATGACGGCTTCGAAGCCGATGGCTTCCGGTACTGATCCGCCGCCGATATCCAGCGCGTGTACCAGCGCGCCCAGTTTGAGTAGTCCTGGTTCGTCCTCAAGACCGAAGCTGGCAACCAGCACTTCAAAGGTCACGCGCTCGCCAATATGGGAAAAAGCAGCGCCATCGAAGTCGAAACCGAGAGCCTCGGGAGGACATTCGTCGGGGGATGAAAGCCACAGGAAACGCGCATCGGAATCAACGAAGCGCCGGATAAGCCACGCGCTGGCCACACGGTCGACCCACAGCCGCTGGCGGGTCGCCCAGGTCCGGCCGTGATAGTCCTCGCGGCGCAGCTTTGGAATAGCGCCTTCGACCTGATGTGGCTCGCCCGGCGACAGGACCGTGTTGGCCAGCGCGACGAAATCCTGCCACGCCGCCTCGGCGCGGGTGGATGCCTCGTTCCTGAAGAAATCGATGCTGGAAATTGCCTCGAAATCCTTGCCTGTGCGCCTCAACAGGCGGGCGATTTCCGCGGGCGAGAGTTCCGACAGGGTCTTTCTCGCATCGGCAAGCGTCCGTATGAAAGCTGCGTACTCGTCAGCCCGGTCGAACAGGGAGCGGAATTCGGCTTCCTGATCCACTCCGCGACTGGGAGCGCGGATGATATGAGCCGCCCCGCCGGCTTCGCCAATGCTCGATCCAAGTTCCAGCAATTCGGCTTCCGCGGCGTCGGTCGCGGGCAACAGATAAACCCCGTCACGCAGGACTGCGCAGCCTTTGGCTTTGAGAGCGCGCCAGAAGCGCATCCGGGCGGTGGCGTTGTCTGTTGGCAGGGTAAGGACCAGTAACAGCCAGGTATTCGATGTGTTCATGTTGTATACGTTACAACATGGTAGCGTACTCTACAAGGATTAGGCTGTGAGGCACGTTTGCACACCCCGGGCACGGCGCGATCCGCGCGGAAGAGCGCGCGGACGAAGTCGGAAGCGATGGATGAACGAACGTGGAACGAGCGGACCAGGAGATGAACCGCTTTCTGACAGATGACGCGCATGCGTGGCTGTCAGCCTGACGAAGCGAGAACTCGCTCCTGGTGTCAGTGAATGTGGCGGTGATGAATGTCGGGAAAATGCGCGTGCGTGTGGGTAATAGGCGCGTGTTGATGTGGATGGGTGTGCGGTTCTTCCCCATCCCATTCAAAGTCGTGCGTGTGCCTGTGATGCTCGTCGTGTCGGTGTCGATGGTTGTGAGCAAGCGGCTCGTGAGTGTGGGGATGCTCATGCCTCTCACGGATATGAAGCCAGATTCCCAAAGCCATGAGCGCAGTTGCAATCCAGAAAGGCAGCGGTGGTACTTCCGGCCAGAGAACAAGCGATAGCCCGACGCCGAATATCGGGGCGACCGAGAAATACGCCCCGGTTCGGGCGGTACCGAGATTTCGAAGGGCAACGACAAAAAGAACCAGGCTGACGCCGTAGCCTGCGAAGCCGGTAAGCATGGCAGCCGCCGTCTTCCCGACGCCTTGCAGGTGCGCGCCGAGAAGCAGCGCGATACACAGATTGACTGAGCCGGCGACAAGACCTTTCAGGCAGGCGATGACCATCGCGTCGTTCGCTGACACCTTCCGCGTCAGATTATTGTCGACTG
>WNGR01005549.1_pt1 | contig 13511 bp, 24 predicted proteins | sample 5407581 | NCBI WGS metagenome assembly WNGR01 (sample SAMN13153383, study PRJNA577476) | soil metagenome | isolation source: 80 cm soil or saprolite under Garry oak tree replicate 2 | place: USA:California | collected 2016-06-15 | reverse complement strand
AAGATCATGGCCAGACGAACCGAAATGTATAAAGGCGCATAGACGCGAGAAAGTGCAGAACGCCTCTTGGACCGACGATCTGCATGGTTCGAGCACTGCTGTCTGCCACCGACATGAAAAGACCTAAACAATGACCGTCTATGAGAAGAGCAAACGCGCGACCAAGAAACCGGCAAACATACCTGGAACACCGCTTGACCTCTGCGTTCCAAGCTGCGTCAAGAACAAGGCCTTGACTTTTCTCCACCCCCTTTTACTCTGCAATATTGCCCGAGTCGTGTTTTCTCCAGCATTAAAGATATACTTTGAGGAATCGAAGGTAATTACGATGGATGGCTCCGTGTCTGAAGAAAGGTTGGTATAAACGGAGGTCGACCAGTTCATATTTTTTGGATTGGCGGTTCGTGCGACAACGCGAGTTGAGACGACATGCAAGGACCGGGTCAGCGTCGAGTAGATCTGGCGACTATGCGAGCATAGCGCACGCAATTTTGCGAACGCAGGAATTTCTAAAGTCTGAGGAGGTAACCCACGAAAAAGTGGTTGTCGCTGTGATGTCAGTCTGACTCAGCCGAGAAGGGGTATGACACTCAAGTACACCGTAACGTAACGATATTTCTTTTATCTGAACATGGACTTTAACTTCGAACGCTTTGTGTTTGAGCGAGTGCTGAATGAAGGTGAGTCTAGCCCGATCGTGTAACGGCTGCCCACACATTCGAGTCCTGCGACGTAGACCCCACCACCCACGCTGTCGCCTTGCTCGGATCTCTCAAGCCCAATGACTTGGACCCGGATGGCTTGGGAATACCCGTCATTGTCCGCATAGAACGAACGGCGCTGCCCTCATTCTCCAGTGGCCTCATATCCACAACCTCTCTTATCGAGAGCACCGACATCGTCAGAAGCTCGTTATGTATCCACGCTGATTTGTCACGGCCTTTGACGCCTCCGTTGTAGTATGCGTGGATGTTTGGCTGGCTGAACCCTTCTCAGGATAGGCCAGATGTCAAAATCAATGTCATCTGTCCTGCCACCGACTTGCACATCCGCAAGGTTCGTCCAAGTCACCCGAAAAAATATATCCCCTCCAACCGTTTTCTAGTACTCCAAGCAACAGACCCATATCGTGCGCGAACCCCCCGCGCTATATGAGCGCATCGTAAGACCCTACATAGACGCATTCCCGGCTTCGCGCACGCAATGGTCGGTTCTACCCCATTTTTGCCAGTACCTATGATCGATTCGAGCGTTTCTTTTCCAGGATAGACGAGATTATTTCGGGTCGTTCGGAAGCGGAAAAGATACTGTTTCGTTCTCCAGAGTCGGATCCCTTTGGCTTCCTCATCTTGCCGGACATGAAATGGGACCTCACCAACCCCGCATCTTTGTACTTGGTCGCCTTGATGCTTCTACCCAACATCAAGAGTCTAAGGGACCTCACTTGCTCACATCTCCCCCTCCTGCGCTCCATCCGGCACGAGGCAACCAACGTCGTTAAAGCTCACTGGGGTCTAGAAGAGACAGAGCTACGTCTCTTTGTCCATTATCAGCCCAGTTATTGTAGGTCCCATCTTTATGCTCATTTTCTGCTCCTGTCACTGTCGCGAAACTGTGCACCGCAGACCACTTTCACGTCCATATTGTGAACGCAAACCACACGGGTCTTATGGGAATGTCTGTCGGCCAGGCTCATATGCTTGACGACATTATCTCATTGGTAGGCGTCTCGACCCGATGTCATTCACCCACCCCTCACCCGTTCTCGTCTGCTCTTTTTTCTTCCGATAGCTAGAGCTTGATGAGCCAAACGGACCTTCTATTTTCCAGCGCATGACGCTTTCATATGGCCTGGGGGAACAGCATGGCCTGTTTGCCCCCATGAAGGCAGCTCAATTAGACTACGCGAAGGCATAGACGGTTCATAGGACACGCAGAAAAAACAGTCGCTAGCTCGAATTAGTGTTACAGGAAGTCGTGTATGATGTCTATTGTGAGCACGATAGATAGAATAAATCACTCGAGAGCTGAGATCTGAGAGGTCATCCGTCCATCATCAGGCTTTCTAAAAACTTGATGATGTCCTGCGCTACGTCCTGCGTCGCACTATCTTTCGTCGGGACCTGGGCTGTGATCTCCTCCGAGTCGTCCTCCTCTGTATCATCCGCATCGTGTCCCTCCCCACGCGCGACCCGTGCCATAAACTCCGCATACAATCCGACAAACTCCTTAGCATGCCGTATTAGGCCCTCAAGCCCCGCTCTCGGTAAAGTATCCAAGATGATGTCCTGGTTCCCAGTGGAACCGCGCATAAGAAGGCCGAATAGGACTGCAAAGTGTCCGCGTATGATATGTGTACCAGGGTCGTCGTCGTCCAGCTGAAAATACCGCTCATAGACTAAAGCCAGACATTCCAGAACGGTGACAGCCTTCGGACAGCTGCACGCATACGCGCATTGGCGGAGGGCTGGACACGAGGGATCGAGCTCTGCAATCCTTTAGACGAAGGGGTTTGAAGACGAACACGGGGGACTCACTTGTCTTGCGGCATATATCCTTGGCATCCTCGTCGACCTGGACTAGATTCGTTAAAAGGCCCAAAGCCAAGCATAGCCTGTCGAAAGCCCGTGCGCTTGTCTCCTCGTTCACGTCCTGCGGTCCATGCAGGGAGAGCGCGATAAGGGAGGAAACGACGGGAATCATGAGCTTCTGATGCAGCAGAAGCCCACACCAGGTCGGATTCTCGTGAGAGACATTGATGAGCACACGTAACGCAGACTCGAGGCAGCGGTTAGCTAGATGAGGTAGGTAAAGTAAGTAAAGCAAGAGGAAACGGGATCAAGTCTATCACCTCTCGGGGAGTGATTGTCATAATCACCGTTCCGAAGCAAGATGTTGCACACGGCACAGAGCGTTGCAAGCCCTTCTGCTAGATCATCCTGTTCATTGCCATTGATCACATCATGATAGAGCGGCGGCGGCTCCTCATCGCCCGACCATCGACCCAGCAGAAGCGAGTCGAAAATTTCAAGACAGTCAGCGATATGATTGAATTGCGGAACGCCTGGTGAGGGTGCGAGATCAGAAGAACCGGGAAGAAGTGGAAGTCCAGAAGCATATCCTGAGAGCCGGGGAGGAAGAGAAGATAGCCCCGCTGTGAGAGTTTGGATCAGAGGTGCCAGTTGACTGGGTTGGTGGACGGAAGGCGGAAGCGAGGCGAGAGTCTGAGATGTGAGTTGACGGAGTGACAGACGCTCGTCGTCGGCGACAAGTCCCGACTTGACAATAACGGATCTCAGAGCCATCAACTAGAAGGTAGGTTATGGTAAGACGCGAGAGAAAATGAACATTTGTGCGGCATAGCGCTCACTGTGAGCTTCTCGGCCTTGCCGATTCCAGCTTTTTTCAACTCCCCGTCATTTGCGCCGTTACCCAAAAGCTCTAATGAATCCGCTCCACTCATAGTAGCTAGTACATTCCATAGAACTGGAACGAAGTCGGCCTTTTGAGTAAGTTCGGTCACTTCATGAGATGTTTGCAACACGAGCGCTGCGAAGAGCACAAGGATAGCATCCAGAACCTTATCTCCATCGCCAGCACCAGAGGCGCGCAAGGCGTCCCAAGCCCGGCTACGGAAGTCAGTAACCCTCGCGCGCCGCGCGAAGTCAGGGTCACACAGTTTGGTCACAAGTTCCAGAGCACTGGGTACGGTCAGGTGTACAAACTCATTTAGTGGGAGTAAGAGGGCGCTCACCTGCCTCTGCGCACTCTAACACCGACATTCCGATCCATGCCTTCAAACAGATACCCGACCTCGTCCATGAATCGCCTGCTCTCGCCCTTACTCCTGAGTTCTGTGATGCTCTTCAAGTCGTTCATCATGTTTGGCGGAAGCAAGACTTTTGGGCGGTCTTTCGTCCTTCTCTTCCCTTTTCGGCCGTTCTCCGGTTCTGGTGAAGATCGGGCGGAAACCGCAAGACGAGGGTCATCCTCTGAATCATCGACACCCCATCGCACACGCAAATCCTTGTATGACTCGTGGGTTTCTAAGCCTAGATCATCCCCATCGATCGCCCCGTCGGGGGTGCCCTCAGGTAGTTCGACTAGGAAAGAGCGTGATCTGCCAGCATAGGTGCGCACATTAGATCGCTGGAGTGGCGCGGTGGAAGGTCCAAGGGTGGATTGAAATTGTTCGTCGGAGAGAGTCGGCGTCTGTGAGACCGCAGACCCCAAAGCGGCCAGATCAGGGATATGGTGTGGTGAAAGCGGCAACCCAGCAGACGCGTTGGGGGAGTTGGAGGTCATGGATTCCAGGCTTGTGCCAGCGGAGGGGCTATCGACCGCAAACGGCGCTGACCGTGTCCGGCCAAGCATGCGCTTAGCAACGGGTTTATTGGCCTTTGATTGAAGAGAGCGAGCGTTACCCCGCGATACACGCTCTGGCACCTTGGGGACAAAGTCAAACAATTCTGATAGCGCATCAGCAGGGCGTCTGGGCTTGGTCGGAGTGGACGCATGGTCCATGGGATGCGTGGACGTTCGCTTCAGCGGGGTCGCGGACAGAGGCGTGAGGGGAGACGATCCTGGGAGCGAAGTCGTCGATTTGATGGGCGTACGGAAGGAATGGGTGGCATGAGAGTCGAGAGACAGGGATGGAGAGGGGGAGCGAGTGGGCGCGCTGGACTGCTCCTCTGAGCGAAGAGTTGAGCCTACGAAAGATTCGGCATACGTTCGAAGAATACTAACGTGTGGATTCGATCAACGACGGGGTAGAAGACCTTCTGGTTCTCTTGGACCCTTTCGAGGACGATGCGACGGGGTGTTCATCTGCTGATAAAAAAAAAAAGATAAATATTGAGAGAGGAAACGAGTGCAAGCCAAAGTGCGAGAGAGCAAGACGGTGAACGAACCTGTACTCTCGCGAGCCCGCTTGTGCTGTCTAGTAGGGTGCACGAAGGGTAAATTCTCATCGCGGTGTCTTCTCCCCGCTGCTTTCCGACTGTAGGTCAATACTGGTGTCGGTGTCGGTGTCGGTGTTGGTGCACTCATCAGAGAACGGTCACGTTATTCGACATCACTCACACTTGAACCTCAACACCAACTTCGACCTTGACTTCGACTTCGACCTCGACCTCGCCACCGACCTCGATGGAAGTTTTCACCACTCGTCTCGAGTCATTCACAAAGCCGAGACGCGTAAAGCATTCGACGACAAAGCGTACACTCTCCCTCAAATGGCCTCATCCTTCCCACTTCACCGCAACACCCGATACGCTAACTGAGGCCGGTTTCTTCTTCAACCCGTCTTGGGACGCTCGAGACAACGTCGAGTGTTACTTTTGTGGCAAGTGTCTCGACGGGTGGGATGAGGAAGATGACCCGTTTGCAATCCATTGGGATAAATGTAAAGACAGGTGTGCATGGGCTGTCGTTCGCTGTGGGATACCCGAAGATATTGATCGCAAGGGAAAGTGAGTAGTGTATCATTTGCACTTGTCAAAGTCTGACCATCCCTATCAAGCTTTGCGTTTAAGGATCCCACCCGCGAACCCGATGGGAATGCAATGAAGAAGGCCAGATTGGCAACTTTCAAAGCAAATGATTCCTGGCCGCACGATCGAGTCAAGGGTCATGGTGCTCACTCGACTAAGGCACGTCACACCTCTAATTTGCTCATTGCGGACTCATCATTTCTACAGATGGCGAAAGCAGGGTTCGTGTTCACTCCACAGACGCCTGGCGACGACACGGGAACCTGCCTCTATTGTGGTGTATCTCTTAGCGGTTGGGACGAGGATGATAGTCCTTCGTAAGTCTTTCGGTCACTAGCTCAACCTGCGCAGTGCTAAGTCTGTGCAGAGAAGAGCACCAAAAACGTGTAAAAAAGTCAAATCTTCCATGTCCGTTCTTTCCGGAAGCTTCCGTCCCCAAGCAAAGGTCAAAAGCACCGACTTCGCGGTCGACAACCCGACCAAAATCGCGTGCTGGCTCAAAGCAACCTCAGCCTCCTCCCTCTGATACCTTTTCGTCACATTCTGACGATGATTCCCAACCCGAACCTGCACCGCGGCGTCAATCGAAGCGCAGTAGAACAACGTCAACTGCCAAGGAAAGAGACACATCCGATGCCCTTCGACGTTCTACACGTTCATCTCGTGCCAAACCGCCAGCGGAGGTTGAAGATAATTCGAGTGGCACCGAGCTCCGCAGATCGACATCCGGGCGCGGCCGCAGCAAATCCTCAGCCAAAGCTAGAGGGAAGGAGCCTATCGAAGTGATCGAGGAGGCCGACGAAGATGACGCTCCCCACGCTGCGCTACCGACAAAACAGCGTATCAAAGGAAAGGAGAATGTTGCTCAGGACGTCAAGGCACGAAAGCCGTCACGGAAAACGAAGACCTTACGGGCCAATGACACGGACGAGGAAAGCCGCCAACCAAAGCGCGAGCATCCAAAGAAAGCAAAGGCCGTTGTGGACGAAAAGGATGAAAGTACCTCGGGCGTCGATAGCGAGAAAGATGTGCAACCGGCTGTGAAAAGGCGGAATATCGTCCGGAGCATATCCTCTGTAGAGGAACTGGACGAAGAGATTAAGCCGAACAAGGCACCTAGGCCAGCAAAACCCAAACGCAAAGCGCCAATCGCCGAAGATGAGTCAGTGAGCGACCAAGTCGACGACGCGGAAGGTCCACCTCGCTTAGAGAAGAAGGCCGCCCCCTCAAAGCCCCCTCATAAGCCCCGGGCCAAGCCAGAGGCGATCGAGGACAGCGACGAGGGTTCGGATAAGGAGCCGGAGAAGCAGGCCGAGCAGACAACAGACCCCCCTCGTCCCTTCAAGCTCAGCAAGGGCAAATCAGCTGCCTCATCCGGTGCTCCCGAAACAGAGTTTCCCCGGTCAAGCGACAAAGAGGGGATGACCACTCCGCTGCCTGCTCCCACTGAAAAACCAGCAAGGGTAGCCAGGGGGAAAGGTTCTACATCAAGTAATACCACGGTATTGCACCACGAGCGTAGCGGCTCTCAGACAACGTCTGGGTCGAGTAGCTCAAAGCCGTTCCCATCTATGGGGAATGTCAAGCCGGCGTCTGGCTCTTCTCAAGATGTTCAGATTGATGTCATGGACGTCGACTCTGATGCTGCTTCAGCGCCATCACAGGGAGCAAGAGACGCGAAGACTGCGGATGTGCCGACGCTTCTCTCAGACGGCGATGCACACGTAGATGTAGTGGACATGGCCCCGCCCACACCACCAGCTCGCCCATCTCGTTCCCCGCAGCGTCCGACGCCGAAATGCCTGCCGCGGGAGGAGAGCCCCGCGACACCTCCCCCAGCATCATCATCGCTACTTTCTGTATCGTCTGCCACGTCTACGACCCGAGTGGAGAGCCACACGGATGCCGAGACGCTAGTCGAGCCATTACCTTTGCAAGCGAATGGCACGCAATTGACAGAAGAGGAACGCTTGATGACGGTGGAGGAGTGGATCCGACAAGAGATTGAGGTGCATTACGAGCGTTTGAGACGGGACGGGGAGACGAAGATTAAATTATTTAAGGAGCGGGCAGAGGAGGTGCGGAGACAGATAGAGTCGCTGTGACGTGATTTGCAATGGAATCTAAAAATAGTCTCCAACGTAACCCCCGACCAGTTCTTTTTCTCTTCACCGCACCACAACTACCACCACAACCACCATCATGCTCGCTCCTTTACTCACCCTCGTCGCTCTTTTCGTTTCTCCCGCTGTTGTGCGGGCGTCATCCTGTGTCGCATTCGACACCAACTGGAACTTGCTTGCCTTCGGTCTTGATGGCAAGGACTGGAATGCTGGCACACAGGATACGTGGGCAAGTGGTACGACCTCGCGTTAGCTTTCGATACCCCGTTTAAACTCTTTGTCTAGGTACCGCTACGGACATCACTGCCTCTGGGCGTCCGTGAGTTGCTCTGGTCTACACTATGATCCCTGATGGCTCACCTTTATCCTTACAGACCCTTTGATGGGACAAACACGACTTGCTTCCTTTCACAAGTGGGTTCCGTTACTGTATCGCTATTGAATAATGATTAATTTATTACGTCTTAAGTACACGAACGCCATTTACGTAACTAATGGCGACAAGTCCAGCCCCTCAAGTATTCATATTTATGACGCGACCGCCAAGTCGTGGTCCACGCAGGCCATAACAACTGGTTCATTCGACCCTTCGTCATTCAATGCGATTCTCGACCACGACACGAACGTGTTCTGTACGTTGTATTCTCCTCACTTGACGACGTAACAGCTCGCTGACTAGTCTTTCGGTAGATGCGTTGTCGCACGGGGAGCTATTCCACCTGGACATGGCCCTCTTGAAGGCTGCCGATAGCACTTCACTCCCGTGGGTGGACGTCGAAAAGGCGCCATACGCGAACGGATACCAACCCGTGATGGCACTCGCTCAAAATCACATATTCTTCCTCAATGTCCCTGGAACGCCTGCCGGTAGCGCGGACATCTACGTCATTCACTGTGAGTCCGTGCTCCAGGACTCATTCTAGACGCCAACGTGATCTCGTCGCCAGTTAATTTCTTCCAGCCCGATGTGCAAGCCTTCCCAACGCCTAATGGAGTGATTCCTGCAACCTACGGCCAGACTGCATCTTTCTTCCAAGACCAAGGGGTACGCGCTGTGCTAATCGCCTTGTTTCATTGTTAACAAACCTTACCCTATTAATCAGGTTCAAGAAGCATTCGCATTCATCCCATCTGATTGCTCCGCCACCTATGTGCTTAATGTCCAGAGCAACACGACGCAGACCCTCGCAGGACCGAGCACGAAGGACGCGGGGGCGACATACTTTGCAGGGATCAGTTCGCTCGTTCAGCTGGACAGCAAAGGCGGGGTGTCGTACTTACCGTTCAACCCCAACGGCGCGAGCGCAAACGCAGCAGCGCAATGGAGCAAGGTTGGGTCCCTCGCAAAAGCCGCACCCCCGTCGAGCAGTGTCTCATCGTCAACGAGCGCAACGACAAGCAGTGGTACAACCAAGCAGTCTGGGTCGTCCAACTCATCGTCGAGCTCGAACTCGAGTTCGAGTGGTGCGGCGGCCATTGCACCACGTGACATTGTTTGGGCGATTTTGGGCGCGGCTGTTCTCGGCTCCGGGGCGTTGTTAGTCTAGGCTTAGTCGCATTATTTATTTAATTTTTTTTCGTATATATATAGACGCCAGATATACCAATGCTATGCTAAGCCACGGACCCTTTTTTTTATTGTACACGGAACACCCGCTAAGGTCGTCATGTCAAGCACCACCCGTTACCAGTCCCAACCCCCAGAAGACTGGGACCACCTCGAATCACCGACGATTGACTCTCCTACCGCCAGCGCCCCCTCTCGCGTCGCTTTTCCCTCACACGGCGCGGCCGATGACTCTCCCGTGCCCAGGGCCCTACCACATGGCGGCCGCGCTGGCAAACGCACCCTGAGCGAGCTTCTCAAGCTCCACGCCGAGAAGGGCACCGACGTGCACTTTAGCGTCGAGGAGGCGGCCAGATTAGAAGAGGTGCTCGGACAATGGGTGAGTGTTGCTCGGTCTCCGATGATGATCCGTCTAATGCCTGTCTGGGGAAGATAAACTCAGGCCCATCGCCATACGAAGGTGAGGACGACGACTTTTTCACGCGGTCGCAGGACGGCGCGATTGTGCTCTCCCACCGCTCGTCCACCTTCCACTCTATCCTCGGCCACCCGCCAAACGGCCACGGCCGCAGCCAGAGTGAGAGCGCCGTCGGCATGGCTCTCGAGTCATAACAGTACCTATGCTCCCTCAACACCGCCTCGTTTCTATTATTCTATTATCCTACACGTTCTGCGTTTTACGAACCACGAACTATCCATCATGCCCTTGTTACGACTCTAACGACCTCTTCACGACCATACATGTGCATCTCTAGTCTCTCTGATTGCTATTGCTTTACTTATTTCGTGCGACACCCAATGCTTCTTTCTATTTCATACTTTTAATTGTATATATGTCACTCGAAATACCCCCGTGCAGATTGTCATGACCACTATAGCTTTGTTCATTTAATGTTAATAGTTACTCGCTGAACAGGAATACACAAAGTCCGGATATCCAACGTACGTGTCATGTGATGTGTCATTCCTCCATGCCACACTGCCATGACTCATCACCGCCCCAGCACTGCAAATCAGTCCACCGCCGGCATGCAGTAAACATGTAGGGGTTCCTCAACAAATACAGGCACAAAGTGCTCTTTAATTTTCAAACTTGCGGGCCTACGTCATGGCAAAAATGAACCGATTTTCAGAATTTTTTTAAATAATTATCGCTCCATAGGAAATAAAACACGCACCTCGACTCGTCGAGTTGTGGGTCGAACCTCCGGAAGATATGCGCGACCGCCGTATATAATTCTATGTACGCTAAATTAACCCCGAAGCAACTGCGCGGCCCCTTTGAAAACACGCTCAGCGCCGCCTCGCACGCTTTGGCTTCCGGCCCCAACCATCGCTCGGGCAGGAACTCTTCCGGGCGTTCGTACATGATGGGCGACCGATGCACAAACACGAAGGCCTGGCCGACGACCGTCTGCATAACGGAACTCGTAAATAAGCCAGAAGAACGGGACGAGGGGCTGGTGGCGTGGAAAGAGAAACATTTGCAACTTACCCCACCGGGAATGAACGAGCCTGATATGACGGCGCCTTCCGGAGGCACGACACGCGGGTGGGCGACCGCGCTGGGAAACATGCGGAGGCCCTCCTTGATAACGGCGGTCTGCGTGGACGGGACGTTCCATCATCAGTTTTTTTGACTTGCATTCGCCACACATCGAACCCGCGAGGGCGATCGTACGTACGTACCAGGTAGGGCAACTTTTCCAGGATCTCGTATCGCGGGACGTTTTCTAGCACTGGCCACGCCGCACGGAGCTCCGTCCTGAGGCGCTGGACAGTCACCGGGTTGTGAAGTACGTGATGCGTGATGGTCGTGAGTGCGACGCCGGTCGTGTCTGCGCCTGCGCCGAGCAGGATGCCAGCTTCGTCCAAGAGGCTCTGGCGCGACGGCAGGGGACGACCCTTGTTAGCCTCGGGGGAGAGGAGGGCGTGGTAGATGATCGGGTGGGCAGCGAGCTTGAGTTCCGACGGGTCGCGGAGGATGGCATCGATCTGCGCGGCGAGAAGCTAATGTAATGTTTGCACAGATCAGCGCCGCAGGACTTTTGACGTACGACGGCGTACTATATTTCGAGAAGGGGGGAACAGACGGACCTCGCGAAGGCGAAAGAGCGCAGCTAGAACGGGTGAGCCCACGTTCTTGGCGAGCCAGGCGGGGAAGCGATGCACGAGGAAGACGAAGACGCTGGAATATTTGCAGAGGCTCAGGACGGGTATCATGCCGTCGAGCGCGAGCACGATTTCCGCCTCAAAGTCCGGGGCTCTGGTCGCCTCGAGCGACTTGTCGTAGCAAAAATGCATGAGAACGTCTGTCGCGTAGCAGCGGAAGCCGAGATAGATGTTGCTCGATTTGCCCGCCGCATATTGCGCCGCAAGAGCGTCAGAGAGTATGTTTACCTGGATGACCGGGTGTATTCAGGACACGCGACCTGGTCAGGGAAAAAAAAAGGGGACTGACCCGCTCTTGTATCAGATCCTGCGTCTTGAGAATAGACGATCGAGAGAACATTGGACTGAGCACGTCGCGACGAATTTTTGCGTCTTTATATTTAATAAAGCAGGCCGAAGACTCAGGCATGTCGAACGCGCGATATACCGCCGTGTCCTTGTCCCACTTGTTCTTCGCGTTGTAGATCTCGTTGTACACGTGCGGGTTCGCAAAGTGGAGCTGCTCCCCACAGAAATCAATCGCCAGCGGAATCGACCCCGACAACAACGTACCAAGTTGGGTTGCAGACGGACGATGTCGCCTAGTAACGAATGTTGGGTCAGCGTCACTCACTCCCGCCTCGATGGGGATCTGGGCGAGCTCGGCGCACCGTATTTAGCGTGGAGCTCATCCCGTATGTCAGAGAGGGAGATCCCCCTGACGAATTCCTGATATGCCAACCAGAATTTCGATGCTGCCGCCAACCTCGGACCAGGAAAGTGAGCCAGGGGATGGCAGTAGACATTGTAGAAAGCAGTGGAAAACGCCCAGGCCAGGCCAATGGCGATGACGGCTACGAAGACGTGCTGGACAGAGACTGTCTTCAGGAGGGGGGCAAGTTGAGACACGGTACTAGGTAGCATGGCGAATTTTCAAGTGGGGCCCAGTGTGAGGGGGACGAGGGCCGGGCTTTAACTTAAAAATCTTAAAGCTGCGGAAACGGCCCATTCTCCTCTATCGTCTAGGGTACATGTTGTATCAGATTGCCTTGATTTGATCAACAGCAGCACGAGGTGTGTGATTCCCGTGGGATTGATCCCGAGCTGAGCGCTGAGAAACAGACGCGTAAAGTTTTTACCATAGAGAGTGCGGAAGCATTAAGAAGCCAAGCCACAAGCTGCGGACAGAGTTGCAGAGGCGCAGAACCAGAGAAAGTTTAGCTGGAGAAGTTGGGCAGCACCGGCGGCCGATGACCGGTGAAAACCTTAGAAGGTGGTAGTCGACTTGCCATATTCTATACTTGTCGTTCCTGGACCGAGCGATCGTGTTCACCTAAGCGGCCTAAGTGGAGCAGTCCACCTACCATAATGTATCATTCTTGAACTGAAATATCTTCCTTTCAACCAGCAAATAAAGATGTTCAGAAGTGGGTATAAGCACAATGGTCCTCTTAATTGTAAGGTAAAGCGAGATGCAGTAGCCTCGGTCGGTAAACAAGAAAAATAAGGAAGGTTTTCGAATTGTCCATCAGAACACTCCTTTCTGGACTGGGCCCTGGAGGTCACTCATTCTTCGACGGACCTTCGGGTTTGGACGTCGCACCGAAGAAACTCCTCCGCCACCCCGGCGGACTCTGCGCTTCCTCGAAACCGGGTTCTCCTTCAGTCACGATTTTCATCCGGAGTGGATCTATCCGGAAACGGAGGTTCTGCAACGCCTGACTTATCTCCTCTGGGCGCTGCCGTCCGTCAAGTAGTTCTGCCATTGGCGTTTGAGCGGTGAACGACGCAGCAGAAGCCAGTGTGCCAGGCGCGTGCAACAGACGCAGGCCGCGTCGGTCATGACGATGCAGTATATGCATGATGGTGCCGAACAGTGACAGTAGCAACATTCCAACCGAGAGAAGGTGGACAGCCACGTCGCTAGAAATGGTCATCACATTGACGTCATCTATTCGGCACCCAAAAATGTGGACACACGTACGATAAGAAAAGGCGCTTCTGAAACGTCCACACGGTCACTGTTATCGGCTGTGGCGCGTTGACGAAATATAATAACGTCGCTACATTCGAGAGGTATTTCGTCTGCGCAAAAGTGTTATCTAAAAGTTCCGAGCCTGCCGCTAGAGGACTCACATATACGGTCGCTGATAGCGAAGCAAACGTATTGTTCACAAA
>WNGR01008718.1_pt1 | contig 13512 bp, 15 predicted proteins | sample 5407581 | NCBI WGS metagenome assembly WNGR01 (sample SAMN13153383, study PRJNA577476) | soil metagenome | isolation source: 80 cm soil or saprolite under Garry oak tree replicate 2 | place: USA:California | collected 2016-06-15 | reverse complement strand
CCATGACGAAGCAGGAAACATCTGCCCAAGAAACGCTGCGCCAGGCTCTCGCTCTCAATCCCGATCTTGTCGAATGCTCCAAGCAGGACCCTGACATGACGGCGCTGCTCGGAGAATAGACTCATCGAAGAGAACTGAAATACGTATCTTCTGCTTAAAGGCTCAATGAGAAATGTTTGTTAGCTGAGCAAGGGTTTTATTCCAGGAGATACTGCACATATATGTCAAGCCTCATACGAGTCGATGTCGAGCGCATCAACAACGCAATGATCTCATCTTTATTGCGCCTGGGCGTAAACATAGGGAGTTTTGCACTGCTCACGGTTCGCGGACGGAAAAGTGGCAAGCCGATTGAGACCCCGATCGCGATTTTTGTCCAGGAAGGGAAACGCTACCTCATCACCCCTTATGGGGTAGTGAACTGGGTGCGCAACCTCCGCGCGGCGGGAGGAGAGGCCACCATTACCCGTAGCCGGCGCACCGAAAAGATTCATGCCATCGAACTGGAACCTGTGGCAGCTGCACCCATCTTTCGGGAAGCTGTGCGCTCTGGCCCCCCCGGCATTCCCACTGCGCTCATTCGCGTGTACCGCTCTCTCTTTGTCCTCCCTTACCTGAACGTCACCGCGAACGCTTCGCTTGAGGAATTTGAGCGCGAGGTGCTGACCCATCCCGTTTTTCTCTTACAATCTGCGATGTAGCACGTCTTCCAGAAATCATCGTCTCAGTCGCAGTTGGCAGCCTCAGTGGTCACTGCAATCAAGGACAGACCCCTCGCTGCGCTCAGGGTGCGTGAAGAGACTGTTCTTGCCAGCAGTTGATAAGAAATGCTAGGATAGTATAATGGTGTAAAACGGCTCAAGATGCTACCACGGCACTTGATATACAGTTTAAAGGAGGATATCCCATGTCAGCACTCGTGCTTTTACCCGGCGAGGGCAAGGCGGTCCAGATCGGTGGGGGAGGGCTAGGGGTGGTATTCAAACTCTTTGGCACTGATACGGGGGGGCGGTTCGCGGTCGTCGAGCATCCCCTCGCGCCAGGAATACTGGCTGGCCCCTCCCATGTTCATCACCAGGAGGACGAGGCTTCCTATGTGCTGGAGGGGGAAATCATGGCACAAATCGGCGATCAGCTGATCCAGGCATCTGTGGGGACATTGGTCTTCAAGCCCAAGGGGATCCCCCATACCTTCTGGAACCAGGGCTCAGTTCCGGCCCGCATCCTGGAGATCATCTCACCGGCGGGCTTTGAGCATTACTTTGAAGAACTGGCTGAACTGGTCACACCCGATAGTCCGCCTTATATCCCCCGTCTGATGAACCTGGCGCAGAAATATAACCTGGAATTGGACATGAGCAGCGTGCCGGTGCTTTCGCAGAAATACCATGTCAGTCTGGGTAGACCGGGGCAGCCTACCTAGCAAGCCGCAGGAGGTATGAATATGACCGAAAATCACGTTTCGCTAGCACACTTCTACGATGGCTGGGATGTCTACCAGCAACAACTAACCGGGGCTATCGCTCCACTTTCACCTGATCAGCTTGCCCTGCGTGCCGCTCCACACCTTCGCTCAATTGGAGAGATCGCCACGCATATTATTGCAGTACGTGCCAGGTGGTTTCACTCTTTGATGGGTGAGGGCGGAGCAGACATGAGCGCAATTGAAGTTTGGGACAGAAAAGATGCGCCTGTGCGCAGTGCAGCTGAATTGGTTCATGGGTTTGAGGCAACCTGGCTGGTGATACAGGAGGCGCTGGCGCACTGGGTTCCTGCCGACCTGGAGTTTATCTACCGTGGAACACGTGGAGGAGAGTCCTATTCATTCTCGCGCCAATGGGTGATCTGGCATGTAATCGAGCATGATCTACACCACGGGGGCGAGATTTCCTTTTCGCTTGGTATGCATGACCTGGCAGCAATTGATATCTAACTGCACTGCGGTTGCATCTATCTCGCAACTGTGAATGTTTGTTGTATTATAGATGCGAGAAGACTCCTTAAAAAGCTCACACTACATACAAGGAGGGTCAGGATGCAGGAACCTGAGAGCGAGCACCACCACGATCACGATGAACACCAACATGACCACGACGAGCATGCAGGACATGGGGACCACGGGGACCACGGGGACCATGGACACGACCATGATGAACACCAGCACGATCATGACCATGGTGCGCATGGACACGGGCACGAACATGGCCGCGTCGATGCCGACCTGTACGGCAACAAAGCGGGGCTGCGCGCCGTGCAGATTTCAACAGCAGGGATGTTTCTCGTAGCAGCAATCCAGTTTGCCATCGCGGGCATCGGCGGTAGTGCAGGACTTTTCGCCGATGCCCTCCATAACCTGGGCGATGTGTTGACAACGGTTGCCCTCTGGATAGCCTTTGTCCTCTCCAACCGCGCAGCCAACCATCGCTACACCTATGGTTACTATCGTTCGGAGGACCTGGCCGGTATCTTCATTGTGCTGGTGATTATCGCCAGCGCGGTCGCTGCTGCAGTCGAGTCTATACAGAAGCTGACCAGTGGCGCGATCCCCACGCAAATCTACTTGAGTATGGCCGCGGCCTTGATTGGGGTGGCAGGTAATGAGATCCTTGCGCAGTATAAAATCAGGGTAGGGAAGCGTATCAATAGCGTTCCACTGATCGCCGATGGGCAACATTCACGCATTGATGGACTCACGTCGTTGGCGGCATTCGTTGGGCTAGTTGGCGTTGCCCTCGGATTCCCCATTGCCGACCCGATTGCCGGACTGGTTATCACCGTGGTAATACTCACCGTCGTCTACTCGACCGCGCGTAGCGTCTTACAACGCCTCCTCGATGCGGTTGATCCGCGTCTCATCCCTTCCATACTTACAACGGTGAGTGAGGTCCCCGGTGTCGAGGCTGTCACTGACCCGCGCGCGCGCTGGGTCGGGCATACGCTGCACGTCTCTCTGAACATTGAGGTCGATCCTGAGTTGACGATCACTAAGGCACACGCTATCGCCGAAGAGGTACGTCATCGCCTCTTTCACGAGATCGATGGTATCTCTGAGGCCATCATCCACACAGACCCGGCCAGCCATCACGAAGATTTTCACCAGTTGATGGCACACCACATACAGGAAGCGCAGCGGCCGCTCGCACAACGCTAGGAGGGTAACAACAGGTAATCTCCTGCATACTACTCTCGTAAGCCTTGACAATTGATTGCAAATGCGCTACTATTTCGACATTGCAATAATTGTTACTATGCAACTATTCGGAGGTTACAGCACATTACTACCGAAGATCGCGAAGCTCTCGTCCAGAATATTAAACAGATTCGCCGTGCCACCTTACGTGAGTTCGTTTTCAATATCATGCGAGCATACAGCGACTTCGACTTCTCGCTGCCCCAGTTGGCGACTATCCTCCTGCTTGAGGAGGAGGGCGAGCTAACAATCAAGCAAGTGGCTGAATTTCTAGGTCGATCGGTTTCAACGACCAGTCGCCTGCTCGATCAACTCGTTGAGCGCGGCCTGGTGAGCAGGCGCGAGGACGAGCACGATCGAAGAGCGAAGCGCGTGGCGAGTACCGAGCGCGGTCGAATGCTCATTGCCACGCTTGAACAGCGGCGCGCGGAGTCGCAAGTGGCGGTAATGGATTACCTTTCGGTCGAAGAGCGAGCAGATGTTGCAAGAGCAATGGCTCTCCTTGCAGAAGCAGGGAAGAGGAGACGTTCCCATGCATATTCAGGACTCAACACGACACATGGACGATCCGACGAGTGAAGGACCGCTTATCCTCCCCTTTTCCGCTATTGATGCAAGCAAACTTGCTCTTGTTGGTGGAAAAGCGACAAACCTGGGCGAACTGACTCGCGGCGGATTTCCTGTCCCTGAGGGCTTCTGTGTGACGACTAACGCCTACGCCCTCATAACGGATGGGATCGGTCTTGAGCCTATACTTGATGAACTCGCCGTTACTCGTAGCGACGACACCACCCGCTTACAAGGTTATGCCGCCGTTGTGCGTGCCAGTCTCCTGGCGACCACCATACCAAACAATATTGTGGAAGCAATCACCAGGGCGTACCAGCTATTGGAGAAGGGGAACAAAGAGGAGTCTGTCGCTGTGGCGGTACGCTCTTCTGCTACGGCAGAGGATTTACCTTTTGCCAGCTTTGCCGGACAACAGGATACCTATCTCAATATCGCCGGTATTGATGCGCTCCTTGATGCGGTGCGGCGCTGCTGGTCCTCACTCTGGACGGACCGTGCCGTGAGTTACCGCGCAAGCAACGGGATTGATCCACGCAGCGTACGTCTCGCGGTCGTTGTCCAACGTCTGGTTGAGGCAAGAGTGGCAGGCGTTCTTTTCACCGCCAATCCACTAACTGGACGTCGTAGACAGGCTGTGATCGATGCCAGCCCTGGTTTAGGTGAGGCGGTTGTCTCAGGCGCGGTCAACCCGGACCATTTCGTTGTGAACACTACCACGGGCGAAATCGTCGAGCGCCGTCCTGGTGACAAACGGATTGCTATTCAAGCCACTCCAGGTGGCGGCACGGAGCGAGTCGAGTTGGCAGCGCAAAGTAGCGAGGCTTGCCTTTCCGACGACCAGGTACGCGCTCTTGCAGCGTTGGGGGCAAGAGTAGAGGGCTATTATGGCGCACCCCAGGACACCGAGTGGGCGATTGATGATTCTGGTAAGCTCTGGTTAACGCAGGCGCGGCCGATTACCACGCTCTACCCTTTGCCCACTGGAGCGCCAGACACAGATGATATCCTGCGCGTCTACTTCTCGATCAACGTTGCCCAGGGCGTCTTCCAGCCATTCACCCCGATGGGTATCCAGGTGTTTCGGCTGGTGACTTCGTCAGTCGGCACGTTTATAGGGAAGCCACCTGAGGATCCCCTGATGGGGGTTGTTCTCCTCGCTGAGGCAGCTCAACGCCTCTTCATTGACGCGGCACCTATCCTGCGTAGCACTCTTGGACGCGAACTTATGGGACGAGCGTTGCAATTTATGGAGGCACGTTCTGTCCCCATCTTCAAACAGATCGCCGCTGATCCCCGCCTGACGCCAATTGCAGTATCGCGCAGGGTTGTCTTCAGCACGATGTTCGGCCTAATCATGCGTATGCGTGCGCCGCTTTACGTTATACAGGCGCTTTTTCGCCCGGCAGCTGCACGGGCACGTATCAAGAGACTGGAAGTACGATTGCTAACACAGAGTGAAATACCAACGAACGTTAGCAGCGCTGATCGCCTGGCGAAACTTGAGCGCCTCTTCCTTGGAAACCCACCGCGTGTGCTATCCAGCATCTTGCCAGTTATGCTAACCGGAATAGGAGCCTTTGCGCTAGCAGGTAAGCTGCTGGATGGCCTTACTCAGGATTCCGAACGACAGACAGTACTGCGGGGACTTCCATACAATGTGACTACCGAAATGGACCTGGCTCTCTGGGCGCTCGCGCAACAGATATACGCTGACCAGGGCGCCGCGGAAGTTTTGCAAAACACATCACCTGAGCTGCTGGCACAGGATTACCGCAATGGGGCTCTTCCCTCAACATTGCAAAAGGGCCTGGCAAACTTTTTGGCCATCTATGGTCATCGCAGTATTGCCGAGATCGACCTCGGCCTGCCTCGCTGGTCAGAGGATCCAACCCATATCATCGGCGCACTTGCCAACTACCTCCAGCTCAGGAACCCGGAGTTGGCTCCCGATGTGCAGTTCCGTCGCGGGGCGAAAGAGGCCGAAGCGATGGTGGTTGAACTCACACGACGCGCAGCCCACAAAGGACGGCTGCGCGGCCTGCTGGTGGGTTTCTGCCTGAGACGAACGCGCGACCTGTATGGTTTGCGGGAGACACCCAAGTATTATCTGGTGAAATTGATGGCGCGCGGTCGTGGATTGCTCTGGCCCGTTGGAGAGGAACTGGCGAAAGCTGGACATTTGGAGGAAGCGCAGGATATCTTCTTCATCACTCTCCCTGAGGCGCGAGCAGCCCTGGCCGGAGCAGATATGCGTTCTGTCGTACGTGAGCGCCGCGCCAACTATCAGTACGAGTTGCATCGCCGCCACGTGCCGCGCCTCCTGCTCTCCGATGGCACCGAGCCATCTGCGGAGCCACAGGCAACACAGGCAACACAGGCAACAGGCTCCGCAGAAAGTACATTGAGCGGAACGCCAGCTTCAGCAGGTGTCGTGACCGCGAAGGCTCGTGTGATACTTGACCCGACTGGCGCTCGCCTGGAACCAGGAGAAATCCTGGTAGCGCCCTCGACCGATCCTGGCTGGACGCCCCTTTTTCTCACGGCGGCTGGCCTGGTGATGGAAATGGGTGGGGCTATGTCACATGGCTCTGTCGTCGCCCGCGAGTATGGCATCCCGGCGGTTGTTGGTGTGCCGGGTGCCACAGAGCGCATCTCGACGGGCCTGCAGATTACCGTCGATGGTTCGGCGGGGACGGTCAGCATAGAACAGGTTCTTAATGGTTGAGCCTGCGGAGCTTCTTTTCCCCTCATGTTTCGTGTTTTTTGAGTCCCCAGACAGTCAAATAGAACCAGATACCGGAGAAATCTTCCAGCATCAGTTCTATCAGACAATCGGAGGCAGGACTTGACACACTTGTGAGGCTTGTCTATAATAAACGAGCACCACAGAGAAGAAGCACAGCATCTACGATCAAAGGTTGCGCCATAGCTTATTTTATCTGCCAACTTTACATTATTCTCAATTGAGAAGGGAAATAGAGACGATGCTTTATAATGTGGCGCAGCTTATGAAGGCTTCTGTCGGGACAACGCTCGAGTATGCAATTCATGAAGAAGATGTCCAACTCGATGAAGACCTCAAAGTAGTTGGCCCACTTGATGGACATGTACGTATTCGTCGCACCAATCAGGGTTTACTCGTTGATGGTTGGGTGGATCTGCTACTCGAGCTTTCATGTACCCGCTGCTTGAAGATATTCGAGCAGCCGATGTATGTTACTTTTATGGAGCAATTTTATCCGACAGTCGACATAGTTACTGGTTTAGCACTGCCTCCAATAGACGAGGAAGATATCTTCCCCATCGACGATCACCACCTGATTGATTTGACCGAGGCGATACGACAAAATGTACTGATTGCAATTCCGATGGCGACTCTATGCCGGGAAGATTGCGCAGGACTCTGTTCACAATGTGGACATGATCTCAATCTTGGACCTTGCGATTGCAAGCCAGAAGTTGATTCACGCTTTAGCGTACTTGAAAAATTATTACAAAACGGCTCAGAGTCACCATAACACAGGTAGATTTGCCTGATCTCCAGTCAGGACATATTACTGGTGGAAGAGGAGAAACGAATCAATGGGAGCATTACCAAAACAACGAACATCACATGCCCGCAAGGGTAAGCGGCGGGCGCACCAGGCACTGAAATTGCCTCAACTGGTTGCTTGCCCGAATTGCAAGAGGCCCCGGCTTTCACATCATGCCTGCCCGAACTGCGGCATGTACCGCAATCGCCAGGTCTTTTTGCCACGCACAAAGAAAAGCTAAAAGACCTGTAGAGGGACAGTAAGGGTTTCGTTTGCCTGCTGTCCCCTCATACTTCATAAAGAGTAAAGCATGATGACGGCACAAGTCGCCTTTCTTTTTCCCGGGCAAGGTAGCCAATCCATAGGGATGGGTGCTGATGTTTTTGCGACATCTTCCGCGGCGCGCCAGGTCTTCGAGATGGTGGATGAAGCGTCAGGGTTCTCCCTCAGCACACTCTGTTTCCAGGGACCGGAAGAGACGTTGCGCGATACGGTCAATGCCCAGCCAGCAATTGTAACTGTGAGCCTTGCTCTTTTAGCCGCATTTCAAGAAGCCCTCTCCCCACTCAATTATTCCTGGTCCTTCCCTCTTGTTCCGAGCTATACCGCGGGTCATAGCGTTGGGGAGATTACCGCCCTGGTCGTTTCCGGAGCATTTGATCTCAAGAACGCGGTACGGCTGGTACGGGAACGCGGCCGATTAATGCATCTCGAAGGAACGATTTGCCCGGGTGGGATGGCAGCAATCATTGGTATGGACGCGGAACAGCTACAAGAGGTCTGTCAGGAAGCGACGGCCAGGGCGCTGGCTCACTACGCGGCAGATGACAGCGGCAAGCCGGCACATGCGGGATTGGGACGAGTAATCGTAGCAAATTTCAACGCGCCAGGGCAGATTGTTATTTCAGGTGAACAGTATGCATTGCAGGCAGCGATGGAGTTGGCGAAAAAGAATGGGGCAAAACGCGTCATCCCACTCACGGTAAGTGGAGCATTCCACTCACCCGTCATGGAGCCAGCCGCCATTGGGCTGGCTCAGGCAATCCAGGCCTCCTCCATACAGAATGCACCTATACCGATCATCAGCAATATTCATGCTACCCCACTCAGCGAAGCACAGGCTATTCGCGACGAACTTGCCCAGCAGATAGCATCTCCGGTACAGTGGATCCGCACCATAGAATACATGGCCGGCGCGGGGGTTACTGTCTTTATCGAAATCGGTCCTGGCCAGGCGTTAACAGGTATGGTCAAACGGATTATAAAGGGCGTCACCACTGTTAGTATCAGTAGCGCGGCGGATATCGAAAAAGCGACGATGACATTGCGTGAAATGGGCCTTGTACATGAGGTATAATGCTGTTAAGATATTGTTAACTTGGATGCTCATCCCGATTATGAATTGTCTGCAACCATCGTGCTTACTGATATTATCGGGAACCGATTTGGATGGTGTACTTGACACAGACCGGAAAAGCGCATATCGTTGCAGTAAGCCTTATTGGTGGCGTACATGACGCAATGACGTACAGCACGAAACAGCACCGATCAGTTTTTCAGCGTGAGAAAAGCGTGGAGACGTACGTACTCTCTAAAAGGAGAAAAGCTCAATGGTAACTGAACCGCTAGGGGTTGTACGAATTGCGCGCCAGGTACTCTCAACTATCGTGATTAATGCAGCACTACAAGTTCCAGGTGTTATTCGCATGGCCCAGGCAACTGATCAGTGGTCTCGTCTTCTTGGTCGTGAAGTTCCCAAACATGGAGTAGCTTTGACAATTAAAGATACTACTGTCACAGCGGATCTCTACATTGTCGTAGCAAACGATGTTGACATCGTTCATGCTGGTTCCGCCGTCCAGGAGGAGGTCGCTGCAGCACTTGAGTACATGGTCGGCATGCACGTACGCGAGGTCAATGTCTACATTCAGGATGTCATGTAACACGTCACCGGGTCCATAGTCAATACATTGTTTTAACACAGCTAAACTCACGCGCAGCCAACATAGCTAGCAACTATGCGAGGATACCATGCCAATAGGGATACGCAGACAAGCACGAATGATCGCTCTGCAAACACTCTACGAATACGACACCGCCCAACATACACCCGCAGAGGTCTTGCAGCGTCATGTCGAAGATCGCCATCTCCAACCAAAGGTGGCGGAATACGCCAGCGAATTAGTCTTAGGTGTCTGTGACCATCTTGCTGATATCGATGCGCATATTCAGAGTGCGGCTCGCGAATGGCCATTACAACAAATGGCCCGAATCGATAAAAACATCCTTAGACTTGCAATCTATGAGATTCTGTTCAATAATACGGTACCAGCTAAGGCCGCCATTAACGAAGCAGTGGAACTCGCCAAACAATTTGGCAGTGACACTTCCAGCAGATTTATTAATGGCGTTCTCGGCACAATATTTAATCGGGCACAGCAACAGCCCACCCCAAAAGCGGAAAGCGAGGTGAAATAATGGCAACCGTCTCTGAGCGACTCAAAAAGATCGTCGTCGACCAACTTGGTGTTGATGAAGGTGAGGTTGTTCCCAACGCATCTTTTGTTGAGGACCTGAATGCCGACTCACTTGATCTAGTTGAGCTCATTATGTCTCTGGAAGAAGAGTTTAAGCTTCAAATTTCAGATGAAGATGCAGAGAAGATCACGACGGTCCAGGAGGCCGAGGACTACATAGAAGAACACTTGCGGTAATCATAAAAATTGGGTAAGTGGACAACATATCACGTACTACGTGGGAGTTATTTTGTCCACTTATCCAGTTTTCTTCATTCCTGGCAAATTGATGTCACAATTCCCCATTCTCATGCATCTTCATTACTGAAGCGCCTAGTTAAGACGCGAAAAAGAGTGTTGTTGTGGAAATGATTCCTGCTGATCAGGCAGTAGAAGAGCTTATTCAGAAATATGGGAAACTGGTCTTTCATACCATTTATGGCATGACAGGCGACCGGGAAGAAAGTCAGGATCTCACGCAGGATACCTTCCACCAGGCATTAAAAGCTATCGATGCCGCTCGTACCGCAAGTGGCAGCCAGTTTCGCGAAAAGGCCTGGTTGATGAGTATCGCGCTCAATACTGTGCGGATGCAGCGCCGGCGTCGCGGACTTTTCCGTTTTATTCCTTTCTCACATCTACAGAAAGGCACACAAACAACGGAAAAAGCCTACGATACTGGCATAGAAACGCTGAATGAGTGGGCAGCGCCTGTGCAGCCAGCAGGCTATGGAGCTGGTGAAAGCGAAGACCCGGCGGACCTGATCGCGGAGCGAGACGCCGTACAGCGAACAATGGCACAGATCCCGGCAACGCTACGCGAGTGCCTGTTGCTTTCGGTTATTGGCAACTTCTCAACCAGCGAAATTGCACGCATGCTCGATCTGCAAGAGGCGGCTGTGCGGCAACGTCTCACGCGAGCACGGAAACAATTCCAACGGCTGTATGTCCTGGAAAATGGAGAACAGATTAACGACAATGGCACACCTGCCCCGAGTACGAGCATTACACAGGGACAGGTGGGCACCCGCCAAAACCATGAGGGGCGTGTTGAGAGCTGTGTAGCAGACGAAGAAGAGCTACTCGATACGCCTTCCTCAATTTCTCGGAGAAATTATGGAGAGCAACCCTATCGAAACCCTGCTATTACGCCACTATGGTAATACAGCCCCTGTACCCGCCGGAATGGAGGAGCGGTTATACGCCTCTGTCCGTCAGCAGGCTCAAGAGACGCGTAGGGCACAACTAGCCGAAACTCGTTTGCAACAGAAGCGCCTCAACCGGCGACAAGCTGTCCGGCTGGTGGTGAAAGGTGCAGGCGAGGCAGGAATGGGCATGTTGTGGTTAGGCCTGGAAGGTTTGCAGGTGCTTGAAACAGCCCTTGCCAATCAAGAAACCACACAGTCAGTTTTGCCGTAATTTACACTGGTTGTATTCAGGAAGCACACACAAGTTAAGAAAGGAATTCCATCATGTTTGGAACTCATATCCCAGAGTTGGTCATCATCCTTGTTATTGCCCTCCTCATATTCGGCCCCAAAAAGTTGCCGGAGATGGGTTCATCCATTGGGAAGAGCATCAAGGAATTCAGGAAAGGTATGAGCGAGCTCTCTCAACCGAAAGAAGAGAAGGACGATGAGATCAAAGTTCCCAATGTCGAGGCACAGAAGCGCGAACTTGCCAGCCAGAGCACCAGTAACGAACAACTCCCGAACCTGGAAGGGAATAAAGTCGTGAGTGAAGCGAGCCACAGCGAAGCAAGCAGCCCTGAGATGAGTCGTGAGTAGTTTTCGTTGTACGCCCCTGCTTGGAGTAGAAACATGGCAACAAACGAATTAGAAAAGCAGGATCAACCGGAGCCAAATTACGCGGCAAACATGGTAGAGGACGACGATGAGGAGGAGGAGGAGGAGGAAGATAACGATTCTTCCATGACCCTCATAGAGCACCTGGAAGAGCTGCGATGGCGCATCTTTAAATCGCTCATCGCCATCGCGGTGGGGTCTGTTGTGGCCTTCATCTTCCGCGTACAAATCCTGACCCTTTTAGAACTCCCTCTGCCGAAAATGGCGGCGGATACACTGACACATGGTAAGCTTGTTGTATCAGGATTAACAGAGGGCTTTACTGTCTATCTTATGATCTCTATCGCATTTGGCTTTATCCTGGTACTGCCCGTGGTACTCTACCAGACATGGGCTTTTATCTCGCCGGGGCTGCTTGTCAAAGAGAAAAAATACGCCGTACCCTTCATCTTTGTCGGGGTGATTCTCTTCGCGGCAGGGGTTACGGTGGGGTTCTTCGTTTTACAATATCCGGTGCAGTGGTTTATAACGTTTGCCTCGGATAGTTTTGCACCGCTGATCACGGCCGGCAATTACTTTACCTTTGTTGCGTTTTTCTTGCTGGCCTTTGGCATTGTCTTTGAAGTTCCACTGGTACTGACGTTTCTGGCGCAGGTAGACTTGATTTCTTCGCAGACCCTGAAAAAGAAACGGGTGGCTGCTTATATCGGTATGTGGATTGCAGCGACAGTCATTACACCTGGGGCGGACCCCTACAGCCCCATCTTCCTGGGTGTCTCGATGACTTTTTTGTATGAACTGTCGATTATCTTCATCAAGTTAATGAAGAAATAAGGTCACGGAGAATATGAGACCCACAATCCACTGGTGATTGTGGGTCTCATATTCGTTTTTTCTTTTTCTATGAAGACCTGGTTCTGCACATGTATGGACGCTCTGCTGAGTACAGCACGGCATTGAAAAGGGTCGGAATTGAGAGTGGTCCTTGCATTGTTCTTTACCTAGAGCGAACAGATTTCCCCATACCCCAGGAGGTGAACATGCGCGGTCGCCACGCAGCACTGATGATCCAGATGAGCCAGCAGACACGTGTGACTCTGCGAGGGTGGTTGCAGCGTCAGAAAACGCCACTCGGGCGAGCCAAACGCGCTCGGGCGATGTTGCTGTTAGAGCAAGGCCACAGCTACACTCATACCGCTAAATGGGTTGGTTTGACAGAACGCAACCTCCGCAAATGGGCCAAGCGGTTCCACAGTCGTGGAGTGGCAGGGCTGGACGAGAAGTCCCGACCTGGCCGCACTCCCGTCTTTTCACCGGAAGTGGCCCTCTACATCGTGAAACTTGCTTGTGAAAGACCTGACGACAGGGGTCGCTCGCTCTCCCTGTGGGATTGTCCCGACTCGGCTCGCAAGCTCAAAGCCGACGGCATCGTTCAAACCATTTCCCCTGAAACCGTTGGGCGGATCTTGCGCTCTCACCAACTCAAGCCGTGGCGCTCCCACCTGTGGCTCTCTCCCAAGGTCCCTCGTGATCAGCAGTTTGCCGAGCAGGTGAGGTTTCTGGTTGAGCTCTACACCCACCCGCTTGCTCAATGGGAGAGAGTCCTGTGTGTCGATGAGAAGACCAATCTGCAGCCACGCCCTCGTCTGGCCCCAACCAAACCGACGCGCTCAGGGTTGCCAACCCGTGTGGAGCATGAGTACAAGCGTGCCGGAGCTCTGCATCTGTTTGCGGCTTTTGACACACGAACGGGCAAGGTCTCTGCTCGAACGGCACGACGCAAACGCCAAGCCGAATTCATCACCGTGCTCGCTGGGCTCGATCGGGAGATCGAAGCCTCGGTTCGGCACATTTTCCTGGTGCTCGATAACGCCAGCATCCATAGAGGCAAGCAGGTT
>WNGR01005548.1_pt1 | contig 13512 bp, 12 predicted proteins | sample 5407581 | NCBI WGS metagenome assembly WNGR01 (sample SAMN13153383, study PRJNA577476) | soil metagenome | isolation source: 80 cm soil or saprolite under Garry oak tree replicate 2 | place: USA:California | collected 2016-06-15 | reverse complement strand
AACTGCGACCGTCAACTACGGACTTTCTCGCGAGCCCGGACTGCATAATTAAACCTGTGACGTTCTGCTTGGGGGTGATCGTCATAACCTTCAAAATGTACACCTGGGCGCCGCCGTCGTACGTTCCCTCGCTGAAGGGCTTCCGCTTCTTCTCTGTTTCGCCAAGCATAGGTTGCCTGCTGGGGATCTCGTTGCGGTGGGAGTAGTTTTGGTGTGGGACTTCGTGTTGAGTTCGCCGGAGAAGTTAGCACGGTGCTCGCCTGCAAATCATCAACTATTAGCGCCGTCGAGGAACGGAACTAGGGGACATACACCAGCATTCGTTCCATCAACGGCTTCCGCCGATGCGCCAGACATGGTACGATGTCGCTTCGACGATCCAATTCGAAATGACGCAAACGCATTAGGGACAGAGCTCATTCTTTCCTCAAATCGGGCAAAGGGCGTGGGGGGAGGAGCCATTGGTGTTGGGGGCGGGTGTGGTTGCGACAACGGCGGCTGAGATACCGAAGTGGACACTGGGGGGTGAGTTGCGGCCGGAGTCTTCGCTTTTTTCAGCTTTGAAGGCGCCATGACAACTTTGGAGTCCGACTCATATTGCAAAGGTGCAGGAGTTTTGGAAGGTGCCGGCTTGACAGGAGGTAACTGAGCGCGAAAACCTGCATCTACCATCTTGGACTCATGAGGGTGCCGCTTCAGAGCCGAGGACCTGGAACGGAACAGCCCTTGGAAGAAACCGCTCTTTTTCTTCGGCTCTTGGTAGGATTGCGTAGACATCACCGGGGCTATGGGTTCATCGGACACAATGGGTAACTTGGTCGATACGGCAAGTGACGACGGGGTGTTTAATTCGGACTCCTGCGATGGGGATGGTATTACGTTTCTCAGCTGCCTAAAATTTGGGGCCGGGGTGGAAGGATATCCCGAGACCTGTCGAGTAGCGTAAGGGTCCCCCACAGCTTGCGCCGTCGAATAAGATCGGACGGGCATTGGTGACACTGGGGCAGGTACCCTTGGAGTAGGCTGCGTTTGCGATCGGACCGGTGGAGGTTGTGAGAGAGAAGAAACAGGTACTGTAGGGGCGGACGCGCTATGATAGTGGCGGGCGATGGTCTGACGCGTAGCAGGAGTAGCAGGAGTGTGGGCAGTTGCGTGAGTGTTACGGTCACCCAAAATGTCGGGCACAGGCGCTGGAGTATGGACAGATTGTCGGCCACTGTGGTTTCCTGCACGGGGCACCATGACCTGAGGCTGAGGCGTTGGTGACATTGGCGCCGGCAACAACATCGATCCTTGTGAGGATGGAGTCTGTCCTAGAAGAGTTGTAGAACCGGTTTCATGAGATGGTGTCCTGTTTGTGATGTGCACTGCGACGGGATGCGTCGGCCCTTGGGGAGGTGCAACAACTTGAGAGCGGGATCGAGGGGACGGATTTCCGGGCTTGACTTTGGGTGATGGATTATTTGGCGACGGATTAGCTACAGGGTGATTATTAACGGCGGGGCTTGCTTCTACGTGAGTACGAGGTGACGAGGAAGGGTATATGGACGTGGCAGGGTATGCTGACGAGTTCAAGTTTTGGGTTAACACGTTGTGTACACCAGGCTGAGAAGTGTCATGAGCTTGCGGTAGATCGAGGTTGGTAGAGGACCGCGGCTGATAGGTCGGGGCAAGAACAGGCGGCAGAGGAGACTTGGGTGGTGTCCCCTGGTTCACGGGACGGGGGTGCAGATTTGGAGACGCCTTGGTCGACCGCGGGGTGCGCTCACTGGAAGGCACGGTACTCACAACTAGACGCGCAGCGCTTTCCTGAGTGTGACCATATCGGTCCCATTGATCCGGTATATTCCTTGATATTCGTGTCTCCTGTGCACGCTCATCCTGAGGCGAGTACCGATGATACGCCTCCACATTATCCTCTCGGATTGGAAACGCAGCAGCCAAGTCAGGAGCGATCAGCCGCGATGACGGTGGGGCAACACGGGCCAACGGAGTGTCGCCATAGCCCCCAGGAGTAGATCGATGCCTTGGGGGCTTCGTATCAACCACATCAGGGACCGCAGATGTAGCGCCTTGTGGAGACACACGTTGGCCGTTCGTAGCCGCGGGTGAAGGCACTGAGTGAGAGGGGACCGTCGGAGCTGGTGGTCGACTATTTGCCATGGTATTAGGCCAGTGTATTTCCTGCGGGGCCTGGGTATGTTTAGGGCCCTCTTGCGTTGGAGGTCCGTGGTGTGAGCGGGCTGACATCGCTTGCCGATGCGTCTCCACCACGGCAGCAGGTGGTGCCAAAGAGGCAGGAAAAATCATAGGAGAGGGAACCATAGCTGGACGGGGCGTTGGCGACATAGGGTGGAGCGCTGGCGACATAAGTTGAGGCACTGGCGACATAGGTTTAGGCACCGGCGACATTAGTTGAGGAACTGGCGACATGAGTTGAGGAACTGGCGGCATTAGTTGAGGCACTGGCGACATGAGTTGAGGAGGTGGTGACATAAGCTGAGGCTCTGTCGACCATTGCGCAGATTGTAACCACGGCTGGGATGAAGCAGGTTGCGCGGCTAAAGCATGGCTGGGGGGTTCAAGCTGTGCACTAGCTGCGACGCGAGGCACGGCACGAGGCTGCCTATCAAAAGTCTGGGGCTGCTGTAGCACTTGCACCGTGGGTAGAGGCTGAACTGTCGCATCTCTAGCAGCGGGAGTTACAGCTGGCAGGATTGCTCGTCTAGCACTGGTTTCTTGCAGATAGTCTGCGGGGCCTTCGCCAGCTCTGATGCTGAAAACCCGAGGGATGTACTCAGAAGTGTCGTTACGCATAATAGGTGGAGGAGCGACACGCGCGGTAGCCTGAGTGGTGTTTTGGTTTGTGGCATGAGCATCCGCAGACTTGGGGTACGAGCCGGTCCCCTCTCGACGAAATGGCCAGCCACCAAATCCACCTTTCGACTGCTTCTGAAGGGCACGTGAACACTGTTTTGCAGAGGATATCAAGACGCGACGAACCTCCGGTTTATGAGAACTCCGGTCAATGGGTGGTTGTACGTGCGGCGTGGGGGGTGGTTTGTAAACTGCTTCATGAGCAAAGCTGGTGCGATGACCGCCAGATGTCCGGGGGCGTTCTATTGACCGACCATTCTCGACAGGTTTCGACCGCTGATGAAAGGTTTACATTGACCACCAATACTCATGTTATGACAACTCACATGCTCTCTTTTCGATGCATGCTCACTATCGCTTGCAGAGACAGCATAGCCGGGAGGGTATGGCACGGTTAAATTCTGGGAGGGTGAACCTTTGTGAGGCTTCGCGCTGTACTTCTCGTTAGAGGTGCCGGGTGTCACATTCGGCGGCTGTCCCAAAGTTGCTGCTTGCCGGGATTCATTCAGGTTTGACGAAGGGCCGTTCTCGGGTTGACCCGTTGAAACTGGAGCAGGATTAGTGGGGTATGTTGACTGACGCAAGACTGTGGGTACAACAGCCTAAGAGAACCTAGGTTAAGTGAGTTTTAGAACCAGGCCAAACAAATGCCCACCACTGGTGCTGTATGATCCCGCTGCCGGTGACGCTTGGGTCTGATCGAGCCCTGTGGCTTCATCAACGAGTTGTCAGACTCGTCGGAATCCTTGATACGCGCAAGTCTTGGGTCCTTTCCCAGAAACAGAAGAGGTACTGGACCGTCCTTGACCTCAGGTCGCCTCTCCTGATGTCGGGTGGCTCTCTGGGTATGGTCGTCTTTGACTTTCTGCTCGTGGTGGCTCTCGTCGCGGCGCTGCTCCTCTTCTCTGCGCCTCTCCCTCTCACGCCGACGTTCCTCTTTACGTCGTCGCTCTTCTTCGTACCTTGCGCCCTGCTCTCGCTGATCACGAGAAGCCTGCTCATGAACTCTCTCTGTACGTGCCCGTTCTTTTGATTTGGATGTCGGTTTTGGCTCATCCTTCGCTCTGGTTCTGCTCTGGTCCCTATCTTTTTCTCTACCATCTGGACTTACTTTCTTAAGAAAGGAAGAGGGAAGGGGCCAGATAGAGGTGGCTTGAGGTTCCGCACTTTCAAGAACAGCGGGTGGGACGGCGCGAGATCGGTGGCGAGAACTCTTGGGATGATGATCGTCGGAGCGGCGAACCGGATCTGAAGAAACGAAGGGCTTCTTGTCCGTAGCAGTGGCAGCCCTCTGGGATGTAACTCGGGAATCATGGGTGGGGTCTAAATACCTCTCGGCCGCTGCAGGATGAGCCTCCTGGGAGAGAGATGGGGCTGGAAGCGGTATTTTCTGTGACATGTTTGCTGGATATCCTTGGGAAGCTTGTGTGGGTGTATGTAGATTATGAGATGCTTTGTTGGCGGTGGCCAAGGATGGGGCGGCTGGTGGTGGGTACGTGGGTGTAAGGGTTTGTGACGATGGAGGGGGGCCATCGGAGACATAGCCGCGGCCGGAACGTAGCCTGGCATCGTCTTTGCCAGCGGGACGAGCGTCTGGGTTCTTATGATGAGAGGAAGAAGAGAAGTGCTTGTGTCTCTGACGATCGGGTTCTTGGCTCAGCGATATGGCGGTGGGTTTCCAGAGCTTGTAGGTGTTCATAGTCAGATGAGAATGAGTAAACGAAACTCTGCCTCTCGAATAGAGAGGAAGGCCTTTGCGGCCCCAGAACTTGGGTGCTTGAAATGTGCACCGTCGGGAGACAAAATCGGAAAGGACTGAGCACGTCGGACGACCGACATGAGGCTGATTCGAGGTGCTGCCTTCTACATATGGCTACGGCTGCTTGGACCACCCGGTCACTGCTCTCTTAATTTGTGTCATTGTTACATCTACAACTACATGTGTGCCCAAATGACAACGACCAAAGTCCAGTGGAGCCAGCTGGGATTGTCCATAGTCAAATCGGCTTTCCAAAAGGTAGGCCCAAACTCGTCCAGCTCCAAAACGGAGTTAAGAACAGCAAGATCCAGCTCCTAATGGCTTATTCTTACACGGTTTTGACTCACTACCGACAGTGAACAGCGCAGGTAACGCTGATGGAGACCACGAGTGGTCTCCTCTGTCGAGATGGTTTAAGGACCGTGTAAAGGAGAGAAAATATATATCTCAGCCTGAGAGGGAGGGGCATTGCATGCCGCTTTGCCCTTAATAGTCCCGTGTGAAAAAAGTTCGGCAGTCCCCGTGAGTGGGTGTGCTTGGTCTCATTGGGACGTCCACAATCGCACTGCGCTGCGTCACCTTACCTCGCCCGTTCACTCTCTTTCCTTTCCTAGGGTCAATCTTTCCCAACATTGTATCAATAAACCCCTCTCCGCATATAACGTTCAATCATACCGTCCGGGCATGGTGTGTTAATCCCTAAATGAAATGCTAACTTGCCGGGATAACTGACCTCTCCTCTCCGCGTCACAGAGCGACATGGAAACGTTAGACGAGAAGGTTAACGGTGCACCTCCCATGGATATCGATGAACCAGTGTCTGTCAGAGATCGTGCGTACCGATGCTTTCGTCCTCTTAGAAACTTTTCATTATCGCTTCCTCAGATGAAGCCTTTGCCGCCAAGCATATGCCAGACCTGGGTCATGATGTCAAAGAGTTTAGAGTCTTCTCATGGAAACTCACTGGCTGGAAAAAGCTTGAGAAAAAGCTAACCAGTCCAGAGTTCGACTGTGGCGGACATCGCTGGTGAGTACCTCCCATGCCTTTTTTCATGCATCCCATCCTTACCACTGGAACGGCGAAGGCGCATACTACTCTTTCCATTTGGTAATTCGAATGCCCCTCCGAACGACACTGTCTCGGTCTACCTTGATTATGCTGATCCGAAACGAGCCCCCGAGGGCTGGCACGCATGCGCTCAGTTCGCCTTAGTCATCTCCAATCCTCACGACCCCACCATTTATACTGTCAGCCGTAAGTGCTTGGCAGATATCAGAGATCATAGTTTAATCTGCCTCGTAACCTTCTTCTAGATGCACACCACCGTTTCATCGCCGAGGAATGTGACTGGGGCTTCACTCGTTTCAGCGAGCTGCGCAAATTATTTACCATTCAAGAAGGCCACAGTAGACCGACAATCGAAGATGAGTGCGCTGATGTTTCAGTGTTCGTTCGCGTACTAGAAGACCCGACGGGTGTGCTATGGCACAATTTCGTAAAGTGCGAAATTTGGGTACACCGTCTTCCCAGTCGACTAACCATTTACGCCAAACCCTGTAGTTATGATTCCAAGAAAGAGACTGGCTATGTTGGCTTGAAAAATCAAGGCGCAACATGTTATATGAACTCCTTACTCCAATCTCTGTACTGCACACGTTATTTCCGCAAGGTGATACCCTTGATGTTTCACAAGCTGGATAACATGAATTCACTGCCCTTTAGGCTGTCTATGAAATCCCCACAGAAGAAGAGCGGCCGACAGAGAGTGTGGCCTTAGCGCTTCAGCGTGTCTTCTACCACCTGCAGACATCAGATCAGCCCGTCGGTGTGTTGGTTGTTCTTGGTTCCAGACCACACCTGTTCACATTACCGCAGGCACTACCGAATTGACGAAATCATTCGGATGGACTTCACTGGACTCTTTCTTGCAGCATGATGTGCAAGAATTTAATCGCGTCTTACAGGATAAGTTGGAGTCCAAGATGAAGGTACATCTATTCTCCTCTGCGGAAGCGGCGACTAATGCCTTTGTAGGGCACGAAAGCGGAGGGTGCTATTGCCAAGCTCTTTGTCGGAAAGATGAAAAGTTACATCAAATGTGTCAACGTCGATTTTGAGTCTTCACGAATCGAGGAATTCAATGGTATATCTCATCAGTGCAGTGAAATCCGACGCTCATAAATGGGTTTACAGACCTGCAACTTAATGTCAAAGGGATGAAAAACCTCTACGACTCGTTTCGGGATTATGTCGCCGTTGAGACGCTTGATGGTGAGAACAAGTACCAGGCGGAGGGGTATGGTCTACAAGATGCAAAGAAGGGGATTATTTTCCAGTCTTTCCCTCCCGTTCTTCACCTTCAACTCAAGCGCTTTGAGTACGATGTCCAACGAGACGCTATGGTCAAGGTAAGTTTAGTGTTTGATGCCAGTCACCCCGCAGCCAACTGGTAATTCGCAGATCAATGACCGGCATGAATTTCCCTTTGAGATTGACCTCACCGAGTTTTTAGACGAGACTGCCGACAGATCACAGCCATGGGTCTACAAGTTACATGGTGTGCTCGTTCACTCGGGGGATCTCCACGGGGGTCATTACTTCGCTTGCATCAAACCTGATGCCGCTAGTCGATGGCTCAAGTTTGATGACGACCGAGTCACACCTGTGACTGACCGTGAGGTCCTTGAGGAGAACTACGGGGGAGAAGTTCTCAATGGCGTTCCTCCGACATTACAGCGCAATCAAGTTCGTTCGATGAAGAGGTTCTCAAACGCATACATGTTGGTATACATACGTGAGGCTCTCGCGGACGAAGTGCTACCACCTTTCAAGGAGGAGGATACGCCCGCCCATCTCAGTAAGCGATAGTAGTCCCTCTTTCCCCGTTGCTAACACATGTTGTATCAGAAAGGCGCCTGGAGGAGGAGCGCCTCCAGGTGGAGGCGAAGCGCCGGGAGCGCGAAGAACAGCACCTCTTCCTCACAGCGAAGGTAAGGTTGCATTCGTCATTCTTGGAGGCACTAGATCTCTGTTTGAATCCAGGTCATCACCGACGAGACTTTCTCCCATCACGAGGGCTTTGACCTCGCAAGTTTTGATGAGAAAAATTGGCCACCATCAGAACTTCCAACGTTCCGCGTGCTCAAAACCGAGACCTACAGTGTTTTCAAGGCACGAGTAGCCCAACATTTCAACTACCCCGACAATCAGGTCCGCTTGTGGGTGTTGGTAAACCGACAAAACAAGACTGTCCGACCCGACACTCACATACCCGAAAATGAGCCCACACTGAGTGTGTATTGTGATGTTCGTATATAGTCACATCTCTAATGCACCATACAGCGGTCGATGTCATCCGTAACAACATGGCCGCAAGGCAAACAGACCTCCGCCTTTACTTGGATGTCATCCCAGAGCCGAGCAAGGTACCTTTCTGATCTACAGCCGTGCCCTCTCTAACGTCCCTGTGCAGCCGGAGCTTCCTCAAGGAACAATCATGGTTTTCTTGAAGCACTTCGATACGTCAAAGCAGACGCTACATGGTATTGGGAAGTGCTACGCGCAGCGTAATGCCAAAATCAGCGACCTTGTCCCTATTATCAACGAGAGAATGCGGTGGACTCCGGGAACCCCGCTAAAACTTTACGAAGAGATCAAGCCAGGAATGATTGAACTCATGAAACCTAAGCTCACGTTCTCCCAGAGCGAAATTCAGGACGGTGACGTGATATGTTTCCAAGTGGATCTCTCCGAGAAAGAGTAAGTTGTTCATACACTCGTTAACGTTTCGTCTAATACTTTCCAGGATTCATGATCTTGAGATCCAGAGCCTTTACTCGAATCCTATCCAGTTCTATGACTTCTTGCAGAACCGCGTGATGATTATTTTCCGGCCCAAGTCTGATTCTGATTATGACGGTCCCGAGTTCAGTCTGGTGCTAAGCAAAAAGCAGACATATGACACGGTACTAGTCTCTTATTATCCAAATGAAGGATAATTGGGCTCACCAGCGTACCACAACTCGTATAGATGGCGGTCAAGGTTGCCGAATATCTTCGACATGATCCTATAAAGCTCCGATTCACAACAACGCACGCATCGAACGCTTCCCCCAAGGCAATCTTGAAGCGGTCGTTAAATCAAAGCATTGCTGAGATTATCTCACCGTCCTACACAAGCCCCTCCACAACAGTTATCCTGTTTGAGAAGCTGGAAGTTAGCATCGTAGAGCTTGAAACGAAGCGGAGCCTCAAAGTCATCTGGACCGGCGTTCACAACAGGGAGGAATCGACACACACGTTTCTCCTCCCCAAGACGAGCATGGTGCATGAACTAGCAGACCATCTGTCTAAACAGGTGACGATGTCGACGAACGGGCAGGGGTCCAGTAAGATTCGGGTGTTTGAAGTGTCGAAGGACGGCAAAACACAGAAGGAATTCACTGGGTCAGAGATGATAGGGAACATTCCCGACCCAGTGGAGTTGTATGCCGAGGTAAAGAACCTGCATGCTCTACTGACTTTGTGCTCAGTCTTGATCTTGTAGGAAATACCATGGGAGGAGCTCGAAGCCGACGACGCCGACAAGGTGATCAGTGTGTTCCATTTTTCGAAGGAGGTTCAGCGAACACACGGTGTTCCCTTCAAATTCGTTGTCAAACCGGTAGGTCCTCAGATCTCTGGACGAGAAAACTGTGCTGAACCGAAGGCCAGGGGGAACGCTTTGCGGATACGAAAAAGCGGCTCCAGGCTCGGATTGGCGCTTCCGACAAAGATTTTTCACGGTTCCGATTTGCGTTGATTCAGGCGGTGACGTTCAAACAACCGTCATACATCGAAGACGGTGAGCCCTGTCCAGGCTCGCTCTACTAGGCTGATCGCTTAACTGTAGTAGAGGACAATATCTACGACCATAAGTTCGCGCCGGAAGATGTTCTAGGGTTGGATCATGTCGACAAGTCTGGAAAGACGCGGACTGGTACGGGCGAAAAAGCAATCGTGATTCGCGGTTAAGAGAACTTGCTCCTCCGTCGCTTTCTTCCTCATTACCTTTGACATTGTATTTTTGACTCTACGATCATGGTCATCCTCGCCATAACACCACGTTTGTGTCCCTCGACTCCAGTATGAAGATTACGATTTGGATAACTGCACACAACAGGAGGTGCACATAAATACTGTAGAATAGGAACTATTTTCGCTTCTTCGACTTTTTGGCAGACTGGATCAATAACAATGAGCACCTTGCAAAGGGTTAATGCTGAATCCGAACACTTACGCGGTTGCGTGGACTTGCTTCGCCCTCACTGGAAACGGCATCTGTACCTGCGCTAGGTGCGGGGAGTGTGAGAGTCGACGAAGACTTTGTTGAGGTCGAGGGCTTTGGCATTGTAGGGCCAGTCGATGCGCCAGTCGATGCGGATGCAGGGATGGGGGACGCCTGCGTGCCAGGCAGACCTTTACCGAATTTCGCCTCTGGCAACCAATCAGACGTAAAATCATGGGTCAGACAGACATTATGAATACCATTCCGTGCGCGCTCCACGGGTATCTGCTCTACGATGGTCCTCGTCTTCTCATTGGCAAGCATCTCACTCGCCGTCTGGAAAAGTACGTGCCCCCATCCCTCGACGAATGAATTAGCCTCGGCGTGAACCTCGACGATTTCTGCCTCGAGTTCCTTCTCGGCGGCAAGGAGGCTGTTCCAGAGGTCGTCTCCAACAGAGCCCTTTTGCAGCAGGTTTTGAAGCGCCTGTTTGTCCTCACGCAAACGGAGGATACGCTGGACGTCCGCGACCGCCCGCCGGACGAGCGCGGCCTTCAACAACGCATCGGAGGCAGGTGGATCGGCACGCTGGAGGAGTGTGACATAAGTGTCTCTCTCGTGGTGTCTCGGAAAGTAAGGCTCGACGTGTTTGTCTGAAGAATGGATGAGTGAGTGTTCCAATGACATGCAGCTTGCAGCGCGCGTACTTGCACCACGTTTCCTGTAGAAACGGCCGAAAATAAAAAGACCGCCGAATACGACGAGAACATAGAATACAGGGACGAGTACGGAGGCCATGGAACGGAGGAAAAGAAATGTGCAGTGCAGTGCACGTGGTCGAGAAGTGAAGCGTGTTCTATTTACATTTATTTGCATGGCCCGGACGCGGCCGGACAAGTACTCGGTCGCGCGGACCGGAAATCACTCTCGGACTAGACCAAACCAGACCCGCCCAAATGTTGTTCCGTCGTAGCACTCTTCGCCTCACATCCCTACGCACTCATGTCTACACACAGAGGTTTGCCTCAACCAAGGTTAGTTTCACAGCATATCTGTACATTTCTTCGGTCTAAGATACTGCTGCTGTAGACTCTAAAAGAGACACTTCAAGAAGTCATACCAGCTAAGCAGGACCAACTTAAAAGACTGGTGTGACTGGTCAATGCTGGTCTTAGAGTAGATACTGAACAAGTACCCAGAAAGCAGAGCACTCACAAAAGGTCGTCGGCGATGTCAAGATCGAGAACATTATTGGGGGTATGCGCGGCTTGAAATCTATGTTGTGGGAGGCTTCCGTACTGGACCCGAACGAGGTGAGTTTCCCGAGTTATTCAGTTCCCGAGCTCAAATTATGTGTATAGGGAATACGGTTCCATGGTATGAGTATCCCTGACTGCCAGCGGCAGCTTCCTGCGGCCCCAGGTGGCAAGGAAATCATCGCCGAGAGCATGCTCTGGTTGCTTCTTACGGGCAAGGTTCCCACCGAAGCGGAGACACGCCAGCTCTCGCGCGAGCTTGCCGAGAAGGGCGACCTTCCGACCTACGTCGAGAAGCTCATCGACGGGTAGGAGTTCCTTTCGTCCTGTTCTGTACCCACCGAAAACTCCGATCATGGGTTAGGCTCTCCCCGTCTATACACCCGATGACGCAGCTCGGCATTGGCGTCGCAGCCCTCAACCATGACAGCGTGTTCCAGAAGGCGTATGAATCAGGAATAAAGAAGACAGAGTACTGGACGTACACGCTAGAGGACTGCCTTACGCTCATCGCGCGCCTCCCAGCCCTCGCAGCGCGCATTTACAATAACGTCTACAGACAGGGCGCTGCTGCACCCGCGATCGACAAGGAATTGGACCTCGTTGGCAATTATACTGCGCTGATGGGATATGGAGCGAACAAGGACCTGACGGAGTACCTTCGGTTATACATCTCCATTCATGGTGACCACGAGGGCGGAAACGCTTCCGCGCACACAGCGCGTACGCCCTCGTTGTGACCCTTGTCTCTATATTTGTCATTGAACACTGAGCAGATCTCGTGGGTTCGACGTTGGCTGACCCATACCTCGCCTATTCCGCTGCTCTCTTCGCTCTAGCCGGGCCATTACACGGGTGAGCCGCAGACTTTCATCCTTTGCCCTTGATAGGATTCGAACTCTTGCCTCGACAGCCTTGCCAATCAGGAAGTATTGCGATGGCAGTTAGCGATGCTGAAAGAACTAGGTGACGACGTCACCCTCGAAAATATAAAGGACTATCTCTGGAAGACTCTGAAGAGCGGTCAGGTTGTGCCTGGGTTAGTCGCGAATGTTTTCCCCAGGAAGGTGCCTACGACGAACGATTGTCAGCTATGGGCACGGTGTCTTGCGCAAGTCCGATCCGCGCTTCATCGCACTCCAGGAATTCTGCGACACTCGACCAGACTTGCTCAAGAGCCCTACGATTCAACTCGTGAAAAAGGTGCGGTTGCCAGCCGACGAGCTTCCGGGAATCAGCGCTGACGATCATCGTGCTCAAGACCTATGAAGTCGCCCCTGGCGTCCTGACTGAGCACGGGAAGGTGAGCAGAAGGACCTACCCAAAGTTGTAAGGCGTGAGTTCACGACTTGAAACCCAATAGACTAAGAATCCGTGGCCCAATGTTGACGCTGCCTCCGGTTCGTTGGACTGCAAAAGGTCCCTTCTCGTTTGCTAAATCACCACGCGAATATAGGATGCGTACTTTACCACTACGGGCTCAAAGAGTTCAAGGTACCGTGACGTCAGCTTTCAACGCTGAACACTTGTTGATCATCTACCTTGCCCTGATCACTCCGACAAGTATTACACTGTAATCTTCGGTGTATCCCGCGGTAAGTGGTATCAATGCGCCTACAAAGACCCCAGAGAAGCTTATGCTCATTCATGTAGCATTGGGCGCATTGACCCAACTTGTGTGGGCCCGCGGTACGTTATGTGTACTACCCATTGAGTTAATAGTATCACCTGATGACCTGATTAGCGCTCGGCCTCCCCTTGGAGCGACCAAAGTGTAAGGTTGCTTTGGCAGATGAATGGTCGTTATGCTAACAGCTGCCACAGCCGTATCCATGGACACCCTCCAGGAAATAATCAGCAAAGGCGCTTAATGACGAGTGAGGGGGCGATAACTCGAGCTTGTTGACAAGCATACACTCAAGCTGCTAATACACACAACAGGGCATTTGCATTACCCCGGGACTGATAGTAGTAACAATGAAAAACAATATTTGCCTGCTTTCGGAGATGTGCCGTTTAGGATATAGGTGTTTGTGGCAAAAACTCCACAAGGAACCAGTGAGGGACAACACGGATGACCCTATTCACAATATTCAAACAACAGAAATCCATCAACAATGAGGAACCGCATGAAAGGAGGGAAAAAAATCAGGGTAAGGAGGCAGTAATCAAGGACCATGAGGGAGATGGACTATAAATAACGCTTAGCAGAGCATAGCCAAGGTGCTGAATCGGGCACTAGAACCGTCGCGTGGCTTGCTGCGCCTGTTGTTGTGGCATGGGTGAACGGCTTGCAGAACCTACGCTAGAGGCAACAGGTACACCTTGACGAGGTTGGCCAGGGCTGGGCATG
>WNGR01019912.1_pt1 | contig 13516 bp, 11 predicted proteins | sample 5407581 | NCBI WGS metagenome assembly WNGR01 (sample SAMN13153383, study PRJNA577476) | soil metagenome | isolation source: 80 cm soil or saprolite under Garry oak tree replicate 2 | place: USA:California | collected 2016-06-15 | reverse complement strand
CTTCGAGACACATTATCGAGCGAATACACCCGGCCAGCTTCGAGGCCTCCTGAAGGACGCCGGATTCACAGAGGTCGACATCCTGACGCACGAAGCGGAGCCGCTCTACATGATGTTTAGTCGCGTCACGTTGCTTCTCGGCTGGGCGTACGCGAGCCTCGCGCAACGCGGGCTCCTGCCGCGCGCCGCCCTTTTTGCGTTCGCAAGACTCTAAGGTCGCCTTCGCCGAGGACCCAAAGATCAGACTGCCCCACGCATCTGAAACACGACTGCAACCGTCCTCAAGAGAATGCCGATATCGCCCAGCAACGACCATTCTCGGATATAGTGCGTTTCAAGAGCCACGACCTTTTCAAAGTCCGTGAGCTCATTACGCCCGTTGATTTGCCAGGGACCCGTGATGCCTGGTTTCACGTCGAACCGCGCATAGTGATGCGCCTCGTACAAGTCGACTTCCGATGGAATCGGCGGCCGCGGACCGACGAGCGACATCTCGCCCTTCAGCACGTTGAAGAGCTGCGGCAACTCATCAAGACTCGTGCGTCGCAGCCAGCCGCCCAGCCGCGTGAGCCGCGGATCACGCACGATCTTGAACAAGCGGCGGTCGGGATAAATGCTCTGCTCGAGCAGCGCCTCTCGACGCTCCTCTGCACCCGCCACCATCGTCCGGAACTTGAAGATCTTGAACAGCCGACCCCCCCGCCCCACCCGGTTCTGGCGGAAGAAGACGGGCCCCTTGGAATCGATCTTCACCAACGCCGCGACGAGGAGCATGAGCGGCGACGCAAGCACCAGCGCGACGCTCGCACCAACCACGTCCACGAACCGCTTGACGATCAACTGGCCGCCGCGCAATGTCGGCGTCGTCAGCTCGACGAGCGGCTCATCGCGCCGCCACACGAGCTTCGGCTCCACCCCGGCGATCTCGATGCTCCGCGGCACCGCGAGCACCTTGCAGCCGCACGTCAGCGCGGCATCGACCACATCATGAAAGCGCGCGTCGCTCAGATAGCCACACACGACAACCGCCTCGGCGTGCGTCCGGGAGGGATATGCGTATCGACGAACCCGATCGGCCGGTACTCGGAATCCCGATCAAACGCGGAGCTGGCTGTGGTCTCGCGGCACGCCTCCGCCGGCCCCACGAACAGCGTCCGCAACGTGTCGTGCGGCCGCGGCCGCACGCGGTTCACGACCGAATCGAGTAGCTGGCGCTGCGCCACCAAGCCCAGCCAGACCAGCACCGTCGTGAGCCCATACTGCACTGCAACCAGCTCGACGCCACGACTCCAGATCGACATCCACAACGGCAACGCCGTCGCCAACGCACACGCGAGGAAGAGCCGCTTGGGGTCGCGACGCTGATCACCGGGGCCGTAGTTGCCCAAGACCACCAGACCAACGAAGAGTGCAGCGGCGTACTGCCACCCATTGAGAATTCCGGCCGGGAGCCAACGCTGGACTTCGGACGAGACTGTCTGACCGACGATGGCGTAGTCGCGCACACTGCGGAGCAGCGCACGCATCACGTAGAAGGAAGCCAGATCTGCCGTGAGCAAAATGACGAACCGGCGCAGGCTCCGAAGGAAATGGCGCCGGAAGTTCGATTGGGCCCGCCGTTGCAGGCTAAGTCGTACAGGAGGCTTACGTTGCTCGCGCGCAGGCACGCGCGAGACGCCCGACCGGGACGGCGTCAGGATCTCGAGCGGCGCATTATCCACATGCTGATTTGTGATGTGGAAAGGTTCGGCTTCCACTAACTACCTGCCCCCGACGAAAAAGAGACCCCTAGTACACTCCCGGCGCATTTAAAGGACCAAGGGCCGCTGAATATGTTACGCCGCTAAACCGTTAGCTAGGCCATAGATCACGTCGGACTTAGTCCCCCCCACCCCATCCGGAAGATGGATTGTGCGGCGGCACCCAAAAGCTGACGTTCCGGCTTGTCTTCATACTGCGACCCTATGCCGAAGCCGTTGGTCCTGCTCGCCGGTCTCGAGGCGGAACAGACGCCGGAGCTGTCTCGCGCCTTGATCCAGGGTGGCTTTCGCGTGGTGACCGCCCATGACGAGCGCGAAGCCTCGGACGCCGCCCAAGCCCACCCGCCCGACGCCATCCTGCTCGACGCCGGGCTCGCCGCACCCGACTACCGCGTCTGCCTGAAACTTCACACCCTGGCGCTGGCCACTCCGATACTGCTCGTCTGTCCCGGCGAACCCACCCGCTCCCAGCAGCTCGCGGCCTTTCGCGCCGGCGCCTGGGAGGTGCTCGGCGCCCCGCTCGACGTCGCCGCGCTGCTGGCGCAGCTCGCGCTCTTTCTGGAACCCAAGCTCGAGCTCGACCGGGTCGGCGAGGAACGTCTCCTCGACCGCACGAGCGGCCTCTATACCCCCAGGGGACTGGCCCGCCGCGCGAGCGAGCTGGCCGCACTCGCCTCCCGCCACGGCCTCACCCTCGCCTGCGCCGTGTTCCAGCCCGCGCAGCCACCGCCAACCCGCGCCGCCGACGACCAGATGGCCGCCGCGGTCCGCAGCGCCGGGCGCGCCTCCGACGCCATCGGCCGGTCCGGACAAGCCGAGTTCGCCGTCTTCGCCCCGGCCACCAGCACCCTGGCCGCGGCGCGCATCATGCGACGCATCACGGCCAGCGTCGAGCAGCAGCTCGGCTTCGTCGCCCAGCATGCCGCCGACGTCGGCGTCCGCTCCGGCTACAGCGCCTCCTCCGCGCCGCAGCGCATCTCCGCCCCGGCCCTGCTGGCGCGCGCGCGGGGGGCGCTGGGGATGCAGTAAGTCGCAAGCTCCAAGCAGCCACTCTCAAGAAACCGCTACCTCCCAACATGAAAAAGGCCGCTGCCATCATCAGCAGCGGCCTCGTTCTGACCGCCAGTCTCTGTTCACCACTCAGGCGTCCTAGCGTCTTGGCGTCTGCTACGTTCGAGGTTCTATTTGCTCCGTGAAATCTCGGATCGCCATCGCGCTCTCGGCTATCCTCTTCTTCACCCTCCGCCCCGGCGGCACCTGGGTCACCCACGGCTGGTCCTTTGACCTCTGGGCCGGCGACACCGCCCTCGCCGACCTGATCGCCAACCTCCTCCTCTTCCTCCCGCTCGGCCTCTCGCTCACCCTCGCCGGCGTGCGGCCCTGGCGCGTCGTCGCCCTCGGCGCCCTGCTCTCCTGCACCGTCGAATTCCTGCAGCAATGGATCCCGGGCCGCGACCCGAGCGTGGGCGACATCCTCTGCAACACGATCAGCACCGCCCTCGGCGCCCTGCTCGTCGCCCGAGCGCCGGCCTGGCTCTTCGTCTCCCACCGCCGCAGCGCCTGGCAAGCCCGGCTCACCGCGATCGTCGCGGTGCTCGTCTGGTACGGCACCGGGGCCATGGTGCGGCACACCTTGCCGCCCATGCCCTACCACATCGTCACGACCCCCGACTTCGAGCACTACGGCCTCTACGACGGCCGGATCGTGAACATCACGCCCGGGCTGGGCTCGCTCGAGGTCACCGCCGTCGCCGCGCCCTCTCCCCCCGGCCAGACGTCGCCCCTGTTCGCGGTGCTCGACCGCCAGGGCGTAAAAGTCATCATGCTCTCCGTCGACGGCGCCGATCTCACGCTGCGCTACTCCATGCCGGCGCTCCAGGCCACGCTCGAGCAACCCGACTTGCGCCTGCGCGGCGCACTCCGCGGCGTCGCGCCCGGCGACACCTTCATCGCCAAAACCTGGCACGACTCGACCAACGTCTGCCTGCGCGTCAACGCAACCGAGCGCTGCCACCTCGGCTACACGATCGGCGACGGCTGGAAACTGATCTACTATCCGCAGGGACGACCGGCCTGGATGCTCGGCCTGCTCAACATGCTCTGGATTGCCGGCGGCGTGATCGGCGTGGGCTACTGGGGGGCAAGGAGCGGCGGCGAGAAAGACGGCGGCGAGGGGCGGCGCTGGGGCGGCGTGGCGATGGGAATCATCATCGCAGGACTCCTCATGGTTCCGCTCCTGACCGAACTGAAAGCCACGCCGATCACCGAATGGATTGGCGCGTTGGCGGGGATGGGAGTCGGCTACCTCATTGGCTTGGGACTATTCGATACACGCGCCCCCCAAGCTGCAGGATATACAACTCCCCCTTCGCATCCTGGCCAAACGAGCTGATCCCTCCGCCCGGCGACACGAGCTGCGTCCAGTCACCCACATTCACGTTCGGATACTTGATGCTGTGCACCGAGCCGTCACAATAGTCGGCATAGAAATAGTCGCCCGTAAGCTCCGGCAGGGCGCTGCCGCGATAGACGTAGCCGCCCGTGATCGAACAGGCGGCGTTCAGGTGGGGATACTCGACCACCGGCTGGACGCCGATCGGGGTGCAGGGATCGGTGGGATAGCAGTGCGTCCCTTCCATAATATTCCAGCCGAAGTTGTCGCCGCGGCCGCGCCCCACCGCGGTGGTCGAGACATCCACTTCCTCGTAGCGATTCTGCCCCACGTCCCCGATGTAGAGGTCGCCGGTCTGCCGGTCGAATGAGAAGCGCCACGGATTGCGCAGCCCATACGCCCACACCTGGGGCGCACCGGTCGTGTCGGTCTTGAACGGATTGTCGGTCGGAATGGTGTAGCCGCTCGCGCCGCTGACGTCCAGCCGCAGCAGCTTGCCGAGCAGCGCGTGTTTGTTTTGTGCGTTTCCAGCCGGGTCACCGGAGCCTCCCCCGTCCCCCGTCCCGGCCCACAGCATCCCGTCGGGCCCGAACTGCAGCTGGCCGCCGTTGTGATTGGTCTGTCCGGGATGCGGCACCCTCAACACCGTATCGGCGGTCGCCTCATCGGCGCTGTCGGGGTCGCTCGAGACAGTGTAGCGCACGATGCGAATGTCGCCGTTGGGATCGTTGAAGTAGACGAAGAAGTGGCCGGTGCTCGCGTACTGCGGATCGAACGCGATGCTCAGCAGTCCTTGCTCGACATAGCCCGTTTGGACTTGTCCGCTCAGGTCGAGAAAGGGCCGGGCCTGCGTCGTGTCGTGGTGCAGTACGCGGACTTTCCCCAAGCGCTCCACGACGAACAGGCGCTGGGTGTCGCCGGGCGCCGCGGTGAGATAGACGGGACTCGAGAAAGTGCCGACCAGGGAGAGCGACGGAATGCCCGTCGGCGGCGGCGGGTTGTCGAGGAAGCCGTGGCAGGCCGTCAGCAGGGAGAGAAACGGAATCAAGCGATGTCTTCTCATCCGAGGACCACCTCCACGCCTTCTTGTCTGAGCCGGCCGAGCAGCCGGGCCTCGATGCGCGCCCGCAACGTGACCACGCCATTCGTCTGCACCTGCTCCAGAATCTCGGCGTCGCGATGCAACGTCGCCAATAGTTTCCCGTTGCTGACCGGCACGCTGATCTCCGCGATCGGACGCAACGCCTGGGCCGAGGTGCGGAGCGCGAGCCGGAGACCTTCGACGCCAGAATGCGGAATGCGAAATGTGGAATGCGAAATTGAGGAGGTCAGTATCGCGTGGGGGTACCGCTCGCGGACGAGGGTGAGAAACGCGGCGGGATCAGGAAGCAAATCCGACTTATTGAACACATAAATTGTCCTTTTGCGCTCGACGCCCGCCTTACCATTTCGCATTCCGAATTCCGCATTTCGCATTTCTTGCTCCACCACCTCCACCTGCTCTTCCCACCCCGGATGACTGGCGTCGATCACGTGCAGCAGCAGCTCGGCATCTTCCGCTTCTTCGAGCGTCGCGCGGAATGACGCGACGAGATGGTGGGGCAGTTTGCGAATGAACCCGACGGTATCGGTGAGCCGATAGCGATAGCCCTCGCCCACATCCACTTCGCGGGCGAGCGTATCGACGGTCGCGAACAGGCGGTCCTCGATGAAGACGTCGTGACCCGACAGCGCTTTCAAGAGGCTCGACTTGCCGGCGTTGGTGTACCCGACGAGCGCGGCCGTCGGCACATCGCGCCGTCCTTGCCGCTGATTGGCGCGATGCTCGGCGACGTCCTTGAGCCGTTTCTTGAGCGCCGAGATCTTGCGACGAATGACGCGGCGGTCGGTTTCGAGCTGTGTTTCGCCCGGCCCCCGGAGCCCGATGCCGCCGCGGATACGCGACAGGTGGGTCCACATGCGCGTCAGACGCGGCAGCAGATACTCGAGCTGCGCCAGCTCCACCTGCAGCTTCGCCTCGTGACTGCGCGCCCGCGTGGCGAAGATGTCGAGAATCACCTCGGTGCGGTCCATCACGCGCACGCCGAGACTCTTCTCCAGTTTGACGCCCTGGACGGGGGTGAGACTCTCATCGAAGAGCACCAGGGTTGCATTGGCATTCTTCAAATCTTCGGTGAGCGACTCGACCTTGCCTTGCCCGAGATAGAAGTTGGGAGTCGGCGCGTCGATGCGCTGGATGGTCTTACCAATCACCTGGGCTCCGGCCGTATCGGCGAGACGCTCCAATTCCTCCAAGTGCTCATCGACATGCACCGCTTCGTCCGAACCTTTACGCGGCGCCCCAACAAGAAAGGCACGCTCGATCGGGGCCTGGATTTCTATAAGCTTACGAATAGGTCTTCTCCCTCAGTCACAAGCCATCAGTCACAAGCCATCAGAGAAGTTGCAAGACGCCAAGTTGCAAAGTGGCTTCAAGCTTCACGCTGCAAGCTTGTGACCACTTGCACTTGGCGTCTTGCACTTGGCGTCTTGTACTTGTCTTGGAGCTTCATTATGGGATCAGTTTAGGGGTGTATCCAGTATCACAGCCCCGGTAATCCCATAGGGCAATTCTTGCGATTGCAGCAGTGAGCGGGCCGCCGCGCCCACCCCCGCCCAGGTAAAGCGCACGGGCATGACCACGCGGCTATGGTTTTGCGGGGACAGATCCAGGGGCTTGTCTATAAGGGCTTCCCCGAAATACGTGCGTGCCAACTCCAGTCCAACTTCGAGCCGCGTGCTGCGTAGCCGATACTCGTTGGGATTGTACACGTCGAACGCGAGGTCGAGCGTGCCGCCACTCAAACCCATGCCGGTGATGGTGATTTCCTGGAGCGCGATCTGCGGCTGCTCGAACGTCAGCGCGTTCCGTAACGTCGCGCAGTGCAATACGGCGACGCTAACAAGAACGACGCTAAGTGCGGCGACGCTCACGTCGTTTTTTCTGGCGTCGCGCTTCCTCGCGTCGCTTCTAGCGCGCTTGTTCATAACCGCTAACATAACGCACCGATGCCCACCAAGCCGATAGTCCTGCTCGCGAATGCCGACACGTGGCTGACCGAGTCGCTCGAAAGCGTGCTCACGCAGGGCGGGTATCAGGTCGTTGCCACGGCCAAGCGGCAACAGGTGCTGGAGCTGGCGCGGCGCTATCTCCCCGACGGCATCCTGCTCGACACGGGCCTCGACCAGCGCACCAGCGACAACCTCACGCTGTGCCGCACGCTGCGCGCTGATCCCAGCATCTCGCGCGCGACGCCGATCATCCTGCTGACCGCAGGACCGGCGCTACGCGCCCAGCAGGTCGACGCGCTGCGCGCGGGCGCGTGGGAGCTGCGCGGCGATCCGCTCGACATGGAAGAGCTGGTGTTGCGCCTGGGCGTCTACGTGCAGGGCAAACTCGAAGTCGATCGCCTCGGCAGTGAGGGCATGATCGATCGCGCCAGCGGGCTGTACAACGACGTCGGCATGACGCGGCGCGCCGCCGAGCTGGCCGCCTTCACGACACGCCAGGGATTGCCCCTCGCGTGTGCGGTGTTTCAACCCTCGAACGGCATCCTCACCGCCAGCAGCGCCGATCGCCTGGCGCTGGCGGTCCGGAACGCGGGCCGTATTTCCGATGCCGTCTGCCGCACCGGGCCGGCCGAGTTCACGGTGTTCGCGCCGGCGACCGATGAGACCGGCGCCGAGGGATTGGTCCAGCGGATCAGCGATGCGGTGGCGCGCACCGCCGCGGTCACGCTGCGCGCGGGGGTCAGCACGGCGCCGGCCACCGCCAAGCGTCCCTCCGGCGCGCGCACGTCCACCGCGTTCCCGCAGCCGGCGCAGACCTCGCCGGACGAGCTGCTCGCGCGCGCGCGCGATGCGCTGAATTAGGGCGTGCGCCGCTGCGCGCCGCTGGGGCGCTGCGCCGCCCGCGGGCCGGACCGGCGGGTGGCGACGATGGGCAGATCCAGCTCGAAGTAAAATCGCGTGCCCCAGTCGGTGCGCGATTCGACTTTCAGCTCCGATTTCATCGCGGTCGCGAGCCGGCGGCAGATCGTGAGGCCAAGGCCCGTCTGCGAGAAGAGCTGGCCGCGCCGGCCTGGTTCCTTGCGCAGCGGCTGGAACAGCGTGATGACCTTGTCGGGCGGAATGCCGCGGCCCGAGTCGCGCACCGCAAACTCGATTTTGCTCGAACCCTCCTCGCCGATTTCCTGCGCCACGATTTCGACGTAGCCCTGATCGGTGAACTTGAGCGCGTTGGTCGTGAGGTTGAGCAGCACGCGGCTGAGTGCGACCGCGTGCCCCAGGCGCTGGTCGTGCGTCGGCGCGAGCAGCCGCACCGTGAGACGCTTCTCTTCGGCGATCGGGCGCACGATGTCGCGCACCGATTCGAGCATGGCGGTCACCGAGAACGCCGACGGCTCCTGATCCACCAGCTGATCGCCGCCTTGCGTGAATTCGATGATGTCGCTCGCGACCGACGACAGGCCGAGCGCGGCGGTGTAGATCAGCCCCAGCTGGCGCCGCTGCACCTCGTTCACCTCGCCGCTCTGCCCGCGCTGCAGCGTCTCGGTGAGCACGAGAATGGACGTCAGCGGCGAGCGGAGGTCGTGGGCGACGTCCATGAGCAGCGCGAGTCCGTCGCTCCCCGACAGCTGCTGGGCAAAGGTCTGCGCCCAGTTCGCCTGCAGCGCGACGCGCACGCGCTCCATCGCGACGAGCAGCGGCAGCAGCTCCGTGTCCGGCACGCCGACTTCGCGCCAGCCCTCCACGACTTCGCTGCGCAGCAGCTCGAGCAGCCGGCGGCCGAGCGCCGTGTGAATTTTCGTATCGGCCTTGGGCCGAGTCGAGCCGCCCGGGGTCGCGTCAAACCGGGCCTGATGGATCGCGGTCGCGACGAGTGCGAGCAGCTCGGAGGCTTCGGCGGGGCCGGTCGAGCGGGGGCGCTTGCCCCCTCCCCACCGGGACAGCACGGCACGAATGGCGTTCTTGAGAACCTTGCAGGAGACGCAGCGGACATCCGTGCCAACGGGATGTGCGGGGGGGATTGAGGTCCGCGGTGGTACGGGAATCGGCGTGGCTCGTTGTGGCTGCACTGGAACACCTCATACCCTGGGGACTCTGCTGGGTTTCAATTCCGCAATCGCCTACAGCGTGATCCAGCCCTCCCGAATGGCGTAGCGTACGAGGTTGGCGGTGTCGTGCACGTTCAGTTTCTTCATGAGGCGTCCACGATGAAACTCCGCCGTCTTCACGCTGATGTGCAGGACTTCCGCGATCTGCTTGGTCGACTTGCCTTCGCCGACCAGCTGGAGCACCTGGCGCTCGCGCGGAGTCAGATGGGAGCCAGCCGTTGCCGGGTGCGACGCGCAGGCGTCGACGATGGCCTGTGAGGCGCCGGGACTGACGTACAGCCGGCCGCCCCGCACTTCCTCTATAGCGTGCACGAGGTCGTCGCAGCCCTGACTCTTCTGGACGAACCCCCGGACGCCGACCCGGAGTGCCTCTTTGACGAAGCGGGTGTCGTCAATACCGGACAGGAGAATCACGGGACAGGTGGGGGCGATGCGCGCGATCTCGCGGGCGGCGTCCACGCCGTTGAGCACGGGCATGGCGACGTCCAGCACCACCACGTCGGGCGCATAGCGCTGAACGGCATCGACCGCGGCGCGGCCGTCCCCCTCGTCGGCGACGACTTGTAACCCCCGTTGCTCCAGTAGCGCGCGCAACGCTTGCCGCAGCACGAGATGATCGTCCGCCAGGACCAGACGCACCGGCATTGCAGGAGAAGCCACGGCCATCAGGCTGAATCTGGGGGTGCGCGGCCTCTCCGGCCAGAGCGAGCCTCGGGCTTCCGTTCAAGCAGGGGGCTGAGCGCCGCACCCAGACCGAAGCGCGCGAGCTGCAACCGCTTGGCCCGCAGGCGCTTTATCATGTCTTGGGGCGCGAGGCTCAGCGGACGGCCGCAGCGCGAGCACACCCGATCGCGGGCCGGCCCCTTGAGCTTGGGGGCACACTCTCTTGAGAGCGGTTCCTGACAGACGCGACACAGCATCGGGTTGGCCCCGAGCGTTCTCAAGTTTCGGGCCCGCCGCGCCACGGCGTGAGCCGTCGCATTCTTGTTGCCGCACCGCTGCGGAGCGTGGGAGGAACGCCGCGGCGAGGGGTATGTGGCACGCGCGCAACATGCGCGGCGAACGGGGGTAAATGATGTCGCAGCACCGCAACATCGGCGGCGGGAGCGCGCCCGAAGTCATGATGAGACAGCCGCTTGCGAAATGGCGCCCAATTCGGCGCGTTCCATGCTCCAGACGGACCGACAAGTCGCTGGTTGTCCGTGCGTTGACCACGCAAGCTTCGAAACGGGGGGTCACCCACCGATGTCTACACCCGCAGGCCGACAACATCGCGCGCCGCAGTTTTACCCCAACCCCGCGACCGCACCGGAAGTCATCGGCTTGCCGTCGCTCAATCCGCAGGTCAAAGCGGGCATCCGGTTCCTGATCGTCGACGACGACCGCACGTTGCGCGAGAGCTGCTCCAACCTGCTGCAGCTCGACGGCTACCAGGTCACCGTCGCCGGCCGCGGCCAGGAGGCGCTCGAGCTGTTGCGCCATCGCCGGTTCGACATCGTGCTCCTCGACCTCTACATGAGCGATGTGCCCGGATACGATCTGCTCCGCGCCGCGATGGAGACGGCGCCCGAGACGATCGTCATCATGATGACGGGCAATCCCAGCGTCGCCTCGAGCGTGGAAGCGTTGCGGCTCGGCGCCTGGGATTATCTCCCCAAGCCATTCTCGGCGACGCATTTCCAGATTCTCATCGGGCGCGCGGTGCACACCGTCAGCGTCGCCACCGAATCGAAGCAGCAACAGGCGGAGTTCGCGAAGGAGCACGGCAACAGCGACCGGGTCCAAGTGCTCGGCGTTGCGCCGGTCTTCCGGCGGGCGATCGAGCTCGCGCGCCGTGTCGCGCCCACCGACGCCTCGGTGTTCATCACCGGCGCGAGCGGCTCCGGGAAGGAGCTGGTCGCGCAGTTCATTCACGCGCACAGCCGCCGCAGCAGCAAGCCGCTCGTCGCGCTGAACTGCGCCGCGCTGCCCGAAGCGCTGCTCGAATCGGAGATGTTCGGCCACTGTAAGGGCGCGTTCACGGGAGCGGTACGCGACAAGGCCGGCCTGCTCGAGACCGCCAACGGCGGGACGCTGTTCCTGGACGAGCTGCTCGAGATGTCCAAACCGACACAGGCGAAGCTGCTCCGCGTGATCCAGGACGGCGTCGTGCGGCGCGTCGGCAGCGAGACGACGGATGCCGTCGTCAACGTGCGCTTCATCGCGGCGACGAACGGCGACCCCGAGGAGGCGGTCAAGTCCGGGACGCTGCGCGAAGATCTGTATTACCGCCTGCGGGTCGTGCCAATCACCGTCCCGGGGCTCAAGAATCGTCCGGAAGACATCCCGCTGCTCGCCAACCATTTCCTGAGCTACTACTGGCGCGCGCACCGGGACGGGAAGAGCGCGCTGCCCACGCTGTCGGACAGCGCGGTGCGCGCCCTGCGGTCGCATCCGTGGCCGGGGAACGTGCGCGAGCTCCAGAACGTGATCGAACATGCCGTCGTGCTGCTCGAGCCGGGTGCCGAGCTGCGGGCCGAGGACCTTCCCTTCGCCGTGTCCGCTCCCGCCGCAGCGGCTGAGGCGCTCGCCGCGGAGACTCCCGCCGCCGCCGCCGCCGCCGCCTTCCCCATGCCGCTCGAGGAGACGTATCATGCCGCGCGCGAACGGCTGCTCGCGGACTTCGAGCGGCGCTACCTCACCTGGCTGATCACTCAGGCGGGCAACAACATCTCACGCGCCGCGCGTATCGCGGCGGTGGACCGCACGACGTTGTATCGCTTGATGGAACGCCACGGCCTGCAGCGCGTCCTGTCCGTCAACTCGGCCGACGCGGAGACCGCCGCGGCGCTCTGAGGTTGTCGCTACGCGGCGGGAGTCACCTGTTTTTTGCGCGAGGGCCCGCTGTTGCGCCGCGACGGACTCAACGGCAGATCCAGCTCGAAAAAGAACCGCGTCCCACAGCCCGGCTGCGTCTCGACGCGCAGCTGCGAGCCCATCGCCTCGGCGAGCTTGCGGCAGATCGTCAATCCGAGTCCCGTGTTGGAGAACAGCTTGCGGCCATACTGCTCGTGCTCGCTCGGAGGTACATGACGCACGGGATCGAACAGCGTCGGCATCATCGCGGGGTCGATGCCGCGGCCGCTGTCGCGCACCGCGAACTCCACCCGTCCCGGACTCGCTTCGCGCGTGCTGATTTCGACAAATCCGTGCTCCGTAAACTTCAGGGCGTTCGTCGTGAGATTCAGCAGGACGCGCCGGAGCGCGACCGGATGACCGAGCCGCTCGTCCTCGCTCGGCGGCTCGATGCGGACGGTGAGCTGTTTCACCTCGGCGATGGGACGAACGATATCACGCACCGCGTCCAGGACGCTCGTGACCGAAAACGGCACTGGCTTCTGCTCCATGAGCATCTCGCTGCGCTCGAGATCGATAATGTCTTTCCCGACCGAGCTCAGGCCCAGCGCCGCGGTGCAGATCAGACCCAGCTGCCGGCGTTGCAAGTCATTCACCTCACCGCTCCCGCCGCGCTGTAGCGTCTCCGCGAGGAACAGAATCGAGCCGAGGGGCGAGTGCATGTCGTGCGCCACCTCGGCCAGCAGTTTCAATCCCTCGCTCCCGAGCGTCGAAGCAAACGCATTGGCGCCGCCGTTCACGATGGCGTCGCGGACGCGCTCCATCGCGAGCAGCAGGACCGGCAATTCTGCTTCGGTGAGACCGTGGGTCTTCCACGCCCGCATGACTTCGTCGCGCATCACCGTGATCAATCGGTTGCCGATGGGCGTCTGCGCCCGCGCATCGACATCCGCACCCGGTGTGATTTGCATCTTCAAAACGCTGACCACGACAATCGCGAGCAGATCGGTGACCTCGGCCGATGAAGGGTCGCCGAGCTCCGGCCCCCAACGCGTGATTATTTCCTGGGCGGCGATCTGCTGAATCCCCGGTGGGACACCGATTAACCCGTCACGCGGAACGCGTGGCGCGGGCGAGGGGGGTCTACTGTAGGAGGCGTCGGTCTCGGGCATCACGTCGCAGGTGTCGAGTGCACGGCTTAAATTACACAGACCTAGGGAAGTTGCTAGAACCGCAAATTGGGACTATACCGTTGGAGGGCTGGCACGGCGTTGTGGCGTGCATGCTACAGTTCCACGATCCGACGTTCGCTGAATCGGCCTAGTCGGTTGCCGTCAGCCATGTTACCATTGGCGCGGCGCGCACGTATCCTG
>WNGR01010045.1_pt1 | contig 13517 bp, 9 predicted proteins | sample 5407581 | NCBI WGS metagenome assembly WNGR01 (sample SAMN13153383, study PRJNA577476) | soil metagenome | isolation source: 80 cm soil or saprolite under Garry oak tree replicate 2 | place: USA:California | collected 2016-06-15 | reverse complement strand
AGCACGCCGGCCAGCAGCGAGGACACGTGCTCGGCGAGCGGCAGGCCCTTGGTCGCGGCCAGGTTGGCGGCCATCCGCGAGGTGTCCACGACGAGCCCGGGCAGCAGGTCGGCTGCCCAGCTCGAGGCCGAGCCGGTCAGCCTGAGCAGGGCGGTCAGCGGCTCCCACTCGGCGTGCCAGGCGCCGGCCGCGCGCTGCAGTTCCTGTTCCGAGGCCGCGGCCAGGGTCGCGAGCAGCCCCGGGACCTGCCTGGTGCAGCCGAGGATGGCGATCGAGGCGACCGGATTGTGCTTGTGCGGCATCGCCGAGGAGCCACCGCGCCGCGGGGACGCCGCAGGGGCCTGCTGATCGGCACCCCGCTGATCGGTACCGCCGCCCTCGCTGACCTCGCCGACCTCCGACTGGGCCAGCAGGGTGACATCCCGCGCGATCTTCCCGAGCACCGCCGCCACCCGGGCCAGCGCGGCGCCCAGGTCGATGATCCGCAGCCGGTCCGTGTGCCAGGGCAGCACAGGCACGGCCAGGCCGAGTTCGGTGGCGAGCAGCGCGGTGACCCGCTGGCCGGCCTCGCCGAGCGAGGCGAGCGTGCCCGCCGCGCCGCCGAACTGGACCGCGAGCCGCGGACCGACGGCGTCCAACCCGGCGCGGGCCTCGTCCAGGCTGGTCAGCCAGCCCGCCGCGACCAGTCCGAAGGTCACGGGGACGGCCTGCTGGAGCAGGGTCCGGCCGATCATGATCGAGTCCCGGTGTGCCGCGGCCAGCCCGGCCGCGGCGTCGGCCGCCCGGGCCAGGTCGGCCGCAATGACGCCGATGGCCCGCTTGGCCAGCAGCATCGCGGCGGTGTCCACGATGTCCTGGCTGGTGGCCCCGCGATGAACAGCGCTGACCGCGGTCTGGGGCACCTGCCGGGCCAGCGCGCGGGCCAGCCCGGGCACCGGATTCCCGGTCAGCGCGGCGAGTCCACCCAGCTCGTTCGGATTAAAATCTCCGGCCCTGGCCGCCGCGGTGACCGCCTCGCCCGCCCCGGCCGGCGCCAGCCCGGCCCGCTCGAGCGCCCGGGCCAGCCCCGCCTCCGCGTCCAGCATCGCCCGCAGCCACGCGGCGTCGCCCGCCTCGACGCCGCCCCTAGCGAAAACCCCGCCGAACAGGCCCCGTGCGTTCGGCTTCTCATGGTCAGGCATCCGAGATCCGTCCTCTCCCGTATCCGGGTCACCACCCTAGAGCCTTAGAGCCTTAGCTCCGTGCGTATAGCTACCTCCGCTTTGGCCGGTTAGCCTGATGATCTATCGTCGGAGCATGACCGAGCATGTTTCGGGCGATGACGCCCGGCTGCCGCATGCCCCCTCGGGGGGGACAGGGGGGGTCGTCCCCCCGAGACAGCAGCGGCACCTTGTTACCGAGATCCCCGGACCCGTCTCGCGTGAGCTGCTCACCCGGCGCGAGCGCGCGGTGGCCCGCGGGGTCAGCCACGTCCTGCCGGTGTTCGTCACGGACGCGGGCGGCGGCGTGATCGTGGACGCCGATGGCAACTCCCTGATCGACTTCGGGTCCGGGATCGCCGTGGTCTCCGTGGGCAACGCGGCCCCGCGGGTCTCCGCGCGGGTGGCCGAGCAGGCGGCGAGGTTCACCCATACCTGCTTCATGGTGACGCCCTACGAGGGCTACGTGGAGGTCTGCGAGGAACTCGCCAGGCGGACGCCGGGAACGCACGACAAGCGCTCGGCCCTGTTCAACTCCGGCGCGGAAGCGGTGGAGAACGCGGTAAAGATCGCCCGGCACGCCACCGGGCGGCAGGCCGTCGTGCCGTTCGACCACGCCTACCACGGGCGCACCAACCTCACCATGGCGCTCACCGCGAAGAACATGCCGTACAAGGACAAGTTCGGCCCGTTCGCCGGCGAGATCTACCGGATGCCGATGGCCTACCCGCTGCGCTGGCCCGGCGGCCGCGACGCGTGCGCGGCGGAGGCGCTGGCCACGGTCAAGAGCCTGATCCACACTCAGGTCGGCGAGGACAACGTGGCCGCCCTGATCATCGAGCCGATCCAGGGCGAGGGCGGGTTCGTGGTGCCGCCCGACGGGTTCCTGCCCGGGCTCGCCGAGTTCTGCCACCAGAACGGGATCGTGTTCATCGCGGACGAGATCCAGACGGGGTTCTGCCGCACCGGCGACTGGTTCGCCTGCGAGCACGAGGGCGTGGTGCCGGACATGGTCACCACGGCCAAGGGCATCGCGGGCGGGCTCCCGCTGGCCGCCGTGACCGGGCGCACCGAGATCATGGACTCGGTGCACGCAGGGGGCCTCGGCGGGACCTACGGCGGCAACCCGGTGGCGTGCGCGGCCGCGCTCGGCGCGATCGAGACGATGGCGGCCGAGGACCTGGCCGGCCGGGCCCGCCGGATCGGCGAGATCATGCTGCCGCGGCTGCACGGGCTGGCGGAGAAGTACCCGGTCATCGCCGACGTGCGGGGGCGTGGCGCGATGCTGGCGATCGAGCTGACCAAGCCGGGCACGCTCGACCCCGACCCGGCCACCACGACGGCCGTCGTCAGGGCCTGCCATCAGGCCGGGCTGGTCACGCTGACCTGCGGAACGTTCGGCAACGTGATCAGGTTCCTGCCGCCGCTGGTGATCGGCGAGGACCTGCTCGACGAAGGCCTGTCCATCCTCGAGGACGCCTTCGCCGCGGTCTGATGGCTTCCGGGGGACGGCGGGCGCGCAGCACGAGGAGCTGACCCGGGGCGGTGCGTTAGCTCCCGGACGTCCCGAGCGGGCTCGGCGCGGTGAACTCCACGCGCACCACCGCCTGGCCGTCAGGCAGCACCACGGACACCGTCCTGACCGGCCGGATGCTGATATCGAGCCCGCTCAGGGCCGAACGCACCGACCGTGCGTAATCGGCCTGCGTCTGGCCGACCGCCTGGCTCGTCGGGCTCGTGGGGCTTGCAGGGCTCGTCGGGGTCTCCGGGCTCAGGTCGGCGTAGCGGAGCGGGAGCCCCGCGCTCACGCCCGGACCGACGCTGCCGAAACCCATGACGCTGACCCGCAGGTGCCGGGACAGGGCGGTGAGGGCGGACAGCAGGCGCAGGTCGACCAGGCCCCCGGTGAGCTGAGCCCGGGCGGACGTCTGGACGGTGATCCGCCGGTCGGCCAGCAGCCTGGCGCCGGCCGCCTTGGCGGCGGCCATGTCACCTGCCAGCGCGGTCTGGTACGCGACGGCCCCATGCGAGGCAACGACCCGGACGGTGATGCTCGCGGACCCGGAGCCGAAAGACGCGAGGACGGCCGGCGCCCAGGCCCGGTCGAGGCTGGTACCGAAAAACGCCCGGACGGCGCCCGTCTCGACGACAACGACGGAGCTGCGCGGATCGCGCGAAATCGGCCCGAGCACGAGCAGGTCGCGTGCCGGGAGCCCGCGCGCCTCGAGCGCCGCGCACATCACCCGATCGCAGGACACCGGCACGCCCGGCCTTACCTGCTGGGCGACCCAGGCGGCCGCCTGCCCGCGGACCGCCGCCTCGTGGCGGGTAGCCGCCTCCTGGCCGGCCGCGGTGGCGCTGGGCGCCCGCGTTCCGGTGAAGTGCCTGACCGCCACGACGGTCAGCGACCCGATGTCGGTGACCTCGTCCTCGGTGAGGGGTCCGGCGTTGGCGGCGCGTGCCCGCTCCTGCGCCGCGTCGGCAGAACCGGCCCGGCCACCGCGCGCGTCGGGCAGGCTGGTACCGCCGCGGCCGCTCCCGGCCCGGACCGACGGGGTAGTTACCTCGCCACCGGTCGGCCTGTCCTGGTCACGGGCCGCCGCCACCGCGCGCTCGGCGGTGACCGCCGTCTCCAGGCGCTGCCGTAGTTCAGCGGACAGCACCGGTGCGACGGGCGAGCCGGACTGCGACGTTGCGGCCCGGGCCTCGCCGCGGAAGCGCTGTGGCAGCTCCTTGTCGCCGCCTTTGTCTGCCATGCCGGTCAACCCCCAGCGGGACGCATGCCGGACGATGCGAACCGCACGGTATAGCGCAGCACAGGTTCGACATCTGTTCAAGCAAGACTACGAATTGTGATCAGAAATCCGCTGATTCCGGTGGGCGCGGTTACCTGGCGGCGGCGGGCGGCTCAGCTCATACCGGTGGTGGAGGCCGAACGGGACCGAGGATCCCGCGGGTGCCACGAGCCGCGGGCCACACTGGACAAGAAGCTGTCCACGGCACGGTTGAAGACGTCGGGTTCTTCCAGGTTGGCGGTGTGGCCGGTGCGCGGCAGGACCGTCAGGCCCGCGGTGGGGATAGTGCGCTTGAGCATCAGCGCGGGCTCCAGGCAGCCCTCGTCCTCGTCGCCCGCCAGGACCAGGACCGGGACGCTCATCGTGGCCAGGGCGTCGGTCAGCGCGTACAACGAAGGCCGTTCGGCCTGGACGCCGCGCATGGTCAGGGCGCTGCCCAGGGAAGAATGGCCGGCCAGTGCCTCGGCGAACTCGGCCCAGCCGCGCGGGTTCTTGTTCTGGAACTGGACCCGGGCCGGCCCGACCGCGTACCGTTCGGCGACCTTCGCGGCACCCTCCGCCGCGAACGCGGCCGCGATGAGCACGGACTCGGCGCGGAAGGCTTCGGCGCGCTCGGGCTCGGCGCCGTAGCCCGCGCCGGCCACCACCGCGGACCGGACCCGCTCCGGGTGCCCGAGCGCCAGGTGCAGCGCGGTGAAGCCGCCCATCGACAGGCCGACCACGTGCGCCTGGCCGATCTTGAGGCCGTCGAGCACAGCGATCGCGTCGGCGACGGCCCGCTCCTGGGAGTACGCCTCCGGGTCGGTGGGCACGTCCGACGGCGGGTAGCCGCGGGCCGCGTAGGTGACGCAGCGATAGGCCGCCGAGAAGAACCGCATCTGCGGCTCCCAGCTCCGGTGGTCGCCGGCGAATTCGTGGACGAACAGGAGCGGCTCGCCCTGGCCGGTCTCCTCGGCGTGCAGCTTCACGCCGTCGTCGGTCACGATCGCTGGCATCGCGTCTCCCCCTGATCTAGCTGACCTGGATCTGGCTGCGGCCCTTACCCGGATTCCTCTTTTACAGGATTCGCGCCCATGATGTGCTGATATGTCCGATCGGAGGCGGTGCCTGCGTCGCCTTCGGCGAGCGCGCGCACCTGCCAGTTCAGCTCACCCAGCCGGCGCAGGCCTCCAATGCATTTGACATACCATATTTCAGCGTTCGGAAGCCCCCGTGGTTCGGAGCTGAGCATGCCGCATCCTCACCTCGCCGTCGAGACCAGTCCGGCTGGCTTCCGCTGGGTGCGCCTGTCCCGGCCGGAGCGGCGCAACGCGCTCGACGTGAGCCTGCTCCGCGCGGTAACCGACGCGCTGGCGGCCGAGCCCGGCGTCCCGGTCCTGCTGACCAGCGCCGATCCGCGGGTATTCTGCGCCGGCGCCGACTTGACCATCACCGATGCCGAACGGGCGGCGGTCTCCGACCTCTTCTACGACTGCTGCGAGACCATCATCACTAGGCCTGGCCCGGTGATCGCCGTGCTGACCGGCCCAGCGGTCGGTGGCGGCGCGCAGCTGGCGGCAGCGTCCGACCTGCGGATCGCGGGACCGGGGGCGCGGCTGCGCTGGACCGGTCCGCCCGGACTCGACCTCGCAGTGGGCGCCTGGGTGCTGCCCGATCTGGTCGGCCGGGCCACGGCCATGGACCTGGTGCTGACCGGCCGCTGGCTGGAGGCAGCCGAGGCGCTGGCGCTCGGGCTGGTCAGCCGGGTCTGTGACGACCCGGAGCCCGTCGCGGCCGCGATCGCCGCCGACCTGGCCGACCGGGGCGCCGGGGCCGGCGTCAAGGGTGTGATGGCGGCCGGCGGGCTGCTCGATCGCTTGCGGGCCGAACGGGCGGCCAACCGTTCGGCCTGGGCCCGCGTCCTGGCTGCTCCATGAGCGGCTACCAGGACTGGAGCCTGGACGGCTGGCGGACTCACCTGCCCGGGGTGCCCGACGTGCCGGATTACGTGGCCCGGCTGGGCGGGGAGAGCCTGCCCGCGCTGGCCGCCGCGACCGCCAGCGCGGTACCGGACCGGGTCGCGGTCGCCGTGGACGGCGAGCCGGTTACCCACGCCGCGCTGGACGAGGCCTCCGCCCGGGTGGCGGCGTGGCTGGCCCGGCGGGTGCGTCCCGGGGACCGGGTGCTGCTCGCGGCCGGCTCCAGCATCGGCTTCGTGCGCTGCTACCTGGGCGCGCTGCGGGCCGGGGCCGTCGTGGTGCTGGCCAACCCCGGCTACACCGCCGCCGAGCTCGGGCACCTGGCCGACGACTCCGGCGCGGTGCTGGCCTTCGCCGATAGCGAGCCCGGTCGCCGGCTGGCCGGGCTGGGCCTGGGCCTGCAGATCGCGGACGCCGGGGAGCTGCCCGCGGACGTCCGGCCGGCCACCGGGGTGGCGGCCCGGCCGGACGAGGTGGCGCTGCTCGCGTACACCTCGGGCACCACCGGCAGGCCCAAGGGGGTGCCGCTGACCCACCGCCAGGTTACGGTCTCGATCCGCGCCGCGATGGCGGCCTGGCGGTGGCAGGCCGACGACGTGCTGGTGCACGCGCTGCCGCTGTACCACCAGCACGGCCTGGGCGGGATGCACGCCGCGCTGATCGCGGGCGGCACCGTGCACATCAGGTCGAAGTTCTCGGCCGACGCACTGGTGCAGGCCGCCGCCGACACCAGGGCCAGCGTGCTGTTCGCGGTGCCCACCATCTACCAGGCCCTGGCGGATTCGCCGGCCGCGCGGGCCGGCGGGCTGCGAGGGCTGCGCCTGGCCGTCTGCGGTTCGGCTCCGCTGAGCCCGTCGCTGGCCGGACGGCTGCCGGCCGTGCTGGGGCGGCTGCCGCTGGTCAGGTACGGCACCACGGAGAGCGGGCTGAACGTCTCCAACCCGGTCGCCGATCCGCGCGGCGACACGATCGGGGTGCCGCTGCCCGGCGTGCTCGTGCGCATCGGCACCGGGGACGGCTCAGCGGACGGCCTGGCCGCTCCCGGCGCCGACGGCGAGATCCAGCTTCGCGGGCCGCACGTCTTCTCCGGCTACTGGGACGACCCGGCCGGCAGCCAGGCCGCCTTCACCCCGGACGGCTGGTTCCGCACCGGTGACATCGGCACGGTGGACCCGGCCACCGGGCACCTGGTGATCCGCGGCCGGACCAAGGAGATGATCATCTCGGGTGGCCTGAACGTGTACCCGCGCGAGGTCGAGATCGCGCTCGAGGGTCATCCGTCCGTGGCGGAGGCCGCGGTGGCTGGGGTTCCGGACGAGCGCTGGGGTGAGCGGGTAACCGCCTGGGTGGTGCTGCGGGACGGGCACGATTTCGACGAGGCCGCGCTCATCGCGCACGCCCGGACGCTGCTGGCCGCGTACAAGTGCCCCAAGCGGGTGTTCCGGCTGGCCGCCCTGCCTCGCAACCAGCTCGGCAAGATCGTCCGCGGCGCCCTGGGCTGACCCGCGGAATGTCCCTCACGTCGGCATGATCGTCGGAAATGAGTGCAATCCGTGCTGTCCTGACAGCACGGATTGCACTCAATACGGGCGGGGAAGGGGTGGGCTAGATGTCGCGCGGGGATTCCCGCGCGATGCCGTATCGGGCCGCGACCGGATTCCACACCTGCACGAAGGCCTGCTTGGCCGCGTCGGCCCGCTGGCTGGCGCTGAACGCGGCGTTGTAGGTGCTCGACTGGCTGGTCGGCGTGCACCCGCTGGTCAGCTGCTGCCGGGCCCAGGACAGATAGTCCCGGTCGGCCGTCAGCGAGCTGCCCAGCGCCGCCAGCAGCTTGGACTTCACCTGCGTGCCGCCCGGCAGGGCGGCGGTGGACAGGGTCGAGGCCCGGTCATACTGCCCGGCGCGCCGATTCACGACGGCCTGGAGCTGGCTGACCGCGCCGGGCAGGTTGGTGCACGCACCCACCTGGGTGACCGCGTTGTGCAGCGCCGTCCGGGCGGCGGCGCTCGAGGTCAGCAGCTCTTTCAGGGCCGCCGCCTGCTGGGAAGCCGTGACCGGCTCCGTCGGCGATGAAGCCGCTGACGGCGATGACTGCGTCGGGGACGGCGAGGAGGCAGCCGGCGTGGGGGTGGCTGCGGCCGGGTGGGCGGGGGCCGATCGCCCCGACAAGACGACACCGGATACGACCGCGGCGGCCACAACGACTACGGCGCCGACCGCCAGCACGGGCCCGCGGGCGCGGAGACGCCGGGCGGACCGTTCGGGATCGGCGCCGCCCGGATCGGCGCCGCCCGGATCGTCGCCGCCCGGATCGTCGGCGGGGGCCGGTTCCAGCGAGCCCGCTCCTGCGGGCCGGTCCGCCGCGTCGGCGTGCGAGTCTTTCGCGGCTGCCTGCGCGTTCTCCGCGCCTGGCCGCTGCTTCTCTTTAACACGGAGAATCCCCCGGCCGGCCGAAGCCGGCCAGGGCCAGCTGACGGGGCCGTTGCCGCGCGGTGCGGGCGACTGCGGTGGGTCCGCTGGCTCACCTGGCCGCAGGCCAAGCGCGGCACGCAGTTCCTCGGCGAACCGGCCACAGCTCGGGTATCGGCCGGCCGGGTCCTTCGCCAGCGCGGTGGCCAGCACCGAGTCGATCGCCGAAGGTATTCCGGCGCGCCGAGCGCTCGCGGCCGGCGGGTCCGCGTAGATCTGCGCGTACATCAGGGTCTGGCCCTGGTCGGGGCCGAACGGCGGCATGCCGCACACGAACTCGAACGCGGCGCACGCCAGCGAGTACTGGTCGGTCCGGCCGTCGGCGGCGCGGCCCTCGATCTGCTCGGGCGCGAGGTAGTCAAGCATCCCGGCGGCCTGGTCCGCCGTGATGACCTGGCCGGGCGGGAAGACCTGGCTCATCCCGAAATCGGAGAGATACGCATGGCTGCCCGCGGCCCGGCCACCCGCATCGTCGCCGTCGAGGAGGATGTTGGCTGGCCGGACATCACGGTGGATCACGCCGTGCGCGTGCGCCGCGTCCAGGGCCGACGCGAGCTGGGCGACTATCCGCCACGCATAGCCGAGCGGAAGCGGGCCGTGCCGGCTGAGCAGCGACCGCGTGTCCCCGCCGGTCACATAGCGCATGGCAGCGTACAGGATCCCGTCCGCCTCGTCAGCCTCGAAGACGGGAACGATGTGCGGATGTCCCAGCGCCGCGGCGGCCCGGGACTCGCTGATCATCCTGGTCCTGAAGCCGGAGTCGCGAGCCAGTTCCGGCCTCATCACCTTGAGCGCGACCCGGCGGCGCAGCCGCACGTCCTGGGCGAGGTAGACGACGGCCCGGCTGCCCTGCCCGACGTGCCCGTCCAGCCGGTAACCGCCGATCGTGCTGGTCTGCCCCGCGGCGGGCAACCCCGGACGGGTGGCGTGGCTCACCGAGGCCCCACCGGGCCGGGCGCGCCCGGCCAGCAGCTAAGGCTGGCCTTGCCCGCCGGGTCAGCCGGGCACCGGCTCCAGTGATGATCTCGGCGGTGCAGCTCACGAACCTCCCGTTCGCAGTGCGGCGCGCCAGGTAACCAGGCGAGCCCGCGGGCGCGGCGACCGCGCCGTATCGCCACGATATTGATATTGCACCAGGCCTGTCCGGCCAACCACAAAGAGGCGGGCTCGCTCGTCCGCCGTCAGGCGGTCCGGACGCGGGCAGGCGGGCGGAGTTAGATCTTCCACCGCGCTGATATCTGGTCTACCATCCAGCTCACCGACGGCAGCGGCCGGAGGCGGGAACACGCGGCCCGCGCGGGAACACGCCGACCCGGCGCAGCGCTGTAGCGAGACGGAAGGGGTTGCGGTGGATCTGCGGCTGGACGGAAAGGTCGCCGTCGTCACGGGCGCCAGCAAGGGCATCGGCCGGCGCGTCGCCGAGTTCCTCGCCCGGGAAGGCTGCGACGTGGTCATCACCGCCCGGACCGCCGCCCCGCTGGAGGCCGCCGCAGAGAAGATCGCCGCCGATACCGGCCGGGCGGTGCTGCCGCTGGCCGGCGACATGAGCGTGACTGAGGACGTCCAGCGCTGCGTCGACGCCACCCTCGAGCAGTTCGGACAGATCGACATCTTGGTCACCTGCGCGGGCAGCTCACCCGGCGGGCTGCTCGAGGACCTGACCGAAGAGCAGTGGATGTCGAGTCTCAACCTGAAGTTCATGGGCTACGTCCGGTCGGTGCGCGCGGTCATCGGTCACATGCGCGAACGCGGCGAGGGTGCGATCGTGCTCGTCGTGGGCAACGACGGCCTCAAGCCCAGCTACTGGGAGATGACGGCGGGCGTGGCCAACGCCGCGGACATCAACTTCGCCTCCTCGGTCGCCGAACAGTACGGGCGGCACGGGGTACGCATCAACACCGTCAACCCCGGCCCGGTGAACACCGACCGGTGGGACACTCTGGAGAAGGCCTTCGCCCGCGACAAGGGCGTGACCCAGGAGCGCGCGCACGAGCTGGCCCGGCAGTCCATCCCCTTCGGCCGCATCTGCGAGCCGGATGAGGTCGCGGCGCTGGTCACTTTCCTCGCCTCGCCGCTGGCCAGCTTCATCAACGGCGCCCACATCCCCGTCGACGGGGCGCAGCGCAAAGCCATGATGGACCAGTAGGGAGCCTAGTAAGGGAGCACTGCCATGACCCACGCTGCCGGCGCCGCCGAGCTGCGGCCGCTGCAAATCGAGATGAACGGGATCAACGTGATCTCCGAGTCCGAACGCAAGGGCCGCCCCCGGGACCTGTTCTGGCCGTGGTTCGCCGCGAACATCTCGGTGCTCGGGCTCAGCTACGGCGCGTTCGTGCTCGGCTTCGGCATCTCGTTCTGGCAGGCGCTGATCGTCGGCGCGATCGGGATCGTGCTGTCGTTCCTGGCCTGCGGGTTCATCTCGGTGGCCGGAAAGCGGGGCTCGGCGCCGACGATGGTGCTCAGCCGGGCCGCGTTCGGGGTCAACGGCAACAAGCTTCCGGCGGCGATCTCCTGGGTGTTGACCGTGGGCTGGGAGACCGTCCTGGTCATCCTGGCCACGCTGGCCACCGCCACCGTGTTCAAGCAGCTGGGCTGGGGCGGCGGCGACGGCACCAAGGTCGTCGCGCTGATCGTCGTGGTGGGGCTCACCATTTTCGGCGGCGTGATGGGCTTCGACCTGATCATGCGCCTGCAGACCGTGATCACCATCGTGACCGGGGTGGCCACCGTGGTGTTCATCGCGCTGGTCGCGGACCACATTCACTGGCACACCGTGTCCGGCATCCACACCGGCTCCGCCCAGGCCGTCATCGGTGCGCTGGTGTTCGTGATGACCGGCTTCGGGCTCGGCTGGGTGAACGTCGCCGCGGACTACTCGCGCTACCTGCCCAGGCGGTCCTCCGGCGCGGGCGTGGTCTGGTGGACCACATTCGCCTCGTCCATCGCTCCTATCTTCCTGGTGGTGTTCGGCCTGCTACTGGCCGGCTCGTCCAGCAGCCTGAACTCGGCGATACAAGCCGACCCGATCGGGGCGCTGGCCACGCTGCTGCCGACCTGGTTCCTGGTGCCGTTCGCGATCGTGGCCGTGCTCGGGCTTATCGGCGGCTCGGTGCTCGACATCTACTCCTCCGGGCTGGCGCTGCTCACCCTCGGCGTCCGGGTCCCCCGGTACGTGGCCGCCCTTATCGACGGCACCGTGATGACCCTCGGGACCATCTACGTGGTGTTCTTCGCGCACAGCAACTTCATCGTCCAGTTCCAGGGCTTCCTGATCACGCTCGGCGTGCCGATCGCCGCCTGGTGCGGGATCTTGCTGGCGGATATCGCGCTGCGGCGGCGGGACTACGCCGAACCCGAGCTGTTCACGGCGCGCGGCCGCTACGGCGACATCAGGTGGCTGCCCGTGCTGACGGTCGTGGTGGCCACCGGGCTCGGCTGGGGACTGGTCACCAACGGCCTGGCCAGCTGGCTGACCTGGCAGGGCTATCTGCTCGGCCCGTTCGGCCTGGGCGGCAAGGACGGCGCCTGGGCCTTCGCCAACCTCGGTGTGCTGATCGCCCTGGCCCTCGGCTTCGTCGTGACGTTCGCGTTCAGCCGGGCCTCGGTACGGGCCGAGGAGGCCGCCCCCGTGACCGCGCCCGCTGCCGTCTAGCCCCCGGCCAGGGCCGGAACTTGCCAACAAAGCAGTGCCATGTCCGGCTCAGGGCTTCTTTCGGCGCGTATGCGACGTTTAACCTGACGGAATGGGGACGCCTTCGCCAGGCTGGGATTTGCTGGTCCGCCAGGCTAGCGTGGCCGCCCGGCGGCGCAGGCGGCGTCGCCGCCAGCGCCGGATGCTCTGGCTGCTGACCGGCGCGACGACAGCAGTGCTGGTGGCCATCGCCTTGTTCATCATGCACATCTCGAAGGTCCCCACGAAGGTCAGGCCCGCCGCGCTGTCTGCCTCGGCGCGGACGGTCAGTCACCCGAAAGCCTCCGCGACGGCGCACCGGGCCAAGCCGTCCCCGCGCAGCCGGCACACGGTAACGTACCCGCGGGTGATCGACGCCTCGTCGGGCCTGACCTACCGGATGCTCGGCGCGCCCTGGCGGAGCAGCTGCCCGTCCGACCTGAACACCTCCGCATTCGACTGGACCGCGGGCGAGAACACGGTGGCCGGGCACGTCAGCCTCGGCGGGTCTGTCATCGACTGGCACGGCCTGGCCTGCTCGGGGCAACTCCAGCAGCAGTTCCCCTACGGCGGCCCGGCCGACCTGGAGCAGACCGCGATAAGCCTGGTCAGCGCGCTGGACCCGGCCTACTACGCCGGAGTGCAGCACACCCGCGCGACCGAGGAGAGCTCCGCGATGCGGGTCAGCGGGCACCGGGCCTGGAAGATCGAGTTCGCCATGGACTACACCGACGGCGCCAGCCAGGGCCTGACCTGGACCACCGAACTGGGCGCCGTGGTGGTCGTGGACCGCGGCGCCGGCCAGTTCCCCGCCGTGTTCTACGTCTCGGTGCCCGCCAGCCTCGGCACCCAGAAGGTCGCCACCTTCCTCAGGTCGCTCCGGGTGACCTGACCGGCCGCGCGTCAGCTGGCTTCGGCGATGCTGATGTTGCCGCCGCCGCTGTCCACCTGGATCGTGTGGCGGGAGGCGTTGTTGACCGGCACCGAGGCGTGGTAGTCGCCGCCGCTGGCGTTGCTCTTGATGTCGTAGCTGGTGTTGCCGCGCGGCACGACGATGGTGATGTCGCCGCCGCTGCCGCCGATCTTGAGGTAGTCCGGGACGGCGGTGAACACCAGGGTCACGTTGCCGCCGCCGGAGTCCATGGTGACATGGGGCGAGAACAGGCCGCTGCCGTCGACGTCGCCGCCGCTGGTGGTGAAGTTCAGGACGCCGCCGAGGTCGCTGGCGGTCAGGTTGCCGCCGCCGGACAGCACGGCGACGGTGCCGCCGATCCTCGATAGCCCGACGTTGCCGCCGCTGCTGTCCAGCGTGACGTTGCCCTGGATGCCGCTGACCTGCATGTTGCCGCCGCCGGTGGTCAGGTCGACGGCGGTGTGCGACGGGACGTCGAGGGTCGCGTTCAGTCCGCAGTTGCCGGTAGGCATG